>Ga0181518_10000257_pt1 | contig 61890 bp, 49 predicted proteins | sample PEATcosm2014_Bin_28_FD_119751 | JGI IMG/M metagenome (GOLD analysis project Ga0181518, IMG submission 119751) | Peatland microbial communities from MTU Mesocosm Facility, Houghton, MI, USA - PEATcosm2014_Bin01_60_metaG | ecosystem: Environmental > Terrestrial > Soil > Wetlands > Peat | place...
CGCTCGCCCTGACCGAGAACGACCTCCACACGCTGGGGCATAACCGCCTCCTATCGTCGTCGATGACGAAGGAGTTCGCCGCCCCAAACAACATGCCTGCGAACTAACGACTCAGGTCACTAGACCCATCGGTCGCTGCTTCTCGGTGCCTCGCGAGCCATCGCGGCGAGCCTTCGGTTGCTCTCCTCAGCAAGCCGATGCACCTCTTTGCTGACCGCCATAGGACAAGCATCCGGCCCGATTTCGAACGACGGCCCAATACCCGGCCAAAACGGAGGGGGGGAGATTCGAACTCCCGGTACGCCAATAAGACGCACAACGGTTTTCGAGACCGCCGCATTCAACCGCTCTGCCACCCCTCCAGGGCGACCCTACAAAGGCTAGATCATCCCACGCGCATGTCGCTCGCCGGGCGCACGCCCGGGGCACCCTACCGCCGCGAAGCAAAGAACCCGCTGAGCAGCTCCCCGCACTCCCGCGCAAGCAGCCCGCCGGCGACCTCTGGGCGGTGGTTCAGCCGGGGCTCGCCGAGCACGTCGAGCACGCTCCCGCACGCACCCGCCTTCGGGTCGCTCGCACCGTAGACCACGCGCGGCACCCGCGCGAGCACGAGCGCCCCCGCGCACATCGCGCACGGCTCGAGCGTGACGTACACGACCGTGTCGAGCAGCCGCCAGCTGCCCTCCAGGCGGGCGGCCTCGCGCAGGGCGATGACCTCCGCGTGCGCCGTCGGATCCTGGCGCAACTCGCGCTCGTTGTGCGCCGCCGCCACCAGCTCCCCGTCGCGCACGAGCACCGCGCCGATCGGCACGTCGTCGTGTTCCAACGCACGCTCGGCCTCGCGCAGCGCCAGGCGCATGAAGTAGTCGTCGCGTGGGAAGAAGCGCTCGCTCATCGGTCTCGCCCGCAATGTCTGCGACAGTCCCTGCTCCGCCGCGTCGCCGGCACATCATCATTACCCAAACACGATGCGCCTCCCCACCGCCAGCCCACGCGTCCGCCCAGCCGCATCGCGACACTCGATCCTGCTGGCCGCGTGCGCGGCGACGATCCTGCTCGGCGTCCGCGCCCCGGCGACCGTCGAAGCGCGCGCAGGCGCGGCCGGCGCGGCCGGCGCGGCCGGCGCGGCCGCGTCCTACGCCTCCCTCGCGCCGCCGCCTTCCTCCCCAGCCTCGTTCGACTCCTCCCCCGCCGCATACGCACCCGACGAGGTCGTCGTCGGCTACGCCCCCGCGCAGCCTCCGAACAGCGCGACCGCCGCACGTGTCGCGAGCAGCGGCGAACAGGGCGAACAGGCCGCGTCGAGCGTCCACACACGCCTGCTGCACCTCGCGCCCGGCGTCAGCGTCACGGACGCCCTGCGCCGCCTGCGCGCGCAGCGGGGCGTCGCGTGGGCGGTCCCCGACTATCGCGCCAGCATCGCCGGCGGGCTGATCCCCAACGACGAAGGCGCCGGCCACCAGCCGGGGGACTGGGAGGAACTGCAGTGGAACTTCGTCGGCAAGTTCGGCGTCAACGCACCAGAAGCTTGGGCGAACGTCGCCGCGGATGGTGCGCCCGGCGGCAAGGGGGTGATCGTCGCCGTGCTTGACACGGGCGTCGCATACGCCAACCGCGGCCCGTTTCGCCGCTCGCCCGATCTCAGCCGCTACACATTCGTCAAAGGCTATGACTTCGTCGCCAAAAACCCCTACCCCAGCGACCGCAACGGCCACGGCACGTTCGTGGCCTCGGTGATCGCCGAGGCCACCAACAACCACTACGGCCTCACCGGCCTCGCGTTCGCAGCGCGCATCATGCCCGTGCGGGTGCTCGACAGCCAGGGTGAAGGCGAAGCGTCGACGATCGCCGAAGGCGTGTACTTCGCGGTCAAGCACGGCGCGCAGGTGATCAACCTCAGCCTCGAGTTCTCGCCTGGCGTGACCGCCTCTGACATCCCCGAGCTGATCCGGGCGCTCGAGTACGCGCACCGCCACAACGTGCTCGTCGTCGCCGCCGCGGGCAACGAGGGCCACGCTGCGATCGCCTACCCCGCCCGCGCGCCCTACGTGGTGTCGGTCGGCGCGACCACCGAACACGGCTGCCTGGCCGACTACTCCAACGACGGCGCCGGCCTGACGATGGTCGCGCCTGGAGGCGGCGCCGACGCGAACCTCCCCGGCGACCCCAACTGCTTCCCCGAAGCGCCCCCCGGCCGCGACGTCTATCAGGTGACATTCACCGGCAGCTCGTACAAGAGGTTCGGGATGCCCTCCGGCTACGAAGGCACCTCGATGGCCACCCCCCACGTCGCGGCGACGGCCGCGTTGATCATCGCCAGCGGCGTGCTCGGGCGCCACCCCACCCCGGCGCAGATCACCGCGCGCCTGAAGGCCACCGCGCGCAAGCTCGGTGGCGGGGGCGACGAACGCCTGTATGGGGCCGGCCTCGTGGACGCGGCGGCCGCGACCGCGCCCGGCGGTCCCGGCGCCGTTGCAAGGTAGCCTCAGCAACTCGTGTCGAGTCCCGCTCCCCAAAGCGTGCAGCCGCCCGAGCGCTGCGATCTGGCGATCGTCGGCGGCGGGATCGTGGGCCTGGCGGTTGCGCGCGAGCTGATCGCGCGCAACCCGGGAGCGTCGGTGTGCGTGCTCGAGCGCGAAGCCGAGATCGGCACGCACCAGACCAGCCACAACTCCGGCGTGATCCACGCGGGCGTCTACTACGTGCCGGGCTCGCTGAAGGCGCGCCTGTGCGTCGAAGGCGCGCGTGAGATGTACGAGTACTGCGAGCAGCGCGACATCGCGCACGAGGCCTGCGGCAAGCTGATCGTCGCGACCGACGCCTCCGAGCTGCAGCGGCTCGACGAGCTCGAGCGCCGCGGCCGGGCCAACGGCGTGCCTGGCCTGCGCAGGATCGACGCCGCGGGCATCGAGGAGCTCGAGCCCCACGCGCGCGGCATCGCCGGGCTGCACTCTCCGCGGACGGGCATCGCCGACTTCGGCGTCGTCGCGCGCTCCTACGCGCAGGACATCCTCGACGCCGGCGCCACCGTCGCCACCGGCTGCGGCGTCGAGGCGGTCAGCGTCGCCGGACGCTCGCTGCGCCTGACGCACGCGCACGGCAGCACCGAGGCCGGCCACGCGGTCTTCTGCGCCGGCGCGTGGGCCGATCGTCTGGCGGTCGCCGCGGGCGCCGACCCGGACCCGCGGATCGTGCCGTTCCGCGGCGCCTACCTGCGCCTGGCCCCCGAGCGACGCCACCTGGTCCGCTCGCTGATCTATCCCGTGCCCGACCCGTCGCTGCCGTTTCTCGGCGTGCACCTGACCAAGCACATCGACGGCGACATCCTGATCGGGCCGACCGCGCTGATGGTCGGCGCCCGCGACGCCTACAGCCTTGCGACCGTCCACCGTCGGGATCTCCTCGACACGCTCGCCTGGCCCGGCACGTGGCGGATGCTCGCCAACTGGTGGAGGACCGGAGTGAGCGAACTGCGCCACGCGGCGCTGCGTTCGGCGTTCGTCCGCGCCGCCGCACGCTACGTGCCCGATCTGCGGGTCAGCGACGTCCAGCCCGCGTTCGCGGGCATCCGCGCGCAGGCTCTCGGCCGTGACGGCAAGCTGGTGGACGACTTCGTCTTCTCGCGCACCGAGCGGGCGCTGCACGTGCGCAACGCGCCCTCTCCCGCCGCCACCTCCTCGCTGGCGATCGCGCGCCACGTCGCCGACGAGGCCGGGCGGGCGTTCGACCTCGGGCACTGAGCGCACCGGTCGGCCCGCCCGGCGACCGCGCCGCGTTTGACCAAATCCAGTCGGTGGATATTCTTCGTCGATTCGAGCGTTGATTTGCACGTGACCGGGTCATCAGGGAGGGGGATTCAGATGCGCACGATGCGCGCCGCGTCAGCACTCTGCGCGCCTGTCTTGGTCGTGGTCCTGCTGCTGGCGGCCGCAATGCAGGCGGCCGCCGCCGAACTCCCCGGCTCGGAGCTCACCAACTCGGGCGGCGACCTGCGCACCGGCTGGTATCCAAACGAGCCGCTGATCACGCCGGAACTCGTCAGCGGCGGCACGTTCGGACGGCTGTGGTCGACGCCCGTCAAAGGCCAGGTCTACGCGCAGCCGCTGCTGGACGCCGGCACGCTGTTCGTCGCGACGGAGGAAAACGACCTCTACGGCCTGGATCCGAAGACCGGCGCGGTGAAATGGTCGACGGGCCTCGGCGAACCGTGGAACCCGGGAGAAATCAGCTGCGCGGACCTCGCGCCCAAGGTCGGTGTGACATCGACGCCGGTGATCGACCCGGAAACGAACATCGCCTACCTGACATACAAGACCTACCGCGAAAAGGGAACGGACCCCGAGTGGTTCATGGATGCGGTCAGCGTGTCCACCGGCGCGCAGGAGCCGGGCTTCCCGGTGGAACTGAGCGGCACCGCGCAGAACGCCTCCAAGCAGGAATTCCACCCGCAGACAGAGCTGCAGCGCCCGGGGCTGCTGCTCATGGAAGGCGTCGTCTACGCGGCCTTCGGCTCCGACTGCGACCACCCGACCTGGCAGGGCTGGGTATTCGGCGTCTCGACCGCGGGCGAAGTCAGGGCGCGCTGGGTCGCCGACGAGACCGGCGAAGGCGCCGGCATCTGGCAATCGGGCGCGGGGCTCACCTCCGACGGCCCGGGCACGATCCTGCTGAGCACCGGCAACGGCGGCGCACCGTCGACGCCGGCGCCCGGAGACACGCCGCCGCCCAACCTCGGGGAGTCGATCGTGCGGCTGGACGTGCAGCCCGACGGCTCGCTGAAGGCGGTGGACTTCTTCGCCCCATACAACGCCTCCTACCTGGACACCTGGGATGCCGACTTCGCCTCCGGCGGCGTCACCGGCCTGCCCGAAGAATATTTCGGCACGCCCGCGATCCCGCGCCTCGCCGTCGCCGTCGGCAAGGACGGCTACGTGTATCTCCTGAACCGCGAAGCCCTTGGCGGGATCGCCCAGGGGCCGTCCGGCTCCGACGACGTCGTGCAGCGGATCGGTCCCTACGGCGGTGTCTGGTCACGGCCCGGCGTGTGGCCAGGTGAAGGCGGCTGGGTCTACATCCCGACCGCCTCGGGCGGCGAAAGCGCGGGCGGCTCTTCGGGCAACTTGCGTGTCTACCAGTACGGTCTCTCGGCCGAACACACGCCGACGCTGTCGCTGCAGGCCACATCCTCCGAAGCGTTCGGCTTCTCCTCCAGCGCGCCCGTCATCACCTCCGACGAAACGGATCCTGGCTCCGCGCTCGTGTGGATCGTGTGGGCGCCGAACGGCAGCGGAGAAGGCGCACAGCTGCGGGCCTACGACCCGATCCCGGTGGGCGGCCAGCCGGTCCTGCGCTGGAGCGCGCCGATCGGCACCTCGGCGAAGTTCGCGCTCCCGGGCGTCGGCGCTGGACGCCTGTATGTCGGCACCCGCGACGGGCACGTGCTCGCGTTCGGCTCGCCGGTCACACCGATACTCAGCGGCTCGACGACCGTATTCCCGACGACGACCGTCGACGAATCCTCCGAAAAGACACTGACGCTGACGGCCACCGAACCGCTCACGCTCTCGAAACTCGCCTCCAGCTCCTCGCAATTCACGCTCGGGACGCCGTCCAGCCCGCTGCCCGCGGAACTCAAGACGGGCGAAACGATCGAAGTGCCGATCGTCTTCACGCCGACCAGCTCCGGGCCGATCGGCGCGACGTTGACGGCGACCACGGGCACCGATGCGACGGTCAGCTTCGGGCTCTCAGGCATCGGACAGGTGGCGGGACCGAAGCTGGAAGCTACGCCGCCGCTGGTGACGTTCGTCGGCACCGCCGTCGGTGAACAGGCGTCCGCCACAGCCATCTTCCGCAACGTCGGCGCCTCGCCGCTGACGATCGAACAGGTGAACCTGCCAGTCGCGCCGTTCGGCACCCCCAAAAAAAACTGCGCCGAAGGTCGGCTCGGAGCTCGGTCCCGGTGAAGCGATATTCGTCACCGTAACCTTCGAACCAACGACATCAGGCACGTTCAACAGCGAAATCGGCTTGGACACAAATGGTGGCGACGAGGCCGTCGGCCTCTCCGGAAGCGCGGGCGCGCCTGGCGCGCTGTCGATCGCGAGTGAAGCGATCGAATACGGGCAGGTGCCGATCGGCGCCAGCAAGAGCGAAAGCTTCACGATCACCAACACCGGCGGCACCACCCTCGAACTCACACTGTCCAAGCCGCCGATCGGGGGCGCATTTGCGGCGACGACATCGCTGTCGGAGGGCACGACGATCGCTCCTGGCGAAAGCCTGACTGAGACGGTGAAGTTCACGCCCACCGCTCCGGGGCCGGCGAGCGACAGCTGGCGGATCAACGCCAAGAACACGACCGGCGTGCACGAAGTGAAGTTCAGCGGCGAAGGGGTCGGACCTCAGACGCCCTCGAGTCCATCCGCCGCGACAACGGTCACGACGACCGGCCTGATGACCGGCATGGGCGGCATCAGCCCCTTCACCGCGTCCAGGGAACCGGCGCCGAGCCTGACGCATCTGCAAATCCGCGCGCAGAGCGCTCACAGCCGCCCGCGCCCGCACGAGCTCCCGCTCACGTACAGGCTCTCGGAGGCGAGCACGGTCAAGCTCGACGTGTACCGGCGCAGCGTCAGCCACCGTTGCCCGCCTGGCATACGAGCATGCGATCGCTGGATCCTCGTCAAGGTCGAGCGGAGCGGGACGGCGCGCGCGGGAGCCAACAGCCTGACGCTGAGCCTCGCGGGACTCTCGCTCGGCGCCTACCGCCTCGCCGCCACGCCCGTTGCCCGCTCGGGCGTCGCCGGCACGACGAGCTACCTGCGTTTCGACATCGCCGGCTAGCGCCGCAGCCGCGCGATCAAGCCGCTCGCGCCGGTGACGAGCGCGCAGCTACAGCTCGAACGCGGTGCGCCCGCCGCTGTCGACGAGGTCCTGCAGCAGCTCGCGCCCGTCGCCGATCAGGGGCCCGCCGTGTGCGAGCAGCAGGTGGTCGAAGTCGCGCTCGGCCAGCAGCCGCGCGCACGCGTCCAGCAGCCCGCGCTTGGTGGCTGGCGGGTCGTCCATCAGCGAGTCGGGCACGAAGCCGAGCGGACCCGAGCCGCCGTACGGGCCCCCGCGCACGACGCCGTCGGCGATCACGACGGCGCGCAGCTCGGGCAGGTAAAGCGCGGTGTCGTCGGGGCAGATCGCGTCGAGCTCGCACGCGAGCACGCCGCCGGGAAGCGCATCGCCGACGTCGAAGCCCTCGACGGCGCGCCCGTCGGAGAACTCGTGCAGGCCGAGGCGGTTGCACAGCACCGCGCAACCGAAGCGCGCGGCGAAGCGGTCGGAGTGGCGGTAGTGGTGGCGGTTGGACAGCAGGATCGCCGCCGGCGCGGCCGCGCGCGAGGCGAACCAGGCGAGGCCCTCGTGCTCGGGCACGAGCGGATCGAACAGCACCCCGTGCTCCTCCAGCCAGTAGGAGGAGACCTCCGAGTGGATGCTCGGATGCACGGCGGTCCAGTGAAACAGGCCTGGGAGAACCTCCTGCATGCTCGGGACACTACGCCGATCGGCGCGAGGCACGGTCGATGACGTCTGCCATCTCCGCGCGGAAGCGCTCGCGGCCGAAGCGGCGGGCGTTCGCGCGCAGCGCGTCTTCGTCCAGCGCGAGGCTCTCGAAGCGCTCGATCGCCTGCGCCAACCCACCCGCGCTCTGCTCGTCGAACAGCACGCCGGTGCGGCCGTCGAGGACCGTCTCGCTGGCGCCGCCGACGCCATAGGCAATCACCGGCAGCCCGGCCGCCTGCGCCTCGACGGGGACGATCCCGAAGTCCTCCTCGCCGGGGAACAGCAGCGCGCGGGCGCCCGCCAGCAGCCGGTCGCGCTCGTCCGCGTCGACCTTGCCGAGGAACTCGATGCCATCCCCGCGCGCCGTGGCGCGCACCGCGTCCAGCGCGCGCCCGTCGCCGGCGACCTTCAACGGCCTGCCGAGCTGCGCGCAGGCCACGACGGCGAGATCCACGCGCTTGTACGGCACGACTCGCCCGAACGCGAAGTAGTAGCGCCCCGACCCGCCGCCGGCGTCGCGCGGTGCTCGCTCCAGGCCGAGGAAGTGCTCGACGTCGACGGGCGGGTTGACGATCTCGGCCGTGCGGCCGTAGTAGCGCTGGATGCGCTCGGCGACGTGGCGCGAGTTGGCGACGAACACGTCCGGGCCGGCGGCGCCGGCACGATCCGCCCGGCGCAGCCATGCCAGCAGCGGCGGCAGCGCGAGTCGCATCGCGCGCCCGACTTCCTCGCCGTCGAGGAAACCCTCCTCCCATGCGTAGCGCATCGGCGTGTGGCAGTAGCAGACGTGCAGCGCGCTGCTTGGCGCACGCACGTTCTTGGCGCACGCGTGGCTGCTGGAGAGCACGAGGTCGAAGCCGCTCAGGTCGAACGAGCGGAACGCCGCGTTCATCAGCGGCAGCAGCTTCTGGTAGTGCCGTGTGGCGCCGGGGAGGCGGCTGAGGAACGAGCTGTGTACGGGGCGCCCGGTGATCATGGCGGGCCACGGCGCGGGGTCGTACACGGACGTGAACAGCTCGGCCTGGGGGAACATCTCCAGCAGCTCCAGCACGACCTGCTCGGAGCCGCCGGGAATCGTCAGCCAGTCGTGGACGACGGCCACGCGCGCGAAGCGCTCGCGCAGCTCGTCGAGGATCGGCAGCCCGCCCACCCCGGCAGAGCTACCCGCCCGAGCGGCCCCGGCAACCCCGGCGGATCCGATCGGTTGGCCTGCACTCGCCACCGACGCGAGACTACACGCCCCGCCGCCTGGGATCATGGCGCCGATGCCCGACCCGCCCGCGCTGCGCGACCGCGACATAGTGTGCGTCGGATTCGCCGACTGGGATACGGACCTTTGGACCAATCAGCACCATCTGATGGCGCGCTTGGCGCGCGATAACCGGGTGCTGTTCGTCGAGTCGCTCGGATTGCGCCAGCCGCAACTGGCGGGCCGCGACCTGAAGCGCATCGCGCGGCGGCTGCGGCGCGGCCTGGCGCCGCCGCGGGAACGCGACGGGCTGCACGTGCTCTCGCCGCTGGTCATACCGCTGCATCGCAGCCGCCTGGTGCGCGCGCTCAACGCCCGCCTGCTGCCGGCGCTCGTGCGGCGCGCCGCGCGCCGGCTCGGCATGCGGGCGCCGATCCTGTGGGCGTACGTGCCGCAGGCGGAGGTGCTGGTCGACGCGCTGCAGCCGTCGCTGATCGTCTACCACTGCGTCGATGACATCGCCGCGCACGAGCGCATCGACACCGCCAGCTTCCGCGCGGCGGAGCAGCGCTTCGCCGCGCGCGCGGACCTCGTGCTGGCCAGCGCGCCGGCGCTCGCGGAGCGCTTGCGCGAGTACTCGGCAAACGTGCTCGACGCGCCGAACGTGGCCGACACGGAGCTGTTCTCGCGGGCACTGGAACCGAGCCCGCCGGCGCCGCTGGACCCGCAGATGGCCACACTGCGGGCGCCGCGGATCGTGTTCACCGGCGCGATCGTCGCCGTCAAGCTCGACCTGGGGCTGCTCGTCGAGCTCGCCCGCCTACGCCCGTCGTGGTCGTTCGCGCTGGTCGGGCCGATCGGCCCGGGCGAACCGCACGCGGACGTCTCGGCGCTGGAGGCCGAGCCCAACATCCACCTGCTCGGCCCGCGCCCGTACGAGGCGCTGCCGGACGTCCTGCGCGCGGCCGACGCGGGGCTGATCCCGTACGCGCGCAACGCTCTCACCGACAGCATCTTCCCGATGAAGGTGTACGAGTATCTCGCGGCAGGGCTGGCGGTGATCGCCACGCCGCTGCCGGCGCTCGCAGGCGTCGAGGGTGTCCGGTGCGCCGCCGATCCGCAGGGGCTCGCCGAGCTGCTGGACGAGGCGCTGGCGCAGGACAGCCCCGAGCGCCGTGCCGCGCGCTCGCAGGCGGCGGCGGCCCACTCGTGGGACCGGCGCCTTCAGGAGGTCGCCGAGGCGATCGACGCGCTGTGAGGGACCTGCTCGTCACCACGCACACCCCCGTGCTGCGCAGCGGCCAGGCGGTGCGCACCTACGGCGTCGCCCGCGCGCTGGCCGCGCACCGCGGGCTCGACCTGCTGTACGTCCGCTTCGGCGCGGCCGAGCCCGACGCGGCCTTCCGCGCGATCCCCGGCATCGCGCTGCACGAGGCCGTGCCCTCGCGCGGCGCGCGGCGCCTCTTCGCCTACGCAAGCGCGCTCGCGGCGGGCGTGCCCGACGGCTTCGCGCGCGGCATCTCACCCGAGCTCGCGCGGCACGCCCGCGCGCTCGCGGACGAGCACGGGCGCGGTCGCGTGATCGCCGACGGCCCGATCGCCGCCGCCGCCCTGCGGGGGCTGGCGCGCCGGCGCGCCGTGATCTACAACGCCCACAATCTCGAGTCCGGCTTTCGCGGCGAGCTCGACGGCGTCGGCGACCGCCAGACGCGCGCGCTGCGGCGCTTCGAGCGGGGCGTGCTCGCGCGAGCGGCGGAGTCGTGGATGGTCAGCGAGCGCGATCTGCAGGGCGCCCGCGCGCTGTGCCCGTCGGCGCGGCTGCGCTACGCGCCGAACGTCGTCGACGTCGCCGCGATCGCGCCGGTGTCGCCGCGCGTGGAGGAGCGGCGGGCGCTGTTCGTGGCGAACTTCACGTACGAGCCCAACCGCAACGGCCTGCGCTTCCTGCTGGCGGAGGTGTTCCCGCGCGTGTGGGAGGAGCTGCCCGGCGCCCGTCTTGCGCTGGTCGGAGGCGGCCTGGAGCGGGCGCCGAGCGATGATGCCCGCGTCGAGACGCTGGGCTTCGTCGAGAGCCTCGCCGATGCCTACGCGAGCGCGTCGTGCGCGGTCGTGCCGCTGCTGCAGGGCGGCGGCACGCCGCTGAAGCTGATCGAGGCGCTCGCCTACGGGCTGCCGGTCGTGGCCACGCCGCTCGCCGCCGCCGGCCTCGCTCTGCGCGACGGCGAGGATTGCCTGCTCGCGGACACCGCGGCGGCGTTCGCCGCGGCGCTCGTGCGCGTGCTGCGCGACGGCGCGCCGGAGCTCGCGCGCAATGGGCGCCAGCTCGCCGCCGAGTGCTACTCGATCGAGGCGCTGAGCGCGCTGCTGGCGCCATAGAACGCCCACCCGCCTGTCTAGAGTGCCTGCGATGAGCGACGCGGAGCTGATCAGCGACCTCGCCGGCATGCAGGCGCTGGCGCCGGAGTGGGACGCGCTCGCGCTCGCCGTCGGCAATCCGGTCGCGGCGCCCGCCTGGGTCATCGCCTGGTGGCGCCACGTCGCCGCGCCCGACGCGCAGCCGCGGGTAGTCGCGCTGCGCGATCGCGGCGCGCTCGTCGGCGTCGCCCCCTTCTACTTGTCGCGGGCGCGGCGCGGCGTGCGCGAGGCGCGGCTGATGAGCAGCGACTTCGGCGTGTGCGTGCAGCCGCTCGCGCTGCCCGGGCGCGAGTGGGATCTCGCGGGCGCGATCGGGGAGATGCTCGCGTCCTCGCAGCCGGCCCCCGACCTGCTCGCGTTCGGCCCGATGCCGCTCGCGTCGGTGTGGACGGCGGGGATCCATGCGCTGTGGCCCGGTCGGATGCCGGGCGTCTGTCGCCGCCAGCGGATCGAAGGCGCGCCGGTGATCCACCTGCGCGAGCCGTCCTTCGAGGAGTGGTTCGCGTCGCTGAGCCCGAAAATGCGCCAGAGCCTGCGGCGCGCCGAGCGGCTGTTCGAGGAGGCCGGCGGCGGCACCCGCTGGAGCACCGCCGCCACGCTGCGCGCCGACGCGGAGGCGTTCGCGCAGCTGCACGCCGGGCGCTGGGCCGAGCGGGGACATTCGCGGCTCGCGGACCTCGGCGAGCTCCTGCCCGACTGGCTCGAGGATCTCGGAGGCGCGCTGCTCGAGCAGGGCCGCTTCCAGATGTGCGTGCTGGAGCTCGACGGCGAGCCGATCTGCGTCGACTTCGGCCTGATCGCGGGCGCGGAGCTCGCCGCGGTCAACACCGGCTGGGACGAGCGTCACGCGAAGCTCTCGCCTGCGAAGCTCGCCGTGCTGCGCGTCGTGCGCAGCGCGTACGGGCACGCCTGCCGGCGCGTGCACCTCGGCTGCGGGGAGATGGAGAACAAGCTGCGCCTGTCCAACGGCATCGAGCCGCAGGCGTGGACGGTGATCGTGCCGCCGTCGCGGCGACTGCCGCGCGCCTACGGCGAGGTGCTTCCCGGCCTGCTGCGCAGGCGCGCGCGCGACGCCGCCGAGCGGACGCTGCCGGCGGCCCAGTTCGAGGCGCTGCGCAAGCTCAAGCGCTGACGCGACGCCGCGCCCATGCGGGGCGCAACCGCTCCGAAACATGCGTCCAACGCGCATGTGGCAGCTCACTGCTTCCCCGTAGCGCTCCGAAAGATCACTTGCAACTTTCAAGCAGAGGCGCGATCGCCACACTGCGAAGCGTCTTTGCCACATCCCGATAAAGGCACCTCCGTCGCGAGGCGGATCCGCAAAGCCAGGGGTCTCACGCAGACAGCCCGGCCACCGAAGGAGCAGAGATGACCACGTCCCACCTCCGTCGCACCCGCGCCCTGAGGACGCTCGCGATCCTCTCGCTCGCGGCCTGCATGTCGCTGCTGACCCTCGGCGTCGCTTCTGTCGCGGCCGCCTCATCCTCCCGCGGCAGTCGCGTGCTCGCCACCGCGAGCCGCGCCGTACCGCGCTCCCTGGCCGTCGCGGCCAGGCACAGCAGGTCCGCCGACCGCACGCTGGTCGCAGACGCTAAGCGCCTGAAGCGGTGCCTGCAAGCGCACAGCTCCGAGCCGAGCGCATGCGCCGCCGCGCGCCGCGCGCTGCAGCGCGCCGGGAGCAACCTGCGCGAAGCGGAGCTGAAGCTCTCGCGGGTCGCGCGCGACAGCGCCGGCGCGACGAGCGGCGTCAGCGCCAAGAGCGCCTACTGGAACGGCGGCGGCAACAACGCCTCGCTGCAGGCTCCCAGGATCACGGTCTCCGGCGGGACGCTGAGCTGGAACAAGGTGAACGGCGTCGACAGCTACGTGTTCGTCCGCAAGGTGCCCGGCCAGGCCGACCAATACTCCGCCGTCACCGGCGCCTCCACGACGCCGCCGCCGGTCCCGGGCCTGACCGTCAAATACAGCGTCCGCACGGCCGTGAACGACAGCGCGTGGGCCACCGAGGTGGCGATCGCCTACCCTGCGCCGACTGAAACCAAGCCGACCGAAACCCCGCCGACGGAAGCCCCGAAAACGGAATCCCCGAAAACCGAAGCGGTCGACACGCAGGCCGCGCCCACGCTCACCGTGTCCGGGCAGACGATCTCCTGGAACGCAATCGGCGATGTGACCACGTACGTGCTCGCGACCAAAGCGCCGGGCGAGGAAGAAAAGTTCACGGAGGTCAGCGGCACGTCGGTCACGCCCGCGGCCGTGCCTGGAGCGACCGTCCACTACAGCCTGCGCACGGCCGTCGACGGCAGCGCGTGGTCGACCGAAGTGGCGATCTCCTACCCCGCCAGCCCGCCGCCTCCGCCGCCCGCCAAGGAACACGAAACGACCCCGCCCGTGGAAACCAGCTCCGGCCCGTTTGAAATGGGCGTCGTGATGGGCTCCGCCGAGCTGTACGAGCTCCCCTGGGCGGTCACGCTGAAAGCCGGCACAGCGCGCGTGGAGTTCGGGATCGACGACCCGGTCTCGATGCTCGAACCGATCGTCGAAGCGTATGCCAAGGCCGGCATCCGCCCGCTGCTGCTGGCCAGCTTCAACGCTCGCGTGCCGTCGACCGCGGAAGCCGAAAACGTCGCCAAGTGGGCGGTCGCGTTCGGCCCCGGCGGGACCTTCTGGCAGGGCAAGGGCAAAGGCCTGCCGGCGGACACCGCCGTGACCGACATCGAGTTCGGCAACGAGACGAACAACCCCTACCAGTTCTCGCCGACGCTGCCCTACGAATGGCAGAACCAGCCCGAATACAAGCTGCGCGCCGAAGAATATGCGCGCCGCCTGCAGTCCGCGTCGATCGCCGTCTCCGCGACGGGCGCCAAGGTGGGCCTGCTGGGGATCGCCGACCAGGGCAACGGCTACACCACCTGGGTGGGCGCGATGTTCAAAGCGGTGCCCAACCTGGGACAGTACGTCGCCGGCTGGACGATCCACCCCTACGGTCCGGAATGGCACGTCAACATGGACGCCATGATCGCCGACACCGCCGCCCACGGCGCGCCGAGCACGATCCCGATCTACGTGACCGAGTGGGGCCTGAACAGCGACAACGGCCGCTGCCTGGTGGCCAACATGGGCTGGAACCCGTGCATGACCTATGCAGAAGCCGCGACCGACCTGGGCGCGACGATCAGCGGCATGCGCAGCCGTTACGGAAGCAGGCTGCGCGCCGTCTACCTGTTCCAGGCACGCGACCAGAAGGCCACCGGCACCTCGACCGAATTCGAAGGCTACTACGGGGCGATGCAGAGCAACATGGCTCCCAAGGGCGCCTACACGACCGAGGTCGAGTCGCTGCTGAGCGAAAACCCGTAGGAGCGGACCCGGGAGCGGGCGGGCGACCGCGCGCCCGCTCCGTGGTGGCGCTCGTGTAACTTGAGGACGATCGGCTATGTCCTCTGAACTGCTGCACGGACCTCGGCGGGGCGGTCTCCGCGACCGGGTGGCAGGCGCGTTGTGGAGCCGCCCTGTGCTCGCGGGCGCGGCGCTCGCGCTGGGCCTGCTCGGCGGCGCGCTCGCCGAGCACAAGCCGACGACGGGGATCATCGTGTGCGTGTGCGCGCTGGCGGTCATCGCCTTCGCGATGCTCGGCGAGCGCGCGTTCCCGTGGGCGATCGTGAGCGTGGCGGTCGCGCCGTGGTACCCGTTCGTCGCCGAAGTCGCCGAACCGCCGCGCGTCAAGCAGGAGGTGCTGTGCGCCGCGATCGCGGCGTCGGCGCTGGCGCCGTGGCTGTGGTCGCTGGCGCTGGGCGGACGCCGCACCCGTCCCAGCCGCGGCGCGCTGCTGATGGGGGTGCTGTTCGCGGGCCTCGCGATCCTCATCTACGAGAACCTGCACAGCCTCACGCGGCTGATCAGCTCGGGCATCGTCGGCTACCTGTTCATCGGCGTCACGTTCCTGTGCGCACGGCGCTTCGGCGACGGGCGCGGCTGGCTGGCGGCGGCGTTCTGGGGACTGGCGGCGCTGCTGCTGATGGGAGTCGACGCCTACCTGCAGTCGCCCGCGACGCGGGTCGGGTACTTCGTCGGCTACCCGATCACCTACGGCGGGCTCGTGGTGGGGCTGCTGCCGAGCGCGCTGCTGTTCGCCTACCAGCGCTCGCGCCTGCTGACGGCGGGTCTGGCCACGGCGACCACGGCCCTCCTGATCCTCAGCGAGTCGCGCAGCTCGTGGGTGGCGGTGACGGTGATGCTGCTCGTGGTGGCGCTCGCGCAGGCGCGGGCGGGCAACTACCGGGCGCTGCGGGCGATCGCGGCGGTCGTCGTGATCCTCACGGCGCTGATCCTGGGCACGAGCTCGCTGCACCGCATCGTCGAGGAAAAGCTGAGCGCGAAGGTCGCGACGAGCTCGTCGGTGACCCACCGCGAGTGGAGCTACGGCTACGCGCTCCAGGCGATCGGCCAGCAGCCGATCTTCGGCGCGGAGGAACCGGGCTACTCGGCGAACGAAGCGGACAACAAAACGACGATCGGCGCGATCGACAACGGCTATCTGTCGATCTCCGTGGACATGGGCCTGGTCGGGCTGGTGGCGGCGCTGATCCCGATCGCGGTCGCGCTGCGCGTGCTCGGTCGCTGCCTGCGGCTGCGCGTGACCCCGAGGGACGAGCTCGCGCTTGCGCTGGGCATCCTGGGGATGGCGATCGTGACGATCTTCTACGACAGCTTCTACTGGGCGCAGATCGACCTGCTGCTGGGAGCGATGGCCGGCGTGCTCTCGACCCGGGTCGCGCGGATCGCGCGGCCGGCCTCCGGCGCCGGAGCGGAGTCGGCGCCGGGCGGGCGCCAGCTTCAGGCGGGCGACTTGACGCCGCGCTGGCGCGGGCGCCCGTTGGGCTGGTTGGGCTCGTCCTCGTAGTAGTAGTAGCCGCTCGCGGTCGAGGACTTCATTTCCGTGAGCACCATCCCGAACACCCGCCGGCCGCTGACCGCCAGCACACGGCTGGCCGCCTTCACGCGATCGCGCCGGCTGAAGCCGCCGCGCGCGACCATGATCACGCCGTCGACCTCGTCCAGCCGCAGCAGCACGCGCGTGTCGGCGACCGGCAGCAGCGGCGGGGAGTCGACGATCACGACGTCGGCGGACGCGCGCAGGAACGAGAGCACCTCGCTCATCCGCCCCACGCTGAGCAGGTCGGCGGCATTCGGGGGGATCGTGCCGCTGGGCAGGACGATGAGGTTCGGCTCGTCCTCGATGCTGACCAGGCACTCGTCGAGCTCGACGTTGGCGACGAGCGTGTCCGACAGGCCGGGCAGGTGGCGCGGTATCCCCAGCTGCGCGGCCGCCGCCGGGCGGCGCATGTCGGCCTCGACGAGCGCGACGCGGCGACCGCTGGCGGTCAGCGCCATCGCGAGGTTGACCGCGACCGTGCTCTTGCCCTCGCTCTCTTCGGCGCTGGTGATGACGAAGCAGCGCGCGTGGCCGGTGGGGTCGAGGAAGCGCAGCCCCTCGCGCAGCATCCGGTAGGACTCGCCGATCGGTCCCGCGAGCTGCTGCGACAGCGCCGCGTGGGCGGGTGTGTGGGGCACGCTGGCGATGATCGGGTAGTCGGGGACCGCGCGTTCGAAGTCGTCGATCGTCTTCAGCCGGCGGTCGAGGAAGTCGACGAGCAGCGCCAGCCCGCAGCCGAGGAACAGCCCGACGACGAAGCCGAGGATCCCGTCGCGTTTGGGCTTGGGCGAGACGGCTGTCGGGTCGGGTTCGGCGTGCGCGATCACCTCCGCGTCGCCGGTCTGCAGCGAGCGCATCTCTTCGAGCTGGCGCTGCTCTTCCTGGAGCTTGGCCTGCTCCGCCGCCGGGGCGGTCTTGATCGACTGGCCGACGAGTTCTTCGGCCTGCGCGATCGACGCCCTGTCGGTCTGGCGGCGATACGTTATGTAGCCTTCGGCGAACGCGTTGGCGACGGCCGCCGCTTCGAGCGGGTTCCCGCGAGTGGCCTTGATCGTGGCGATGTCCGCGTCGGAGTTCGGGCTGACGGAGATCGATTCGATCAGCGAGCCCACCGGTTCTTTGAGCTTCAGCAGGCTCTCCGCCTCCGCGCCGACGGCCAGCGAGGTGACCACGTCGATGCTCGTCTGGGTCGTGCGCTGCGGTTCCTCCTGACCGTTGGAGAAGAGGTTGTTGCCGAACAGCGCCTGGGTGAAGTCGGGTTCGCGGAACAGCAGCTGCGCCGAGGCGGAGTACAGCTTGGGCGAGCGCAGCGACAGCGCCACGCTGATCGCGACGCTGGCGACGATCACGGTGATCACGATCAGCTTGCGCCGCCACAGGACCGAGAGCAGCTCGAACGGGGAAACCGTCGGGGCAGCGGGCGCGTTGATGGCGGGATCGATGTCGGCCACGGCTATACGGCTGCGACGAGCGTGCGGGGCACGCAGTCAATGATACGTCCATCCCGGCGGCAAACGAGAAGGTTCATACAGCTGTTGATATCGGCCGCGGAGCGCGAGCCCTTGAAGCGGGCGCCGTCGCCCGGACCGGCGGGTGACGGCTCAGCGGCCGCGCAGGGCGGCCAGCGCGTCTGTCACGAAGCGCTCCTGCGCATCCAGGTAGGGGCCGATCCTGAACTCCTGGGCGCGCTCGTACGCACGCGCCACGCGCGCGACCGTCGCGTCGTGCTCGCGCAGCGTGCGGGCGAGCGCCTGCGCCGCGCCGGCGGCATCGCCGCGGGCAAACAACAGCGCGTGCTCCTCGTCGTGCATGCCCTCGCCGATCCCGCCCACGTCGGATGCCACGAGCGGCACGCGCGCGAGCGCGCCCTCGATCGTGACCAGCGGAAACGGCTCATCCCAAGTGGATGGCACGATCATCGCGCTCGCCCGCGCCAGGCGCGCGGCCACCTGCTCGGGCGCCATCTGCCCGAGCCAGTCGATCGCGTCGGTGACGCCGAGCTCCTGCGCGAGGCCGCGTATCTGCGCGCCGTGGTCGGCGTCCTCCGGGCCGATCACCTCCAGGCGGGCCGCGATGCCGTGCTCGGAGCGCAGCAGCGCGAGCGCCTGCACGGCAACCCAGACGCCCTTGTAGGGGGTGACGCGCCCGACGAACGCGATCACCGGCTCGGGGGCGGGGTCGCGCACGACCTGCGCGTAGAGGTCGCCGTAGCGGGGGACCGAGTGCCCGACGCGCTCGAGCACCGGCTCCACGAACGCGGGCGTCTGCACCATCCGCCTGATCGCCTCCGAGTTCCACGAGATCGCCGTGCGCAGCGGCGCCGTCGGATCCAGGCGCAGCGCGGGCAGCCGGTTCAGCGCACGCGCGCCTGCCGCCCACAGCGCCGCCGCCGGCCCCCGCCGCGCGGGCAGCAGCTCGCGCATGAACAGGTCGCCGGCGAACAGGCCGCCGAACCAGTGCTCGCAGATGCGAAACGCCAGCGGCACGCCGCTGTCGGCCAGCACGCGCAGCGCCGCCTGCGGGATGTACGCGGCGTTCCACACGTAGATCAACTCCGGCTCCCACGCGAGCGCGCGGCGGGCGGCCGCGACCGCGCGCACGGACGCCGACGGCGCCCGCAGCGCCCCGCGCCTGTCGGCGCTCAGCAGCGGCAGCTCGCGCCGCACGCCGGGCTCCTCGCCGACATGCGCGCGGTCCCTGTCGCTGGTCAGCACGAGCACGTCTCCGCGCTCGCCCAGCCGCTGCACCACGCCTGAGCACTCGACCTCATAGCCGCCGAAGGCCACCGGCGGATAGAGCATGGAGACGACGAGGATCCGCATCACCGGCGCCTCAGCGCTTCCCGGCGCGCACGATCACGCCATCTCCGCGCGCCCGACCACGACACGCACATCATCGACGTTGACGGCGCGCAGCCCGAACAGCAGCGCCGGGTAGAACACGCAGGCCGCTGCCACGAGCGCGGCCAGCGGCGCGTGCCCCAGCCGCAGGGCCTCCAGCGCGCCTGTCAGCAGCGCGGCGGCGAGCACCGTGCGCCCGATCCGCCCGGGCCGCGGCAGCGGCAGCTCGAGCGTCTTGAGGATCAGCGACAGGCTGCACCCCCACACGACGATCTCGGTCACCAGCGTCATCCACGCCGCCCCCATGAAGCCCGTGAGCGGCACCAGGATCAGGTTGCCGGCGACGTTCACGACCAGCGCGATCAGGCTGATGCGCAGCAGCCGCCACTGCAGCCCGAGGACGACGAGCAGGTTGCCGTTGAGATAGCCGAAGGAGATGAACACGAACGCGGCGCCGAGCACCGGCAGCGCGGGCGCGGCGCGCACGAACTGCTCCCCGAAGATCAGGCGCACGGTCGGTTCGGAGGCGGCGATCGCGAACGCCAGGCCGCCGAGCGAGGTGACGGCCAGCACCTCCGCCATCAGCCGCGCCGTGCGCAGCAGCCGCGCGCGGTCGCCCGGCCACGCCGCGGCGATCACCGGCGAGAGCGTCGTCAGGACCGACATCGGCACGAAGTGCGCCTTTTCGAGCAGGCTGTAGACCGAGCCGTACAGCCCCGCCGACTTCGTGCCCACCAGCACGTAGACGATGACCTGGTCGATGCCCGCGTAGGCGATGATCAGCAGCCCGGAGATGCCGATCGGCAGGCCGATGCGCGCGATCTGGCCGATGCGCGCGCGCGATGGGCGCGGGATCCGCGCGTCGAGTTTGAGCACCGCCACCGCCTGCACCACCGAGCCCAGCGCGTTGGTGGTCGTCAGCCCGATCGCCAGCGCGATCATGCCCCCGTGTTCGAGGTAGATGAACAGGACGGCGACGCCCCAGAGGATGCTCCTGAGCGTCAGCACGAGCATCGGCACGCGGTTGTCGACGCGCACCTGGAACAGCAGCCCCAGCGCGCCGATGCCGCCGAACGGCATCGCGACGATCATGATGATCCCGGCGATCAGCATTTCGTGGCTGCGGTGCAGCAGCACGATGGCGCCGAGCGAGAGCAGCATCACCGGCACCAGCGCGAGCAGCCGCAGCAGCATCAGCCCGCCGATCCACTCGTGCTCGTGCTCGCGGTCGCGCGCGGATTCGCGCAGCGCGACTTCCTCCAGGCCGAAGCTCGCGAAGTAGCCGATCAGCCCGAGCGCGGCGAAGCCGGTCGACCACTGGCCATAGCCCTCCTGGCCGAGCGTGCGCACGACGAGCGCCGTGACGACCCCGCCGAGGGCGAGGTTGGCGACGCGCACGACAACCTGCATGAGGATGTCATGGGCGGCGCGCTGCTTCGTGGTGTCGCGAGCTAGGGTCGACATTGGGACGAGCGGGTGGGATCGACATCGGACGATTTGCTCGTCGGGGCGAGGATGACAGCATCCCTGCACTCGCCGGCGGCTCAAGCGTGCGCGGGAGCCTGCCGATGGCCCCTATACGATTGCGCGGCTCCGTCTCGCAATGACCTTGCGGCGCGTCCGGGCCGGTCGTGGAGCGGCCACGGCCAGGCGGCGCGCCAGAACGAAATAGGAGTATCACGTGGGTAACACGACGCTGGTCACCGGTGGCAGCGGCTACATCGGAGCGCTGCTGGTTCAGGAGTTGCGCGAGGCGGGGCACGAGGTCCGTGTGCTGGACTCGCTGCTGCACGGCCAGGAGGACATCGCGGCAGAGCAGGAGCAGGCCGGCGTGCAGGTGGTCCGTGGGGACATCCGCGACGCGGGCGCTCGCGAGCGTGCCCTGGCTGGCGTCGACGCGGTCGTGCACCTCGCCGCGATCGTCGGCGATCCCGCGTGCGGACGCGACCCGGAGCTCTCGGACGCGGTCAACGTGCAGGCCACGCGCGCGCTCGTCGCCGACGCCGGCGCCGCGGGTGTGCAGCGGCTCGTGTTCGCCTCCACCTGCTCCAACTACGGCCGCATGGCCGACCCCACCGTGCCGATCACCGAGGAGGGCGAGCTCAGCCCCGTGTCGCTGTATGCCGAACAGAAGGTCGGCATGGAGAAGCTGATCCTCGGCGGCTCCAGCGACATCGACGCCACCTGCCTGCGCTTCGCGACCGTCTACGGCGTGGGCCGGCGCATGCGCTTCGATCTGACCGTCAACGAGTTCACGCGCGAACTGTGGGCCGACCGCGAGCTGGAGGTCTTCGGCGAGCAGTTCTGGCGCCCGTACATCCACGTGCGCGACGCCGGGCGCGCGGTTCGCACGGTGCTCGAGGCGCCGCGGGAGAAGGTCGCCGGCAAGGTCTTCAACGCGGGGCGCTCGGGTGAGAACTACCGCAAGCTCGACCTGGTCGAGGAGATCGGCAAGCAGATCGACCGCGGCAAGGTCACCTATGTGCGCCGTGACGAGGATCCGCGCGACTACAAGGTGAGCTTCGACAAGATCCGCGCCGAGCTCGGCTTCGAGACGCTGATGACCGTGCCCGACGGCATCGCCGAGATCATCGCCGCGCTCGACGCCGAAGCCTTCGGCGATCCCTTCGACCCGCGCTACAAGAACATCCCGTGAGGCCGGCGTGAGAGACACCGGCGCCCGGCTGACGCATGGCCTGCGCGCCGGGACGCTGGCGTGCCTGCGACCGTTGGGCTACCTGGCGTTCGTGGTCGCGCTGTGGGCGCTGTCGGCGGCCGCGAAGCTGCTCGGCGAGGAGCACGAGCTGGGATTCTTCGCCGGGCGGCTGAACCGCATGATCTGGCGCTACCCGGACGTCACGCGTCGCGGCGTGCAGATGGCGTGGCTGGTGTGGATCGTGCTGTTCTGCGTCGCGATCAGCCCGTATGACCCGCTCGCTACTCGCTGGGACGAGGTCGCGCTCGCAGCGCTCGCCGCGGGCGTCCTCTGGCGGCGGAGGTTCGAGCGCCGAGTCGAGCGTTGAGGTTCTCGAGCGCCTGCTCCAGCCCCACCTCGGCGGGGTCGAGCGCGCGCATCGCCGCCGCCAGCCTGTATTCGGCGAAGTGATCCGGCTGCACGTCGCATGCCTGCGCGACGAGCTCCATGGCGCGCATCGACGGCTTGTCGTGCCCGTTGGCGAGCATGTTGATGTGCGCGTGGGTCATTCCCCTGCCGTCGAGCTCGCGCGTCGCCTCGGCGAGGCCGCGGTAGCTCAGGCCGCGCTCGGTCATCAGCGCGCGGAGCGCGTCTCCGAATGGCTTGTCGCTGAAACGCTCCATGTGCTCGGCCTCCTGGTCGGCTGCTGCGTGAGGTCGACGACCGGCGCCAGAGGGTATCGCGCGCGGGTCTTCAAAACACCATCTGGTAGGTTTCTTACCTAACGTTATGCGGTCGCTCGCGACTCATGGTGAGGGTTCCCCGCGGGCATCGCGCCCGCGAAGCGCTCAAGCACCCGGCGACCGCGGCCGATGGCATTTGTACGATGCACACGGAGAGCGTCAGTGAGCGACAAGACCTCGAGCCGGTGCAAGTGACGCCCGCAGTCGACGCGACAACCGGCCATGAGGCCTTCCCCGAGCTGCCGCTGTTCGACCTGCGGTTGCAGCCACAGGACCTCGAGGCGGTCGCGGAGACGCTCCGCTCGGGCTGGCTGACGATGGGACCACGCACGCAGGCGTTCGAGGAGGCGTTCGCCGCCCAGCTCGGCGCGCGCCACGCGATCGCGGTCTCCAGCTGCACCGCCGCGCTGCACCTCGCCTACCTGGCCGCCGGGGTCGGTCCCGGGGACGAGGTGATCGTGCCGTCGTTCACGTTCGCCGCCACGGCCGCCGCCGCGGTGTACTGCGGGGCGACGCCGGTGTTCGCAGAGATCGTCTCGCGCAAGAACCCGAGCCTCGATCCCGAGGAGGTCGAGCGGCGCATCACCCCTCGCACGAAGGCGGTGTGCGTGGTGCACTACGCCGGCTACGCCGCCGCCGCCGACCGCCTGAAGACGTTGTGCGACGCGCGCGGGATCGCACTGATCGAGGACGTCGCGCACGCGCCGAGCGCGACGCTGCACGGCCGCAAGCTCGGCACCTGGGGCCTGGCGGGAGCGTTCAGCTTCTTCTCCAACAAGGTCCTGTCGGTGGGCGAGGGCGGCCTGCTGTGCACCGACGACGACGAGGTCGCGGCGTTCGTGCGCTCGCGACGCTCGCACGCGATGACCAGCGGCACGTGGGATCGCCACAGCGGGCGCACCGACACCTACGACGTGGTCGGCCTCGGCTTCAACTACCGCCTGGACGAGCCGCGCTCGGCGCTGCTGCTCTCGCGCCTGGGGCGCCTGGAGGCGGAAATCGCGCGCCGGCGCGAGCTGACGGTGCGCTACCGCTCGCTGCTGGCGCAGGTCGAGGGGATCGTCGTCCCGTTCGAGGACGCCGAGGTGCCCGGCTCCTCCTGCTACGTGATCCCGATCATGATCGAGGAGGACGGACGCCAGGCCGAAGTCTCCAGCCGCATGCGCGAGCGGGGCATCCAGACGAGCATCTTCTACCCGTCGATCCACCGCTTCACCGCCTACCGCGAGCGCTTCCCCGGAGTCTCGCTACCGATCACCGAGCTGGCCTCGCGCACGGAGCTGACGCTGCCGTTCTATCCGCACATGACGAACGACGACCAGGACCGCGTCGTCACCGCCCTCGCGGAGGCGATCGCGCGATGAGCGACTGGCGCGTGGCGCTGACCGAGGTGACCGTCCCCGAGCAGGACGTGCAGGCGGTGCTCGACTGCCTGGAGTCCGGCTGGCTGACGATGGGACCGCGCACGCAGGCGTTCGAGCAGGCGCTCGCCGAGTTCGTCGGCACGCCCCACGCCGTGACCGTATCCAGCGGTACGGCGGCCCTGCACCTCGCTTGCCTGGCGGCCGGCATCGGCGCTGGCGACGAGGTGATCGTGCCCGCGTTCACGTTCGTGGCGAGCGCCAGCGCGGCACGCTACGTGGGCGCCGAGCCGGTGCTGTGCGACGTGCGCAGCCCGCACGACTTCAACATCGACCCCGCCGACGTCGCCCGCCGGATCACCTCCCGCACGAAGGCCGTCGTCGCGGTCCACTTCTGCGGCTATCCCGCCGACGTTGCCGCGCTGCGGGCGCTGTGCGACGAGCACGACCTGATCCTGATCGAGGACTGCGCCCAGGCGATCGGCGCGCGCATCGACGATGACGGCCGCCAGGTCGGCACCGTCGGCGAGCTCGGCGCGTTCAGCTTCTTCTCGAAGAAGCAGCTGTGCGTCGGCGAGGGCGGCATGGTCGCCACGGCCGATGAGGAGCTGGCCGAGCGCGTGCGGCTGTTCCGCTCGCACGCGATGACCAGCAGCACCTGGGATCGCCATCGCGGCCACGACCCCGCCTACGACGTCGTCGACATCGGCTTCAACTACCGCATCGACGAGCCGCGCGCGGCGTTCGGGCTGAGCCGCCTGGCGCGCCTGGAGCAGAGCATCGCCAACCGCCGCGCGATGGTGCGCGCGTATCGCGAGCGCCTCGCGGAGGTTCCCGGCATCGAGCTGCCCTTCGACGAGCAGGCCGTCGAGCGCTCCTCGCACTTCGCCTTCCCCGTGCTGCTCGCCGACCGCCAGACGCGTGATCGCTTCCGCGATCGACTCAAAGACGACGGCATCCAGACGACCTGGTACCCGGCGCTGCACAGCTTCACCGAGTATCGCCAGTTCGCGCCCGCGGACGGGCTGCCGCAGGCGACCGAGGTCGCCGACCGCCACTGCGCGCTGCCGCTCGGCTCGTCGATGGACGAGTCAGAAGTCGAGACCGTCGTCGCGGTCGTGCGCGCGGCGCTCGCCTAGACGCAGTTCCTGGCTCGCGGACCGCTACGCGAGGGGCAGCGCCTCGCGAGCAGACGCTGTGATCGCGAGACCTCCTACTTTTCCTCGCATGTTTCTCTCAGGCGCGGCGACACCGCGGGTCGAAAAGCGCTGGTAATCCCGACAATCCGAACACGCACTCCTCGGGCAAGCAGACTTTCCTTGCGCGAAGGTTGCAAGGCTGGCTGCGGACCGCAATCCTCCAGCTCGTCAACCAAGGGGCGCTCGATGCGCGCGTTGGAAAGCAGCGCAAGGGATTGCTGCATCACCGTGCCCCGTTATCGAGGACTACCGATCATGCTACGCACGAAGATCATCACCGCGACGGTGGCCGGCCTGCTCTTGGTGGGGGCTGCGGTGACCGATACCGCGCTGGCATCCAAAGGCGAACTCGTAAACAGCAAAGGTACCGCCCTCATCAAAAACAAATTCACAGCGACGATCGGAGAAACGGTCGTCGAAACGACCGGTGGAAGGTCCGTGAAATGCAAATCCGGCACAGCCGGAGGTGTCGAGACGTCGGCGACGGAAGGCGAACAGACGATCACCCTCAAAGAATGCAAGAGCAACGTGGAAAGTGCTAGCTGCAACAGCCCCGGCCAGAGTGCCGGCGTGATCGAACTGAAAGAAGTTAAGCTTTCGACCTTACCGGCAAAATTCCCGGGGGATATGCCCTTAACCTACATTCTCCGCGCCTCAGCGGCCGAATGCGCCGGCGTGAAAGGCCAGATCAAGGGTAGCTATCTATCGCCCGTGCCGTCGGAAGGCAAACTGTCCACGACCTACACCTTCGTATCCAAACAGACTAAAGGCATTCAAGAACCGGCCGAATACGAAAACTCCAAAGGCGAAAAAGAGAAATTCTCATTTGAAGCAGAGCTGGGCGGATCCGAAAAATTTGAAAAAGCCGGCGTGGGCGGCACCGAGGAATTTACGTTTGAAGAAAGCGCCGAGTTCGTCTAGCTGCGGATCGATCTCTGTGAGGGGTGCGGGAGGGCTCGGCATTCTGCCGGGCCCTCGCTGACCGGGGGCTGAGCACGTGGTCCAGTTCATCTGGTCCCTGACAACGCGCGCGACGGCGCCTACCCCTCCCCCGGGATCAGCCGGTCCCGCACGGACTCGAACTCCTCCTGCGCCTGCTCGTAGTCGTCGTGGCGGCCGATGTCGAGCCAGTAGTCCTCGCTCGGCCACGAGCGCACCACCTCTCCGGCGGCGATCAGCCGCAGGATCAGATCGGGGAAGTCCAGGCGCTTGCCGGGCTCGATGAACGACAGCGCGCGCGGCGCGAAGCAGTACACGCCCATGCTCGCGATGTAGTCGATCGCGGGCTTCTCGTCGTAGCCGGTCAGGCGCGTGGGGTCCTCGTCGTCGCCGAAGCGCAGCACGCCCAGCGAGACCTGGATCTGGCGGCCCTTGGTGGCGATCGTCGCCGCGGCGTCGCTGCCGGCGTGGCGCTCGAGCAGCGCGCCGTAGTCGATGTCGGTGAGCACGTCGCCGTTCATCACCAGGATGTCGTCCTCGCCGAGCCCGTCGATCAGGGCGAGCGCGCCGACGGTGCCGAGCGGCTCGCGCTCGCGGTAATAGTCGATCGGGATGCCGTAGCTCTCGCCGTCGCGGAAGAACGCCTCGATCAGCTCGGCGAGGTAGCCGGTGGCGATCGTGATCCGCTCGAAGCCGTGCGCCTTCAGCTGGCGCACGACGATGTCGAGCACCGGCCGGTCGCCGATCGGCATCAGCGGCTTGGGCAGCACGGTCGTGTAGGGGCGCAGGCGCGTGCCTTCGCCGCCGGCCAGGATGACGGCACGCCTCACCTCGGAAAGCCCCGGCGCTGCAAGAGATCGTTCACGCCGGCCAGGATACGGACGGGCATGGACGGCGCCGCTACTCTCGAACGATGAGCAGGGGGGAAGCCGTGCGACATGCTCGGCGCCGGCTGATGGCGGCACCTGCGCTCGCCCCCGCTCTCGCGGCGCTCTACAGGCTGCTCGTCCCCGCGCTGCGCCGCTTCAACGCCGTGCTGCGCGCCGCGTGCGCCGCCTCCCATCACCTCCAGTACAAGGTCGAGGGGTTCCTGCGACCGTCGGCGGAGTGGTTCGACCACGAGATCGACGTGTCCTGGCAGTGGGCCGCCCGGCAGCGCTCGATGTTCCTCGAGCGGGGCGTCCTGAACACGCTCGCGATCCGGCCGGGGGCCGAGGTCCTGGAGATCTGCTGCGGCGACGGCTTCAACGCCCACCGCTTCTACGCCGAGCGCGGCGCGCACGTGCTCGCCGTCGACCACAATCGCGAGGCGCTCGTGCACGCGCGCCGCTTCCACTCCCGCGCGAACATCGAGTACCGCCCCTGCGACATCCTCCAGAGCATCCCCGAGGGACCGTTCGACAACGTCATCTGGGACTCGGCCATGCATCACTTCACGCTGTCCGAGGTGGCCGCGATCCTCGCCTCGGCGCACCGCTCGCTGGCGCCCGGCGGCGTCCTCTCCGGCTACACGGTGATCGAGCCGGGCCAGGACTACGCGTACGCGCGCCTGCGCTTCCAGGGCCCGGAGGCGCTCGCGGACGTGCTCACGGGCGAGTTCGCGCACGTCTCGGTGCTCGAGACACCGGATGCGATGCGGCGCAACCTCTACTTCTTCGCCTCCGATGTCGCGAGCGCGCTGCCGTTCGCGGAGGGCATTCGTCAGCTCTCGCAGGCCCCCCCGGAGCCGCTGGCGGCGCTGGCGCGCACGGCCGCGAGGAAGTCCTTCCAGTCGGCCGCGTAGGGCGCGATCGCCTCCAGCAGACGCTCGAGCGCCTGCCAGTCCTCGTCGGCCTCCCAGCCCCAGTGCAGGACGATCGGCGCCCACAGGCCGGCGCGCCGCTCGATCAGCCGCTGCGCGGCCGGCAGAACCTCGCGCGCGTGGCCGTAGAGCGGGTAATAGGAGGGCAGGTACACGGCCTCGCCGCGCCACACTGGCGTGCGCTGGAAGCCGAGCAGCCCGACCGACTCGGGTCCCCCGGTGACAACCGCGAAGCGGCGGGCGAGGATGTCGTACTGCTCGGCGTCGAAGCGGTTGTACGGCGCGACGAAGACCTCCGGTGCGATGCCGAGCGGCGCGAGCTCGGCGAAGCCCTGGTCGAGCAGCGCCTCGGTGGCGGCGCGGTCCAGCCCGCACAGCTCGCTGTGGCGCCGCGGCGAGGCGGAGCGCGTGCGATGGTCGAGGCCGTGCAGGCCGAAGCTGACGCGGTCGGCCGGGAGCTCCGCCAGCAGCGCCCGCTCGTCGTCGCTCAGCGCGCGCCAGCTGCTCTCCGCCGGATTGAGCGCGTCGTGGCTGACGCGCGGCAGCACGGCGACCAGGTACGGCACGCCCGCGCCGGCCATCAGCGCGTGAAAGCGCCGGTAGCGCTCGGTGCCGTAGCGGGCCGGGTCATCCCACGCGAGGTAGTGGGGAAACTCGTCGACGCGGATCAGAAAGCGCGGCGGCGCCTGCGCGTCGGCGCCGAGGACGGCGCGCCGCGCCGCGTCCAGCGGATCGGCCACGGCGCGCTCGTAGTCGAGCCTGCCGCGCTTGCGCTGCACGCGCTGCAGGAAGCGCACCGGCGCCGACGGGAGCGGGCGCGAGCGCACGGCCGCGCGCATGGCGCGCGAGCGTAGCGGCTCCGCCCCCGGCTCCCCGCCCTGTCCCCTCCACGCCGCGTCCGACACAGCGTCGGGGCCGAGCAGCAGCCGCGCGCTGCGCAGCTCGTCCGTGCGTGAGCGCTCAGACACCCGCCAGCACCTCCTCGTAGAGCTCGCTCGTGCGCCTGGCGATCGCCGGCCAGGCGAAGTGCTCGTCGGCGAAGCGCTTGCCCTGCTCACCGCGGCGCCGGCACTCCGGCCACCCGGCGTCTAGGCTCGCGGCGAGCGCGTCGACGAGCGCATCGACGTCCGCGCGCGCGCAGATCCACCCGGTCTCGCCGTCGATCACCGCCTCGGGCAGGCCGCCGACCGGGTAGACGATCACGGGACGGCGAAAGCCGTAGGCGAGCAGCAGCACGCCGCTCTGGCTGGCCGCTTGGTAGGGCAGCGCGACGGTGTCGGCGGCGGCGAACAGTCGCGCGACCTCGGCCATGTCCAGGAAGCCCTCGCGCACGGTCACGCGTCCGGCCAGCTCGGGGCTCTGCAGCTGCGCGGACGCCGCCGCGAGCGCGCCCGTGTCCTGCCCGCCGATCAGCAGCTGCAGGGCGGGCAGCCGCGCGAGCGCCGCGAGCAGGTCGTCGAGGCCCTTGTCGGCGCGCAGCTGGCCGAACATCAGCGTGACCGGCGCATCCGCGTCGATCCCCAGCGCGGCGCGCGCGGCATCCCGCTCGGCGCCGCCGCCGGAGCTCGCAAGGCCCCCGTACTCGCCGTGCGGGATCACGACCGTGCGCGCGGCGGCCGGCGCCGGCACGCGCGCGAGGTCGGCCTCGGTGTGCACGATCGTCCTCGCCGTCAGCGCCGCGCTGGCGCGCCTGACGAGCCGCCGCGTGCGCAGGAAAGTGCTCGAGCGCTCGAACGTGCCGTGCGCGGTCTGCACGACGGTGGCGCCGGCCAGGCGCAGGCAGAGGATCGCGAGCAGCCCGATCTGCGGGATCTCCCAGCCCTGGGTGTGCACGACGTCCGCGCGCCGCGCCAGGCGCATCAGCCGCGGCAGCGACAGCACGAAGCGCGCACCGTTGACGACCCGGCCCAGCCCGCGGCGGCGCAGCTCCCTGCCGATGCGCGTGTCGTCGCGCAGGTAGTGAAAGACGGGGTACACGGTGACGCCGTCGATCGGCGGGTAGCGATGGTCGGCGGCCGTCGCCAGCGCGACCGACCAGCCCTCGCCGACGAGCCCGCGCAGGAGCTCGGCGGTGTAGTCGGCGACGCCGCCGCGCCCGCCCTGCTCGATCATCAGCACGCGTCTGCGCGGAGCGGCGCTCATGAAGCGGCGCGCGCTCGCGACTGCGTGGAGGCGATCGCGTCGACCAGCAGTCCCTCGATCATCTGCGCGACGACCGGCGCCGCGTACGTGCGCTCGGCGTGGCTGCGCGCCGCGGCGCCCTCGCGCTGCACGCGCTGAGGATCGTCGAGGTAGCGCACGAGCAGCGCCCGCAGCGCGGCGGGGTCGTTCTCGGGCTCGGCGATGCCGCCGATCTCCGGCGTGATCATGTCCGCGACTCCCTCCGCGCCGGTCGACAGGCACGGGCGCGAGGCGAGCATGCCGAGGATCACCGCGCGCGGCGCCCCCTCTGTCGGGCTGGGGCAGAACACGGACACGTCGAACGCGGAGAGCACGTCGGGCACCTCGCTGCCGGGTGTGGCGATGAAGTGCGCGCGCTCGCCCAACGGCGCCGCCAGCGAGCGCAGCTCCGCCTCGGTCTCGCCGTCGCCGGCGAGGATCAGGTGCACGCGCGGATCGTCGAGCTCGATCACCGCGCTGACGACGACGTCGTTGCGCTTCTTCGGGTGAAAGCGCGAGATGCAGCCGACGACGAATGCGTCCTGCGGGATTCCGAGCTCCTCGCGCACGCGTGCGCGGCCCTGCTCGGTGTACTGGATTTCATCGGTGCGCAGCACGTTCGGCACGACCACCACCTTGCCCGGGTCGACGCCGACGTCGGTGACCGAGCGCCGCGTGCCCTCGGAGACGGCCATCACCAGCGCCGCGTCGCGCCCGGCGGCGAGGTAGGCGCTGCGCGGCAGGCCCTTGCGCAGCGGGAACGGGACCGGTCCCCACTCGGCCCACACGACCGTCCTGCGCAGCTCCGGCGGCAACATCCGCGCGAGCAGCTGCTCCTTCTTGTAGTGCACGAGCAGCACGTCGTAGGGCGTCTGCGCGCGCAGCGCCGCGCGCAGGCGCGCGAGCAGCAGCGGCCAGCGCAGCGCCAGGCCGGCCCAGCTGCCGGTGGACAGCTTCGGGCCGAGCGCGATCGGGCGCACCTCCACGTGCGTGTCGCGGCCGATCTGCGGCTGGTCGGTGAGCATCACCGTCTCGTGCCCGCGCTGGCGCAGCGCCTCGAGCATCTCCACGGCGGCGAACTCGGCGCCGCCGCGCGAGTCGGTCGTCATCACGGTCACGATCTTCATGTCTCGATTATCTCCGCGGTCAAGGACGGGTCTGGCCGGCCGCCCGCCGATGAGCGCGGCCTTCGCTGTCTATCGGCAGCCGAACGCCGTCCAATAAGCTGGCCGCATGCGCGCGCTGCTCGTCGACCAGGCTCGCGACCGCGCGACGCTGGTGGCGGCGCGCAGCCTCGCCACCGCCGGCTTCGTCGTCGGCACGGGGGCGGAACGGCCGAGCTTCGCCAGCCTGTCGCGCTACGCGGGCCCCCACCACCTGGTCCACGGATGCGCCGAGGACGAGGATCGCTTCATCGCCGACGTCGCCGCGGCGGTGCGCGAGGGCGGCTACGACATCGTCTTCTGCTCGTATGAAACGGGGCTCCTGGCGCTCTCGCGCCGGCGCGCGGAGATCGAGCCGGCGGTGTGGCCGTACCCCGCCTACGAGGTCGTCGCGCGGACGTTCGACAAGCTCGACCTGTTCGAGGCCACGCGCACGGCGGGGCTGAACGCGCCGCACACCGAGGTGGCCACCGAGCAGGCGCTGCAGGAGTGGCGCGGGCCGGTTGTGGTCAAGGCGCGCAACCACGTGCCGCACCGCTTCGACACCGCGCGCTTCGCATCCGCCGCCGACGGGCGCGAGCTGGTGCGCCAGATCCTCGCCGAAGGCGGCGAGCCGCTGCTGCAGACGCCGCTGGAGGGCAGCATGGGCGCGGTGATCGTGCTGGTCGGGCGCGACGGGCGCATGGTGACCGAGATCCACCAGCAGGCGCTGCGCACATGGCCGCCGGGCGCCGGCGACACGGTGCTGGGGGTCGTGGTCGCGACCGACCCGGAGCTCTCGCGCGGCGTGCGCGCGCTGGTCGACGAGCTCGGCTGGTTCGGCCTTGCCCAGATCGAGTTCTTCCGCGACCGCGACGGGCGCGCCTGGATCACCGACTTCAACGGACGCTTCTATGGCTCGATGGCGCTCGCCACGGGCGCCGGCGCGAACGTGCCGGCGCTGTGGGCGCAGGAGGCGCTCACCGGCGCGGCGCCAGACGCGACGGCGAGGCAGGGCGCGCGCTTTCAGTGGCTGAACCGCGACCTCGCCGCCGGCTATGCGACCGGGCCGCGCGGGCTGCTCGGCGCGCTGGCCGCGGCGCCGTTCGCGTCGCACTCGATGTGGGATCCGCGCGACCCGCTGCCGGTGGTGCGTTACCTGCTGCCGGAGGGCGTGCGCCGCGCGCGCGCCCGCCTGAGCCGGTCGTAGCATCCCCGGGATGGAGCACGCGCCCGTCCCGCTGGTCGTCCAGTACCTGTACGTGCACGAGCAGGGCGAGCGCTTCCACTATCCCAGCGCGCGCGCGGACTCCTCCGCCGGGCGTGTCGCGGCGCGCTACCTGGAGTGCGCGCTCACGCAGGCGGCGTCACTGCAGCTGCAGCAGGCCCGCTGCGAGCTCGCGCTGGCGACCAACATCGAGGATCGCGACGCGCTCGGACGCGAGGCGGTCGGGCTGCTGGACAGCCTGGAGGCGCTCGGCGTGCGGATCCTCCCGACCGAGTACCGCCACCGGCCGCGGGCGGGCACGGAGATCTACGTGTCCTCGCGCTACGTGCTCGACGCGATCCTGTCCTGCACCGAGGGACAGCTCCCGGAGCGCCAGATCTGGCTGACTGACCTCGACTGCGTGTGGCCGGACCCGGAGCTCGTGTTCGCGAGCGCGCCCGCGACGGAGGAGATCGGCTGCGTGTACATCCCCTACCCGCCGGACTGGGACACGGTCGGCTTCGAGATGCACGGCCGCACGCGCAGGGCGATCGGCGACATGGCGCGCGCGATGGGCGGCTCGGAGGAGGTGCCGCCGTGGGTCGGCGGCGAGCTGCTGGCGGGCCGGCCGCAGGCGCTGCGCGACATGGTCAGCGCGTGCGAGGAGCTCGACGCGGCGCTGGCGCGCGAAGACAAGACGCTGCCCAACGAGGAGCAGATCCTCTCGCTCGCGGGCGCGATCGGGCGCGTGCGCTTTTGCGACCTCTCGCGCGTGGCCAGGCGCATGACCACGGGGACGCGCAGCCACGGCGAGCGGGTCGCCGACGCGCTGGAGCTCGGGCTGTGGCACCTGCCGGCGGAGAAGGGGCTGAGCCTGCGCCGCGCGGCGCGACAGGTGCGCAGCGGGCGCACGGGGCGCCTGCGCCGGGATCTCGCCGACCCGGCGCGCGCGGCGCGGCGCTTCAAAGTGCAGGGCACCGGCCTCCCGCGCCAGATCCGCGACGACGGCTGGCTCGTCTCCCAGCGCGTGCTGGGTGCGGCGCGCTCGGCGCTGCCGTCCCGCCGGACGTAGGCCGGCCCGCGATGGCGCGCGCGACCTACCGACCCGGACGGCTCAGGTGGTGCGGATGATCAGCACCGAGCACGGCGCGTGATGGGAGACCTTGTTGGGCACCGAGCCCAGCAGGAAGCGCTTCGCGCCGGTCATGCCCTTGTTGCCCACGACGATCAGGTCCGCTTCGCGCTCCTCGGCGATGTCGAGGATCGCGTCTGCGGGGTCGCCCTGACGGGGGTACACGTCGACCTCCACGCCGGCCTCGCGGCCGATCGCGGCGGCCGCCTCGAGCGTCGCGTCGACGTCCTCGCGGGGGTTGATCGCCCACTGCAGGTCCTCGGGCGCCTGCCTGCGTTCCTCGCTGAGACGCTGCGCGGGCACCGGCTCGTACGCGCTGACGAGCTCCAGCTTCGCGCCGACGGCGCGAGCGAGGTCGACGGCCTGACGCACCGCCTGGTTGGCCGTGTCCGAGCCGTCGGTTCCAACCACGATCGATTTGAACATCGCACTAGATTACTGCCGGTGGCGAGCGCGCGAGTGATCGAGGACGTTGCCGAGGCGGAATCGCTCGCACCCGAGTGGGACGCGCTCGCGGTCGCCCGCTCGCTGCCGCTGTGCGCGCCGGGCTGGATGCTGTCGTGGTGGCGGCATCTGGCGCCGCCGGCGAGCGAGCTGCGCGTGGTCGCAGTGCGCGACGGGGGGCGGCTGGTGGCGCTCGCGCCGTGGTTCGTGCAGGTCGGGACGGGCGGCAGGACCGACGTGCGCTTCCTGGGAGCCGAGCTGTCCGATCGCGTGGACGTGCTGTGTGAGAGCGGTCGCGAGCGCGAGGTCGCGGAGGCCCTGCGCCGAGCGCTCGCGCAGCTGCGGCCCCGCCCTGACGTGATCGCGTTCGAGGCGGTGCCGATCGCGTCGCTGTGGACGCGCAGGCTCGCGGGCGGCTGGGACGGGCGGATGCGCTTCGCCCGTTACCGCAACTCGGCGTACCCGGCGCCCGCGGTAACGCTGCCGCCGGGCCCGCCGGGGGAGTGGCTGGCGAGGCGCTCGAGCAACTTCCGCAGCCAGATGGGCCGGATGCGCCGGCGCCTGGAGCAGCGCGGCGGAGCGGTGCGCCAGATCGTCGAGCCGGCCGAGGTCGACGGCGCGGTGAGCGCGCTGCTGGAGCTGAACGCGGGCCGCTGGGAGGGGCGCGGCGTCTCGAACCTCGCGCGCCCCGGCGTGGCCGAGCTGCTGCGGGACGCGGCGCGGGCGCTCGGTCCCGAGCGCCTGCGCCTGTGGGCGGTGGAGCTCGACGGCGAGCTGATCTCGGTGCAGCTGTTCCTCGCCGCGGGCGAGGAGATCAAGTACTGGAACGGCGGCTGGTCGGAGGCGCACGCCGACGTGAAGCCGTCGATGCTGACGATCCTCGCCGCGCTGGAGGACGCGATCGCGCGCGGGCAGACGCGGCTCGACCTGGGCGTCGGCGAGCACCCGTACAAGATGCGCTTCGCAGACACCGAGGACACGCTGACGTGGGGCGGCCTGGTCGTGCGCAACCGGCGCTGGCCGCGGACGGCGGCGGAGCTGGCTCCGAAAGTGCTGCGCTACCGGGCCAAGCTGCTCGTGCGACGGCTGCCGGAGCCCCTGGCTGAGCGCGCCGCGAGCGCCGTCAGGGCCCGCCGCGCAGCGGGCCCTGGATCCGAGCCGGAGCCGGAGTCGGAGTCGGAGTCGGGGTCCGGGTCGCGATGATCGACCTGCACTGCCACGTGCTCCCGGGCATCGACGACGGCCCGGAGACGATCGAGGGCTCGCTCGAGCTCGCGCGCACGGCGGTCGCGGCGGGCATCGAGACGCTCGTGGCCACCCCGCACGTGAACTCGCGCACGCCCAACGACAGCGCGACGATCGCGCGCCTGGTCAAGGAGCTGAACGCCCGCCTGGCGCAGGAGCGGGTGGCGTTGAGCATCCTCCCGGGCGCCGAGATCGCCGTCAGCCAGATCCCCGAGATCGCGCCCGAGGAGCTCTCGCGCCTGAGCCTGGGCGGCGGGCCGTGGCTGCTCGTGGAGCCCCCGTTCATGACGATCGCGGTCGGCCTGGAGGGCATGCTGCTGGACCTGCTGCGAAAGGGCCACCGCGTGGTGCTGGCGCACCCGGAGCGCTGTCCCGCCCTGCAGCGCGACCGGAACGTGGTGCCCGAGCTCGTCGACCTGGGCATCCTCATGTCGATCACCGCCGGCTCGCTCACGGGGCGCTTCGGCGGCGACGTGCGCCGCTACGCGCTCGAGCTCGCGCACGCGGGGCTGATCCACAACGTGACCTCCGACGCCCACGACAGCGTCAATCGCCCGCCGGGCCTGGCGGCGGAGCTGGAGCAGGCGGGGCTGGCGGACCTACGCGAGTGGCTCACGGAGGCGGTGCCGGCGGCGATCCTGAGCGGCGAGGAGATCCCACCCCGCCCGCCCGGCGCGCTGGCCGACGCCCGCCCGCGCCGTCGCAGGTGGCGCCTGGGCCGCTGACGCGCCAGCGGCGCCAGCGCCAGCCGCTGAGCGGCCCGTCGCGCCCGTCCCCGCCACGCCCGCGCCGGCGCAGTCGCCGGCGCGCATGACCCACACTTCGACGAGCTGGCGCGCCTGCACGCGGCAGTGCGCGCGCGCCCAGGCGACGGCGGCGCCGTCGCTGACTTCGCCCTGTCGCGAGGTGACGATCTCGGCGACGAGCATCCACACGGTCCCGTGGCCGATGCGCGCGAGCCGCTGGAACGCGTGAACGGTCGGGGGGCCGTCGGGCACGGTGCCCCAGCCGCCGCGGTCTTTGTAGCCGGCGACGCCGGCGGGCAGCGGCTGGTCCTGCCACTCCTGGACGACGAGGTCGCCGTCGGACGCGCGGAACTGCGGGTCGTAGTAGCCGAGCGAGGGCAGCACGCTGACGGTGTCCACGATCGCGGGCTGATCGGGGGCGCGTTCGGCGCGCAGCCAGGCGGCGGCGGACTTCCAGTCCTCCTGGACGGCGGTGCGCTGGCGCGCGTCGGCGAGCACGGCGGCGACGGCGACAGCGAGGACCGCCAGGCAGGCGCCGGCGACGAGCATGCCGCGGCGACTGCGCCACAGCAGCTCGGCGGCGAGCGCGAGCGCGAGGCACAGCCCGGGCAGCGAGAGGATCACGTAGCGCGGCCAGAACACGGGCTGCACGAAGGAGATGGCGAGCAGCACGGCGGCCGGCACGACGCCCCAGCAGAGGGCCATCGCGAGCGTGCCCGCGTCGGCTGACCCGGCTCCGAATCTGCCGCGGCGCACGATCCACGCCGCAGCCGCGCCGAGCAGCGCGACGCCGCCTGCGAGCGTCGCCCAGCGCAGCGCCGAGACGCCGGACAGGCCGGCGGTGAGTTCCTGCAGCGCGAAGGCGACGAGCGCGCGGTCGGTCCTGGGCGCCCAGTAGAGCGCGTTGCGGTGGCTGCGGGCGATGGCGGCGCCGGCGAGCAGCGGCGCGCAGCACGCGAGCACCGCGAGCAGCGACCACGCCCAGCGCCGCAGCCCGGCGCGGCCGCGACGCCGGGCGATGAGCGCCTGCGCGGGCAGGACGAGCGGCACGGCGAACAGCTCGCAGTAGGCGAGCGCGACCATGGCGGCGACGTAGCCGGCCCACGCGCGGCGCCCACGCGCGCGGTCGAGGGCGTGCGGCAGCGCGCCGAACGCGAGGCACACGGCGAGCAGGACGAACGCGTAGGAGCGGGCCTCCTGCCCGTACCAGACGGCCATCGGGTTGATCGCGAGCAGTCCCGCGGCGAGCAGCGCGGCCGTCGCGGTCGTGAACCGTCGCGCGGCCCACCACAGCGCGGGGACGCTCGCGGTCCCTCCGAGCACCGCGGGCAGCCGCAGCAGCGCCGGGCCGGTTCCGAAGACGCGGATCAGCGGCCACAGCAGGATCGAGTACGGCGTGCCGTTGGGCTCGTAGTCGAAGAACAGCCCGAGCATGTGCCCGAAGCCGCGCTGGGCGAGCGCGAGCGAGTAGGCCTCGTCGGTGTACAGGCTGCGCGAGAGGCTCGTCACGCGCAGCGCCAGCGCGAGCACGGTGAGCGCGAGCAGCACGCCCGCCTCCGTGCGCGAGACACCCCGCCGCGGCGTCATCTCGTGTGCCGCATCAGGCGCCACGCCGGATTCAAGAGAGGCGGTCGACGAGATCAATCGGAACCTATGCGAGCTTCACGATCGCGACGATCATCCCGATTACGACAAACACGACGATCGCAATCTGCATCCATATCCAGGTGGGCGACATCGCCGGGAGAGCCTACTGGCGCGAGGAGCGCGGCGGATACCGGCGAGCTCCGCTGCGCGCGCGACTATCGTGTCCTGGATGACAACGCGCATCGTGCCCCGAGTGGCGCTCGGGCTGGCACTCGCCCTGTGCGCGCTGGCGTTCACCGCTGCGGCGGGCGAGGCGCGCCAGACGAAGAAGCCACACGCGAAGAAAACGCACCACGCGCTGCAGACTTCCGCGCTGCTGGGCGGGGTGAACATCCCGGGCGTGTACCGCGGCTCGGTGGCGGCGGAGGCGGACAGCGTGATCGCGGACGCGCACGCGCTGCACGCGAAGGTGGTGCGCACGGAGGTTCCGTGGTCGGTGTTCGAACCGGTGCAGGGACAGATCGAAGCGAACGCGCAGGCGTACGCGGACCGCCTGGTGAGCGACGCGGCGGCGGACGGCATCCGCGTGATCATGGTCGTCGACGACACGCCATGCTGGGCGTCGTCGGCGCCGATCGCGGCGCTGGCGAGCTGCAACCCGGACGCGGGCAGCGATGCCAACGCGTGGCCGCCGAGCGACCCGGCGACGTACGCGTCGTTCGTCTCCTACCTGACGCGCCGCTACGGCTCGAACCTGGCGGCGATCGAAGTGTGGAACGAGCCGGACCAGTCGAACGAAGACTATTTCGCGGGTCCCGACAAAGCGGAACGCTACGTGGCGGTGCTGCGGGCGGCGTATCCGGCGATCAAGGCGGCGGACCCGAGCGTGGCGGTGATCGGCGGCTCGTTCGTCGGCTCGAACGGAGAATTCCTGCGCCTGCTGTACGCGGACGGCATCAAGGGCTACTACGACGGCCTTGGGGTTCACTTCTACACGCTGACGCTCGCCGCGGTGCGCTACACCCACGAAGTGCAGCTCGCCAACGGCGACTCCAAGCCGCTGTGGCTGGACGAGTTCGGCTGGAGCAGCTGCTGGCCGCAGGAAGGCGTCGAGCAGGAACAGGACTGCGTGACGCCGCAGATCCAGGCGACGAACCTGACCAACACCTTCCGCGCGCTCGCGCGCAGCCCGTACGTGGCGGCGGCGGTCGCGTACAAGCTGCAGGACTCCACGGCGGAATACTTCGGCGAGCTGGACGCGGGCGGCGCGCGCAAGCCGTCGTTCGCGGCGGTCGCCAGCGCCCTGTCCTCGCCGCTGGGCGCGATCAGCCCGATCACCCTGAGCCTGCACCGGGTGGCCGGCCACATGGTCGCGAGCGGCTCGGCGCCGGTGGCCGACTACATGCGCCTGGAAGTGCTCAGGGGCAAGGCGCTGCGCTACTGGTCGGTGTTCACGCTGAACCGCTTCAACGACTACTCGATCTCGCTGCCGGCGGCGGTCAGCCTCCGTGGCCTGCGCGTGCGCGTGTACCAGTACTGGAGCGGTCTGGCCGGCGCCGTGGAGAAGAAGATCTCTTAATCAGGGGGCCATTTGGCGCACTCACGTACCGCGCGCCATTGGGCATCGGCGGCCGTGCGCCCCGCCCGGCGCCCGCTCACTCGGCGTTGCGGAACAGCGCGACGAGCGTGAGGGCCAGGATCTTCAGGTCCAGCCCAAGCGACCAGTGGGCGATGTAGTAGTTGTCCCACTCGACGCGCTCGGCCAGCGAGGTCTGTCCGCGCAGGCCGTGCACCTGCGCCCAGCCGGTGATCCCCGACTTGACGCGGTGGCGATCGCCGTAGCGGATGATGTCCTGCCTGAACAGCTCGACGAACTCGGGCCGCTCGGGGCGCGGGCCGACGAGGCTCATGTCGCCGCGCAGCACGTTGAACAGCTGCGGCAGCTCGTCCAGCGAGGTGCTGCGCAGGAAGCGCCCGACGGCCGTGCGGCGATCCTCGCCCTCGACGCCCCCCGGCGCGGTGTCGCCGCCGAGCAGGAAGTCCAGCGCGCTCGCCTCCGGCGCGCCGTCGTCGGCCGAGGGCTGCTCGACGCGCATCGAGCGGAACTTGTAGAAGTCGAACACCTTGCCGTCGCGACCCACCCGTTTCTGGCGGAAGAACGCGGGCCCGGGGGAGCTGAGGCGCACGGCGATCCCGGCGCACACGATGATCGGCGAGAACCCGATCAGCAGTATCAGCGCGAGCACGCGGTCGAATGCGTGCTTGACGGCGAACTGCAGGCCGTCGGGGTCGACTGCGGCGAACGTCAGCAGCGGCAGCCCGCCGACGGTGTCATAGCCGACGCGGTCGTTGATCGTGTCAAACATGCGCGGCACCACCGAGACCTCCACGCCGAGCTCCTGGCAGCGCTGGATCAGACGGCTCACGCGCGCGTCGGCGGCCGAGGAGAAGGCGACGATCAGGTGTTTGACGCCCGTGCGCGCGACGGTCTCGTCGAGGTCGTCGATCGTGCCCAGCACGGGAACGTCGCGCCCGCCGACCTCGGCGACCGAGCGCGGGTCCTCGTCGAGGAAGCCGATCGGGACGAGCCCGTACTCGGGGTGGGACTCCAGGCGCCGCGCCACCTGCGCGCCGACGACGCCGGCGCCCATGATCACCACCGACTTGCCCACCAGGTGGCGCTTGCGCGCCCAGCGCTGGGCGAACGACAGCACGACGCGCCCGATGCCGACCCCGAGCAGCGCGTACAGCCAGCCGTGCAGCCAGTCGGTCTGGTTGGGCAGCTGCCCGTTCAGCACCATCCCGAGCGTCGCCACCGCCATCGCCGCCACCGACACGCCGCTCAGCACCGGCACGATCCCGTCGAGCACCAGCGCGCGCAGGCGCGTGTTGTAGAGCCCGCGCAGGAAGAACAGCAGCATCGCCAGCGCGGGCAGCGCCAGCAGCGGCGCGCGCACCGAGGGGACGTGCAGGGTCGCGCTGACGCCGCCGAGCGCGATGACGACCGCGACGCACAGCACGACGAAATCCACAGCCGGGCGCAGGATCCCCCAGCCCGGACCCTCCAGCGCCCACTGCAACGGCCCCGTGAAGGTGCCCCGCCAGAGCGCTCGCGGAGCGGGCGCGTCGTGTGTCAGCTCGCCGCGGAGCGGGAGCGTGGTGGAGGTCTGTTGGGTGAGTCTCGTGCTATCCATCGAACGGGGCCGGCTTAAATATGGGTGTGGTTACTACTCGGGTCATCTGCGACATCGCTTGAGCCCGCGTCCCGGTCTAGCCGGGCACGCGCGCCAGTCTCCTGGTGAGGGCGCCCGTCAGGGCAAGCGCCCCCAGGGCGAGGAGTATGTACAGAACGTCGGTGCCGGAGAGTCCCAACGCGGGAGCGCCGCCGGCGCTCCCCGACACGGCCGCGGGCTCAGACCCGCCTGGGGCCGGCTGCGATCCGCCGCCGGAGGTCTTCCCCGCCGTACCGCCGACCTGTTTCCCTCTCCCCGCGGATGTGCCAGATCCCCGTGTGGACGTCGTGGAATACCCCCGTTCAGTGGAGCCGGCGACGGCGCCGCCCGAGGCGCCGGCGCTCGCCGGACTGCTCCCAGCCGTACCCGTGGCGGCGCGGCCCACCGCCGCGCCATGCCCGCCGGAGCCGCCCCCGCGCGAGCCGCCCGAAGGCCCTCCGAGCAACGCCGAGCCGAGGATCGCCTGGTTGCCCTCGCCGGGACCGCCGTAGCCGCTGAGGAGCGGGCCTGCAGCCGCCGCCGTCGACCCGATGGCCGACACGGTCAGCACCAGCGATGCTGCGGTGATGATGAGGCGACGAGCCCTCATGCGTCCGTGCCCTTAAATCCTTTCTGGCTCGAGCAAGATGCGCTCCGATCCGTGCCAACTTTCATCGTTGCCTTGACCCCCCCATCGCCAGGTCACTTGAGCGTACAGGCTCGTCATCGACAATTCGACGATTGTTCGCGCACACGCTACCGAAGCGGGACGGCGGTGTCGAGCGAATTCTCTTGCATTCGCAAGAATAAATTCAGCAGATCATGCGAGCTGTTGAGCTTTGAGCAGGATCGAGCGGTTGAGTTCCTGGATGTCGACGCGGCGTCCAGCGCGCACCAGCGCGAGCGCCTGCCGCGCGAGCGCTTCGCGCGGGCTCAGTCGCACGGCGCGCTCCAGCAGCGCGCGCGCGGCAGCGCGTTCGCCGCTGGCCGACGCGATCGCCCCCCGCTCGAGCGTCGCGTACGCGTCGCCGGGCGTCCGCTGCAGCGCGAGTGAGAACTGTCGATCGGCGCGGGCCAGTTCGCCGTAGCGCAGGGCGATGCTGCCGGCGACCAGGTCGGCTTCGTCGCTGAGCGGATTGAGTTTCGCGGCGTCACGCAGGCGCGCGTACGCCGACTGCGGCGCGGTCGTCCAGATGCGCGCCGCGCTCTGCACCTCCAGCTGGCTCAGCCACGGTAGGCACAGCGACGCGGCGGCGGCCAGCGCCAGGACGACCCCGGCCACCGCGATCGCCAAACGTCCGCGGCGGGCGGGGCGCCACCCGCCGCCGGCTTTCACGGCGGAGGCCGGCCCATCGGTGACCGGGCCGCCGGCAGCGGGCTGGGTCCGGGCGCCGGGAGCGGCCCCGGCGGCCGGCCGCTTGCGGCCGGGCGCGAGCGCGCAGGCGATGCCGAGCAGCGCGAACGCGGGCGCGCCGAGACCGGCGAACTCCCAGAACCAGTCGAAGGAGCCGTGCACGGCCCAGTATCCGAATCCCGCCAGCGCCGCCCCCGCGACGGTGCGCACGAGCGGGTCGGGAGCGCGCAGTGCGCGGGCTGCGGCGAACAGCGCAGCGCCGAGACCGACGAGCGCGATCAGCGTCCCGGCGAGGCCCGTCTGTACGAGCGTGCGCAGCTCGACGCTGTGCGGGTAGTGCGGTGTCTCTTCGCTGCGCCCGTGCACGAGGTACTGCTCTTCGAAGTTGTCCGCGCCGATCCCGACGAGCGGGTGCGCGATGAATTCGTCGAGCGCGACGCGATAGAAGTCGTAGCGGTTGCTGCCCAGACCGCTGATCAGCCGGCTGCTGGCGCCGGTGTCCGACGCGTAGCCGCCCTTGAAGCTGTGCCACGCTTTTTCGACGCGCGTGACCGGGTTGCCCGCCACCGCCAGCCCGCCGGCGAGCACCGCCACGAGCGTCGCCGCGGCGAGCGCGCGCACGACGCTCTGCGTCCGCTTGCGGGTGCGCGCGGAGAGCGTCGGGCGGGCCTCCAGCGCCGCGCCCAGCGCCACCACCAGCCCGACGACCACCGCCGCCGCGAGCATCGCCTTCGTCGCGCTGTGCACCGTGGCGGCGGTGACGGCGCCGTCGCTGAGGCGATCGCCGACGTGGAGCACCGCGGGCGCGGCCGCGGCGATGCCCGCCGCCACCGGGACGAGCAGCGCGAACGTGCGCGTGCGCCCGGGCAGCAGCGCGAACACGAGCACGAGCATCACCGGCGTCGCGTACAGCGAGCCACGGCTCTGGCTGAGCAGCGCCACCTCCGCCAGCAGCACGGCGCCGCCGGCGAGCAGCCCGCGCACGGCCCACGGCACGCTCCCGGCGCGCGCGAGCAGCAGCGCCGGCCAGAACGCCATCAGCCACTGCGCCGCGTTGGCGTTCGCGTAGCCGCTCGGGTACTGCAGGCGCCCGCCGGGGAACATGCTCTGCAGCGCCGCCGCGCTCGCGGCGTTCACGTGCAAAGCGGTGAACGCCGCGAGGCCGATCAGCGCGAACGTCCACGCGCCGAGCAGCAGCGCCGCGGTCGCGCCGCGCTGGCGCCAGCAGGCGAACAGCGCGAACACCGCCAGGTACAGCAGCGTCCGGTCCGCGCCTTCCCACGCCTCGCCCGGGACCGCCGCCCACAGGATCGACAGGAAGCTGAGCGCGGTGTACGCGGCCAGCGCGCCGAGCGCGATCCGCACCGGCAGCGGCAGGTCGGCCGCGCGCAGCCTTACGAGCGCGAACGCGATGCCGAGCAGCGCCAGCACGACCAGCCCTCCCGGCGCCCAGTGCGTGAGCGGGTAGCCCGCCTGGCTGGTCGCCCACACGACGAACAGCGCGAGCGCCGCCAGCGCTGGAACGGACGCGGGCGCTTCGCGCAGCGACGCCGCGAGCGTGCGCATCAGCGTCCGGCCGCGTCGCGCAGGACGCGCCGCAGCCCCGCGGTGAACAGCTCGGCGTTGAGGTGCTCCTCGGCCCACGCGCGACCGGCGCGCCCCATCTGCGCCAGGCGCTCGCGATCGGCCATCGCCGCGGTCAGGCGCTCGCTCCAGCCGCGGACGTCGCCGCGCTCCACCCACCAGCCGCAGCCGATCGCCTCGATGTCGAAGTCGAAGTACGGCGCGCGCGTGAGGATCATCGGCCGCGCGCACGCGAGCGCGTCGACGACCTCCGTGAGGCCCTGCAGCAGCTGCATGTTCGTCAGCGGAATCGCGACCAGCGCGGCCGAGCGCAGGTCGGCGAGCACGCCCTCGTCGTACTTCAGCGGCGCCGACGAGGTGTCGTTGGCGGCAACCGGCAGGACGCTCACCGCCTCGGGGATCGGCGCGGTGAGGCTGAGGGCCTCGCGATCGCCGTAGATCCGAGCGGGCAGCCCGGTCTCGCGCAGGGCCGCCAGCAGCGTCCCCAGGTCGCGTCCGGTCTTGCCCGTCGCCACCACCGGCGCGTCCGCGGCCGCCGCCCCGCGCGGCGCGAAGCCCGGGAAGTCGAGGTCCGCGCCCCAGCCGATCACGGCGATGCGCTCCGCCGGCATGCCGCCGGCCACGAGGCCGCGCTCGGCGTGCCGCGAGAGCGCGATCGCGCGATCGAAGCCGCGCAGGGCGGGCCCGCGCGAGAAGCCGTGCGACGGCGCGGAGTGGAACACGCCGACGATCGGCGTGGAGAACAGCCGCGCGGCGCGCAGCGCCGCCAGCGCGCGCAGGTTGTGCGCCGCCGCGCCGTACACCAGCGATCCCCGGCGCCCCTGTTTGACGGCGGCGAGCTGCTGGCCGAGGTTGCCGAATTTGCCGCGCGTGAGATATGTGGCGAGCGCCAGCGGGCCCTCCGTGGCCAGCGGCAGGTCGACGACATCGAACTCCTCCCCCAGCCCCGCGGTGCCGTACAGGTGATGGCCCGGATACGTGCCCGCGCGCCAGCCCGCGCGCGCCCGCGCCATGTCGTAGTTGTTGGCGAACAGCACCGGCGTCGCTCGCGAGCTCGGTCCCGGGGAGGCCTCTCGCGGCGGCGCTTGGCTCGGGAGCATCGCGCCAACGATAATCCCCGGCGTGGAGGACTCCGCCGCCCTCGTGCGCTTCTACGACGCCGCCTACACCCAGGAGCCGGCCGCCGCCGCCGCATACGCGCGCTGGCGGGCGCTGGGGGCGCGCGGCAAGGCCGACCACGTGATCGCGCTGTGTGCGCGCGCGGGCGTGGCGCCGGCGAAGACGCTGGAGGTCGGCTGCGGCGACGGCGCGCTGCTGTGCGAGCTGCGCCGCCGCGGCTTCGGCGGAGCGCTGGCCGGCGTGGAGATCACCGACGCGGCCGTGGAGATCGCGCGCTCGCGGCCGGAGATCGACGCGGTCGAGCTCTACGACGGCCTGCACCTGCCCGCCGCCGACGGAGCGTACGGGCTCGGCGTGCTCTCACACGTGCTCGAGCACGTCCCCGACCCCGCTGCGCTGCTGCGCGAGGTCGCGCGCGCCTGCCGCGCGGTGCTCGTCGAGGTGCCGCTCGAGGCCAACCTGTCGGCGCGCCGCGCCGGCAAGCGCGAGCACGCGGCCGAGGTAGGCCACCTGCAGCGGCTGGACCGCCGCGCGATGCGCGCGATCGCCGCGCGCGCGGGCCTGTCGATCGCCGCCGAGCTCGAGGACCCGCTGCCGCTCGAGGTGCACCGCTTCTTCGCCGTCGGGGCGCGCGAGCGCGCGGCCGCGCGCGCCAGGTGGGCGGTGCGCGCGGGCTCCCACCGGCTCGCGCCGGGCCTCGCGCGGCGGCTGTTCACCGTTCACTACGCGTGCCTGTGCGTGCCCCCGCGCGGGTAGCCGGCGGCCGCGATCGACTGGGCGCTTCAGCTCGCCGGGCGGGTGGCGGCTGAGAACAGCAGCGAGAGCACCGTGCCCATCAGCTCGTCGGGCACGGCGTCGGGGTCGGCGAGCTTCTGGCGGGCGATGCCGTCGGCGAGCGCGTCGATCGCCACCGCCAGGTGCTCCGCCGGGATCGCCAGCTCGAGGTCGAACTCGCGCACGCCGTCGGCGATCAGCCGCGTCAGCACCCGGCGCATCTGCGCGAAGCGCTCGGCGACCTTCGGGCGCACGTCCGGGTCGCGCACGCCGTACGCCCAGAACTCCATGAACAGCAGCAGCAGCTCCGGCTCGCGGTCGATCATCGTCATCCACCGGCGCGCGCCGCCCGTCGCGCGCTCGGCGATCGACGCGCGCTCCCCCACCGCCTCGGCGATCTCCCGCGCGTGCTCGTCGATCTCGCGCTCCATCAGCGCCAGGAACAGATCCTCCTTGCCGTCGAAGTTCGAGTACAGCGCGCCCGTCGAGAACCCCGCTTCCGAGGCGATCTCCTCGACCGACGCGCCGTGGAAGCCGCTGCGCGCGAACACGCTGCGCGCCGCCGTCAGCAGCCGGTCGCGCGTGTTCGCGCGACTCTGCTCACGCGTCATGCGGCCCGCCGGCGCCGCGGCCGGCGCCTCGCCGCGCTCCCTCAGCTCGTCTTCCCCGATCTCCATGTCTCCCCCATCCTACTTGACAGAGTAAGTACTATTCCGATAGCGTCCATTATCTGATTCTAACCGTTGGAGCGATAGGAGCGACACGATGGCGACCATGACGAGCTCGACAGCAGCTGACGCGGCCAACGTCGCGAGCCTGCCCGCCGACGCGATCTCCTACGAGGACCTGTACGCGCGCTGGGAGCGCGGCAACTGGTCGGCGACGGAGCTCGACTTCACCGAGGACGCGCGCCAGTGGCGCGAGGACTTCACCGAGTTCGAGCGCACCGCCGCGCTGTGGAACTACTGCCTGTTCTTCTGGGGCGAGGACGCCGTCGCCGACAACCTCTCCCCGTACATCGACGCCGCCCCGCGCGAGGAGCAGAAGTACTTCCTCACCACCCAGCAGGTCGACGAGGCGCGTCACGCCGTCTTCTTCAAGCGCTTCATGCAGGAGGTCTGCGGCATCGGCGACGGCTCCATGGCCAGCGGCCTGAACGCGATCAAGCCGCAGCTCACGCCCGGCTTCCGCAAGATCTTCGATCGCCTCGACCGCATGGCCGACGAGCTGCGCGCCGACCGCTCGCCCGCCCAGCTGGCCGCCGCGGTGACGCTCTACCACATCGTCATCGAGGCGGCGCTCGCGCAGCCCGGACAGCACTTCATCTGCAGCTACCTGGAAAAGCGCGACCAGCTGCCCGCATTCCGCGCGGGGATGGCGAACATCGCCGCCGACGAGCAGCGCCACATCGGCTTCGGCGTCAAGCTCCTGTCCGATCTCAACCGCGAAGATCCGGTTCGCGTTCCAAAGGCCGTCGCGAGGATCCTGCGCGACGTAACCCGCTACACCGCCCAGGTGCTGATGCCGCCCGGCTGGGACGAGCGCTACATAACCGTCTTCGGCGCGACCTACGACGAGGTCGGCGTCGAGGGACTGACGTCGATGACGACCAAGCTGCGCTCGGCCGGCCTGCCGATCGACGCGCTGCCCGGTCCGTCGCTGCTGCCCCAGGGGCTCTCGCCGCTCGAACTGTCACAGCGCGGGCGCACGCTCGCCAAAGCGGGCGTCATCGGCGTCCGCGAGGGACCGACCAGGCGCGACCAGGAGACCGTCGCGCTGCTGTTCGACACGATCCGCCGCCAGGTCAACCCCGACCACGGGCTCAGGCGCCCGACGACGTTCCAGTGGGAGTTCACCGACCCCGACGTGCCGACCTGGCACCTGACCGTCGACAACGGCTCCAGCACCGTCCAGCAGGGCGCCGCGCCCGACCCCGACCTGCGCCTGCGCCTCTCCTACCAGGACTGGGTGGACGTCGTCGGCGAGCGGTTGGACCCGCTGCGCCTGCTCGCGACCGGCAGGCTGCGCCCGCGCGGCAACCCGCTCGCGTTCAGAAGCCTCGGCAGGGTCTTCCCGCGGGGCTGAGCCCCACCGCGCCGCCCCGCGCCGCGCCGCGCGCGGCCCCGCCGCGCCCTCGGCGACTCCGCCAATAGTCCGTGCAAGCTCGCCGTGGCGACGCCCATGGCGTACGCTCGCCGATTGGAGAAACGCGGGTGAACGTGACCGGAGAGCGCAACAGATCAGCCAGGGCGGCCTGGCCGCACGTGGTGATCGTCGACCCGTTCACGGCCGGGCTCGCGGCCGCGCGGCGCATGACGCGCGCCGGCGCGCGCGTGACGATGCTCGTCGACCCCGGCGACCTCTGGGTTGACCGCACGCGCGGCGTGCGCAGCATCGTCGAGCCGTTCGCGGACGGCGCGCCGTGGGTGGCGCTGCTGCGGGAGATCGCCGCCTCGGGCGAGGAGATCGTCGCACTGCCGACCACCGACCGCAGCTGCGAGCTGCTGCTGGCCAGCGCCGAGCAGCTACCGGCCAACGTGCTCATGTTCGAGCGCGCCGGCATCGGCCACCGCGCGTTGATGGACAAGGAATCGGCCGACGCCATCGCCCGTGCCGCCGGCGTGCCCGTGCCGTGGACGGCGATGGTGGGCGACGTCGCCGAGCTCGAGCGAGCGCTCGGCGAGGCGCCGTGGCCATGCGTGGTCAAGCCGGCGCTCTCACACGAGTGGCGCGAGCGCTACGGCAACGAGCGCGTGTTCCTCGTCGCCGACGCCGACGAGGCGCGCGAGCGACTGCGCCGGCCGCTGGACGACGGGCTCGCGATGCTGCTCTGCCAGTACATCCCCGGCGGCGACGACCACGTCGAGGAGGCGATCGTCGTGCGCCTCGCCGACGGCAGCTACCCCGTGCGCTTCGGCTGCCACAAGCTGCGCCAGGACCCGCCCGGGTTCGGCGCGACGACCGTCGGCGAGGCGTCGAGCCTGCCCGAGACCACCGCGATCGCCACGCGCGTGCTCGACGAGGCCGGCTTCGTCGGCGTCGCCGGCGTGGAGACCAAGCGCCACGCCGGCACCGGCGAGCGCTGGTTCCTGGAGGTGAACGTGCGCATGCCCGGCCAGTGGGGCCTCGGCGACACCTGCGGCGTGCAGGCGACCACCAGGCTCGTGCGCGCGCTGCGCGGCGAGCAGCTGGAGCCCCAACCGCCGCTACACGAGGGCGTGCGCATCCTGTTGCCCCACCTCGACGCGCACGTCGTCGGCCCCGCGCTGCGGCAGGCGCCGCCGCTGCGGCGGCCCGCCGTCGCCTTCGGGCTCGCGCGCGCCTACGCCGGCACGCGCAACTTCGGGCTGCTCGACGTGCGCGACCCCGGCCCCGGGCTCGCGTGGATCGGCCTGCTCGCCGGGCGACGCCTCAACGCGCTGAAGGCGCGCGTGCGTGGCGAGTAGGCGGGCCGGGCGGGCGAGCGCCGGTCTTTATCCGGGCGAGAACTCCCGCTCGGCGGCTGCCGAGTCGCCGCTCGCGGAGCCCGCGGTCGCCTGACTGCCGGCGGCGGCCGAGGCTTCACCGGCGCCCGACCGACCTGCGGAGGAACCCAAGTCCGTACCGGGCGAGCGTGAGGACGCCGCGTGCGCGCTCAACGCACGATGGCCGCCGCCAGAGGCGAGTTCGGCGTCCGCGGAGCTCAACTCCTCCGGCCCGAACTCGCGGCTCGCCTTCGCCGCCGCCGTGAGCGACGACGCGCCGCCCCCGCCGCCGGCCGCGGAGGGAGATCGTCCGACGGCAGCGGCGAGATCGTTCAGCCCGTACGTCGCCGATGTGCGCGCGATCGCCCCCGAGCTCGCGTGCGACGCGCGGCGGTGGCCATTGTGCGCGCGCGCCGGATGCTCGCCGAGCGCGATGCAGCCGGCGCCGACGCCGAGCGCGAGCAGGCAGCCGACGGCGAGCTTCGCGCCGAGCGGGCCTGCGCCGAACAGCCAGGAGCCGCCCGCCGCGCCGCCCGCGCCGGCGGCCCCCGACGCCGTCACGGCGCCTCCCAGGCCGACGCCCGCGCCGCCGCCAGCCGCCCCGGCGCCGCCGGCCGCGCTGGCCGCGTGGGCGCCTTCGCCCGCGCGCGCGAGCACCGACGCGCCGAGCCCGCCCGGCAGCAGCACCGGCGGCAGCGTCGCCGCCAGCCCGCGCAGCGACACGACGTACGCGCGACACGCCGAGCACTCGCTGCGGTGCGCCAGCGCCAGCCGGTGGCGCTCGCCATCGGGCTCGAGGATGCCGTACGCCAGCGCCCGCATCAGCGAGCCCTGCTCCTCGCACCAGCCGCCATCGCGGATCGTCTCCACGAGCGCGCCGACCTTCCCGGCGACCCCGGGATGCCCGGGGCCGCGTCCCTCCATCAGCTTGCGCATCCGGTTCTCGCTGATGCCCATCTGCGCCGCCGCCTCGGTGCGCGACAGGCCCTGCAGGTAGCAGAGCGCCGCCGCCTCGCGCTCACGCCCGTCCAGACGTCCGCGCAGTCCCTCGAACAGCTGGCGCAGACGCATGCGATCGTCGAGCTCCGCCGCGAAATCGCGCCCCGTGATGCTCGCCGCCCAGGCCTCCGAGTCGTCGATCGTGCGATCGGCGCTCGCGTCCTGCGGCGAGCGGCCGCCGTCGAGGCGCGCGCGAGCACGGTGCTCGTCGATCGCGCGCCGGTGCGTCACCAGCACCAGCCAGCCGGCGGGGTTGGCGATCTCCCGGCCCTCCAGCAGCGCCGCGTACAGCCCCTGCCACGCCTGCGCGTAACACGCTTCCAGATCGCCGTCGTCGAGGCTCGCGCCGCCCGCGCGCAGGCGCCCGCGAACGCTTGCAAGCACTCGGCCCCGCAGTCCCTCGAACTCCTCCCGCAGCAGACGCTCGGCGCGTTGGCGGCGCAGGATCAGCGGGCTCACGCCCGAAAGATTATGTAATCCTGCCGGTCAGGCGAATTCCATCAATCTGCGACAGGCTCACGCCGCGCATGTCCTCGCCGGCGCGATGGGCGCGGTGCCATTCGACGACCAGCTCGAGCGCGTCCTGGAGCCGCCACGCGGGACGCCATCCCAGCAGCTGTTCAGCGGCGGCGGAGTCGAGCGACAGGAAGCCCGCCTCGGGAGGGTTCGGCGTCTCGTCCAGCCGCCACTGCAGCTCGCCGCCCCACAGCTCCGCCAGGCGCTCCACGATCCAGCCAACCGGCCGCGCGTCCTGCGCCGGCGGTCCGAAGTTCCACGCGCGCGCCGCATCCTTCCCCCGCGCGAGCGCCTCCGCGAGCCGCAGGTAGCCGCTCAGCGGGCTGAGAACGTGCTGCCACGGGCGCACCGCGCCCGGGTTGCGCACGTGCAGCGGCTCGCCCGTCTCGACCGCGCGGACGCTGTCCGGCACCAGCCTGTCTTCGCCCCAGTCGCCGCCGCCGATGACGTTGCCCGCGCGCGCGGTCCCCACCCGCGCCGAGCCCTCCCCCGAGAAGAACGACCGGCGGTAGGACGCCGCCAGCAGCTCCACGCACGCCTTCGAGCTCGAGTACGGGTCCGAGCCGCCGAGCGGGTCGTCCTCGACGAACGGCCGCGGGCTCCCGCCGGGGTTCTCGTAGCACTTGTCCGAGGTCACGACCACCACCGCCAGCACGTCCGCGCCCACCTCCCGCACCGCGTCGAGAACGTTGATCGTGCCCATCACGTTCACCTCGTACGTCATCGCCGGATCGCGCAGCGAGCGCCTGACCATCGGCTGCGCCGCCAGGTGCAGGACCACCTCCGGGCGCGCCTCGCGCAGCGCCTCGCGCAGCGCCGTCGCGTTGCGCACGTCGAGCGCCAGCTCGCGCATGTGCGCGCTCACGTCCGCCAGCTCGTACAGCGACGGCCGCGTCGGCACCCCGGGGGCCACGCCGGTCACCTCAGCGCCCAGCGCCTGCAGCCACAGCGACAGCCACGCGCCCTTGAAGCCCGTGTGGCCGGTCACCAGCACACGCCGGCGCATCCAGAAGTCCGGGTCGATCTCGATTGGCTCGGGCATCGTCACGAGGCCGGGTATCTTCACGCAATCGCCTCGCCGCCCGCCCCCTCCCCGTCCAGCGACGGAATCCCAGCTCCGCCCGCGACCGCCGAGATCCTCGGCATCCCGCTCGCCATCTCCGACTACGACGAGGTGATCGACTGGATGAACGCGACGATCGCCGCCGGCGCTCGCGGCTACGTCACCGCGGCGGCGGTCAACCTCGTCATGTCCGCGCGCGAGGACCCGCGCACGCGCGCCGCGGTGCTCGCCGCGACGCTCGCCGTGCCCGACGGCCAGCCGCTCGTGTGGGCGCTGCGCGCGCTCGGCCACGCGCGGGCGACGCGCGTCTACGGCCCCGATCTGATGGCGCGCTTCTGCGCGCGCGCGGCGCAGACCGGCATGCCGATGTACCTGTACGGCGGGCGCACGCCCGAGGCGCTCGAGCTGCTCGAACGGCGGCTGCGCGAGCGCTTCCCCGGCCTGCGCATCGCCGGCGGCTACTCGCCGCCGTTTCGCCCGTTGAGCGCCGCGGAAGAGGACGAGGTGATCGCGGCGATCGACTCCTCCGGCGCGCAGGTCGTGTGGGTCGGCACCGGACAGCCCAAGCAGGAGCGGTGGATGCTCGCGATGCGAGGGCGCCTGCAGGCGCCGCTGCTCGTCGGCGTCGGCGCCGCGTTCGACTTCCACGCCGGGCTCGTCTCGCAGGCGCCCGGCTGGATGCAGCGCGCCGGGCTGGAGTGGGCATACCGGCTCTCGCGCGAGCCGCGGCGGCTATGGCGTCGCTACGCCCGCTACAACCCCCTGTTCGTCGCCTGCTTCGCCCGCCAGTACATCGACGAGCGCCGGCGCGGGCGCGGGCGCCGCGCGTGAGCGCTCAGCCGCGCAGACGCTTGAGCGCGCCGCGCGCCTGCGCCAGTCGCTCCGGCGCCAGCGCGCGAACCGCGACGTCGCGAACGTGGGCGCGCATCACATCGGGAAGCGCCCGCGCGTAGGCCGCCGGCAGGCCGGCGGACGGCGGCAGCACCAGCGTCCATGCCACCGGTTCGTTGCCGTTGGCCAGGCGCAGCTTGTTGGCGGAGTTGCCGCTCCCGAGCGACACGCGACGCGCCCCCTGCTCGAACGCGCTGCGAACGACCCGCAGGCAGGCCAGCTTCGCGGGGGAGAGATTCGCGTAGCGCTCGTCCCAGCCGGCGTTCATCGGGACCAGCTCGTCGCCCGCGCTGATCTGGAAGTCCGCGCAGATCGGCGCTCCGCCGACCTCCAGCAGGCACATGCCGAAGCGGCCCTGCGCGATCAGCGGGCGGCCGAGATCCTCCAACCAGTCGGCCAGGCCCGCGCCCATGTCGGCCAGGCGCGACCAGCCGCGGCCCTCCCAGCGCTGGCGGTGCAGTCGCGAGAACGCCTCCGCGTCGGCGCGCAGGGTCTCGGCGGTGGCCCAGCGGGAATTCCCGCCCGCCTCCTCGAACAGCCGCTCGCAGCGCCTCAGATCGCGCCTGAGTTTGGGGCTGAGCGATGCGAGCCACTCCTCGTATGAGGCGTCGCCGAGCACGATCGTGTGCGCGGAGGAGATGCGCAGGCGCCGCACCAGGGCGCTGATCGGGCCCTCCCAGCCGGCGCTCATCGCGGATGGCCAGGGCGAGGCGACGGACATCGGGCCGAACGCCAGTACGTCCGGCCGCGGGCTGGCGGCCGCGAGCGCGTGCGCGATCTCGGCGGCCATGTCCCACTCGCGCCCCGGCAGCGCGAGCGGCTCCATGCTCGCGCCGAAGTCGGAGGACATCAGACGGTATTCGACGACGCCGCACGAGCGGGGCAGCGCGTAGAACGGCGCGACCGCCACGAGCCTGCCGCCGTCGCGCACAGCCACCACCCGGGCGCTGATGCCGGCGGGGGCGACGTGGCGCCACCACGCGAGCACCCACGCCGGCGCGGCGAACGGCTTGGAGGCCGCCACCGCGAGCGCATCCCACTCCGGGGCCAGCGACTCGGCCTCGGCGATGTCGACGATCAGCTGTGTCTCGCGCGCGCCGCCGCGGACCGGGTCGCTCGCCGGCGGGGACGCCGGCGTGGACGACCGTCGCGCGGACCTCAAATCCCCCCGGGCCCCGCGCTTGGCGGGGGCCAAAATATTCATCTGATTCCTCATTGCCGCTTAGGTTGCATTTAACCATGCGGCTAGGCGCGAATTTGCAAGACGCGCACCGCTAACCTCATGCCTCGATGAGCACGGGACAAGACACAGCCGACGTGGCCGTCGTCGGCCTCGGCCGCGTGGGCTTGCCGCTGGCGCTTTCGTTCGCCGACCGCGGGCTGACCGTCGTGGGCGTCGACAACGACCCGGTGCGGCTCGGCGCCGTGCGCGATGGCGTCATGCCCTTCCAGGAGACCGGCGGGCAGGCGCTGCTCGACCGCGTGATATCCGATCCCGCCCATCCGCGGCTGTCTCTGTCCGACCGCGTCGCCGACGCCGCGCGCGCGCGCCAGATCGTGCTGACGCTGGGAACGCCGTCGTTCTCGCACATCGAGATCGACATGCGCGACATCCGCTCGGCGCTCGACGACCTGCTGGGCGTGCTCGCGCCCGGGCACTCGCTGATCCTGCGCTCGACCGTCGCCCCCGGGACGACGGAATTCGTCGCCGGCTACCTGGCCAAGCACCGCGGCTTCCGTATCGGCGAGGACGTGTTCGTCGCGCACGCGCCCGAGCGGATCGCCGCGGGCCGGTTCCTGGAGGAGATCGACACGCTGCCGTGCATCATCGGCGGCGTGGGCCCGCGCTCGGGCGAGGTCGTGGGCGAGCTGTTCGGGGCGTTCGAGGCGCCGATCGTGCAGACGACGCCCGTGCAGGCGGAGCTGGCGAAGATCTGGGCGAACATCCTGCGCTACGCCAACTTCGCCCTGCCGAACCTGCTGATGATGGACTGCGAGCGCTACTCGGCGAACGTGTTCGAGGTGATCGACCTGATCAACCGCGATTACCCGCGCGGCGGCATCGCGCAGCCCGGCTTCACCGCGGGCACGTGCCTGCGCAAGGACTTCGCCTTCTCCGAGGAGCGCTCGGCGGCGCCGGGGATGCTGCTGGCGGTCTCGCGCGTGAACGAGTCCGTGCCGCTGTTCCTGCTCGAGGGCGCCCGGCGCCGCCTCGGGTCCCTGGCGAACCGCAAGGTCGCGGTGCTCGGGCTCGCGTTCAAGGCGGACACCGACGACGAGCGCGACTCGCTGTCGCACAAGCTGATCCGGCTCTTGGAGCGCGAGCTCGCCGACGTGGCGGTGCACGACCCGCACGTGGCCACGCCGACGGTCCCCTTCGAGGAGGCCGTCGAGGGCGCCGAGGTCGTGTTCGTCGCGGCCAACCACTCGGAGTTCCGCGACCCGCGAGCGCTCGCCGCGATCGCCGAGCGCGCCGCCGCCGACTGCCTCCTCGTCGACCCGTGGAACTGCTGGGGCGCCGCGCAGGTGTTCGCCTACGCCTCCGAGCTCGCCGCCCTCAGACCGACCCACCCCGCCCGCGGATGAGCCGCGTGCTCGTCACCGGCGGCGCCGGCACGATCGGAGCGGCCGTCGTGCGCAGGCTGCTGGCCGACCCCGACTACGAGGTGCGCGTGTCCGACCAGCGGATGGCGCCGCAGTGGATGCGCGAGGGCTGCGAGGTGCACACGGGCGACCTGCGCGTGCTCAGGGAGGCGCGCACTGCGACGAAGGGCTGCACGCACGTGATCCACCTGGCGGCGATCGTCGGCGGGATCGCCAACTTCCACAAGCTGCCGCATACGCTCACGGAGGTCAACAACGCGCTGTACAACTCCGTCGTGCGCTCCGCGCTCGACCTCGACGTCGAGCGCTTCGTGTACGTGTCCTCCTCGATGGTCTTCGAGCAGGCCGAGCTGTACCCGACGCCCGAGGACTACCTGCCGCGCTGCCCCACCCCGATCTCCGCGTACGGCTTCTCCAAGCTCACCGGCGAGGTCTACTGCCGCGCGGCGCACGACGAGCACGGCCTGCCGTACACGATCTGCCGCCCGTTCAACGCGTACGGCCCCGGCGAGGTGCCCGACGCGGAGCCCGGGATCGCGCACGCGGTGCCCGACCTGATCGAGAAGGTGCTCTCCGGGCAGCGGCCGCTGCAGATCTTCGGCTCCGGCGAGCAGACCAGGACGCTCACCCACGTCGATGACATCGCCGACGGGATCGTGACCGCGATGAGCTCGCCGGCCGGCCTGAACGAGGACTTCAACATCTCAGCCGCACGCGAGCTGACCGTCGCGGAGATCGCGCGGATCATCTGGGAGGCGTGCGGCGAGGACCCCGACGCGTTCGAGCTGGAGCACCTGCCGACGTTCACCGTCGACGTGCAGCGGCGCTGGCCGTCGGTCGAGAAGGCCAAGCAGCTGCTCGGCTGGGAGGCGCGCATCGAGGTCGAGGACGGCATCGCCGACACCGTGCGCTGGCTGCGCGAGCGGCGCGCGATAGGCTCCGCCGCTGCATGACAGAGAAACGCTCAGCGCTCATCACGGGCGTCACAGGCCAGGACGGCTCCTACCTCGCCGAGCTGCTGCTCGAGAAGGGCTACGACGTCCACGGCATGGTGCGCCGCGCCTCGACCGAGAAGTTCGACCGCATCGAGCACATTCGCGACCGCATCACCCTGCACCAGGGAGACCTGCTCGACCAGCGCTCGCTCGTCGACGCGATGCGCGCCGCCAAACCCGCCGAGATCTACAACCTCGCCGCGATGTCGTTCGTCGCCGTCTCCTGGATCCAGCCGACGCTGACCGCCGAGTTCACCGGCACCGGCGTCACGCGCATGCTCGAGGCGATGCGCGAAGTCTGCCCCGAGGCGCGCTTCTATCAAGCCTCCTCCAGCGAGATGTTCGGCAAGGTGCTCGAGGTGCCGCAGACGGAGACAACGCCGTTCTACCCGAGGTCTCCGTATGGGGTCGCGAAGGCTTACGGGCACTTCATCACGGTCAACTACCGCGAGTCGTATGACCTGCATGCGACCAGCGGGATACTTTTTAACCATGAGTGTCTCTCGGAGACAACCCCTCTGATCGTCAGGCAGCTCGGGATCATCTCGATCAAGACGCCGGCGGACCTCGTCCCGCTGCGGCGCAAGGGACAGAGCACTCAGAGCTTCACGCCGAACAACGTGGTCGAGGTGTGGGACGGCGAGGACTGGACGTACGTGCGGACGATCACCGCGACCCGGCGGCGGCGGACGGATCCCGACCACGAGCTACTCAGCGTCCAGACCCGCGGGGGCGTGGTAGACGTGACCGCGCACCACACGATGCTCGACGACTACCGGGCGCCCCTGAGAGCCGACGAGGTCGAGGAGGGCGGCGACCTCGCGATCGCGGATTGGATGCCGAACGCTCCCGGCTGGACCGCGGTCGCCCCCGAGCTGGCGGAGCTGTTGGGCCTGCTCACGGCCGACGGCCACGTGTCCGAGGACGGCGGCCAGGTGCGGTTCACGAACAACGACTTCCTGATCCGCTGCCGAGCGATGGAGCTCTGGTCTCGTGTCTTCCTCGGCCTCTCGCGCGAGTCGCTCGGCACATCCGGCTTCGACCCCGACGGCTCCGTGAACGTCGTCACCTTCTCGGGCGCGCCCAGCATCGGCCCGTGGCTGCGAGAGCAGCTGTACACGTCGAGCGCGTTCAAGCAGGTTCCGCCGGTCGTGCTCAACGCCGACTGCGATACCCAGCGGGCCTTCCTCACCGGCTACTACGCGGGGGATGGCCTGAAGAAGGGGAACGGCGAGTCGATCAAGACCAACAGCTCCGTGCTCGCACAGGGCCTCTGCCTCCTGTACTTCAACCAGCGACAGCCCGCGTCGGTCTACGTCGAGCAGCGCAACGGCCGCACCTACTACCAACTGAATCTGCGCTCGGCGGCCCGGGTGGGTGCCAAGGGCCAGCACCTGCTGCGCAGCCCGACCGAAGTGCGCCGCGTGGCGCCCGCGGCCGTCCCGAGCGACGAATGGGTGTTCGACCTGGAGACCGAGAGCGGCGTCTTCTGCGCGGGTGTGGGACGGCTCGTGGTGCACAACTCCCCCCGCCGCGGCCTGGAGTTCGTCACCCGCAAGATCACGTGGCACGCAGCCGCGATCAAGCACGGCCTGGCGAAGGAGCTGCGTCTGGGCAACCTCGACGCCGAACGCGACTGGGGCTACGCGAAGGACTACGTGGAAGCGATGTGGCTGATGCTCCAGCGCGACATCCCGGAGGACTACGTGATCGCGACCGGGAAGGCGAACTCGGTGCGCGAGTGCTGCGAGGTCGCGTTCGACGAGGCGGGACTGGGCGACTTCTCGCAGTACGTGACGATCGACCCGGCGTTCGTCAGGCCGGCGGAGGTCGACCACCTGATCGGCGACCCGAGCAAGGCCGAGCGCGACCTGGGCTGGAAGCCGCGGACGAGCTTCGAGGAGCTGATCCGGCTGATGACGCGCTCGGACCTCGAGCTGCTGGCGCCACGCTGAGCGCGATGGGCGTTCCGCTGTTCGACACCTCGACGCCGGTACGAGGTCTGCGCGAGGAGCTGCGCGCGGCGGTCGAGCGGGTGCTGGACTCCGAGCGCTACATCCTCGGCCCCGAGGTGAGCGCGTTCGAGCGGGAGTTCGCCGCGCACTGCGGCGCCGGGCACGCGGTGGGCGTGGCCAACGGCACCGAGGCGATCACGATCGCGCTGCGCGCGATGGGGGTGGGCCCGGGCGATGAGGTGGTGGTGCCGTCGTTCACGTTCTACGCGTCCGCCGAGGCGATCCCGCCGACGGGCGCCACGCCGGTCTTCTGCGACATCGACCCCGACACCTACTGCGTTACCGCCGGGACGGTTCGCGCGGCCCTGACCCCGCGCACGAAGGCTGTCATCGCGGTGCACCTGTTCGGCAACGTGGCGCCGATCGCGGAGATCGAGGCGCTCGGCGTGCCCGTGCTCGAGGACGCAGCCCAGGCGGCCGGCTCGACCGTGGGCGAGCAGCGGCCGGGGGCGCTCGGCACGGCGGCGACGTTCTCGTTCTTCCCGTCGAAGAACCTCGGCTGCTTCGGCGACGGCGGCATGATCACGACCTCCGACGACCAGGTCGCCGAACGCGCGCGGATCCTGCGCTTCCACGGCTCGCGTGACAAGGTCGACTACGAGCGCATCGGCTACAACAGCCGCCTGGACGAGCTGCAGGCGGCGATCCTGCGTGTACAGCTGCCGCACCTGGACGCGTGGGCCGACGGGCGCCGGCAGGCCGGGCGCCACTACGAGGAAGCCGGGCTGGGCGAGCTGGTGGCGCTGCCCAAGCCGACCGCGGGAGCCGCGCCCGCGTGGCACCTGTACGTCGTCGGCGACCCGCAGGTCGAGCGCCTGGAAGGCGCGCTGGAGGCGGCGGGCATCGGCTGCAAGCCCTACTACCGCACCCCCGTCCACCGCCAGGCGCCGATGCGCGAGTGGGCCGCCGGCGTGGATCTGCCCGCGACCGAGCACGCCGCCCGCACGCACCTGGCGATCCCGATGAGCCCGGTGCTGACGCGCGAGCAGGCGGACCGAGTGGTCGCGGCCGCACGGACCGCAGCCGCGTAGCGGTCGCTCCGGGCTGCCGACTGGTCTGCGCGCGCCGGTCCCACGTATCACTGCCCTTGTTTATTTGTGTTTGTGGTGTTTTTTGGTGTTTGTGTGTTTGTGTTTTTTGGGGCAGCCGGTGAGGGTGATTTTGGTGTTTTGGGTGGTTTGTTGGTTGTTTTGGGCGGTGAGTTGGGTGGGGATGGTGAGGTTTTTGGTGGTGCAGAGGTTGGTGTTGGCGGTGAGGGCGGAGTAGGGGCCTTGGGGGAGGGTGAGGGTGAAGGTGTTGATGGGTGCGTCGGGGATGGTTTTGAAGGTGGTGGTGGTGATGCCTTTTCGGATGAGGGTGTTGCCGGTTTGGTCGATGGTGACGTTGTCGCCTTGTAGGACGATGATGAGGCTGGGGAATTCTTCGCCGCCGTGGCTGACGAAGTAGGCGGGGCCGGTGAGGGGGACGGGGAGTAGCGGGGTGGTGACGGTGGCGTGCCCGACGATCGATGCGGCGGGGCATGTGGCGGGGTTGGTTTCGAAGGTTTTCGCGAGGCATGCCTTTTGCAGGGTCGTCAGGCGGGAGGGGAGTTGTTTGGGGAGCGTGACTTTGGCGTAGGTGAGGTTCGCCTGGCTGCCCGGGGTGCTGGCGGGGTAGGAGAGGGTGGTGGTGAGGCTCGCGCCGTCGGCTTTGCTGGTTTTCCCGCTGACGACGGCGGTGAACTTGGGGGTGAACTGGAGGGCTTGGCAGCCGCTGGTGTAGAAGTGGGCTTCCAGGGGGGTGCTGGTGCCGGTGCCGGGGGCGCCTGGTGGGGGGGTGCCGGTGGCGGTGGCGGTGACCGTGGTGGGGGTGCAGTTGGTGGGGTTGATCATGAAGTCGGCCCGGTTGATTGTGGTGCTGATGACCCTGAGGTCGGTGGGGACGCCCTTGATGATCTGCGGGAGCGGGTCGGTGGTCGCGGTGACCTGCGCGGTGTGCGGGTCGATTTCGATGCGTGCGCGGGTCACGATGCAGTCGCAGGGGGTGCCCTGCTCGAGGTCGAATGGGCCCGCGATCGGGTGTGTCACGATCGACAGGCCGAACGGGGCGCCCTGGTAGGGGCCGGTGAGGTAGACGGGGGATTCGGGCTCCCCGGGCTGGGGGATGACCAGCGGGAAGCTCCCGGGGCCCGCGGCGACGGTCGCGCTGCCGATCTGCGAGGAGGCGGGGCAGTCGCCCTGCTGGGCCTGTGGTTCGGGGCATGGCGGGACGTTCGCGATCGACGCGGTCAGCCCCGGGGGCATCTTGACCTGGAGTTTTTCGATGCGCTGGCGCCCCGCGGGGTTCTGGAGCTGCAGCGAGAAGCTGGTGTAGGCGCCCGCCTGCTGGGGGCTGGAGCCCGCGCTCATGGTCGGGTTGAACGGTAGCGGCGAGGACGGGCACGGGGCGCCTTCCGGGCCGCTGCTGGACGCGAACAGGCTGTCCGGGAACGCGTCGGGGATCGCTTTGGTGGCCCAGGGCGTGAAGTCCGAGGTGGTCTGGTAGGTGCCGCAGCTGGTCGGGGTCGCGACCGCGCCCTGGGGGCCGTTTTCGAAGGACAGCTTCAGGCTCGTGAACGGGACCTGCGGGGTTTCTGTGAACGTCGTCGTTAGCTGCCCGGTCGCTTCGTTGAGGTGCACGACCCCGACGAGCTTCAGGTTCACGCCGTCCCCGGACGCCGCGACGAGGAGTTCCAGGGTCGGCGGGTTTGACTGCAGGATGTAGACGTTGCCTTCCAGTTCCTTTTCGCTTGCGCCTTCAAGCAGCGGCGTCCTCACCCTGACCGTCCCGATTTTCGAGGCGGCCGGGCACGACGGGGCGCCTTCTGTGCCGAGCGCGGACTGCGAGCGCTGGCACGCAGCGAGCCCGGCGGCCTGCCCGGGGTTCACGACGAGGCCTTCCGGGAGCGTCACGGTCGAGTCCTTGATATCCGCGGCCGCGAGGCCTTCCGGCGCGACCAGGCCTTCCTGGGGGACCCTGACGTCCGCGGTCAGCCCAGCCGCCGCGTCCGTTTCCGGGGTATCCGGCGCGATCGCGAGCGTTGGCCCGAACGCGAGGTCTTCACAGCCCGTGACCGTGACCGGCGTGCCGTTCGGGTCGTGCGCCTGGAAGGCCGCCGCGGCTTCCTGGGGGGCTGCTTCCGGTGCGGGCCACGCGCGGGTGTAGAGCGTGGTTTGCAGCTGCGCGCCGCAGGATGTCGGTAGTGTTAGCAGCGGCACGGGCAGCGCGTCGCTCCTGAGGCCGCATGCTTCTTTGCCGGAGATCACGGTGCACCGCTGCGGATCGTGGCTGGATTCCGCCGGCACACCCCACAGGATCACGGTCGCGTCCATGATCTTCTTGTTCGCGACATCCTCGATCCGCGCGACCGGCGCATAGTCGCTGGCGCTACGAACCGACCCATCGATGAACGTGTCGATACCGAACAGCGCGAACCCGAACTGCGCCGCGACGCCCGCGGGGGGCACCATGTTATACACCGGGAACTCCAGTTCGAACGGGAACGCCGTCGATGCGAGGCCCGCTTTGGCGACACCGACCTGGCTCCCCAAAGGACACGCCGGGGGCCCATTGGAGTCATCCAGCTGCGCCCGGGTGCACAACGGTGTCGCGTCAGGGTCGGCGACCATACCGTCCGGCAGCGTCGTTTCGACTTCCTTGACTTCGCGGCCCGCTTTCGCGGTTTCGCCTTCTTTCGGGGCGATCGTGTTGAACGCGAGGCTGAACGTCGCCTCATACGGGTGCGACCCGGCCTGCGCATCCGGGGCGCCATCAGCGCTTGAGAACCAGCCATCCCAGTCCGCGACCCCGAACCCCGCCGCAGCGGTACCCACCGCGATCTGATCAGACGCGCTCGCCGCCGCCGCCGCCCCGCCACCCGCGACCGTCACACGATTCACCTGCACAGGTTCGGCACCCGGTTCGACTTTCACCGCCAGCCCGAACGCGCCCGAGGCCCCCAGGATACTCGTGCCTTCCGGGGTCGTCCCATCAAGAATGCCTTCACC
>Ga0181518_10000259_pt1 | contig 61631 bp, 46 predicted proteins | sample PEATcosm2014_Bin_28_FD_119751 | JGI IMG/M metagenome (GOLD analysis project Ga0181518, IMG submission 119751) | Peatland microbial communities from MTU Mesocosm Facility, Houghton, MI, USA - PEATcosm2014_Bin01_60_metaG | ecosystem: Environmental > Terrestrial > Soil > Wetlands > Peat | place...
AGCGCAGCTCGACCAGGTCGAGCTGCGCTTGAATCAACGTCCAAGAAAAACTCTAGGATTTCAAACTCCAGCGAGTAAACTCCAAGCAAGTGTTGCGTCGACCGTCTGAGCCGGCAGCGTTTACCAGGACTAGACCGCTTAATTTGTGACGTTCAGGATTACTTCCCGTTTGCCGACCATCCGACCAGAAACGGCCCTATATGGTACGAGCGATCAACAAATATGCGTCGCCACGAAGATTGGATTTTGGTTGGTGTAACGGCGGTATTTCGCCAATAATCCCGCCGTGTTGAAACTTCGCTGACGAGCAGGGCACACACACCTAGGGTAAAAAGTGGTATCCTCCGCGCATGCAAGACCAGGGCGCTCCAGTGGCAACAGCCCGAGTGGTGCGCAGACTCCCAATAGATCGCTGGTTCTACATTGGGATGGCCATCTGCGCCATCATCGTCAGTGTCTTGGGGTTTGCACCTTCCCTCGTCAACACCGCCGCGCGTCATGTGCCTCACTGAGAAGCACACACAAATCTAACAAGGAGAATATCCAATGAAACAAAACCTGACGTTAACCATCGCGTCTCTGCTCTCGATCCTCTTGCTGACGCTTCACATTACGGACGACATCGTCCGCGGGATATCGAAGGCCGAGCCCTCAAACATTGCGTTGGCCGTTCTCGTGGTGTTGCTGTACGGGACGCTGGTGCTCGCCGAACGGGGATCGGGGTACGTCATCATGCTGCTCGTCGGGTTGTTCGCAGCAGCCACGCCCGTCATGCACATGAGGGGGGCACATTACGGCGAGATCGCCAAGTCCAACGGCGGCTTCTTCTTCGTCTGGACACTCTGGGCGCTCGGCGGGCTCGGGGGCTTCACCTTCATCCTCGCGGCGCGCGGACTGTGGAGTCTGCGACGGGGCCAGCCACGGTAGTCCAACAAGGCTCGCCCTCCTTGGGCACCACTCCGGCGCTCTCGCATACCACTCGGCCTTTCTGGTCAATCAAGACAGCCTCTAGCTGAGTGCTGAGGTTAGTCAAGGCCGAGCGGCCACTTTCCCCGACGGTGTAAAGCTGAAGCGACATTTCTTCGTTGGGCACGCCTCGGAAATGAAAGGTGCACTCGCCAGCTTGACCAAAGGGAATCGCCGCTAATCGAATCCAGTAGCCAAACACGGGTCCACCCGAAAACCGGCCATCGCCCCGGAACCGCAGTGCTGGATATTCGTCGGCCAAGACGAAAAGCAATGGAAGAGCCAAAATTGTAATCAGGACTACCTTTTTGGTGGTTAGCTTCATTTGGTAAAGGTTCACCCCGGGCAACCAACCACGCTAGCTTCTGTTATTTCCTTGGGAAACTGTTCAACGGTTCAGTTGCGGCTTTGCGGTCAACTCCTGATTTGTCGGGTGGTCTCAATGGGTCGACGCAACACCCAGCTCGAACCCAACTTGCAGTGAAAACAAAGGCTAAAATCGCGCGCTAGGATTAGATCAGCCGGAAGATTACCCTGGCTAGGTTTTGACCAAGTACGGCCAAACAGATCGCTTCTCCCGGGGAAGCATTGTCGAATCAACGCATTGGATGGTGTTGCATCGACCGGTTGAGCTGGCACGGCTTACCGGACAGGTGGGTACTAGAGCTACCGAAGTGAACGGAGCAGCTCATTTTGTCCCCCAGGATACTCCCCCGCTCCGTGCTCGCGTCAGATGCTTGGACCGTCATTTGGCAGAAATAGTTGGAACGGCACTAGCCGTTTCGAGTTGCTTTTCCCCGTTCAGCACGGGCAGCCACTCTTCTCGCACACCTGCAAATTCCGGCCAGTTCTTCTTGGAGACAGGATCCGATGGCGGCAGGCCCAGCTTTTCAAAATTCTTGAATTGGCCCTTCTGCGTGATCCGGAAATCCAGATGGGGCCCGGTTGCCAGGCCGGTCATCCCCACCAAACCGATGGTCTTGCCGATTTCCACGTGCTCGCCGACATGCACGAACATCCTGGACAAGTGGAGATACATCGTTTCATAGCCATTGGAATGGACGATGTGCACCATGTTGCCGTCGCCGCCTTTACGGCCGGCAAAAACTACCCGGCCACTTCCGATGGTCTGCACGGGCGTGCCGACCGGTGCGCCGTAATCGGTGCCCAGGTGCGGGCGATAAGTCTTCAGAATCGGATGGAAGCGCGACTGGCTGAAATGTGACGTCACGGGCGCCCCAAATTTCAACGGCGACTTCAAGAAAGCCTTCTGAAGGCTTTTGCCGTCCGCCGTGTAGTAGGCGGGGCGGCCCTCGGGATCATGAAAGAGCAGCGCCTGGTACTTCCTGCCGTCATTGATATATTCGGCGGCGAGGATCTTGCCGTATCCCGCGGTCTCACCGTTAGCGTATCTGCGCTTCTCCAGCACGACGCGGAAAGTGTCTCCCCGGCGCGCGTCGGTGTAGAAATCCAGGTCATACCCAAAAATCTGCGCCAGCCGCATGGCCACTTCGGCGCTTTCTCCCGCTTCTTCGACGGCGTTGAACAGTGAATCTTCCAGCTTCCCGCTCACGACGGTAACTTCCGTGCGCACCGGAATCTCGCGGACTTCGGCGGCAAAACCCGGCGTCTGCGGCACGATGCGCAGCACGCGCTCGGCATCAATTTTGTAGTCGATTTCGCGCAGACTTCCCTCCACAGAGCGCCCCACGGTGATCGTATTTCCGGCCCGCAATTGGCGCAGATTAAAGGCGTGTTGCGCGGCCGCGGTGGCATCCGCCGCTTCAGCAGCAGATAAACCGAACTGCGCCAGCATTGCGGCGAAATTTTCGCCGCTGGCCATCTGCTTCGCCGTGGGACGGACCCATTCCGCGCGCAGACGCGCTCCTTCGGCTTTGGCCAATTCCGTCTGGCACCGCGACTCTTGCACAGCGCTTACGTTTTTGTAGATCGCGCAGCCATCCACAACAATTCCGGCCGCGAGAAGTACTGCCATCCCCATCAAAAATCGTCGGCTCACTGCTCCCCCAAAATGCTTTTCTCGATGCGACGGCGCGCACAAGTCAGACCGGCGCGCCGCACCCGAACTTACGAGAATAGCGCACGCCTACTTTTTGTCTCAAACCGCGGTCCAGGTCAAATCAATGTCGCGAGGGGTGCGCTCAATCAACCAAGGGTCTTTCCGCGAGATTCGCGGAACAGCATACGCAAAATCCCCACTGCAACCGACACCCATCCTCCAGGCGTCATCCGCCACTCACTCCAGGTTTTTCTAAACCTGATTATTTGCCTGTGGAATTGGCCGGGATGGGAGTTCCCTTGGGACCGTCCGTGAAGTAATTCTGTTCGCGCAATCTCCGGTAAATGTGACCTGCCACCTGTGCCGCCGTGGGGCCCTTCACTCGCCGCGTATTCCCGCGGAGCAACACAGCCAGAGCAATCTTCGGGTGCGTCTCATCGGCATAACTCACGAACCAGCCGATGCGCGAAGGAGTAGTGTTGTGGTCCTCGCAGGTGCCGGTCTTGCCCAGGGGCGTTTCGTTTCCGCCAGCGTCGTAGCTGAGTTTCCCTGTGCCGTAGAGAACGGCGGCGAGCATGCCTTCGCGCACTTCCGGGAGAACATTGGAAATATTCAGATCCCGCTTCACGCGCGGCGCGAAATTGTCCATCTCTTCCTGTGAGTGCGGATACTGCAAATAATAGAGCGTGCCGCCATTGGCAAACGCGGCACCCAAGGCTGCCAACTGCAACGGCGTGATCTGAATGCCCTCGCCGAAGCTCGACATGCGCGCCACGCCGCCGAAAGCCGGCGGCTGCGTCGGGAACGCTCCCGGGTGCTCATCGGGCAAGTTATAACCGGCAAGTTCGCCGAGGCCGAGGAGGCGGCCGTATTTCGAGACGGTGTCAAAGCCCATGCGGCGGCCGAGTTCCTCAAAAAAGGGATTATTGGAATGCGCCAGGGCGTCCGTCAGATTCATGTACTTGCGGCGGCCCACCTTCAACATGGTGTCGCGGGTGATCACATTTTCTTCGAGCGCCGCGATGGCAATCGTGGGCTTGATCGTCGAGCAAGGAATGTAGCCGTCGCTGAAGGCAATTTTCTGATTGACGATGGTGAGGATGCGCCCCGTGTTCGGGTCCACGGCGACGACGGAGCCGTTATAGCGGCCCAGCCCTTCGACGACGGCCTGCCGCACGACGGGATCATCGAACGTGGGATCATCATCGCGCACGGAATTCGCGTAGGTGGGCACACCACGATAACGCGCGGCCACGTGGCGCGTGCGCGCACTGGATTTTGATTTTGCCTTCGTGGATGTGCTTTCGATCGGCTGGCCGGAAGATCCCGCGGCAGGCAATGGCGCGCCTAGGGCAAAGCCAAGCCACGCCACAGTCACAATTTTCCCAAGTTCGCGGATCATTCGGCCCATATCCCTGGTCAGTCTCAGTAGTTCTAGGAGGCGTGCAAATGAATCTACTCCGGATGCACGTCCCGGTCAACTTCTGGCTTCCGAAGCATGAGCGACGCCAGACTCTCCGGTGGTTCATAATGAACCACTTATCTGGTGCACCGCACGCTTCTCATCTGTGAGCCAAACAGCGCTCGCAGACTGAGACGTAGTGTATGCAGACGGGGGATGCCCTGACAATAGATAACTCGGCCCAGTACGCCTCTATGTGCTTTGTTTTGAAAGCCTGACCGACTGGACAGCGACCCCTGCCCAAGTGTCCCTCGCACCGGACAGTCTGCCTGCCCGCAAAACGCCGTGGGCACGGCATGTCGGGATCTGCTTCACCCGTTAGAAATGGAACCGGACGGGCGGACTCGCCCTCCTCCCGCCCGGTTCGTCCTGCCTGAAACAACCTTTCTTAGCGTGCCGGCCGTGCCTTTGCATCTCCACCCCCGGCAGCAGCAGCCGCAGCCTTCACCGGAGGCTTGTCCGTGGCAACGTTTGCGCTGCCATTGGCACCCGGCGTCACAGCGTTTTGCCCGGGAATGGGAATTCCCATGTTCTTGCGCAAGGCATTTTCGAGCTTATCGCGGATGTCCTTGTTCTCGCGCAGGAAGACGCGGGCGTTTTCGCGGCCCTGGCCCATTCTTTCACCGCCAAAACTCAGCCACGTTCCTGATTTTTCGATCAAGCCCTTGTCCACGCCGAGATCGATCAGGTCACCTTCGCGCGAAATACCTTCGCCGTACAGAATGTCGAACTCCGCTTCGCGGAATGGCGCGGCCACCTTGTTCTTCACCACCTTGCCGCGGGTCCGCGAACCGACCACGCGGTCGCCTTCCTTGATGGCCTGGATGCGCCGGATATCCACGCGCATGGAGGCGTAAAACTTCAGCGCCCGCCCGCCGGTCGTGGTTTCCGGGTTGCCGAACATGACGCCGATTTTTTCGCGGATCTGGTTGATGAAGATCAGGCAGGTTTTTGACTTGGAGACAATGCCAGTAAGCTTCCGCAGCGCTTGCGACATCAGGCGTGCTTGAAGACCCATTTGCGGGTCGCCCATTTCGCCTTCCAATTCGGCCTTGGGCACCAACGCGGCCACGGAGTCCACCACAACCACGTCCACGCCGCCCGAGCGGATCAGCGTTTCCGCGATCTCCAGGGCCTGCTCGCCGTTGTCCGGCTGCGACACCAGCAGGTTGTCCACGTCCACCCCAAGTTTGCGCGCGTAATTCGGATCGAGCGCATGCTCCGCGTCGATGAACGCGGCCTGCCCGCCCAATTTCTGCGCCTCGGCGATGATGTGCAGCGTCAGCGTCGTCTTACCGCCTGCTTCCGGCCCGTACACCTCGATCACGCGTCCGCGCGGAAATCCGCCCACGCCGAGCGCCGCGTCCAGCGACAAACAGCCCGATGGAATCACGTTCACCGGCACAAGCACATCTTTGCTGCCCAGCCGCATGATCGAACCCTTACCGTGGGTCTTCTCGATCTGCGCGATTGCTGCTTCTAACAGTTTTGCCCGTTCATCTGACATTTCTCACCTCGGTGGAGGAAATTTGGAAACTCGCGAATAGGTCTATCAGGGGCATTTGCAAGCGGGCGCCGGGAACTGCGCCGCGTCTTCTCCAGATACTTTATGAGAGCGGTATGTTACCACTTCGTATCTGAGAATGCTACCCCTTCTTCCCTTCCGCCCTCGCCGGCCTTTACCGGCGAAAGTTCGGCCTTCAACGGTTGCAGCCATGCTCCAGTTCGTGATCCACCAGACTCGCCAACGCCCGCTGCTCCCGGCGGTCCCACTCGGCCTGTTCTTCCCGGGAGATCGAGCGCAAGCGTGTCAGGTATTGCCCTCGCGTGCGGACCTCGAGCAACTCAAATTCGAGCCTCTCATGCTCCGCACAGCTTAGAACATCGCACCGCGCCTGGGTCATGGGCCACCTGTTGAAAACTTCAGGTGGTACGGTAGCCTAAAGGCGAATAAAAAGCAAATACTATTTTCGCTAGATGTTCGCCCCTATCCGCCCCCTCTCCCCCTCTTGCGAGCAGCTTGCGTACTTGGATTCTCCTCGTATGGGCGCAGCACTGCAGTGCCCCATGTCCGCAAGATCGCAGCGTCATGAACTCCCCCGGCCTTCCCTCTTGCTTGCGTAGGGGCCGCCATCTGAGGCGGTACGCTCTACTTCTTCTGTTCGCTGTAATCGTAAAACCCGCGGCCGGACTTCCGCCCAAGCCAACCCGCCGCAACGTACTTCTTCAGCAGCGGGCAGGCGCGATACTTTGGATCACCCAGGCCCTCCAGGAGCACGTTCAAGATATCCACGCACACATCCAGTCCGATAAAGTCCGCCAGTTCCAGTGGGCCCATGGGGTGATTCATCCCCAGCTTCATCACCGCGTCCACTGCTTCCGGCGTGGCCACACCTTCCATCACGGCGTAGGCCGCTTCATTGATCAGCGGCATCAGCACGCGGTTGGAGACGAATCCGGGAGCATCGTTCACGGCCACGGGAGTCTTGCCCAGTTTCCTGGCCAATTCCATGGTGGTGGCAAAGGCCGCGTCGCTTGTCTGCAGCGCGCGAATCACTTCCACCAGCAGCATCACGGGCACCGGATTCATGAAGTGCATGCCCACAAAGCGCTCTGGCCGCTGGGTCATCGCCGCCAGCATGGTCACCGAAATCGAAGATGTGTTGCTCGTCAAGATCACTTCGGGGCGAAGCACTTTGTCGGCCTCGGTCAGCACGGCGCGCTTGATCTCGAGTTTCTCCGGCACGGCCTCTACGACAAAGTCCGCCGCCGCGATGGCCGCAAAATCGGTCACCGGCTTCACCCGCGCCAGCACAACGGGCTTATCCGCTTCGGCAAGCTTGCCCCTCTTCACTTCACGGTCAAGGTTCTTGCCAATCGTCTCCATGCCGCGCTGCAAAAAGCGTTCTTCCACATCGCGCAAAATCACGCTATAGCCCGCGCGAGCAAACACGTGCGCAATCCCATTCCCCATCGTCCCCGCGCCCAGCACCGCCACCGTCTTGATGGAATCAATGGACACGAATCAATCCTCCGCAGTTTTCGAGGCTTGCCCCGTCGAGAAACCCAAGCATGCCTCCGGGCTAAAGTAAGGTCAAGCAGGCTCCCCGGTGATCATCTTGGTGCTGGATTTCTTAGAAGCAACCGTCGCAAGCCACGCGGCCAGCGTGGCGAACTTTTCGTCTTGCGACCACGGTGCGCCAAACGGCTGCCCCAACTCCGTGACTCGCCGCAAGAGGCTGGGTTGGGGCAAGTGGAATGCACTCGCCGCCTGCTCCAAAAGCTCGCGCTCGCGTATGGACACTACGGCAAGCCCGCAGTGCGCGCTCGCATGAAGCAGGCATTCGCGGAAAAGCTCGCCGTCCGCGGTGTGAATCAGCGCATGCGACGCCAGAATCTTCTCGAGTTCCGGGAGCATCTTCCCTGAAGCCAACAGAAGCGCGCCACGTGTCAGTTGATAACCGCGCTCCTCCAACTCCACTTGCAGATCGCGAATCGCGCGATACGCAAGATCCCGCCCCTTCTCCCGCACGCCCGCGATGAATTCGCGTGCCGCCGCGAGCGCCATTTTCTCGCCTGTGTGATACGGCTGACGGAACCGGTACGTGAACGTCTCCACCAGTTGCACGCGCTCACGGTGCAGCACCAGCGGCGCGCCTTTCTCCAGACACACCGCCACCACCGCGCTCCATCCCGAGTGCACGCGAAATCCCACCACTGCTTTTTTCATGAGAGCCTCCGTGGTAGAGGAAACGGAGGAGGCTAAGAATGTAAGCAGGCAAGCGCGAAGTCAAGCAAAACTCTTCGCGTTCACTCTGGCGGCTTTCCTTCCACAACTTCGCGGACCAACTCGCGGGCGCGGCTTTCGTCTTCCGGAAGAACGTACACCGCTATTGTGCTGCCTTCGTGGACGACTCGGCAGTGGACGTTGTTCTCATGCAGCGCAGCGACCAGAAAATCGCTTGGCTCGCCTGACTCCGTCTCCCAAACCTTGGCGGTGGCATCTTCTTCGTACCACCCGGTCTCATCGCCCGCGGCAGGAGGGCCGGGGATGTCTTCGCTTTCCGCCGGAGTCAGCATTTCCGGCAGCGTATCAAATTGGCGCGGCGCATCTTCCAGCAGCTTCTGCAGTTCCTGGCTTCCAATCTCTTCGATGTCGTCCGTGCCGTAGGCTTCCTTGACGGCCGCTTCAGCCTTTTCAAAGCGCGAAAATGGCACGCCAATTTCGTAGGCGGCAAAGTTGCTAAGGTTGAAAAGATGATCGCGGCGGAAAACCGTGTTATGAGGAATGCCGGCTTCATCCAGCACCTCACACAACTCCGCGTGCAGGCGGGCATCCTCGCCCTTCCAAAATGAGCAGAACGGATCCTCATTGGGATCACCGGGTTCCGGCGGCGGCCCTTCTGGACCTTGCGCGTACTGAGGTTCCCACACCAGGTCCACATCGCAATCGGCACAACGCGTGAACCCTGGCCGGTACTCCGCTTTGCATTGAGGACAGATCATTTCCGTCGTTGATTCCCTTGTCGTCAACAACTTTTGGTATTTCGGCGTGACTCCAGATTGTAGAACACGAAGGAATAGATTTGCGCGGTAAGATTGATCGCCTTGATCGTGCCACTGGCGCCGTGTCCGGATTTTCTGTCCACGGGAAACAGCAAGGAGTTGTCACGCGCCAGCCGCCAGGCTTTCGAGGCCTACCTCGCGAAGATGCGCTTCTTCACCGGCCAGCCCTCCGGCAACTCCCGCTAAGTCAACAATTTAGGTACCCGTCCGCCATTGCGTCTTTTTCACTCGCTCCCGCGTATTCAAGGTAGTATGAGCGCACAAGCTTTCACGCTGACGTTTTCGAGGTCCCCGGCATTCTTCGCGGGTCTCATGACTGACGATAAGCAAACCATCGCGCTCGGCCTGCGCCGCCGCGACCCGGATGTGCTCGACCAGCTCATCGAGCAATACCAGCAGCGCCTCTATCGCTATCTCCTCTTTCTCACCGGCAACCCCGCGCTGGCCGAAGACTTCTTCCAGGAAACCTGGATTCGCGTCCTGGAACGCGGCGAGCAATACAACGCCAAATCCAAATTCGAGTCCTGGCTGTTCGCGATTGCGCGCAATTTGGTGATTGACGCCTCGCGCCGCAAAAAATTCGCGAGTCTCGAGGATTTCGCCGACCCGGAAACGCAACAGCCCTTCGAGCCGCCCGACCTGCACGCCACCTCTGCCTTGCAAATGCTGCTGGCGCGCGAAAACCAGCAAGCCGTGCAAATCTCGCTGCTCAAGATTCCCGCCTACTACCGCGAGGTGCTGCTGCTGCGTTTTCACGAGGAGCTTGGCCTGGAAGAAATCGCCGCCGTGCTCGCGGCTCCTGTTTCGACGGTAAAGTCCCGGCTGTACCGCGGCTTGGCCGCGCTCAAATCCGTCCTGACGGAAGGTGCCGCATGAACGAAAACCTCCACCAGCGTGCCCAGAGACTTTTGGCGGAATCTCTTGTGGAAGGGATCGCAGCGCCCGATCAGATTTGGCTGGGGCAGCATCTGCGCGACTGCGCGGATTGTGCGCGTGAGGCTGCTGCCACTCAGGAGCTACTGCAGGCCCTTCGCGGCGTGCCGGTTGCGGTGCCGCGAGACCTGGTGGCGCGCACGCAGTTGCGGGTTCGCTTGCGCGCCCAGGAAGCCGACGAATCTTCGCGCAGCGGGCTGCTGCTCTGGGTCATCACCGCTGCCAGTTGGCTGCTCGGTGTGCTCAGCGCGCCGCTCGTCTGGCGCGCCTTCGCCTGGTTCGGTGGCCAATTCGGTGTGCCGAGGCTGGCGTTGGTAATGGGATTTGTGCTCTGGTGGACGGTGCCGGCGCTGATCGCAGCCGCTGCGGTGCTATACCAGCGCGGTGTCGCGCAGGGTTTCGCGAGTCACCGCTTGCCGCGCGAATCGAAGACGCGGCGTTGAGCTTGCCGTTGGCACATGAAGGATTGCTTTTGGTGGTCTAGAAAACGAGGAAACTATGTCTGACATGTGGAACGAACGTATGCGGCTTATCCGCTTCCGCCGGAAGCGCGAGCGCACCAGATTCCGCGACGAGCTGCGCATCATCCCCAAGTGGCTGGTGTGGACCTGCATCGTGCTCTACGTGCTGGCTCTCGTCGTCGGGTTGTCCGTCAATCTCCACAACTTTGGGACGCACGACCCCATCTTCCCGGACGAGTCCCTGCGCAACCTGCCTGTTCTTTCTTGCCTGGCGCTCGCCGGTGCCATTACGGCTGGTGCCTTCGTCTTTTCAATTTTCCTGTTTATCCTGGGCTACGTCTATCGCGACGCCAAGCGTCGCGACATGAATCCCGTTCTGTGGACGCTGCTGGTTCTCATTCTCTCCCCGGCCTACGGCGTCATCGGCCTGATCATCTACCTGCTGGTGCGGGAGCCTCTGCCGTTCACTTGTCCGAAATGCGCGGCCACCGTTTCCGCGCGCTTCAATTTCTGCCCCAATTGCAAATGCAACTTGCGTCCCGCATGCCCGCACTGCCAGCACGAAGTTGCGGACACGGACAAGTTCTGCCCCTACTGCGCTGCGGAGCTCGCGCCGACAAAATCGCAGAGCGCACCCGCGGCGGCCGATTCAACCACTTGATTCGGCTAAGCCTTTTCTTCGTGATACTCCATCTCCGTGTTCACGGCCCAGATGTTGCTCTTCTCCGTGCGGCCCGCGATGATGTTGTCCACCGCGACCATGGCCGTGAGCATGGAGTGGTCCTGATTGTTGTATTTGTGCATGCCATTGCGGCCAACGAGGAACAGGTTCTCGAAGCTGTCCAGGAACTCCTGAACTTCCCCAAAGCGCTCGTACGCCCCGAAATAGGCGGGATATGCCTTTGGCACCCGTTCGACGTGCCAGTCCACTACCTCGCGCGCGTCGATGATCCCAATTTTCTCGAGTTCCGCCATGGCTAGGCGCGCCATTTCTTCTTCCGGGAGCTTCCACACTGCATCGGACTCGTAACAGAAATATTCCACGCCGATCCACACCTTCGACGGGTCTTTCACCAGATAAGGGCTCCAGTTGTTGAAGATCAGCAGGCGCCCCGCAAGTACATCCGGGTCCTGGAGGTAAATCCACGTGTCGGCAACAAGCGGGCCGGGGAAGTTCACGTCGTTCTTGATGCGCAACGAATTGAGCAGCAAGCCCACGACGATGAAATCGCGATATTGCAACCCCGCAGCCACCTCTCGCACGTTTTCGGGGACGGGGCCATCGAGAAGCCCCACGAGTTCCTTCACCGGCATCGTCGAAAAGACAAAATCACATGCGATGCGGCGCTGCTGGCCCGCGCCGTCAACAAACTGCACGGCTTGCACGCGCGGCCCACAGGTCTCCAGACGCAGTGGCTGAGTGTTGCGGAGAATCTCGCCGCCCAGCGCCTCCACCTTGCGCGCCACTTCCTGCCACATTTGCCCGGGGCCGTATTTGGGGTACAAAAACTGCTCTATCAGGGAAGTTTCGGTTTGCTTCTGGGAGATGTCCCGCGTTGCTCGGCCGAAGATCTGCTTCAAGAAGTGCGTGAGACTTTTGCGCACGGACAGGCTTTTTACCCGCTGCTCGCCCCAGGCAGCGCTGATCTGCTGGCACGGCACTCCCCAAACTTTTTCTGTATAGGATTTGAAAAAAGTCAGATACAGCTCTTTTCCAAACCGGCGGATAAAAAAGTCCTCGAGGTCATTCACCGGGTCCGGCGGGAAGAGAGCGGCCCGGATGTAGCTGAGCAGAATGCGAATGGTGCGCTGCAAACCAAGCTTCGAAAGCGTATTTCTGCTCATCTGGACGGGATAAGCGAAAAACTTGCCCAGAAAATAGATGCGGCTTTGCCGGCGGCGCAGCAGCATGACGGCTTCGGGATTGGGGGCAATGCCTGCCGCCCTTTCGGCTGCGGCATTCTGTTGTGCCTGGGCGTCCGAAAGGCCGGGCGTTTCGATTCGCCGCCTCTTTTGCTGGTAGGTGATTTCGGCTCCGCCCGCAGCCGACGATTCCAGCGGCACGTGCATCAGCCACCAATTCATGACGCGATCCGACTTCGAGAAAAAGCGGTGACCGCCGATGTCCATCAGGTTTCCGTGGTGTTGGATCGTGCGCGCCAGCCCGCCGACGCCGGGGTTCTTCTCCAGCACGATCGGCCGCACATCGCTGCGCGTCAGCAGTTCGTACGCTGCCGTCAGCCCCGCGGGCCCCGCGCCAATGATTACCGCCTTCCTTTTTCCCTGTTCGCTCATTCTCTGCCAATCCAGCCGAGTTGCGATGGCCACAGACTATCGTTCCCGAATTGTACAAGGTAATTCGATGGAGTTCCTACCTAAGCCAAAAGGAACTTTGCGACGGAGATGGCGCAGCGGGCATAGTCATGATAATATGACCATAGGCACAAGGAGTTGGTAATGAAACAGATGCGAGCAAGCGCGTTCAAGACGCGTTGCCTGAGGGTGATGGATCAGGTGCAGGCAACGGGGGAACCCGTCGTGGTAACGAAGCGAGGAGCGCCGGTGGTCAAGGTGATTCCCGTGGAATCGAAAGAAAGCGACATTTTCGGTTTCATGGCCGGTGAGTTCGCTATCGCCGGGGATATCGAGTCTCCCTTGCTTCCCCTGAAGAATTGGAAGGTATTGCAATAGTGATTCTGCTGGATACCCATGTATTGATCTGGCTGGCAAGCGAGCCCGGCAAGCTTTCGAAAAAGGCGGCCGAAGCCATCCGCAAGGCCAGCCACGCGGGCGGCATCGCCATTTCCGCGATCACACTATGGGAATTGGCGTGGCTGGCGACCCACGGCCGCATCATTATAAGCGGCACGGCGGAGGCTTTCGTGGAAAGGATCACCTCCCGGACGGCGATCCTGCCCATAACGCCAAAAGTAGCGGTGCTAGCCAATCAGCTTCCGGCAGATTATCCCGGCGATCCATGCGACCGACTTATCGGGGCCACGGCGATTGCGGAAGGCATTGCCTTGATTACAAAGGATCGGAAAATCCGAAATTGCAGACAGGCTAAAACGATCTGGTAAGCGCAGAGTTGCGAGTGGCCGCAACACCGGAGAATCCGTGATTGCCGGGAATGCCCGACCCTGGCGCAAAGGTCTTTCATCCAGCCAAGATGCGCGGTTGGGGGCGAAGCAGGCTCCGCCCCCGCCGTGAACAAACCGAGCTAACTAGCGGCACCGGCCGAGCTGGCCTGGGTTTCGTCTGCACTGGGCCCATAGAGTCCCGGCACGGGAATGCCAAGCAGGCGATAGTAAACGCCCAATTGGGCGCGATGGTGAATCATGTGATTCAAGCACATGCTGCGGATGCAGGCAATTCGCGGCAAGGTGAAGACCTCCTTGCCTCCCGCCAGCAACTTCCAGCCTTTGCTCAATTCCGCATCGCTGACGTTGGCCAGGGCGGCGCGAGCTTCCGCCGAGGCCTTGTCGAAGGCAGCCAGTAGCTGAGCACGATTCTCAATTTTGGGCGGCTGGTAGGCCGGGCCGCCGACAGGTGCGTAGTCGAGCTCCTCTGTCTTGATAGTCATCGCAATCCACTCAGGAACCGTGCCGACGTGGCCAGCAAGCCAGCCGAGGGTGCCGGACTTCTCGTGTGGCTTCCAGTTCCACTGCTGGTCGGGTACGCGCTCAAGGGTCTTGCGGGTGTTGGCCATTTCCTGATCGAATTCGGGAAGCATAGATTGTCCCAGGGTCATCGAGGTCTCCTTTGTGTAAAGTGGATTCGAGGCGGGGAATTGTAGGCGAATAAAAAGCGAATCTCAAGAGCTCTTCTGCTGCCATCGCTTCTGCCCTCCTTCGCAGGGTTTCCCCGGCACTCTTAGGTGCGGGGATTGGCTGGGAGGTTACCTCAATTCCCGGTGCGGCCCAAGGCCAAGCGCAGGGGTTGACACGCCGCTGCGGCAGGACAAAATAGCTATATGGCACACCAGTTCTTGACTTCCTACATCCATGATTCGAGTGAATTATTCCGCTATTACAAGAAGCTCGCGGAACGCGCGATGGAGCAGTGCCCCGACGAAGGACTCTTCGCCACGCTCGATGCAGAATCCAACTCCATCGCCATCATCGTCAAACACATGGTGGGCAATATGCGCTCGCGCTGGAGCGATTTCCTGACCACCGATGGGGAAAAACCGGATCGCCATCGCGACACCGAATTCGAGGAGCCGGCAAAATCGCGCGAGGAGCTTCTGGCGGCGTGGGAACGCGGCTGGAAGTATTTATTCGACGCGCTGGGAGGGCTGAGCGACGCCGATCTTACGCGCACCGTGCTGATTCGCACCGAACCTCACTCCGTGATGCAAGCCATCAACCGGCAGGTGGCGCACTACTCCTACCATGTCGGGCAAATCACCTTTCTCGCAAAGCACTTCTCCGCTGAAGCGGGCAAGTGGACGGCACTCACCGTCCCGCGTAAACAGTCAGCCGCATTTAACGCGAGAGTCGCCTCCGGCCAGGCCTCGCAGCGATGACAAGAACACTGTTTGAGATGGGGAAACCCGACGGCGGCGAGCTAAAGCCTAACGCTGCGCAGCGGCGCGCGATCACTCACGGCGAGGGACCGCTGCTGGTGATCGCGGGCGCGGGCACCGGGAAGACCCGCGTCATCACGGAGCGCATCCGTCACCTGCTTGAATCGGACGCTACCCTGCTCGGCGAAAATATCCTGGGACTGACGTTCACGAAAAAAGCTGCGGGCGAAATGAAGACGCGCGTGGTGAAGGCCGTCGGCGAGCGCGGCAAGGACGTGGTGCTGGCAACCTTCCATTCCTTCTGCGAAACGCTGCTAAAGGAGGTGAATCCCAATTGCCTGCCGCTGGAGAAGGTGGACCATTGGATCCTGCTCCGCCGGAATCTGGCACGACTGAAACTTGAAAAGTACCGCCGGCTGGCCGAGCCCGGGCAATTCCTCAGCGATTTCATCCAGTTTTTCTCGCGTTGCCAGGACGAGCTGGTGTCTAGCGAAGAATACCAGGCCTATGCCGATCAGCTCGCGGCGGAATTGCAAGCGGAAAAGAGCGCCCTCGATGAAGACACCTACAAGGAGCGCGCCGAACAAGTCGCGTTGCAGCAGGAGATCGCGCGCGCCTACCGCGCCAGCGAAGAAATCCTGAAAGAGAAGCGCGCTGTGGCGCTGAACGGGCTGATCACCGAAGCCGTCGCGCTGCTCAAACGCGACACCAAACGGCGGCGGCAGCTTCAGGAGCGCTTCAAGCACATCCTGGTGGATGAATTTCAGGATACCAACATAGCGCAGCTTGAATTGCTGCATCTGCTGAGCGCGGAATCGCGCAACATCGTCGTCGTGGGCGACAACGATCAGGCCATCTACCGCTTTCGTGGCGCTTCGTTTGGAAGTTTCAAGCTGTTCCTCCAGCGGTTCACCGGCTGGAAGGAAGGGCAGGACTCCACGCCGTTTCGCGTGGCATTGATGGACAACTACCGTTCAACCCCCAACATCCTGCGCGTGGCCACGCAAGTGATCGGCCAAAACGAGGTCAGCCCCGAATTCCCAAAGAAAATCCTGAAAGCGAACAAATCGGAAGGCGAGAAGATCCGCATCGCGGAGATGGAAACGCCCGAGGACGAAGCCTCGTGGGTGGCGGATGAACTCGAGCGGCTGCACGGCGCAGGGCGGCGTTGGAAGGATTTTGCCGTGCTCTACCGGCAGCACGCGCACCGCGACCAGTTGGTGGCGGAGTTGTCGCGGCGCAAGATCCCCTTCGTCATCAGCAAGCTTTCGATTCTGGAGCACCCGCTGGTGCGCGACGTCCTCGCCTATCTGCACCTGATCGCCAAGCCTTATGACGACATCGCTTGCGCGCGCGTTCTTTCCGCGCCGGCATGGCATCTGACGGCGGAGGACCTGGTGCGTCTGGCGGAACGCGCAGCCAAGAAACGCGGCACGGCTCTTTACGATGTGCTGCAAGCTCCCCAATCGGAGCTGCCATTCGACGCCTCGCACACGGCCCTGCCTACGCTGCTGGAGTTTTTGGGCGCGCAACGTAAGACATTAAGGAGGCGCACGGCCCGCGAAATCCTTGGCGATCTCGTGGAGTGGCTGGAAGTGCCGCAGCGCGCCGCCACGCAGGACCGCAAGTACGTCAACCAACTCGGCCAATTCGTGAAAGAGTGGGAAACGAAGAGCGAAACGCGGGGCTTGCCGGAATTTCTGGAATACCTGGACTATTTCGAGCAGGCCGGCGGGACTCTTAGCCTGGAAGATGATGCGCCCGGTGATGCCGTGCAGCTCATGACGGTGCATGGCGCCAAGGGCCTGGAGTTTTCTCACGTATTTCTGCTTCGCGTGAATTCCAATGCCTTTCCGCCGCGCAACCGCTCGCCGCTTTTTGAGTTTCCGGATCGCCTGATGAAGGAGGAGTTGCCCCAAGGCGATTTTCATATTCAGGAAGAGCGGCGACTTTTCTATGTGGCCCTGACGCGCGCGATGGAGCGGCTGACCATCACCACGCTGACCGAGAAGAAGGGAAAGGTGCCCGTCTTCGTCGAGGACATCGTGATGGAGCCGGCCATCAAGCGGCGCGACGTCCTGCAACTGGCCCCGAAAAAGAAGACCAAAGACGCGGCCGCCACAATCGAACAGGCGGAAGCCCCCGTGGGCGAATTGTTCGGGACAAAGGAAGGGCCGCCCAAAATCTTCTCGCGCATCACCAGGTGGGCGGAGGAATTTCATCCGCCGACGCCGGAGCCAATGAAGCTCAGCAGCTCCGCGGTGGAAAACTACCGGAAATGCCCGCAGCAGTATGCCTTCAGCTATCTTTGGTCGCTGAAGGAGGGACCGCGGGCAACATTGAGTTTCGGCAGCGTGATGCACACGACTATCAAGCGCTTCCTGGAGCAGTTGAAGAAGGGCGCGAAGCTTCCCTTCGAGGAAGTGCAGCGCATCTATGAAATGGAATGGAGCAACGCCGGCTATGAGGATGAATATCAGGAAGCCGAATACAAGAAAGATGGGCTGGAGCAACTGAAAGTTTTTCATGCCGCGATGCTGCAGGCGCCGCCGCAGATCCTGGAGCAGGAAAAAGGATTTGAGCTGCCGCTAGCCAACGATGTGATCCTGACCGGGCGCATGGATCAAGTGAACGGACTGGGGCGCAAGGACGTGGAGATCGTGGACTACAAAACGGGGAAACCCAAAAAAGAGGCGGATGCGCGAAAAGATCTGCAACTGAGCATTTACGCCCTGGCGGCAAAAGAGATTTTCGAGTGGAACCCCGTGCGGCTGGCGTTCCACTACCTCCAGAACAACCAGGTGCAAGTGACCACCCGTGACGCGAAACAGCTCGACGAGGCCGAAAAGGTCATCCAGGAGACCGCGGCCGATATTCGCGCCGGAGAATTTCCCGCCAAGCCGGGCTTCGCTTGCCGGACCTGCGCCTACAAACCGATTTGCCCGGCGCACGAAGAGGCGCTCACCGGATCCGGCGGGTAGTCGAGCCACGGCGTGAAACCTAAAAAGAGCGGCGCCGGTTATTTGGGGGCTTCGGTGGCGAATGTTCCGTCGTAGTAGCCCTTGCGGGTGAGGATGGTCATGCCTTCGCGGCGCACACGAACCTCCAGCGTATGGTAGTCGGCCTTGCGCTCGCCACGGGGCTCAAAGGACAAAGTGTATTGGTTGCGGGCCTGCTCGGCGATGCGGGAATAGAAATCCTCTAAAGCCTCGCTCGACGTGCCATAAAACACCTCGCCGCCGGTATCGTGGGCATATTCTTCCAGGCGGTTGAGTTTCCGCTCAAAGTAAGCGCTGCCCACGGCCACACAATAGACCGTGATCTCCTGACGCAGCAGCTCGTCGCGCGTTTCGTCATATTTGTGGGTATTGAACTTGGCGCCATTTTTCCCGTCAGAAATAAGGAGGATGACCTTGCGGTGCTGCTGCCAAGGGCGGTCCTGAAGCAGCATGGCCGCGGCGTAAACGGCATCGTCCAAAGCCTTGGTGGGCTGCCCCTTGATGGCAATTAGGGAAGGGTCGTTCATCGGGGCACCCTGAACCGGTTCGCCGTTGATCATAGGGCCCTCAAACGGGCCTCCCTGGGGTCCAATGGAAGGGGCGGACTTGGAGGAGACGTCCTTGCGGCGTAATTCGGTAATGAGCTTGTCTTGATCGCGGGTGAAGCCGTGGCCCTCATGAAAATACTGGTCAAAGGTGCAGACAAAAGCTTCGTCGCTAGTACTCATCCCTCCGACAACGGCGCGCAGGCTGGGCTCGACCTCGTCGGCGTCCTTGCGTTTCAGGTCGTTGTCAATGAGTACGACCATGGAGATGGGATAGGCTTCGGCAGCAAAAGAGGTGATCTTCTGCTCGACAGTGTCATCGAAGATGCGGAATTCGTCCTTGCGCAGGTCGGGTACCAGATTGCCGCTGCGGTCTTTTACTGTGACTGGGACGACCACCGTCCTGGTGATGATCCTAATCTTGGTTGGAGTCTGGCTCTCGGCCGCGGCTTTCGGGGCCTGCGCCGCGGCGGCCGGAGGCTTGGCCGGGGTGGTGGCTGCGGGTTCCTGAGCGAGAGCCATGGGCGTCAACAACAACAGGGATTGTGCAAGTACGAGGAGCCGCGTTTTTCGTAGACAATTCATAGTCATCAGGCCAAACTTTCTTGGGCTATTATAGCGCCTAGCACCCTACTGGCATTGTACGACGCATCCCAGGGGTGGCCTGGTTGCATCGAACCATGGTAATGATGCTTCGCGGCAATGGAGGCGATACCCGGACGGGGCCGCGCTGTCATGCCAAACGAAAACAAGAACAAGGATACAGGGAAATCTTGAAAAGCGAGATAAAGAAGATGTCATTGTGGAAGAAAACGGGGACGCAATGTCTGGCGGTTTGCGCGGCGTTGGCGCTGGCCTTGCCCGCGCTGCCGCAGGCTCAAACGCAAGGCCAGGGACAGACGCCGGTCATCAAGACGGAGGTGACCCTCGTCAACCTTTTCGCCACCGTCCGCGATAAGAACAAGCACGTCATGACGGACCTGAAGCAGGACGACTTCAAGATCTTCGAGGACAACCACGAAGAGAAAATTGCGTTTTTCTCGAAAGAGATGGCCCTGCCCATTACCCTGGGGTTGATGCTGGATACTTCGGGAAGCGAACAGAGAAATTTGGGAGCGATCCAGGACGCCGGAAGCCGCTTCCTGCACCGTGTCCTGCGCAAGGGCGACGAGGCGATGGTTCTCTCCTTCGATTCCGACGTGAACTTGCTCGCCGATTTTACGGATGACCGCAGCATCCTGGACCGCGCCATCTCCAAGGCGCGAATCAATATACCGGACATGGGGATGATTGCTGGAAACCCGGGACCCGTCGGCAACCAGCAAATCACCGGCACAGCGCTTTATGATGCGATCTATCTGGCGTGCGGAGAAAAATTGAACGGTGAAGCGGGACGCAAGGCGGTTATCATCGTGACTGATGCAGAGGACGAAGGAAGCAAGGTCAAGTTGGAAGAAGCTATTGAAGCCGCCCAACGCACGGACACTGTGATTCACATTTTATTGGTCGTGGACCCGCGCTTCGGTGGAAATCCCAGCGTCGCGCACAAGCTGGCGGATGAAACGGGCGGACGGATGATTTCGGTGCGCTCGGAGAAAAATCTAGAGGAAGCGTTCGACCAGATTTCCGAAGAGCTGCGCAGCCAATACACCTTGGGCTACTACCCCACGAACAATGCGAAGGACGGAAAATTTCGCAGAATAAAAGTTGAGCTGAACAACAACGATCTGAAGGTGTTGGCGCGCAAAGGCTATTACGCGCCCAGAAGCTGAAGCGGGTTTACCAACTCTCTCGGGCCTCGAAAAGATTCATACCGCACGCACTCTTGCTGAAGATAAGATAACTCATCAGCGCGGAGACGCATTGACCGCAGTGTAGGCCTTGGCTAGTGCCGTTCCAACTATTTGGGCCAAATGACGGTCCAAGCATCTGACGCGAATACGGAGAGAGTATTCTCGAAGGGATTTGCCAGAACAGGTTGGAACGGCACTAGTATCGCAAGGCGACGGAGCAGGACTCCGGAACAACCCCGATGATCAACGAAACTATCGGACACTATCGCATCCTGCGGCAGTTGGGAAGCGGCGGAATGGGTGTGGTTTATGAAGCGGAAGACACCAGGCTGGGCCGCCGGGTGGCGCTGAAGTTTCTTCAGGACACCGGCAAGCCGGACCCCGCGGCCATGGAGCGTTTTTTGCGCGAAGCTCGCTCGGCCTCCGCGCTCAATCATCCCGGGATTTGCACCATCTACGCGATTGAAGAGCATGACGGGCAGACTTACATCGCGATGGAATTACTGGAAGGAGAATCGCTGGACAGAGCTCTAACACGCGGCCTGCTGCCGATTGCGAGGACCGTGGAAATTGGCATCCAGGTTGCCGACGCGCTCGATGCCGCGCACAAAAAGGGCATCGTGCACAGGGATATCAAGCCGGCCAACATTTTTTTGACCGAACGGGGTGCCGCGAAGCTCCTGGATTTCGGCCTGGCAAAACTCATGGAGACGGAAGAGGGGATGGAGGGTGAAACTGTCGCCCCGTCAAAAGACGCGTTTCTGACCAGCCCGGGAACTACCGTCGGCACCATCGCCTATATGTCGCCCGAGCAGGCGCGCGGCGAAGTGCTGGACGCGCGTAGCGATCTGTTCTCTTTGGGTTCGGTGCTCTACCAGATGGTGACTGGCGCCCTGCCTTTCCCTGGCGCAACGACCGCCGTAATCTTTGGAAATATCCTGCATAGCGCCCCGGCTTCCCCGGTCACGTTGAATAGCGCGGTTCCTCAGGAACTGGAGCGCATCATCAATACACTACTGGAAAAGGATCGCGATCTGCGATGCCAGGTGGCCACCGAGCTGCGCGCCGACCTGAAGCGTTTGCAACGGGAGATGGATCCCGGACGCGTGAGTTCCGCTCCAACCGTGGCCGCCAGCCGGACGTCAAGCGGCACGGTACGCGCAATTGGGAGCGGCGCTGGCTCTGCTGCGGCATCGGGCGGTACGACGCGCGCGGGAAGCAGCGCGGTACTGGCGGAGGCGGCGCAGAAAAACAAAATCGGCGCAGGCGTCATCCTGCTGGTGATTCTGGCGGTGGTCGCCGCGGCGGGCTACGGGTTGTACACGCTCGTGCACAAGGGTCCAAGCGGGCAAAACGCGCAAAACACCCAAAAGACTAACCTTGCTCCCTTCGAGAAATTCACCATCGAGAACGTTTCCAATAACGGCCACATTACGCAGGCGGCGATTTCCGCGGATGGCAAGTATCTGCTGCAGGCGCTGGAGGAAGGCGGCTCGCAATCCCTGTGGTTGCGGCATATCCCGACTTCGACTAACAAGGAGGTGGTGGCGCCGGCGCGCACTCGTTACGAAGGCCTGACCTTTTCGCCGGACGGCAACTATCTCTTTTTCGTCCGCCGCGATGAAGAAAACGAATCGGAATCGGTGCTCTACAGGGCCACCGTCCTGGGCGGCGAACCGCATGTCGTGATCAAGGATGTGGACAGCCCAGTCTCGTTTTCGCCGGACGGCCGGTATTTCGTGTTTCTGCGCCAGTTGCACGATTCCCCCAATTGGGATTTGCTGCTGGCCAATAGCGATGGAACCATCCAGAAACCGATCTTCAGCGGTCGTCCTCTACCCAGCGACAGCCACGTGCCAGCCTGGTCGCCGGATGGAAAAACCATCGTGATTCCCATTGTGCAACCGACTCAGGAGGCCATTGGCGGTTTTCTGGCGGTGGATGTGGCCTCCGGCCAGGATCACGTCGTCGGCGTATCGCCCGACCGCATTTACTATGGCCCCGCGTGGATGCCCGATGGAAGCGCGCTGATTACTACCGCCATGAAAGTGGACGCGGGCAGTTTGCAGCGGCAAATCGGCTACGTGAACTATCCCGACGGTCAATATCGCGCCTTGACCGCGGACACGAACAATTATGGGAATTTGGGAATCGCGAATGACGGCAAGACCCTGGTGGCCATCCAGAGTAAATTGCGTTTTTCGCTATCCACCGCTCCGGCGAATGATCCAGACCAGTTGCGCCCGGTACCTCTCTCCACGCAGTTGGATCTGGGCCTCTGGAATTGGATGCCGGATGGCCGGCTGATTGTGCCGCAGTCTGGCAGCCTGAAGGCCGTTGCGTCCAGCGGTGAAGAAACGGCGCTGTACTCCGATCCCAAGCATATTACCGATCAGGCGACCGTTTGCGGCGAGGGGCGCTACGTCGTGTACCGCCAATTGGGCGCCAGCGGGGGAACCTCGGTCAATTTGTGGCGCATGGATCTGAACGGCACCAATCAGAAGCAACTCACCATCGGCAGGAACGACCGGGAGCCGACCTGCGCCAAGGACGGGAACTGGGTGTATTACGTGGACAACTCGGACAACCGTTACGTAAAGCGGGTATCAGTGGAAGGCGGTTCACCGGAAACCGTGGTGAAGTACGCCGTGGGTGCCTACGGCCTTTCGCCGGATGGAAAAGAGATCGTGTCCTTCGAGGTGCGCGAACTGGACCACAAGTTGATGTTGCGGATTGACAACGTCGAGACTCACCAGATGACTTACAACGATATTGATCAGCGCGCCCTGCCGAATGAGCTTGCCTACGCGCCGGATGGAAAAGGGGTTGTGTACCTTGTGCGGGAGAAAGGCGTGGACAACCTGTGGTTGCAGCCGCTTGACGGCGCGCCGCACCGCCAGCTCACACATTTCAAGAAGGACAAGACCTTCCGGTTCGTGTTTTCTCCGGATGGCTCGAAGATCGCCATGGAATGCGGCGAACTGGAATCCGACGCCGTGCTGCTGCACGATAGCGCGCCCTAATTTCGAAAGCCGGCAAACCGCTCCCGCGGATTTGCGCCATTTCATTCGAAGTTGCCCTCGACAACTCACTGATTCCTAAAGCCATTCCCACTCTGAAATAAAATCCCTCTTATTCGAATACTAGTCGGTTATATATAAATCTAATACTGTCGGCGCGCCGACATTTCTGCTGCGTTTGGTGGCACAGGCACTCTTGCCTGTGCGCTTGGGTTTGGTCTTGCTCCTGTAGCGGCCGCCTTCCGAGGCGACCCGCACATTCCAACTTCGGCTACCACTAAACGATCTTACCCACACCGCGAGCACTGCGGGTATACACTTGCCCCACGGAGGCACTCCCTATGAATCGTTCGGCTCTTGTTCTTTTTGCTACACCGCTCCTTTTTCTCGCATCCACCCGGTCTGCCCGATCGCAGGATGCATGTCCTAAGCCTCGCATCATCTCCGTGATAGGCACTGCGGAAATCTACCTTCCTCCCGACGAAGTCACTCTGACATTGGGAATTGAGACTAACGATAAGGAACTCGCGCTGGCCAAGTCCAAACACGACGCGCGAAGTAAAAAAGTCATTTCACTGGCTCGTTCTTCTGGGGTGGATTCCAAGGACATTTCCACCAGCATGCTGACCATGGAACCCGACTACTCGGAAGAAAAGGTTCCCAGATTCCTCGGCTATGAGGTCTCCCAGACCATCGTGATCACCCTCAAAGACCTCTCGAAATACGAATCATTCGTGACCAAGCTCCTCGATGCTGGTGTGAACCGGGTGAATGGCGTCAACTTCCATCTTGGAGACCCCCGCAAAGTCAGGGAAGAAGCCCGCGCGAAAGCACTCGGTGCCGCCAAGGAGAAGGCAGTTGCCATGGCCGCCGTGCTCGGCCAAACCGTCGGTAAGCCCTGGGCAATCTCCGAAGAAGGTTCACGATGGGCTGGCCTTAATGCGTCTGCGAATGCTGTTAATGGCAGAAGCATTGCTCAAATGCAGGACTCCGACTCGACCATCGCGCCGGGCCAAGTCACGATACGTGTATCAGTCGACATCAGCTTTCAGCTTGAATAACACTGCAAGCGAAGGAAGCTCTACTTCACCGTCCCCGCAGGCTGTACGGCCGTATCCTGGTTGGCCCGGGCGTAATACCCGCGGCGCGCGCGCACCTGGAAACCCTTGTGCTCGGGCGTTTCGACGAGGATTTTGTGGTAGCGGCCATCGAAGGCGTGATTCGTCGGGTCGTACGCGAGGGAGTACTGATTGCGTAGTTCCTCGCTGATGTCCTGGAACGACTGATCGAGATCGTCCACGTGATACGGAAAGAAGGCGCGGCCGCCGGTCTCCTCGGCCAGGCTCTTCAGGATCTGGTCGCCTTCGGTCAGATGGTATTTGCGGTTGCCGGATTGTTCCTTGTTGGGATCGTCGAGTGTGACCCACTGCGTGCTGGTGCTGATGGAATAAATGACTACGCTGGTGCGTTGCGCCATCTCAATGGCTTCGGAGCGCGTGTGCGTGGAGAGATTGTCCTCGCCGTCGCTGATGAGAATCATGACGCGGCGGACGACGTCCGGCTGGTCGCCGGGGGGCCGCGGGGGATGGCTTAGCTGGTTTTGGCAAGCATCGTAAATGGCGTCGTAAACCGCGGTGCCGCCGCCGGCCCGGGTGCGCAGAATATGGTCGCGAAGAGCTCCGGTGTCATTCGTGAATTCCTGGATAACCTGTGGTTCGTCATCGAAGGTCATCAGGAAGGCATCGTCCTTCTTGGGCCGCAGCACACTGAACAGGAAGTTGTTGGCGGCGTCCTGCTCGAATTTCAGGCGATCGCGAATGCTGTTGGAGGTGTCCAGCAGCATGCCGATGCGCAGCGGCAGATCGCTCTGTTTGCTGAAGTAGCGGATTTCCTGGGGGATGTTGTCGTCAAGCAATTTGAAATCCTGTTTTTCGAGCGTGGACACGAGCTTGTTGCGGCGATCCAGCACGGTGAAGAGAACGTCAACGAGGTTGACGTGGGCGATGAAGGTGGCGCCGCTCTGCTGCGGCTTCTCCTGCCCCTGCGCGGCGGCAGTCGGAGTAGCAGGCGGAGCAGCGGGGTTCTGCTGCTGCGCAAAGACAAGCACGCTGCCCAGTAGCACGGCAACGAGGAGTAGGCCAACGAATAGGTGTCGCATTTGAATTGATTATAGGAAGCCTTTCAGCGCAGCGTCAATTCGTTCCGGAGGCTCGCCGGCGGCCTCGAATAATTTCTGCAAGAAAGCGCGCAGCTCGAGCGGAAGCGGCGCCGTGAGGTGGATAGGCTGGCCCGTGCGCGGCTGGGCGAACGCGATTTTTGCGGCGTGCAGGAAATTGCGGCCGAGGGAAGGCAGTGTGGTGCGGCCGATGTGCAACTGGCCTGCGGCGCCGTAAAGCGTATCTCCCACCACGGGATGGTGCAGCGCGGAAAAGTGCACGCGGATCTGGTGCGTGCGCCCGGTGTGCAATTGGACTTCAAGGAGCGACGTGGAATCGATGCGGGCAAGCACTCGCCAATCGGTGCGCGCCTCGCGCGCATTGTGCAGGAGAGCGGCGCGCTTCGCGGTCATGCGCGTGCGGCGATTCGGATCGCGCGCAATGGCCAGTTCTATGCGGCCACGCTCCTCTTTCAAGGCACCCTGCACCAGCGCGACGTAGATCTTCTGGATGGAGCGCTCGCGGAAAGCTTCCGCAAGCCTGGCGTGCGCAAAATCACTTTTCGCCACAAGGAGAACGCCCGAGGTTTCTTTGTCCAGGCGGTGGACGATGCCAGGCCGCAGTGTATCGCCGGACTGAGAAAGCGATTGCCCGCGGCCCAGCAGCGCGTTGACGAGCGTTCCGTGTGAGTTCCCTGCCCCGGCGTGCACGGTCATGCCCGCAGGTTTGTTGATGGCAATGACGTCCTCGTCCTCGTAAAGAATGTCCAGTGGAATCGCTTCGGCTTCGGCGCGCAATGCCGGGCGCGGCTGCGGAACAACCTCGATGGTGTCGCCCGCGTGGACCTTGTGCGAATCTTTCGCCGTTTTTCCGTTCAGGCGGGCCAGCCCGGCTGCGATGAGTTCCTGCACGCGCGTGCGTGAGAGCTGCGGGCAGTGTTTGGCCACGATGCGATCCAGACGCAGGCCGGCGTCCGCATCCACCACCGTGATTTCCAGATGCTGAGGTTCGCTCACAAGGAGAGTCTATCGCAGGATGCTCCCGGAACACCCGTCCGGGCGCGCGAATTAGCGGCGCTGCAGCGAAGCCATTCTCAAAACTGAAGCTGGCAAATGAAGAGAGGTAAAGGAGGTATAGGAAATAAAGGAGGTATAGGATAAGAACCGCGCGGCCATGCTTTTCTTTCCTTTACTTCCTTCACTTCTTTTACTTCCTTTACCTCCGCTCTCTGGATGGGCGGGTGTGCTGGTGGCCAAAAAGCACCTCAAGCACGATCAACATTACGCCTATGGTGACAGCGGAATCGGCAACGTTGAAAGCCGGCCACGGATGAAAGATGCGCCAGGGCATAAATCGCAGCCACACTTCCAGGAAATCGGTGACCGCGCCATGGAGAATGCGGTCCGTGACGTTGCCGGTGGCGCCGCCGAGGAGCAGCGCGAGCCCCGCCGCTTGCAGTGCGCCGGCGCTGCGGCTGGTCACCAGCAACCACGCGACAAAACCGATGATGATCAGGACGCCGGCAATCAGCACAACGCGGACCACCGATGAGGGCTGGCCCGCAAAAAAGCTGAAGGCGATGCCGGGATTCCGTGAGTACACCAAGTTTACGGAATTCGCGATGATCGGGTGCGGAAAGTAATCTTGCGGGCGCGATTCGATCCACGCTTTGCTGGCGCGGTCCAGGAAGACGACGCCCAGCGTCAGCCACAGCCAGCGAAGGCGGCGAGGAATGATCATGAGGTTATGGTGCCAGAGGCGGGCAAGAAGATGGAAGTAAATGAGGTAAAGGAGGTAGATGAGATCAAGGAGGTAAAGGATGACGACCGCAAGCTCATGCTCTTTTCTCCTTTACATCCTTTACTTCCTTCACTTCCCTTCTTTCCTTTCATCAGCCTGCCTCAATTTCGGCGATGGCTTCGCTGCAACGCTCGCAGATGGTGGGATAGCGAATGTTCTCTCCCACGTGCGTGGAATAGTTCCAACAGCGCTCACATTTTGCGCCTTCCGCCGCGATAACGCGTATACCCAACCCAGGAATTACTTCGGAGCGGTAGGTATCCCCGTGAAGCACACCGGTGTGCAGATCACCCTTAAAATGAGCCGGAACTCTCACTTGGGAAACGATGAGCAATGCCGGAAGCCAGTGGGCATATTTGTGCAGCAGCCCGGTGAGGTTCGCTTCTGCCTGCGAAGTGAACGACTCGAAGATCACTTTGGCTTCGAGACCGGAATTAATCCTCTTCGCGTTGCGCGCGGCTTCGAGAGCTTTTAATGTCTCGCCGCGAATTTTAGCCAGCAATTCCCACGCGCTGGCCTTGTCGGCGGAAATGCCGCTGTGCAGATCCGCCTCCTGCGGAAAGAGCGCGATGTGCACGCTCTCGGGTTCGCCGGCAGCTTTTGGCAAATACTTCCAGAGCTCCTCCGCGGTGAAAACGAGGATGGGGGCCGCAAGGCGCACGAGTGCGCTGGTGATCTTCCACACCGCCGTTTGCGCGGAGCGGCGTGACCTGCTGTTGGGCGACTTGGTGTAGAGCCGGTCTTTCAACACGTCGTAATAAAAGGCGCTGAGATCCACGACGCAATAATCGTGTATGGCATGATACACGCGGTGGAATTCGTAAGCGGCGTACCATTCGCGGCAGCGCTTGACGAGGTCGGCGGTGCGCTCAAGCATCCAGCGATCCATCTCGTCGAGCTGCTCATTGGCAAGGGCATCGCGCGAGGGATCGAAGTCGCTCAAATTGCCAAGGGCGAAGCGGAAAGTATTGCGGATTTTGCGATACGCTTCGCTGAGCTGCGTCATCACCCGCTCGCTCATCTTAACGTCCGCCTGATATTCCTGCGATGCCACCCACAAGCGCAGCAGGTCCGCGCCCCACTTGTCGCAAATCTCGGTTGGGAGCACGACGTTGCCCAACGATTTGGACATCGGCCGGCCCTGCTCGTCCAATGTCCAGCCGTGGGTGACCACGCAGCGGTAGGGCGCCTTGTCCCGGATGCCAACCGCGATCAGCAGCGAACTGTGGAACCACCCGCGATACTGGTCCGGACCTTCCAGATAGACATCTGCGGGCCACTCCTTACCATGGAGAACGGCGAGGTGCGACGAGCCGGAATCGAACCACACGTCCAGAATGTCGTTTTCCTTGCGCCATTTGGAAGCGCCGCACGAGCATTTTGTGCCGGGCGGCAGAAGTTCCTCGGGAGAATGCGTGTACCAGGCGTCCGCGCCTTCCTTCTCAAACCACTTCACAACATTGCGCAACGCGGTGAAATCACCGAGCTGCTTTCCGCAAGCATCGCAGAAGAAGACGATGATCGGAACGCCCCAGAAACGCTGGCGGGAGATGCACCAGTCTGGGCGGTTCTCGATCATTTCGTAGATGCGCTCCTCGCCCCAGCCGGGAATCCATTTCACCGTGTGAATTTGCTCGAGTGCTTCCTGGCGCAACGATTTCTGTGCGCCGTGCGCGACCTGATCCAACTTGACGAACCACTGCTCGGTGGCCCGGAAGATCACCGGATTGTGGCAACGCCAGCAGTGCGGGTAGCTGTGCTTGTAGTCCGTCGCCGAAAGCAGCGCGCCGTGCGAGCGCAGCAGTTCCACGATGATGGGATTTGCGGTGAACACATCCTTGCCTTTGTATTCAGCAAGGCCTTCGAGGTAGACGCCATTGTCATCGAGAGGCGCATAAATCTCCAATCCGTATTTCTGGCCCGTGAGGAAGTCTTCGACGCCGTGACCCGGCGCCGTGTGTACGATGCCGCTGCCCTGATCGAGCGTCACATAGTCAGCAAGGATGCCGGGCACCTGGATCGGCAGGAAAGGGTGCTGAAATTTCATGCCCTCAAAATCGCGCCCTTTGAACGTGGCAAGCACGTCGGCTTGCTTGACCTCGGCCTCGGCTTGCAAACCAGCGACACGATCCGCCGCCAGCAGGAGTTTTCCCTTTTCCGTCTGCACCACGGCGTACTGATAGTCTGGATGAAATGCCAGCGCGCGATTGTGGGGGAGTGTCCAAGGAGTAGTTGTCCAGATCACCGCGGAGACATCGGAACCGATCTTGGCGGCATCGCCGGAGCCGCCGCCCACAACTTTGAAGGTGACCCAGATCGAGGGGCTGGTATGATCTTCATACTCCACTTCCGCTTCCGCCAGCGCCGTGTTGTCGTGAATGCACCAGTAAACCGGCTTGCGTCCCCGGTAGACGTATCCCTTTTCCATAAATTCTAGGAAAGCACCGGCAATGGTGGCTTCGTACGGATGGCTCATGGTGAGATAGGGATCGTTCCAACGGCCAAAGACACCGAGGCGTTTGAAATCGCGCTTGTGCTGCTCAACGTACCGGGTGGCGTAATCGCGGCAGCGCTGGCGGAACTCCGCCGGGGAAACCTTGCCCTTGCCGCCAAGTTCCTTCTCCACTTGCGTTTCAATGGGCAGACCATGGCAATCCCAGCCCGGCACATAGGGCGCGTAGTGGCCGGCCATGCTCTTGGATTTGACGACTAAGTCTTTCAGCGTTTTATTCAGTCCGGTGCCGAGATGAATGGTACCCGTGGGATAGGGCGGGCCATCGTGGAGCACAAACAGAGGCTTGCCCCGGCGGGCTTCCAAAATGCGCTCGTACAGGTGGGACTCTTCCCAGGAGGCGAGCTGCTTGGGCTCGTTCTGCGGAAGGCTTGCCTTCATGGGAAATTCCGTCTTGGGCAGGTTGAGGGTCTTCTTGAGTTCCAATGGTTCAGCCATGGATGCGGTGTGCCGGTGTCCCTTCTACGCCGCCCGATTGCGGGTGACCTGAATCGGTCAAAAGCCCTCGTTGCACGGCGGGAAACTACGGAAAGCAGTGTAACAACGTATGTTACAATGAAAGGGAGCAGGTGTCAGCCGTGGGGGTCGCGCAACCTTTCCTGGCCCGCGCGAATCATAACGGCTGGATGAACAATTTACGGTAGGCTTACGTCTACCCAAGTTGAGGGAATAAAAGGTGCCAGGTTTTATAAACCTTCTACCAGATGAGCTAAGCAAGCCAAAGCGCACCGGGCCGGAAGAAATCATCCCTGTGCCCCGCGCCGCGCTGCCGGAATTTGACACGCCCGCCCGTCTGATGCCGGACAATTTTTGGTCCAACCTCAAACAGTTTCTCTTTGAACCCCCCGTGAAGGTGATTGAGCGCAAGGACGTGCCTTTCACGCAGACCACGTTTGGTTCCGGGCTCGCCGAAAATCTGAAGTTCTTTGTGTCTGCACCCGCTGCGCCCAAGAGAATCGTCAATAAACGCCTGGAAGTGGACTGGGGCGGGAGCTTCGGCAGCTTCAAGGATCGTGTAAAGGAACTCTTCTTCCCCACGAAATTGCCGCCGTTGCGGGTAACCAGCAAGCCGATTAAGGTGAAGGACATCTGGTCGAAGGATGAGGATTGGAGCTGGACCCAGGCCACCGCGTTTGCGTTGCACATCGGTATAGTGGTGCTTTTGGTCGTTCCGTGGGGCTGGAATTTCTTCAGCAAAAAGATTGAGGCCAAGAACAAGCCTGCGGTTGATGTGACCGCACTCGATATTTCGCCCTATGTGGCCAAGCTGCCTGCCGGGAACAACAAAGCGGGCGGCGGAGGCGGCGGTGGGGATCGTTCGCCGCAGCCGCCAACCAAGGGTAGGGCTCCGCGATTTACGATGACGCAGTTCACCCCTCCCACGGCGGTGATCAAGAATCCGGATCCCAAGCTCCCGATGGAACCCACGCTCTTGGGCCCACCGGAATTGAAGGTTGCCAACCCGGCGCTGGCCAATTTTGGTGATCCGCTGGCTGCCTCGGTCACCATGTCGAATGGACCGGGTGGCGGTGGTGGCATTGGCACGGGAGAGGGCGGCGGCATTGGCAGCGGCAGTGGTGGAGGTCTTGGCCCCGGCGAAGGCGGCGGTACCGGAGGCGGCGTATTTCGCGCCGGTGTGAATGGCGTTGGCTCACCTACCTGCTTTTACATGCCCAATCCGCCGTACTCGGAAGAGGCGCGCAAGGCAAAGTATTCCGGTGTGGTGCTCGTGGAGGCGATAATCACCGTTGAAGGGCAGGTGACGCATCCAAGGGTAATTCGCAGCCCCGGCTTGGGCTTGGATGACTCAACGGTACAGACCATGCGTACCTGGCGATGCAAAGCGGCGACCGGGCCGAATGGGAAGCTGGTGCCGACGCTGGTCTCGTTTGAAGTCAACTTCCGGTTGTACTAAGGCGCTGACAACAGATTTTCGATGATAAAGAGGGCCATTGGTCCTCTTTTTTTCTTTTTCAATTGGATTTTTTCTTCCGTCTTGCCCGTATAGCTCACAAGGACGCGAAGGCAGCCGCCAGACGGACAAGTACCATAGAAGTACGAAGCGAACTTCTCGGATACCAAGCTAAAAGCAGGCGCACAAAGGTGGCACTTAGGTATTGCCGGAAGAGTTTGACGTTCGCCGGGTATCTCCCTCTGTTAGGATGAGGCCCATGCGAACGAAAATGCCTCCCATGCTTCTGGTTTGCTGTCTGTTCTTCCTTGCGCGAGTTTGCGCCGCGCAGACTTCCACTGGCACACTCGATCTAACCGTGCACATTACGCCCACGGGAGCGCGTCCCGAGCCCGTGCGTCAATTTACCTTGTATATCTTGACGAAAAGCTATGCCGACATCGTCAAGGAAGTCGAAGCAGGAGATGTCCTGCCGACGCGCGAGGAATTCATCGACAATTTGAAATGCACCCCGCAACTCAAGAAATGGCTTAAGGCCCACGACGAGATGGACCTGACCATGCCCGACTTCGACAAACTGGTCACCCCCATCGAGATCATGGAGGTGCCGGAGTTCCTGGCAGCGTATCAAAGATCGAACAGCGGCGGCGTCACCAATGGGATGCCTATCCCGAGGTTCAGGGAGGCGGACCGCGAAGCCCATCCAGAAAAGTACGAGAAGGAGAGGCAGGAGTACATCAAGGCGTTGAAGAGGTTCGTTGAGACGCATCCCTCGACGGTTACAGGCATGGAATTGGAGCTGGGAGGTGTAAATCCCAAACTGCAATGGGACAGGCTCCATGCGGACCACAAGAAAAGAATCGCGCAGCTTGCCCCGGATATCGCGCAGACAAAATATCTCGCGGCCAAAGCGGATACGGACATGGACGGGCGCGTCACGGTCTCCGGGCTGGCCCCGGGAACGTATTGGGTGAGCTCGCTCAACATGGACGCCGCCTCTGGGGACCGCCGCCTAAACTGGGACGTGGCCGCGAAGGTGCAAGCAGCGCAGGCCACGCGGCTCGATCTGACCAACGTCAATGGCATCGATGCGTTTAGCTCCCAGCGCTGATAGGGCACAAAGCGGAATTACGTTATCCTGCTCGCATGGGCACGCCGCTTCTGTGGTTTGCGTTCAATCTCTTCGTCCTTATCGCCATCGCCCTCGATCTGGGAGTCTTTCACCGCAAAGCGCATAAAGTCGGAATCCGCGAAGCGGCCCTCTGGAGCGTCGTGTGGGTCGGGCTGGCAGTGGGTTTTGGCTATTCTGTGTGGCACTGGTGCGGCGCGCAGCGCGGCCTGGAATATTTCACCGGCTATGTGATCGAAAAAGCGCTGAGCGTGGATAACCTATTCGTGTTCCTGGTGATTTTCCGCGCGTTCCAAGTGGATGAGCGTGTGCAACACCGCGTGCTGGAGTGGGGCATCCTCGGCGCGCTGGTGATGCGCGGGATCATGATCGCCACCGGAGCGGCGCTGGTGTCGCGGTTCAGTTGGATCTTGCAGCTCTTCGGCGTTTTTTTGGTTTATACCGGGCTGCGCATGCTGCTGAAGCGGGACAAAACCGTGCAATACGAGCGTAACCCTATTTTTCGGTTTGCCAGCACGCACCTGCGCGTCACGAAAGACTATCGCGCCGATAATTTTTTCGTGCGCGAAGGTGGAAAGCTTTTCGCCACGCCGCTGGTTCTCGTGCTCCTGATCGTGGAACTCGCCGACGTCACTTTCGCGGTGGACTCCATCCCCGCCATCTTCGGCATCACGCGCGACGCTTTCATTGTTTATTCGTCGAATGTGTTTGCGATTTTGGGTCTGCGCGCGCTGTATTTTCTGCTGGCGGACATTCTGGACTATTTCCGCTATCTGGGCATTGGGCTGGCGTTGGTTCTGCTGTTCATTGGCGTGAAGATGGTGCTGGACCCCTGGTGGCACATTTCCGTGAAATCCTCGCTTGCCGTGGTGGCGGGGGCTCTGCTGGCAGCGATGCTGGTTTCGCTTCTGGCGGGTCCCAAGAAACAGGGCATGCCATTGCAACCTTGAGCGGGGTTGCAGGTCCGGCTGAGGTAAAATACAAGAATGACCAACGAAGCGTTTTTGCGGGCCATTGCAGGAATGACCTCGGCGGAATCCGAGGTGCGGGTCGTGTCCGCCACAGAGATTTACCGCACGGGGCGCGCGATGGCCGACCACGCCGCGTATCCCTGGTGGGCCGACGAAGAGCTGTATAAGTTGCTGGAGGGAAACAATCCCCACGTGACCGTGGGCCTGGCGGTGCAACCCGGCCGCTTTGAGAAAATTCGCGAAGCCAGCGGCTCGCCGCGGCTCGCGGAACTGCCCCCGGATCAGGATGCCCAGGAATTTGAAATACACCTGCCGGGCGGTCTCTCGATGGATGTTTTGACTTCCCGTGATGCCGCGGGAAACGGCGCAATTGCCAAGTACCTGCGGAAATTCGGCGAGGGCATTCAGCAGATCGAATATCGCTGCGCGAACGTGGATCGCGCCACGCAAATTCTGCGCGATAAATTCGGCATTGCACCTGTTTATCCGGCAACGCGAACGGGAGCGGATGGCACGCGTGTCAATTTCTTCCTTGTGAGCGCTCCCGGCGCCAGCAAGGTTTTGATCGAGCTTTACGAACCCGCCCCTCGGATGGATTAGATTCCCCGACAAAATGAGAGATTCCATTGCCGCAAGGCGGGCGCCAGATACTCGCGAGAATGACACATTGGCGGAGTTGCTGACCGCGTAAAAGCGGCGGCACGCCGCCGCACTCCAAGGTGCCAGGCCTCGTCTGGCGCTGCGGCCCGCCTCGGAAGGTGGGCCCTACACAAGCAAGAGAAATCTAAGAATACTGCTAAGGGTCTGAAGCGGCGCTGAGGAACTGCCAGGCGCGGATGAGTTCGCCGACGCTCCAGGCTTGCGCGATGCAGCCCGCGGGTGGGAATGGTGGATCGCCACCGAAGATTTCCGCAATCGTGCCCAAGCCGTAGGAATACATGGTTTGGCCCAACGGTTCAAGGAAGCTCTGGGCTGCCGCGCGGTCTTTGTATACACGATAGTGTGCCAGCGCAAACGGCCCGAGCAACCAGCCCCACACCGTTCCCTGATGATAAGCGGTATCGCGCTCCCGGGGACTGCCCGCATACTTGCCCTTGTAGTCCGGCTCACAGGGCGCCAGGCTACGCAAGCCGTGCGAGGTGAGCAAATGCCTGGCCGCGGCGTCTACGACCGATTTTTGTTGGCTTTCGGAAAGCGGGCTCACCGGAAGGGACACACCGAAAATCTGGTTGGGGCGCAATGAAGCGTCGTTTCCCTTGCCCGGTTCGTCAATGACGTCGAAGCAGCAATCGCGCTCGGGATTCCAGAATTTCTGGAAGTTTCGTGTGGCCTTCTCCGCCAGTTTTTCGTAGCCCTGGCCCGGCCGCACCAACAGGCGCGCAAAGTCCGCCATCGTGTGCAGCGCGTTGATCCACAGAGCATTGATTTCCACGGGCTTGCCAATGCGCGGCGTCAACACCCAGTCTCCGATTCTCGCATCCATCCAGGTGAGCTGCACTGCCGGACTGCCCGCAAAAATCAGGGCATCCGCGGGATCGACCTTGATGTTGTAGCGCGTACCGCGCACGTACGCGTCCACAACTTGGACGAGCGCGGGGAAAAGCTGTTGCACCAGGTCCAGGTCCTGCGTCGCAGCATAGTACTGGCGCACGGCCTCGAAATACCACAGCGCGGCGTCCACGGTGTTGTACTGCGGCGGGCCGCTGGAATCCGGGAAATTATTGGGCAGCATTCCTGCATCCACATACCGTGAAAAGGTAAGCAGGATTCGTCGCGCAATTTCCGGGCGCCCGAGCGGGAGGGTTAATCCCGGCAGCGCGATCATGGTGTCGCGCCCCCAATCGCCAAACCAGTGGTAGCCGGCGATGAGGCTCAAGCCCTCCGGGTCCTCCGGCAGAGCGCGGCGAACCACAAATTGATCCGCGGCCAGAACGAGTTGCCAGAGCCACCCAGGTTCCTCTTCGGCGGGCGAGGAGCACACCGTATTGTGCTGCTCCTGCCAGGCCTTGAATAATTTCCACTCGTGATTGGATTGCTCGGTGCGCGCTTCCGCTCCGTCGAGCGAAGTCGCTTCCTCCGTAGTGAAAACAAGCGTGACGCTTTCCTCAACGCCCAGCCGGAAATGAAATTGCGCGGCGAATAAGCGGTCTTCGCGATCATCGAGTCCGCGCTCTTTTTCGGCGGGCAGGAAATAATCGCGGTACCACTCATGGCGCGGCTGTACGGACGCGCCGGCGCTTTTCAAGTAGAACGGGGTGGCCCCATCGAAGGCGCGGATTCTCAGACCGTTCTCGACGGGATCGACGTTCATGTGCCAATCCCCGGCCTGCGTGGTGCGATGAAAATCGCGGTAGTTCACCAGCACTTTGGCGTCGATCTCCACTGGTTCGCTGGCGCGCAGCAGTGTGTACTGCACGCAGGTGGTGTTTTCTCCCTGCTTTATCCACACGCGTTTTTCGAGCAGAGCGTCCGCGAGGGCGTAGCGCCACACGGGCTTGGTGCCTTCGAGGAAGAAACTTTCGATCTGGAGGTAGCCACTTGGGGAAACAGACCCACTGCTCCAGCGATTGGTCGCGAGGGGAAAGCTGCGTTCGAGATAGCGCACGCTTTCGTCAAGTCCGGCAACCAGCAGCGTGCGTCCCACGGGCGGTTGCAGCGCCGCGATCAAAAGGCCGTGGTATCGGCGGGTTGCCGTGCCCGCAATCGTTCCCGAAGCGAATCCGCCCAAGCCGTTGGTGACCAGCCACTCGCGGGCTTCCCCGGCATCCAATTCACCGCACACTTCCCTGCCGAACTGCACTTCCGCGAGGAGCGACACGCCTTATTCTCCACTTTGTTCGAGGAGTTTGGCGACCAGGCCAGTCCAGCCAGTCTGGTGGCTGGCGCCGATGCCCGCGCCGTGGTCTCCATGGAAATATTCGTAGAAGAGAACCAGATCACGCCAGTGTGGATCCTTGTTAAACAGATCGGCCGCACCAGCGAACGGCCGGCGCCCGTCCTTGCCGGGGAGGAAAATGCGCGTCAAGCGGCGGGAAATCTCCGCGGCCACCTGCCAAAGATCCGTTTCCCGGCGGGAATGCGTGGGACACTCGACCTTGAAATCCTCGCCATAGTAATGGTGGTACTTCTGGAGCGACTCGATCAGCAGATAGTTCATGGGAAACCACACCGGCCCGCGCCAGTTGGAATTGCCGCCGAAAATCCCGGTGCTCGATTCCCCGGGTTCGTAGTCCACCCGGCTGATGTGATCGTTCACTTGCACCTCATAGGGATGTTCCAGGTGATAGCGGGACAATGCCCGCACCCCATACGGAGAAAGAAACTCCGTCTCATCCAGCATCCGCGACAGCACGCGTTTCAGTTGCTTGCGATTCACCAGGGAAAGCAGGCGACGCACGCCACGCGCCGAGCGCTGCGTCATCTCGATATGTTCCGGCACATCGGGATGATGGTCGATGAACCATTGCATGCGCCGCTTGAAGCCCGGGAGGCGATCGACGATCTCGGGCTCCAGGGTTTCCACGGCCAACAAGGGTATGAGCCCGACCATGGACCTGATTTTCAGGAAATGCTCCTCGCCATTCGGCAGGTGCAATAAATCGTAGTAAAAACCGTCCACCGGGTCCCAAAGCGAGCGCCCGTCGGTGCCAATATCGTTCATCGCGTGGGCTATATGGACGAAATGCTCGAAGAACTTGCTGGCCACGTCCTCGTAAGCCTGGTCATCTTTCGCTAGTTCCAGAGCGATGGCCATCATGTTCAGGCAATACATCCCCATCCAACTGGTGCCGTCGGACTGTTCCAAATGCCCGCCGGTAGGGAGGGGCGCCGAACGGTCGAAAACTCCGATGTTATCCAGGCCCAGGAAACCACCCTGAAAGATGTTGCGCCCGTCGGGATCCTTGCGGTTCACCCACCAGGTAAAATTCAACAGCAGCTTGTGGAAGATTCTCTCCAGAAATGCACGGTCAGCCACACCGCGGACGCGCCGCTCGATTTTGTAAACGCGCCAGGCCGCCCAAGCGTGCACCGGAGGGTTCACGTCGCCGAAGGCCCACTCATAGGCAGGCAATTGCCCATTTGGATGCATGTACCACTCGCGAAGGAGCAGGATGAGTTGTTCCTTCGCGTAGTCCGGGTCAACCAGCGCCAGGGGGATAGTGTGGAAGGCCAAATCCCAGGCCGCGTACCAGGGATATTCCCACTTGTCCGGCATGGAAATGACGTCATCGTTGTAGAGGTGGGTCCAGTCTTTGTTGCGGCCTTCCCAGCGTTCTTCTGGCGGAGCGGGCCCGGCGGGATCACCAGCCAGCCAGGTGTGCACGTCATAGTGATAAAACTGCTTGGACCACAACATGCCCGAGTAGGCCTGCCGCATCACTTGGTGCGCATCGCGGGAGAGTTCCTTTCCCAGGCGGGAACTGTAAAACTCATCGGCCTCTTTCTGGCGCTGCACAAAAAGAGCGTCGAAGCCTTGGGCAAAATCATTGGTGCCAGGAACACCTTCAGCGCGTTCTTGATGGGCTGGAGAAGTGATCGTTCCAACCATGGGCGAATCGGCGTCCATGCAGCCAAGTGGATCGAGGTCCGTCAGGCGGAGTTTGAGCGTCGCTGCATCCCCCGGTCCCAATTGCAGGGGGTAATGTGCCGCCATTTTGGTGCCGGCGCGTTCCGGGTTCACCGCTGCCTTGTTTTCATGAATCAGCCATTCGTGAAAGGCATCCTTTACGTAGAGAGTACGGCTTCGATAGTTGAAAATCTTCGCGTAATTGGTTTCGTTTTCGGTGAACAGCAGCTCCGGCTGCCCCGCGCACAGCAGCCAGCGTTTGCCATACTCCCAGTGCTGCAGTTCCGCGCAAACGGCTCCCGGTGTGTCCGGGGCCTTCCGGACAACAGGACGCCGCAAGTCATTGCCCCAGGACCACGTATTTCGGAACCACAGGGTTGGCAGGAGATGTAGTACCGCCAATTCCGGTCCTCGATTGATCGCCGTTATTTTGATGAGGATATCTTCGACGTCACACTTCGCGTACTCGACAAAGACATCAAAATAACGATTCCCCTCAAAAACGCCGGTGTCCAGCAATTCGAACTCTGGTGCGCTGCGTCCCCGCTGTCGATTCTCTTCCAATAATTGAGCATAGGGAAACTCTGCCTGGGGATATTTGTAGAGCATGCGCATGGAACTGTGTGTGGGAGTGGAATCGAGGTAGAAGTAGTACTCCTTCACATCTTCACCGTGATTTCCCTGATTTCCGGTCAATCCGAACAGGCGTTCCTTCAGGATGGGGTCGCGGCCATTCCAGAGTGTCAAGGCGAAACAGATCATCTGGTGGCGGTCGGAGAGTCCACCGATGCCGTCTTCTCCCCAGCGATAGGCACGGGCGTGAGTGTGTTCAAAGGGAAAGGACTCCCAGGCGCTGCCGTCTTTGCTGTAGTCCTCTCGGACCGTGCCCCATTGACGCTCCGCGAGATATGGCCCCCAGCGCTTCCAATGTCTCTTGCGAAGCCGGGCTTCCTCCAGGCGGTGATCCTCGATAGTCAGAATTCTGGCCATAGCAGTGGGTCTCCCGAAAACAAGCCGGCCCCCATGCTCGCATCTTTCACAATAATTCTGGGAGGCGGGCGGCGGGGGGTTGTCGGTTCAATCAAGACCCTCCCCCCCGTCCGGCCACAGATTATCGTCACAACGAAGGCGTAAGTCCAGCCTGCCCGCCTTGTTATAATGCCTTAATAATTCAGCAAAGAATGGCGCTTGGATGGTCTGCCGCAGTCTGTTTCAGCCCCGCCCTGTTTATTCATACATAACGGATGGTTAGCGAGGCACTTTGTTTCAGATTGGGATTCGAGTGTTTTGCTCTGGTACAGAGGCACCTGAGACCCGGACGACCGTGTTCGGAGTAGGATCCTCGCCCACTTATCCAACTCCGCCGCCCATTATTGCGTGCCCGATGAGCAAGATATGCCTTTGTCAAGAGTTCTTCAGGTTTTCCCGCGCTGAGGAGGCGTCATGATGAGAAAGCTCAGTGGTTCCGCATTGGGAGTGGCATCGCTCCTGTGCATTCTGCTATTGGCGGCCTGCACTCACGCGCCGAAGTTGAAAGAACTGATCGTCGCGCCGAGTACCGCCTCAATCAGCGTGGGGCAACAGCAGACATTTACTGTGGCCGGCACCTACAGCAATGGAACGTCGAAAAATCTGACTACCGGCGTTACCTGGGGGTCATCGAAAAGCGGCGTCGCGACGATCACTTCGGGCGGCGTCGCGACGGCTGTGGCTGCGGGTATGACCAACATTACCGCGTCACTGGGAGGTATTACGTCGTCGCCGGCAGTGCTCTCGGTAAGCGGGATTAAGTCCATTGCCGTGACGCCGGCGTTCCCGACGATTACTGTCCCGGGAACCCAGGCTTTTACGGCCATGGCGATCATCATCAATCCTGATGGCAGCCTGAGCGCGCCGCAGGATATCACCCTCAAGGCGACTTGGGCCTCATCTAACACGGGGGTCGCGACGATCGACAGCACGCAGGACGCCACCAATGGCACAGCAACTGCCGTGGCCCCCGGCCTCACACAGATCACCGCCACCTACGAGGGCGTCACCTCGAACATCGCCTATTTGACCGTGGGTACCCCTCCACCAACGGTGGTGCAGTTGACCGTGGCGCCCTTAACGGCGACGATTGCAGCAGGCCAGACCATTCAGTTCGCGGCGACCGAAGTCTTGAGTAATGGTTCGACGCAGCCCCCATCGGGCCCGGTGAGTTGGTCGATTTCCTGCACACCGGCAAACACGGCAACGATCGGCGCCACCACGGGTCTGGCGTTGGCGCTAGCCTCTGGAGCAGGCGCAAGCTGCAACGTGACCGCCCAAGAAACCGCTCCCAACAACCTGACCTCACTGCCATCTACGCTCAACATTACGGCTGCGGTGGCACGGTTCGCCTATATCGTGGACAATTCGAGTGGCACGATTTCCGCCTATGCAGCGAATGCGGCTGGTGGGGCGTTGACATTCCTGGCCAAGTACCCGACGCAGGCCGGGCCTCAACAGGCTATCGTTCATCCATCTGGCAACTATCTGTACGTCATCGATGGAGCCAATGGTGTGCATGTGTACGACATCAATCCGGTCACAGGAGCATTGCAAGAAACCGGCGTTACCGCCCAGGCCGGTACCAGCAACTACACGGATAAGGGCGTAATCGATCCGTCCGGCAGCTTTCTCTACGTCGTGAACATCTTTGACAACGCAGTTTATGGCTTCACTATCAGCCAAGCTGATGGATCCCTCACGGCCACCGTTCCGCCCAGCTTCTCCGTCGGCGCGGGTCCGTCGGATGTTCTGGTCGACCATACCGGTACATACCTTTATGTCATCAATTCGACAGACGCGGACATCAGTGGATTCACGATCACTCCTTTAACGGGCGTTCTGGTGGCCAATAATGCAGCAACGCCACCCTACACGTCAGGAAGCCTTAATGCGCCCACCTACGGCACCATCGATCCGACGAATACGTACCTCTACGTGCCCATGGGTAATAACAATGTTTCGAACTTCCAAATCACGAGTAACGGACAACTATCCACCCCCGGTACCGTCTCCGCGGTTGGGGTCGCGACAAGCTTTGTGACCAATATTGTTATTAATCCAAGCGATAATTACGCATATGTTGTGGATAACAGCGTCACTCCAAGCAACATCTATGCCTTCCAGGTCGGCACTGGTGGCGCGCTTGGCCCGGCGATCGGAAGTGCAGTTACGGCGGGCATTACGTCCTTCGGTATGACCATCGACCCGACTTCGGCTCTGCTGGCCGTTGACAACAATTTCTCCGACACCATTTCCCTCTTCAGCATTGGCTCGAATGGTGCGTTGACATCACTAGTTCCCGCCAACACTGGTGGAGCACCGTTCTTCCTGGCCTTCGATATCGGCACCGCGGCCGCGGCTGTTGCTCCGGCGGAAGTCGTGACCGCCAACAAGACGACGGGGGACATCTCCGCATTCACGGCTGCAAGCGGCGTGCTCACAGCCGACTCACACGCTCCGTATGCAGGCGTTGCCGGCAATTCCCAGATCGGTTCCAGCGTGACCGGCAGCCTCTTCTTCACGGGAAGCGCTTCCGGCAAGCAACTTGCTGGATATGGTTTTAACGCAGAAAACACCCCGGCGAACGCGGCGTTGTCAGGTTCGCCATACACCTTGGCGCCCGCGGGCGCTGCGGGCACTGTGATTGCCGATCCTTCTAACCGGTTCGCGTATGTGGCTGACACGACGAATGCACAAGTGGACATCTACAGCTACAATTCCACCACGAATAGCCTGGTGGCGGGGACCTCGAGCACTGGGCTCACAGGGCTTCAGGCGCTGGTCAGCGATCCGCAGGCCAACTTCGTTTTCGCCCTGTCCTCCAACGGTACCGTGACACCGATTGAGCCAGACTTGAGTACTGGCGGGCTCCCTCAAAACACACCTCTCACACTTGCTGGAACAAACTGGACCATGGGTGCAGTGGACGCTTCTGGCCAGTTCTTGCTGGCGGTGGATTCTGTTGCCAATAAAATCCACATGTACTCGATCGGTCCGGCGGGGAGTGGAACTGACGGGGCGCTGGCCGAGATCGGTTCGGGCACCAGCATTCCCGGGGCGATGCTGCCTGTCGCGATGGCATTCGATCCGCTCGACCGCTTCGCGGTGGTGATCGACGCCACGGCGAAAACGATTACACCGTTCACCTTCACCTATGACCCCTTGGCGCCGACGCTCACTGCTGGCACGCCTGTGACCTTGCCGTCCGCCGCGGGCCAAGTGGCCATCGATCCAACGGGCAAGTATCTTTTCGTGGCCTTGGTCGGCGCGGCGAATTCAACACCGCCTAGCGGCGTGGCGGTTTACACCGTGGCCGTTTCGGGTGGCGCCGTAACCCTGACTCCTGTGAACGGCTCGCCGTTCACGACAGAAACCGGTGCCAGTGGAACGACCGGTGTGGGCGTCATCAACAGCGTGCAGTAATTCCCTGCCGGGCGTCCTTCGCGGAGGCCCGGCACATCCAAATAGGAAGCTGAAAAGGATACTCCAGGCCCATCAGATGACTCCTCACCAAGATGGGAAGCAGTTCCCTTTTGGCGCACGTAGGAGAGACAAAATCCGTTTCTTCCGCGACATTCCGGCGAATCACCTTTCGGAAGCCTGCTATTCTCGGTTCAATCGAATTCCATATCTTGCCGGATCGTTCCGTATGTTCTCCTAAGGCTCACCCTCGCATCGGCTTCAAGCCATTTCCAGCAGAGAAGTTGCCGATCGAGAGCGTGGAAGTGGCTTTACCTTGGGGCTGGTGTTTTGATGCCGCAGTGTCTTCGATTCCAGCGTGCTGGGAAATTCCAACAGCCATCAAATGAACTCTCGTTAATTCCGCGAGTGGCATCCAAGCTGCACGTAGCTACGTAGTCGCGGCCCTCGGGCAAAAAGACCTCTCTCCTCTCGCGACGTTCGCCAATCAGACCTTCCCTCTGACGGCTCCAAAAGAATCAATCCTCGGAGTGTGTAATGAGGGTCCGGCGCAAGATTGCTCTACTATCGTTTTTAGCGATAAGCACAGGCATTGGGGCACAAGCCCAGAAATTGCTGGAAGACCCCCAGCCGGTACACAAAGAGGTCAGGTTGCAGGTCCCAAAAAGATTGTGGTTGTCGTTGAGCGCGCTCACCTACACTGCGGCCGCACTCGACATGCACGCGACCGCTGACGCCGTGCAGCTTAAAAAGAAATACCCGGCGTTTTATTTGGGGAATCCCGAAGCGGATCCAATCGCGAGGCCCTTCGTGAAATTGCCGGCGCCAGCCTATTACGCCTGCGGCTTTGCATTGGCAACAGGCGTCAATTGGCTTGGCTATCGAATGTCTCGCTCGCGCAAATGGCGGAAGGTTTGGTGGCTGCCGCAGTCCATCTCTATGAGCACAAATGGCTATGGATATTACACATCAACTCGGTAAATTCCCTGGGAAGACCCTTAAGGTAAGCGTCTGGTGGTTGCGCTCGGCAAAGCATGGAGAGACCCATGCCGGAGTTTCCTCAGCGAAAGAGCGCCCCCCTCAGAAGGCGGCCGTTACACGGAATTGCCACTCATGCGGAATTCGTTGTGAAAATGCGAAATCAACTCGATTCCCGGCAGGAATAGAGTGGCATCCCGTCACTCGCCGTAAGGGACCCAAACATTCTTTACCTGATAGGCATGCTCAAGGTACCAGCGGCCTTCTCCTTGCCCGCGGCTGAAGAAGTTCAACTCGCGGCCTTCGTTGGTCCAGACCTGCTTCAGGTTTCCGACGGAGAGTGCCTTCGCGGCCGCACACATCTCCGCGTCGCCATAACACCAAATTGCATCCAGGTCATCGTGTTCCGCCATAGCCTTTAGCAACTCCGCCGTCCGTCCAGTCACCAGATTCACGGCCCCTGCGGGAAGATCGCTAGTTTCAAAAACCTGATACAAATCTCCCGCGATCAGCGGGTAGGATTCCGACGGCACGGCCACCACCGTGTTTCCCGCGCTGAGCAGCGGCAGCACCAGCGAGAAAAATCCCAGCAAAGGCGCCTGGGCAGGACAGATCACACCTACGGTGCCCAGCGGCTCGTTCATGGCGATGGCAATGTTGCGAAACGGCGGGTTGTGCACCGCGCCCTCGTACTTGTCCGTCCACGCCGCGTAGGCGAACAGGCGTTCGACGCTGATGCGCACCTCATCCGCGGCCTGCTGCTTGCCCACGGCCGCGGCAAGCCGGCCGGTAACCTCTTTCCCACGTTGCGAAAGATTTTCCGCCAGGTAGTAAAGCACCTGCGCGCGGTTGTGTGTCGTCGTTTTTGCCCAGGTTTCTGCTTTGCGCGCAGCCTCCACGGCATTGCGAATATCCTTGCGATTGCCCAGCGGCGATTCCCCCAGCAATTCGCCGCTCTTGCCGCGAACCTCCACCACGTAGCCCGAATCCGGCCGCACCTGCTTGCCGCCAATAAACAGTTTTACCGTGCGGTCGATCGCTGGATTGGCCACTTCGGTTTTGCCGCCCTTTGCCGCCGCGCGCGCGCGAATCGGCGGCGCCTTGCGAAACCACTCCGGCTCGATGTACTCCAGCAGCCCTTCCCGGCCGCCCTCCCGGCCATAGCCGCTTTCCCGGTAGCCGCCGAATCCGCAAGCCGCGTCGAACAAATTCGTGCTGTTCACCCACACCACGCCGGCCTTGAGTTGCGCGGCGACCTGCAGGGCCACGTTGACGCTTTCACTCCACACACTCGCGGCAAGTCCATAGACCGTGTTGTTGGCCAATTCCACGGCTTCCCGCGGCGTGCGAAACGTCATCGCCGCCAGCACCGGCCCGAAGATCTCCTGTTGCGCCACGATGGATGTGGGATGAACGTTGCTGAGGAGTGTCGGTTTGTAATAGAGGCCGCGCGAAGGCAAAACCACTTCGGGCTGCCAGCACGTGGCGCCTTCCGCCACCCCTTGCTGCACCAAACGATCGATGCGCTCCCATTGCACTCGCGCCACGATTGCGCCAATGTCAATCGCCTTGTCCAGGGGCGCTCCCACGCGCAGCGTGCTCATTCGCGCTTGCACTTTTCGCGTAAGCTTTTCCGCGATGCTCTCCTGTACCAGCAGCCGCGAACCCGCGCAGCAGACCTGCCCTTGATTGAACCAGATGCCGTCCACCAGGCCTTCCACGGCGCTGTCCAGATCGGCGTCCTCAAAAATAATGAATGGCGACTTGCCGCCCAGCTCCAACGACACGCGTTTGTGCGAATTGGCCGTCGCACTGCGGATCGCCCGGCCCACTTCCGTCGATCCCGTGAAGGCAATCTTGTTGACGTCGGGATGATTCACCAACGCTTCGCCCGTCTGGCCATCTCCGGTGACGATGTTCACCACTCCGGGAGGCAGGCCGATTTCCGTGCAGATCTCCGCGAAGGCCAGCGCGGTTAGCGGAGTGTACTCGGCCGGTTTCAATACCACGGTGTTTCCCGTCGCCAACGCGGGCGCAATTTTCCATGCCAGCATCAGCAGCGGAAAATTCCAGGGGATAATCTGGCCGATCACGCCACAGGGTGTGTAGCCCGGGAACTCCTCTTCCCAAAGCTGCGCCCAGCCGGCGTGGTAATAGAAATGCCGCGCCACCAAGGGAATATCGATGTCGCGGCTCTCGCGGATGGGTTTGCCGTTGTCGATGGTTTCCAGCACTGCCAGGCGCCGCGCGTGTTTTTGCACATGACGCGCCAGCGCGTAGAGATAGCGCGCCCGCTCATGTCCGGAAAGCTTTTGCCAGCCCGGCAAAGCCTTGCGCGCGGCCTTCACTGCTGCATCGATATCCGCAGCGCTACCCTGAGCTACATCGGCGATCTTTTCCCCTGTGGAAGGGTCGCTGGTCTCGAAATAGCTTCCTTCGGCTGGACCTTTCCAGACTCCGCCGATGAAATGGCCGAAGCGCCGATGATGCCGCTCGAGCCACTGCAGGGATTCCTTGGGATCTTCGGGCGCCGGCCCGTATTCCATCGTCTTGAATTTTTCAATCACGCTCATTGCATTACTGTTCCCTTTGTGGCCTAGCTCTCACGCGAGTGCGCTGGCGTGGCTCAGGCCTTGTTCGCCATCTTCTGGCGCATGGTTTCCAGCCGCTTCAGTACGAATTTCAGCCGCTCCCGGCCCCACTTTGTATTCGTGATTACCTTCTCGAGGTCCAGGAACGCTTCCGGATCGCCAAGCTTTTCCCGCAGTTCCTTCAGGAACGGGTGCACCTTCCCAAACATCACGAACATCTCCCCGCTGAACGCGGGCCGCAGGAACAACTCTTCACTCACCGCCCCTTGCAGCACCAGCGAAGCAGCTATTCCCCAGTAACCTCCCACCTGGCGCAGCCAGTTGTTTTCTTGCGTGCCCATGGCTTGGGCCACTTTCATGAAATCGTCCGCACTGGAAGGCCAGAAATCCGCCACCCACCAGTGGCGCGCCTTTCGCATTTCGGGCTCGCGCCGCAGGTCATAAAGCTGCAGTATCACTTGCGCATCTCTAGCACTAGCCTTGTCTGACATGGCTCCTCCATTTTCCAGGAAATTGCGTTCGTTCTGGTCTCTTTCCTTGTCACGCCATCGGGTGGCGATACTCCGCCGAATATCTGCCGGTCGCATGAAACTCCAACTGACGTTCGATATCGCCCAGCATCCCGCTGGCGCCAATCCGGAAAAGGTGCGATTCCAGCCAGGAATTGCCCAATTCCTCTTTCATCAGTGAGAGCCACTCCACGGATTGTTTTGCCGTGCGGATTCCGCCGGCGGGTTTGAATCCCACCGCCATGCCAGTTTCCTCCGCATATTCACGAATCGCCCGAGTCATCACCAAGCCGACGGGCAGCGTGGCATTCACGCTTTCCTTGCCTGTTGAGGTCTTGATGAAGTCCGCACCCGCCATCATCGCCACCAGGCTGGCGCGAACGACATTGCGCAAAGTCATCAGATCACCGGTTCCGAGGATCACCTTGAGATGCGCCGGCCCGCACGCATCCTTGAACGCGACAATTTCGTCGTACAGCTTCTGCCACGCACCGCCGAAAACATGCGCGCGCGTTATTACCACATCAATCTCATCGGCTCCGGACTCGACCGAGCGGCGAATTTCGTTGATGCGCTCCTCCAGCGGGGATAGCCCCGCCGGAAATCCCGCGGAAACCGCGGCCACGGGAATTTTCGATCCTTGCAGCGCGCGCTTCGCCGTTTCCACAAAATGGTGATACACGCAGACCGCGCCGACATGAATGTCAAGTGATGCGATCCCCAGCTTCTCCACGATTTCCCGCTGGATCGGTTGCCGGCCCTTCGCGCAAAGACGCCGAACTCGCTCCTCGGTGTCGTCGCCACTCAAGGTCGTAAGGTCCATGCAGGTGATGGCGCGGAGCATCCAGGCGATTTGCCAGTCCTTTTTCACGGTCCGCCGAGTCACCAGGGTGGCCGCGCGGCGCTCGACCGCGCTGGTATTCACGCGGACCTGCTCCAGCCAATCCAGATTCAACGAAGTCCCGCGGTTCGGCGCAAGCGGCCGTCCGTTCAACACCGCGATCGCGGTTGAGCTTCCCCCGTGCGCGGGGAGGATGCGCTGCCCTTTCCTGTCCATAATTTCAAGCCGCGGCCGGTCTTCGGCGCTCATACTCTTTCTCCGAATCGCGAGGCGGGCCTCTGTCCGACAGAGGTTGAGCATATCACCGCCCCCGCCTCGATTCACCCTGCCTACCGCGGCCACAGGCCTGCATTTCGCAGCCACTTACTCACGGATTATTCCCTACGGGATTTTTGGCACCGGGCGTGGGCCGCGACAACAGCTCGACATATTCCTTGTAAAATTTCGGTTTGTCCAGGTCGTCCTGCACGTCCACGAGGGCTTCGCCCATTCTCGGCTGAAGTCCCGGCGCCCATGCCAGCGTGTTTCCGTAACCTGCGCCATGATCCACGTCCACATCCATATAGAGTTTCTTCCACTTCGTGATGATGGATGGGTCGAGCCAGGCAACCGCCGCCAGTTCATCCCACAAATAATTGGCTTCGGCGTATTTGGCCACGTATTGCGCGGCCGGCGTGGTGCTCTTGCGTATCTGCTCGATCAAGTCTTTTTCCATGTGCGTCTTCACGGAAATGTCCACCGTGGTGAGCACGATGCGCGGCCAATGCGCGTGCAACACGGCGTGCGAAGCTTCCGGGTCCATCCAGAAATTAAACTCGCGGGTCGGCGTCACTGAAAACTCGGGATCATCGGTTTGCGGATTGATGCTGCCAGCCATCAGAATCAGCTCTTTGCTCAACTCGGGGAATTTCGGGTCGAGCGCAATCGCCGTGGCCAGATCGGTCATGGGACCCGCCGCGTAGATCGTCACTTCATGCGGATATTGCTTTACCATGCGCACCAGGAAATGAGCGGCATCTTCCGCGGCCGCCTGAATCGCGGGCTTTCCTTCGGGCATCGCCGGAAGATCATACGCGTCATGCACTGGATAGCCTTTGGCGAAATTCCAGGCCCCCTGGTACACGATCTTCCCGTGCAGCGTTTCCCACGCGGCGATGTATTCCCTGCTGTTCACCAGGGGGAAAACGGCCCCGGGCACAACCGGGATGTCCGTGCGGCCGATGATCTCCATCAGGCGCAAGGTGTGGAGCACCTCTTCATCGCGCCAGGCGTCCCCGGTGAGCACGGTGATTCCCAGCACATCGGTCTCGGGCGAGTTGATCAGGGAGAGGATTGCCTGCATGTCCGTGCCGCCTGGGCCGGCGGCGTCCTCATCGATGATGACCTTGCGGCGGGTCTGCGCGGCTGTGAATGGTGCCGAAACGACGAATAAGAAGAGCAAGCTAAGGAACCAGCGGAATGCTGTGCGACGTGCGAACATCGAGCTATCCCCCCTCTCTGGGCTTCGGGGAACTATTGAATCCAGTTGGCCTACAACGTCCCTTCATGGAGGTGCACTCTCGTAGGGAGTTGTCGAGTTCACGCCGAAATGATACCTGGCGTGTAGGCTGCCCGCAAAACACTATGGTTTTCCGTTGCGACGTGTCCACTCTGTTTCGAACTCCGAGCGACTGTGAAAGGATGTCTGCGTGCCCACGCGCGTCGTGGAAAGCGCGGCATAGAGACTGGCCCTTGTCAGTGCGTCTTTTTCCGGCAAACCCTCGGCGAGAAACACAGCAAAGCTGCCGATGAAGGCGTCACCCGCTCCAGTTGTGTCCGTCGGAGTCACGGGAAAGGGCGGCAAAAGTTCGCTGGCCTCCGCGGTGGCCAGGAGCGACCCACGTGCGCCCAGCGTGAGAATAACGCGGCGGAAGCCCAATTGGAGAAGCGCGCTGGCGCATTTTTTCGCGTCATCAACGGAGTGTACCGGCAGACCGGTGATTAGCCCGGCTTCGCTCTCATTGGGCACGAAGTAGTCTGCCCCACAGAGACTGTCCGTCCGGATAGGTTGGGCGGGGGCGGGATTGACGATGCAGCGGATGCCTTGCTTGCGCGCAAATTGCACGGTGTACGCGACGGTGTCGAGCGGGATTTCAAATTGCAGCACAATCGTGTCCACGCCGCGCAGGGCGGCCGCGGCAGCTTCCACATCGGCCGGTCGCAGCGTGTCGTTCGCGCCTTTCACGACAATGATGCGGTTCTGGCCGTTGGGTTCGACAAAAATAGGCGCAACGCCGCTGGAGACTCCGTCAACAATACGCACGCGAGAAGCATCGATGCCGAGCTTCGTGAAATTGTCCACGGTGGCCTGGCCAAACAGGTCGTTGCCCACGTTGGCGACCATCACTACGTCCGCGCCACAAAGTCGCGCAGCGACCGCCTGATTCGCGCCCTTGCCGCCAAAGCCCAGATGGAAACTCTTCCCGAACACGGTTTCGCCGGGACGCGGAAACGTGTCACTGAAGGTGGTCAGATCAACATTGGCACTGCCGACGACGGCAATCCGCGGCTTTCGCGACATTGGTTCTCCTGTTGCGGCGACACGCGGAAAAATATACCAGCGGCCGGAAATGAGCAAGTGCGCTGCCACATGCGGTGATGCGCAAATTGGCGGCACCGGCGTTGTTGGCACTTGTTGGCAAGCGCGTTGACGGCCATTTCCGCGAATGTTAGGCTCGCACTTCCTTTACAAGAGCATGCGCGCCGTCGATCTCATTCGAAAAAAACGCGATTCCGGGGAGCATTCCCCCGAGGAAATCCTGTTCCTCATTTCCGGCTACACCAAGGGCGACATCCCTGACTATCAGATGGCCGCGTGGCTGATGGCCGCATGGATTCGCGGCTTGAACCGGGCGGAGATCGCCGCCCTCACGGAAGCGATGCTGTATTCCGGTGAAGTGGTGAGTCACCCGGACATCCCCGGCAAGAAGGTGGACAAGCATTCCACCGGCGGCGTGGGTGACAAAACCTCCTTGATTCTGGCGCCGATTGTGGCGGCTGGCGGCCTCACCGTCCCAATGATCAGCGGCCGTGGGCTCGGCCACTCCGGCGGGACACTGGACAAACTGGAAGCGATCCCGGGATTCAACACGGCGCTGAGTTTAGCCGAATTTCGGCGCGTGTTGCGCGAATGCGGCATGGCGCTTGTCGGCCAAACGGCGGAAATTGCTCCAGCCGACAAGAAAATTTATGCCCTCCGCGACGTCACTTCCACGGTCGAAAACGCCGGCCTCATCTGCGCTTCCATCATGAGCAAGAAACTCGCCGAAGGCATTGACGCGCTCGTTCTGGACGTGAAGACCGGCTCGGGCGCCTTCATGCCCAGGGAAGAAGACGCGGTGCACCTTGCCGAAGTGATGGTGGAAACCGCGCAACGCATGGGCAAGAAGGCGGTGGCGCTGATTACCGACATGGAGCAACCGCTGGGGCGCATGGCCGGCCATTCTCACGAAGTGATCGAATCGATTGAGATATTGAGGGGAAATGGCCCGGGCGATTTGCGCGAGCTCAGCCTGGAGCTTTCTGCCTGGATGTTCTACCTCGGCGAACGCACGGCCTCCGTCGACGAGGGGCGGGCCCTTGCAGAAAAGATGATCGCCACCGGGCAAGCCCTGGAGAAATTCCGCCAGGGCATCAAGCTGCAAGGCGGCGATGCACGCGTTATTGATGACACTTCCCTGCTTCCCCTGGCGCGCAATCGTGCGGAGATTTCGAGCCCGAAGCCCGGCTACATCCGCGACACGGATTGCCTGCAATTCGGGATCGCCCTGGCCATGCTGGGTGGCGGCCGTGAAAAGAAGGAAGATGCCATCGACCATGGCGTTGGGCTGGAATTCCACAAGCGCATCGGCGATCGCGTGGCGGCCGGAGAAAAACTGGTCACAATCCATTACAATTCGCAGACGAAACTCGCGGAAGCCGCGGAAATGATTGCCTCCAGCTTCGAGATTGGTGAGACCGCTCCGGCTCCTCGCCCGCTGATCCGCAGGATTCTCTGCGGATCGTAGGCTTGTTTTTTGAGTTTCTGGGATTCAGGGCATAAGGAGACAGAATGGAAAGATTCGCGGGAGTGCTTGGCATGATGTTCCTGCTTGGCCTGGCCTATCTTTTCAGCACGGCGCGCAAGGCCATCCGGCTAAAAACGGTGTTGTGGGGCCTGGGTCTTCAGCTTGTCTTTGGCGTGTTCGTGCTGAAATTTGAAGTGGGCCGCGCCATCTTTCAGTATTTGGGTGACGCCGTAAACAAACTGCTGAGTTTTGCCTTCGCCGGATCCACCTTCGTGTTCGGCGCCCTGGGCATGAAAACTTCCTCGTTCGGTTTCATCTTCGCATTCCAGGTGCTGCCCGCAATTATCTTCATTGCGGCTGTCTTTGCGTTGCTTTATCACATTGGCGTGATGCAGATTTTCATTCGCGCCTTTGCCTGGGTGATGACCCGGGTTATGGGAGCCAGCGGCGCGGAATCGCTGGATATCGCCGCCAGTATTTTCATGGGGCAGACGGAGGCGCCGCTGACCATACGTCCCTTTCTGAACCGACTGACGAAATCCGAATTGATGTGCGTGATGACCTGCGGCATGGCCCACGTGTCCGGCGGAATCATGGCGGCGTACATCGCTTCCGGCGTGGAGGCAAAACACTTGTTGACCGCTGTGATCATGACCGCGCCAGGCACGCTCTTGATGGCAAAAATGCTGGTGCCGGAAACGGAACAGCCGCTCACGGCCGGGCGCGTGCAAATGCCCGAGATGGAGAAGGAAGCCAATTTCCTTGGCGCCATTTCCCGTGGCACGTCGGATGGCTTGCAGTTGGCGATCAACGTTGGCGCCATGCTGATCTCGTTCATCGCGTTGTTGGCGCTGGTGGATTTCCTGATCGGAGGTGCGCACGGCTGGCTTGCAGTGCATCATTTTCCATGGTTCCCCTCCAGCTTGGGACAGTTCTTTGGGTGGATTTTTGCGCCGGTCGCATGGCTCGTCGGGGTGCCCTGGAAAGATGCGCCGCAGATCGGCTACCTGCTGGGAACGCGCATGACCATCAATGAAGTTGTGGCCTTCGCGAAACTTGGCCAAATGAGAGCCTCGCTCGATCCACGGTCCTTCACCATTGCCACCTTCGCGCTTTGCGGCTTTGCCAACTTCAGTTCCATCGGCATCCAGATTGGCGGAATTGGCGCGCTTGCGCCGGAACAGCGCGGGCAGTTGGCAAAATTCGGGATTCGCGCCATGCTCGCCGGGACGATGGCCAACCTCATGTCCGCCTGTATCGTGGGAATCCTCACATGAGCCTTTTGAAAAAAGAGAAACGCGCCAAGCCCGGAGAAGAATTTATTCGCGCGGAAGCGGCGGCACGATTCCTGCTCAAGCAAACAAAGCTTCGGCCAAAGATCGCCCTGGTGCTGGGCTCCGGATTAGGCGCGTTTGCCGACGATTTCGCCAACGCAACGCGCATTCCTTACGCGACAATTCCCCATTTCCCGCGCTCGACGGCCGTCGGCCATGCGGGCCAATTCGTGATTGGCAAGGTGGACGGCGTCGAGGTTGCCGCAATGCAGGGTCGCGTACACCTCTATGAAGGCTATTCCGTGAAGGATGTCGCGTTCCCCATCCGCGTTTTCGCCGTGATGAGCGTAAAAGCCGTAATCCTGACCAATGCCGCCGGTGGAATCAAAAAGGATTTTACGCAAGGGCGGCTCGTGCTCCTTTCCGATCACATCAATCTACAGGGTGTAAATCCGCTCTCCGGCCCCAACGACGAAAACTTCGGCCCACGCTTCCCGGACATGAGCGCGGCCTATGACAAGCGATTCCGTGAACTGACACTGGCTGAGGGCCGCCGGCTCGGCATCGAATTGGGCGAGGGCGTGTATGCAGCGCTGGCGGGGCCCAGCTACGAAACCCCGGCGGAGATTCGCTATTTGAAAACAATCGGAGCCGATCTTGTGGGAATGTCCACGGTCCCGGAGGTCATCGCGGCGCGCCATTCCGGCATACGCGTGCTGGGCATTTCCTGCGTAACGAATGCGGCGGCGGGAATACTCGATCAACCGCTCGATCACAACGAAGTCCTGCAAACGGCGGAACGCGTGAAGGGCCAGTTCATCGCGCTGCTGCGCGCCGTGATTCCGGACGTCGCCTCCGCGCTATGATTCTGGCTGACAGTAAGTGATTCTGGAGGGGACCGTGCCCGACTACGACGCCTTGATCTCTGTTGCAAAGCGAACGCGCGAGAACGCTCACGCGCAATTTTCCAATTTCAAGGTTGGGGCGGCGCTCCATACCCCCTCTGGAAAAATATTCGGCGGATGTAACGTGGAAAATGCCACCTATGGATTGACCATCTGCGCCGAACGCGTGGCCATTTTCAAGGCCATCAGCGAAGGGGAGCGGCGCTTCGACGCCATCGCCGTCGTGACGGACACGGATACGCTGACGCCACCCTGCGGCGCCTGCCGCCAACTGATCTGGGAATTCTGCGGGGATGTGCCGGTAATTCTCTGCAATTTGAAGGGCAAAACAGAAACCATTCCCATGCGCACATTGTTTCCAAAGCCGTTCGACTCATCCAATCTCTAATGCCGGCGTTCGGAAGGAATAGCTCATGGACACGCGTACCTCACAATGCTTTCGCTCCTCCAGCCTTCGCTGCTTCTTGATTCTGTTGTTCATTCTCAGTGCGAAGCCTTCCCTCGAGGCGCAAACACCGGCAAAACAGGCGGTGACGGTGGACTTGCTGATCACGGGAGGTACGATTGTCACCATGGATCCGGATCGCCGGGTCATCGAGGACGGCTTCCTGGCGGTGAATGGCGACAACATCGTCTCCATCGGTCCCAGTTCAGCAATGGCCTATCCAAAAGGGCTCATCGCCAAACAAACCATAGACGCGAAGGGAAAACTGATTCTGCCGGGATTCATCAACGGGCACACTCACGTGCCGATGGTGTTGATGCGCGGCCTGATTGACGATGTCACTCTGGATGACTGGCTGCGCAAGTACATCTTTCCCGCGGAAGCACGCAACGTCACCGAAGACTACGTGCGCTGGGGCACGCGCCTGGCTATGGCGGAGATGATTCGCAGCGGCACCACCACGTTTGCGGACATGTATTACTTTGAAGATGCTGTCGCCGAAGAAACAAAAGCAGCCGGGCTCCGCGGATTCCTTGGCGAAACCTGGATTGATTTCCCCGCCCCTGACAACAAAAGCGAGGCGGAAATGGCCGCCTACACCGAAAGATTCATCAAGAAGTGGCAAGGCGATCCTCTTATTCATGCCGCCGTTGCGCCCCACTCAATTTATACCTGCTCTGAAAAGACGCTGCGGGATGCCGCGGCGCTGGCGCGAAAATACCACGCTCCGATCCTGATTCACGTGGCGGAAATGAGAAAGGAATTGATGGACAGCCTGGCGAACCACGGCGCTACCCCCGTGAAGTACCTGGAGCGCATCAGCTTCCTGGGACCGGACGTTGTGGCGGCGCATTGCATCTGGGTGGACTACACGGATATGAAGATTTTGGCCGATCATCAGGTCGGCTGCGTCCACAATCCTTCGAGCAACATGATGCTGGCCAGTGGCGTGGCTCCGGTCGTGGACGAACGCGCCGCCGGCATGCGCGTGGGCCTCGGCACGGACGGCCCGGCAGGCAGCAACAACGACCTGGACATGATGGAAGAGATGGACCTGGCCGCCAAGCTGCAGAAAACGGCGCGTGTGGATCCCCGCGCGCTCGGGGCAAAGGGCGCTTTGGAAATGGCCACAATTGAAGGAGCGCGCGCGCTGCACATGGAAAAGGAAATTGGCTCGCTCGAAGCGGGCAAGAAAGCGGATCTGGTGGTGCTCGGTTTGGACGTGCCCAATGCCGTGCCCATGTACGACGTCTATTCGCAAGTGGTCTATGCGCTGAAGGCCAGTGAGGTGGAAACCGTTGTCGTGGGCGGAAAGATGTTGTTGAAGGACGGGAAACTGCTCACCGTGGATGAAGCCAAGGCCATGGCCAAAGCGAAGGACTATGGGGCGAAGGTGCAAGCTTCCCTCAAGCAATAACCGAAAGGAGCGGTTGCCCTAGCTCTGAGAATCAATGCCCGTCGTGCGAGATAGATATAGACTGATTTTAAGGATGGGCTGGGCCGGGAGACCTCTTCTTAGGTTGTCGTCTCACTGACCAAGAGGTCGCAAAGTGGCGAAGTTTTCTGAAAAACAAATTCAAATGATTCAAAGTCTTGCACAGAGTTTCCTCAACATCCGCTTGACACAAGCGCCATAGCGAAGTAATTTCCCCGTTGCTTTTCCTGGAGTCAAAGTTGGGTTCCTGCCGTTGGGAACTTGCCGGGCGGAGAGCCTCGGGGGCGCCATCTTGTGCATTACCTCTGGTTTCTGGATGGCCGTGCCTACCGGTGCTTGGGCGGACAGTAGTTCGTTCTCTTTTGTGGCTTTGAATTCGGAATAATTGTTTGTTGGGGTTGCGGAGAGGGGCGTGGCAAATGAGTAGGACGATTGTTATAGCGGTCGTCGTCTTTGTAGTTGCAGCTTGTTGTGGACAGCAAACGTATGGCCAAGCAACGGGCAGTTTTTTGGGGACGGTAGCAGATAAGTCCGGTTCGCCGATTTCCGGAGCTACGGTCACGGTCACCTCGCAAGGCACTGGCGCAACTCGCGACACGAAGACCGATGATGCGGGACACTACATCGTCAACTTGCTGCCGGTGTCCATCTATGCCATCCGGGTTGAATTCAAGGGCTTCCAGACCACGGAGACCAAGGATGTGAAGCTGCAGGTGGATGAGCAGCGGGAATTGGATTTTACACTGGCCCTTTCCACCGTGAGTTCCTCGGTGGAAGTCGTGGCCAACGCAGTGGCGGTGGAGACCGTGAATCCCTCCCTTGGCCAAGTCATCACCGCGCAGGAAGTCGCGCAACTCCCCCTGAACGGGCGCGATTTCGTGCAGCTCGCGACGCTCACCCCGGGCACTACTCAGGAAACAAACCCCAACAGCTTTTTCACTAGCGGCGCATCCAGCGAAGTGGCTGCGCGCGGTTCCTTTTCTCTATCGGTGGGCGGTTCCCGCGCGAACAGCACAGACTGGCTGCTGGATGGCACCGACAACAATGAGTTGACGGCCGGCGGGATCGGGATTTTGTCTTCGATCGATTCCATTCAGGAGTTCAAGGTCCTTACCTATAACTACTCTGCGGAGTATGGCACACGCGCGGGACCAACTGTTCTAGTGACCAGCAAGTCGGGAACCAACGATTTCCACGGCTCGCTTTTCGAGTTCTTGCGCAACACCGATCTGGACGCCAAGAGCTTTTTCGCCACCTCCACTGAAAAGTTCAATCTGAATCAGTTTGGCGGGGGCATCGGCGGACCTATCCGCAAGAATAAGACCTTCTTCTTTGTCGATGGCGAGCAGAAATATCAACGCCATGGCATTACCTTCGCTGGATTAGTCCCCACCGAGGCAATGCGCACTGGCGATTTTACCGACAATGCCCTCGGCGTGACGAATCCCATTGGCGCCATCTTCAATCCCAATATGACCATACCCGGCGCAACATCTACCAGTCCACCCATTACTACCCCTTTCTACTGCGACGCGAGTGGTGATCCTATAGCTCCGAATGCGGATGGAAGCCAAACGCAAGTGCCGGGAGGCAGCGCTTGCAACAAGATTCCGCCGGCTATGTTTAATTCCATTGGGGCGAAGATGATCGCTCTCTATCCACTGCCGACCCCAGGCTACGATGTAAGCGGGAACAACTTCCTGAGCGAACCCGTGCGCTCACTGAACGAGACGAAGTTCGACGCCCGGCTGGACCACAACTTCTCCAGCGCGGATTCGGTGTTCGCTCGCTTCAGTTATGACCAGGCCACCTCCTACGTGCCTGGAGGCGCCGCCGGATATTTTGCCGAGGCAGGTGCCTTCGCCAGTAATCAGGGAATTATAAACCATGCGCGCAACGTTTCGATTGGGGAAACGCACGTTTTTTCCCCCAAAAGCGTGAATCAGTTTAGCGTCGGCTATAACCGGATTTTCGACTACATCTCCTCCCAAGGAACCGGCACTTGCGAGTCGAATATACTCGGGATTCCCGGCGCCAATTTGGCATGCGGCCCGATAACGAGTACGACCTGCACGGGTAGCAGTTGCGGGCTCACCTCCACCGACGTTACCGCCTATTGGGCGCTGGGGGATCGCGGCTATACGCCCTTTCAGGGCGGGACCAACATTTTCACAATCAATGATTCCTTCGACATGATCCGCGGCAAACACGACATTAAGGTGGGAGGTGGCATCCGCATCAATGAAATGAATGTGCGGGCCGTGGGCTTCCAGGACGGGTACTGGGTCGTCAGCGGTGCTTGGACAGGTGACCCGGCGGCGGATATGTTGATGGGGCTGGCGAGCCTCCGTATTCATGACCAAAACTTCAACGGGGATATCACCGGCCGGCGCTGGAAGCTCTTCCGCCCATTTATTCAGGACGATTGGCGAGCAACCAAAGATTTGACCCTGAATCTTGGCCTGGCTTGGGCCATGGCAAAGCCAATCTCCGAAGCTGATGGTCGCATGGCAGATTTCATTCCCTCCGCCACCAGCTATCAGTGGCTGATTCCTGGCTCTGGGTGCACGTCCGCACTTCAACCATGTACGAGTACGGGTCCAGGTGCCGGGATCCAAATGGATTGGACCGCTCTTGAGCCGCGCGTCGGCTTAGCTTGGAAGGTGCTTGGCAGTGATAAGACAGTGGTTCGCGGTGGTTACGCGATATACCACGACTCCGCGTGGAGCATGGGAGCCCAGGGGCTGTGGCAGAACCCGCCATTCGCTGCGGAATCCTTCGGCGAAGCGTTTGGCGGCTGCACCACTGTGACTGCCTACTGTGCATCTAACGGCGGGACGCCAAACATCGGGACAGGCTCGTTAGTAGGATTTTCGGATGGGTTCCCCATCATCCCGTCCCCGGTAACCCCACCAAATTTTGCCGGGTCATTCAATACCGAAAACACTAACCTAAAACTGGGGCAAGTCCAACAGTTCAACATAAACCTCGAGCGTCAATTGCCAGGGCAAATCGTGCTGACGGCTGGGTACGCGGGGTCCCGCGGTTCCCATATTCTCAATTTTGGGAATAACGTCAATACGAGCTCGCCGAATGCCTGTGCTGGCAACGGGGCCGATTCCGTGCCTGGCTACACGTTGGGTTGCGGGCCTGGCGGAGCGTATATCCCCTTGGCCTACCCAAATTTTCCCTACTCAACCATTTATAGCATCAACGACGACGGGAGCGCCCACTACAATTCGCTGCAGATTAAAGCGGAGACCAAGAGCGCCAAGTACGGCATCTACGCTTTGATCGGCTACTCTTATTCCCGAACATACGACTCGGGATACTCCGATGGTTTAAGTACCCCCATTGGATCACCCGACTTCCCGCTACCCGGATGGCAGAAGCTGGACTGGGCGCTGTCACAGATCAACCTGGACAACAGTTTTACTGCCAGCGTGATTTATGATTTGCCCTTCGGCAAGGGCAAGAAGTTTGGCAGGGATTGGAACAACGCAACCAATGCAATCCTAGGGAACTGGCAGGTGACGCTCATTGAGAAAATCACCTCGGGCTTCCCGGTATTCCTAGTTGACAGCGCTCCCAATTCTGGAGCTAGCTTAGTCAACATTGGAAACGCAGTCCCCTATGGTCGCCCCAATGAAGTTGGCAACCCATTCCAAGCGGGCACGATATCAGGCTGCACAGGGCCAAGCAAGTTAAGTGCCTCCGGGTACTGGTTTAATCCCTGTGCTTTCGCGGTCCCCCTGGCCGGTGAACTGGGGGATGCATCCCGAGCCCCACTTTCCGGGCCAGACTTCGTGAATACCGACTTCTCGGTCATCAAGCGATTTGCGCTGCCCCGGGAGAATATGGGACTTGATTTCCGGGTGGAAATGTTCAATCTGTTCAACCATGCGCAATTTGGCCTCCCTGCCACCGACATCAATGCTCCGACATCATTCGGCCAGATATCGTCTACCGTGAACAACCCGCGTCTCGTCCAGTTCGGGCTGAAGCTCACTTTCTAGGGCTGGCTCGCAACTGATCAAGTTGAACTTTACATTTGCCGCCCCGCCAGAGCACCGGTGGGGCGGCCGTTTTTTTGCGCGGACTACTGCTCCAGTTGCTTCAATTCTTCTTTGGCCTGCGCATGATCGGGATGTTGTTTGAGAAGCTCCAGAAGAACAGCCTTGGCCTTCTCCCGGTCGCCTTCGATGGCATAGACGCGCGCCAGATTCAGATAGGCCTGGTCGTACGTGGGCGCTATGCGAATCGACTCTTCAAAACTGCGTTTCGCTTTCTCAGGGCGCCGTGTACGCAGGTAAAGAATCCCAAGGTTGTTGAGCGCTTCCGGATACGCAGGCCGGGAAGCTAGCGCCTTTTGCAAATAATCGTAGGCACGTTCGGTGTCATTCTGTTGGGCATAAACCATGCCGAGACTGTAATTTGCCTCAGGGTCATCGGGATTCAACGCAAGAGCGCGTTCGAGCGCGCTCTTGGCCTGAGCCCAGTCCTTCTTCTGGCGGTAAGCACTGCCGAGATTTTGCAAGGCGATGGAGTGTCCGGGGTCAATTTCAAGGACGCGCCGAAAATATTGGATGGCAAGATCGAAGTTCCCCTCGCGTGCCGCCAAAATACCCAGGTTATTCCAGGAGTTGGGCACTGTGCCTGGATAGCTGGCACGAAGTTGCAGAGCGCGCTGAAAAGACTCGCGGGCCTCATTCGTCTTTTGCTGCTGCAGGCAGGCGCTGCCAAGCCCATAGAGAGCTTCGGCGCTGTTCGGATCGTCCTGGACAGCCTGGCGGAAAAATACCTCCGCCTGTTCGAAATAACCGCGTTCAAAAAAGACGAAACCGAAGGAGAGGTAATTCCGCCCGTAGCCGTAGGACTCGCTTACTCCAGCAAAAGGAAGCGCCTTGGTCAAACGCTCTGCATCGTTCTGCGGGATGCTTCGGAAATCAGTCTCGAAGTGTTCCTGCGAGGGCGGTCCCTGGTAAAGCTTGACGATGTTTCCTGCTGCGTCGATGAGAAACGAAATAGGAACACTCATGTCGCGATGCCGGTCAAACAACTGTCGGTAGATAATGTTGTAGACGCCGGCCACTTCCTGGGTGGCCAGGAGAATCGGCACAGAGATGCCTTCTTTTGCGGCAAACGAGCGCACTGCTCCTGCGTCCTGTGGATCATCGAGATTGAGACACAGAACGCGAAGGTTGCGCGAAGCCCCGTCGGCCTGATGCTGCTGGAGAAGCCGCAGTTGCTCGGCGCAGGATGGCGCTGCGGTGGCCCAAAAATTAAGTAGAACGAGGTTTCCGCGATACGATTGGAGCTGTTTGGTGTTCCCCAGAAGGTCCGGCAAGGAAAAATCGGGCGCAAGCAGCGGCTGGATGAGCCACGTCTCGACCGCGAGCGGCAGGCGCTCCCTTTCCTGCGGCGCGCTGCCTTGTGCGTAAGAGGGCGGCGAGGCTGCAAACGGTTTGGCGCGAAATTCCTGCGCGCCTTCCTGGACTTCGATGCGGTGATTGGCAGGCAAATTCTCGAAAGTCTGCGTTTGACCGCTGGGCCAGCGAATGCTGGCGCGCACGCGGCCTTCCGCTTTTCCCAGCCCAAAGAAAAGTTCCTTGCTGTGTTGTGACAAAAAACCCGAGCCGGCCTGCAGATACTTGGTCTGGCGAAGGCCAGCCGCTTCCAAAGTCACCGCCGCGCCGATAGCATCGCGATTGCTCTTCCTCCCTTGCAAGCGGAAGGCAATCGAGGAACCCATCTCCTTCATCGCATTGTGCAGGACGCGAAGCTGGGGCGCGGTGCGATTCTTGAGCACGACTTC
>Ga0181518_10000266_pt1 | contig 60720 bp, 62 predicted proteins | sample PEATcosm2014_Bin_28_FD_119751 | JGI IMG/M metagenome (GOLD analysis project Ga0181518, IMG submission 119751) | Peatland microbial communities from MTU Mesocosm Facility, Houghton, MI, USA - PEATcosm2014_Bin01_60_metaG | ecosystem: Environmental > Terrestrial > Soil > Wetlands > Peat | place...
GCTCATCTAGAATCCCGTGCACTGCCGCAAAGCGCCGCGTGATCCCGGTAAGGTCTGCCATCCTCTCCAGGATACGCCAAAACAATTCAATATGGAAATGTTATTTTGTTACGAGCCCTAAGAGCAAATCCAGGGAGACCAGATCGCTATTTCGATCTGAAGTCGCAGATTCACCGTAAGTGATCGGCGTGCTCAACCTGGATCGCGTCTCATCCATCCCCAAGGACCGGGTCCGCGCGGAGATCGGCCGCGTAGTGGAGCGGCTGCTCGACGAAGAGCGCGTGCCCATGACTACGGCCGAGCAGACCAAGATCGTGGAGGAGGTCCTGGACGAGGTGTTGGGGCTGGGGCCGCTCGAAACCCTACTCAAAGAGCCGAGCATTTCCGAAATTCTGGTCAACCGGTCAACCGCTACAATAAAGTCTACATCGAGGGAAACGGAAAGCTTTCGGAGACCACGGTGCGGTTCAAGGACGATGCGCACCTGCTGCACATCATCGAGAAGATTGTCTCGCAGGTGGGCCGCCGCATCGACGAGGCGCAGCCGATCATGGACGCGCGCCTCCAGGACGGCTCGCGCGTCAACGCCATCATTCCTCTTGAGACCCTTCAACTTAGTGTTCGCGCCAGGCGCTGCAATCGTTTCAGACTGAAACTTAAACTGCCGATAGCCTCGACGATCGAGCGGACGGACGGTAACATCAAAGAGGCCGCGGCGCTTCTGGGGATCGACCGCTCGACGCTGTGCGAGAAGATCGAGCGGTATGAGATAGCGAGGTAAGGGACGCGGGTTAAGACACCGCCTAATACTTCGCCAGATCCTCGAAATCCACGTTACCGCCGGAGAGCACCACACCGACGGTGCGGATGCCGGCCGGCAGCTTCCGGAAGAGCACGGCCGCGGCGGGCACGGCGCCGCTGGGTTCCACCAGCATCTTCAGACGAAGCAGCAGGAACTTCACCGCCGAGCGGATCTCGCTGTCGCTCACCAGCACCACGCGCTCCACCAGTTTGCGCAGGACCGGGAAGGTCAATTGCCCGGGTCTGGGCGCGCGCAAGCCATCGGCAATGGTCTCGGGATGGGCCACCGTCACACGCTCGCCCGCCTGCATGGAAAGAAAGGTGTCGTTGGCGCCTTCCGGCTCGGCGCCAAACATACGTATGGCGGGGTCGATGGCCTTGGCGATGGTGGCGCATCCGGAAAGTAGCCCTCCGCCGCCCACCGGCGCAATCAGAGCATCGAGCGGGCCGGTTTCCTCGAGCAGTTCCATCGCCGCGGTGCCTTGCCCGGCCATGATCATGGGATCGTCGAACGGCGGCACCAGCGTGGCGCCCGTCTCGGTCAGAATCCGCGCCGCGATCTCTTCCCGGCTATCCGTGAAGCGGTTGTAGGCGACGATGGTGGCTCCCCGGGAACGGGTGGCTTCCATCTTCGAGCGCGGCGCGTCCTCGGGCATTACGATGGTGGCCCGGGCCCCGACGTGCCGGGCCGCGATAGCCACGGCCTGGGCATGGTTTCCCGAGGAATATGTCACGATCCCGCGCGCCAGCGCGCTCTGGGACAGTGACAAAATCAGGTTCGAAGCGCCGCGAATCTTGAACGCTCCGCCGCGCTGGAAGTTCTCGCACTTGAAGAACGCGCGAACGCCCGCCTCGCCGTCGAATCCCGCCGAAGTAAACACCGGCGTCCGCCGTGCCAGCGGCCGAATCCGCTCTGCCGCCGCACGCACATCGTCCGCTTGGATTGCCAGGTCCATGGCTTTGAGTCTAGCCAATCCAGTCCGCGACAGTGGCGTTCCCGCCACGAAGAGCGGTATGGTGTGGTCATGGGGATGAGCGACCTGCCGAACCCACGGTACGACCAGGCGAAACGATCTGTACAAGCTCTCGGTCCCGCCGATCAACTGCGTCTCATTGCCGAACTCGCTGGGCGACTGAGCGGCGAACTGGACCTTCATCCGCGCCGGAGCCTGCTAGAGCTTCAGGGCTTAGGCAAAAGTATCTGGCAAGGCGTAGATGTCGATGAGTACCTGCGCCGGGAACGCTCGTCGTGGAATGGTTAGACGCGCTCCGCGGCTCGACCGTCGGTCTGGACACAGGCCCACTGATCTATTACATTGAGGAGCACCCGGCCTTTCTCGCCAGAATCAAGCCGTTCTTCGAAGCTGCGGAGCGCAACGAATTCCGCATTGTGACTTCGTTCGTCACGCTTCTTGAAGTCCTGGTCCATCCACTTCGCCAGGGCCGGCCCGAGTTGGCTGAGGAGTATCGCAATATTCTCCTGAAGTCGCCCGCCCTGACCGCGATTCCGTTGGACGAGGGCATCGCCGAGGGAGCGGCGGAATTGCGCGCACGTCATAGTCTCCGAACACCAGATGCGATACAGATTGCGACCGCCATCCGCGCTGGGGCTTTCTGGTTCCTGACGAACGACGCCGGGTTGGCGAACTTACCTGAGATCCAGGTGCTCGTCCTGAAGCAGTTGCCTTAGCCCAAGAATCTGGATTTCGCGATTGATTTTAGCACTTCCCCAAATCCCACGTACCCCTGAGTCCATAGTTCTCGAAGTTCCGGAAACGGTTGATGAGTACTACTCGAAGAACGCGACGCGATCAATCGCCCACGACCTCGCCGAACAGGATTTGACTGATCGCAGCCCAGTCGGTCTCGTTAATGCTTCCGGTCACGGGGTGGCGCATTTGGCACATTAGGTCGACAAATGCTCGGTTGTCCTCTTTCCTTGAGAAATCTCCATACCTCCCGAAAAACTTGCCCACATCTCGCGAAATGCTGGCATCCCCGTAAATGGCAATTCGCTTTGGCATCCAGCATAAGAGCCGAAGCGTTCATTTCTTCGGTGTGGTTTTGAAAGCGCTGTGCCATCGCTATCCCAGCGCAACCCTTAATGAAGTCTACGTATGAGTCTGTCCTAAGCTTGTCGTAGGACCTTCGGTTCTCCGAGAGCCGTGAAAAAACATATTGAGCTGATGCGCCGAGGATAACGCCGAGAATGGCGACGAGCGGGGACAGCAGTTCTCTCATGGGCCTATTCCAATCCAGAACGAATCTAAACCTCGCCACAGCCAGGATCAAGCCGGGACCGATGTCTCCGCGAACAATGGTCAGAAGGGCAGGTATCGCGCTTGGGGACGCAGTGCGTCAGCCCCCACCTTGAATCCCGGAGTTCCGCGTGTGAATCCAGGCACTGTAAGGTCGCCTCGCGGAGTCCATTGGCGGCGCTCCCCTCAGTGGCCCTTGTCGTGCTACTATTTACAGCGTCACAACTGGAGGGCCACAATGGCCAAAGGTTTCGTTGCCATTACGGTGGAGCGCTGTAAGGGGTGCGGGTTTTGCGTAGAGTTTTGCCCCACCCACGTTTTGGCTCTTTCTTCCGCTTTTAACTCCACGGGATACCATCCGCCGCACGTCGTAGCTGCTGAGAAATGCAGTGGTTGCGATCTCTGCGGCATGTACTGTCCGGATTTCGCCATTTTCGGAGCACGATATGCACGCTGATCCGAAAGGAGTTCTCACGGGTGTCCATTTTCTCGACGGTGACCACTCCTGCTGTGAGGGAGCTCTCGCAGCCGGTGCGCGATTTGCCGCAGGATACCCCATTACGCCCTCGACTGAGGTGGTCGAGCGATTCGCGTCCAGAATCCCCACCGTGGGTGGCATTTTCATCCAGATGGAGGACGAATTGGCCGCTTCGATCGCCATCCAGGGCGCGGCCTGGGCAGGCGTGAAGGCCTTCACCGTCACTTCCGGACCCGGTTTCTCGCTGATGATGGAGCACATAGGCCTGGCCGCCATGACCGAAACGCCTTGTGTTTTCGTCAACGTGCAGCGGGGCGGTCCCTCAACGGGCCTTCCCACGCTGCCTGGCCAGGCGGACATGATGCAAGCCAGGTGGGGATCCCACGGCGATTACGGAATCATCGCGCTGTGCCCCAACTCCCCGCAGGAGTGCTTCGACCTCACCATCCAGGCGTTCAATCTCTCCGAAGAGTTTCGCGTCCCGGTGATGATGATGCTGGATGAGTGCGTCGGCCACATGACGGAAAAGGTGGTCATTCCCGAGCCTGACCAGATCGAGATTACGCCCCGCCGCTACACCAAGCTTCCGCCGGAGGAGTACCAGCCGTTTGCGCCGCGGGAAGACCTGGTCCCCGATATGGTGCGCGCGGGCGAGGGCTACCGGTTCCATATCACCGGCCTTACGCACGACGAACGCGGTTATCCCAACATGGGCACGGAAGCGCAGGACCGCCTGGTGAGACGCCTGCTAGCCAAGTTGAAACCGCTCAGTAACGGCCGGGCCCTGTGGGAAACCGAAAACCTGGAGGACGCCGACGTGGTGGTGGTCTCCTATGGCATTACCTCGCGCGTGGCGCAGCGCGCCATCCAGCTTGCGCGCGCAAGAGGCATTCGCGCCGGCAAGTTCCGCCTGATTACGGCGTGGCCATTCCCCGCCGAGCGCATCCGCGAGTTGGCTGGCCGCGTGAAGGCCTTCGTGGTGCCGGAGCTGAATCTCGGCCAGATGGTCCTCGAAGTGGAACGCGCGGCCGCGGGCCAGGCCAAGGTGATCCCGGTCAGCCACGCGGGAGGCACCGTGCACAATCCCGACACCATTCTCAAAGCCATTGTGGAGGCGGCCCGATGACCGAAACTACGACTCTCGAAATCCCGGAAGGCGCGCAAAACCCCGTCGAGCCGTTCCTGCGGATGGACCGGATGCCGCACATCTGGTGCCCCGGATGCGGCATCGGCACCACGGTCAACTGCTTCACGCGCGCGCTGCTCGATTCCAAGGTGAACCTCGACAAGGTGGCGGTGGTCTCGGGGATCGGCTGCACCGGCCGCGTGGCCGGTTACGCGCGCCTGGATTCCTTCCATACCACGCATGGGCGCGCCATCCCCTTCGCCACCGGCATGAAACTCGCCAATCCCGAGCTTCAGGTGGTGGTCTACTCCGGCGACGGCGACTTGTTTGCGATCGGCGGCAACCACTTCATACACGCCGCGCGCCGCAACATGGACCTCAAGGTGATCTGCGTGAACAACATGACTTACGCCATGACCGGCGGGCAGTCGTCCTCCACCACCCCTGCGCAGTCCATCAGCGCCACCGCACCCTATGGCGCTTTCGAACCGACCTTCAACCTGGTGGCCTTGGCCGAAGCCGCCGGCGCCTCCTACGTGGCGCGCTGGACCACCTTTCACGTCAAGCAACTCAGCCGCTCCATGGAAGAGGTGCTCAAGAAGAAGGGTTTCTGCTTTATCGAAGTGCTTTCGCCCTGCCCCACGCTCTACCAGCGCCGCAACAAAATGGGAGACGGCCTCGACGCTATGAAGTACTACAAGCAAGCCAGCAAGATTCGGAACGGCGCGCCTACCGGCGAGTGCACGCTCTCGAAGAGCGGCGAGATCGTAGTCGGGAAGTTCGTGGACCGCGACCGCCCCGATTATCTCGAGCTGCTCCGCGCGCAGATGACCGAGGCGCTGGGCGAGCGTTACGTGGAACCGGAGGCGTCATGCAGTTGCTAAGCGAGATTCGGATTGCGGGATTCGGCGGCCAGGGCGTGATCCTTGCGGCCGTCGTCGTCGGCAAAGCCGCGGCCATATACCAGGGCGGCTACGCCACCATGACTCAGAGCTTCGGCCCCGAGGCGCGGGGCGGCTCTTCGAGCGCACAGGTGATCCTCTCGAGCGAACCCATTCTCTACCCGTACGTCACCCACCCCGACGTCCTGGTGGTGATGTCTCAGGAAGCTTTCAAGCGCTTCGCGCCCCAGTTGAAACCGGGCGGCATTCTCATCACCGAGCAGGAGTTGGTTCACATCGACAAAATGCCCAGCGGCATCCGCGTCTACGGGGTTCCGGCCACGCGCCTGGCCGAAGAGCTGGGGCGCAAGGTGGTGCTGAATATCGTGATGGTGGGCTTCTTCGGCGCGGTGACCAACCTGGTGGACCCGGATGCGCTGCGCAAGGCCGTGGCCGATTCCGTGCCGCCGGCGATGCAGAAGCTGAACCTTCAGGCGTTTGATAAAGGCTTCGAATACGGGGCGACGCTGGTGCACACGCTGGCGGAAAAGGGCGAAGAGGGACACCCGGTCTCCATGGAGACGGAGGCGTAGAACCCAGCCCCAGCAGACGCGTTATACTACTCCCATACACTTGCACTGGCGAGGAATCCCCTGATGAGCGCGGCCGAATTGGCGCATAAGTGCCTGTATTACATGGCGCTTATGCGGGAGGTGGAAGACCGCATCGAGCGCAAGCTCTATCGCCAGGGTAAGATCCTGGGCGGCGTGTATGTAGGACGCGGGCAGGAGGCCATCCCGGTGGGCACCGCGCTGGTGGCCGAGCCGGGCGACGTTCTGTTCCCTTCCCACCGCGACATGGCCGTGTTTCTCATCCGCGGTGTGACTCCCGGCCGCATCCTCGCACAGTACATGGGGCGCGCCGGCGGCGTCACCGGCGGCCGCGACGCCAACATGCACATGGGCGATTTGAACCTCAACATCGTCTCCATCATCAGCGCCCTGGCGGCCACCGTTCCAGTGGCGGCGGGCGCGGCTCTGGCGCTACGCTATAAGGGCACGAACGGCGTGGTCTTTTCCTATTTCGGCGAAGGCTCGACCAGCCGCGGCGACTGGCACGAGGGCGTGAACTTCGCTACCGTTCAGAAGCTGCCGGTGGTGTTCATCTGCAACAACAACCAGTACGCCTACTCGACGCCGCTCTGCCTGCAAATGGCCTGCGCCAACGTGGCCGACCGCGGCCCGGCCTACAACATGCCGGCCGAAATCGTGGACGGCAACGACGTGCTGGCGGTCTACGAAGCCACACGGCGCGCCGTCGATCATGCGCGCTCGGGCGACGGACCGTACCTCCTCGAATGCAAGACTTTCCGCATGACCGGACACTCCGCGCACGACGCCGCCCATTACGTCCCCAAAGACCTCCTCGACGAGTGGGGCAAACTCGACCCCATCACCCGTTTCGAAGCCCGCATGCTAGCTGAAGGCTGGGGCACCCAAACCGAGATCGACGAGCTTCACGCAGCCGTTCATCGAGAGGTCGATCAAGGCGTGGCGTGGGCCGAGCAGAGCCCCTATCCCGAGCCTGCAACCCTGCTCGACGGCGTGTACGAGAGTCAGTAAACATGTCCACTACCTACCTGGAAGCCATCCGCGAAGGGCTGTGGGAAGAGATGGAGCACGACCCCAACGTGTTTCTGATCGGGGAGGACATCGGGGAATACGGCGGCGCTTTCAAAGTGACCGCGGGCTTCTTCGAACGCTTCGGCGCCCGCCGCGTGGTGGATACGCCCATCTCCGAAGCGGCCATCGTGGGCGCAGCCATCGGCGCCGGACTGATGGGGCTTCGCCCAGTGGCCGAAATGCAATTCGCCGACTTCATTTCCTGCGGCTTCGACCAGATCGTGAATTTCGCCGCCAAGTGCCGCTACCGGTGGAACGCCAGCGTTCCCATGGTGGTGCGCGCGCCTTCGGGCGGCGGGGTTCACGGCGGCCCGTTTCACTCGCAAAACCCCGAGATGTGGTTCGTGCGGACTCCCGGTCTCAAGGTGGTGGCCCCGGCCACGGCATACGATGCCAAGGGCCTCATCAAATCGGCCATCCGCGACAACGACCCGGTGCTTTTCTTCGAGCACAAGGCTCTATACCGCCGCATCAAAGAGGACCTACCCTCGGAGGAGTACACCGTGCCCATCGGCAAGGCTAAAGTGGTGCGCGAAGGCACGGACCTGACCATCGTCACCTATGGCGCCATGGTCTGGGTGGCGCTTGACGCCGCTGGCAAGCTGGCCGAAGAGGGCGCATCGGTCGAGGTGGTGGACCTGCGCACGCTGCTGCCGCTGGACCGCGAAACGGTCTCCGAAAGCGTCCGGAAAACGTCCAAGGTGCTGTTGCTGCACGAGGACACGCGCACCGGCGGCATGGCGGGCGAATTGGCCGCCAGTATTATCGAGAGCGTGTTCGAATACCTCGACGGACCCATCGTACGGGTGACCGCGCCCGACACCCCGGTCCCTTATAGCCCGCCGCTGGAGGATGCCTTCCTGCCCAATGCCGAAAAAGTGGTCGAGAAGGCTCGCTGGCTGTTTCGCTACTGAGCTGCTGCTCGCGGCCGGCGTTACAGCTCGAGGAACATCTCCCGGTAAACGGCGTCCCAGTCCGCTTCGGGGTAGCTCTGAGCGATGTCCGCCACCGGCACACCGCCATCGGCCAGCGTGGGGGCGGCGCCCTCAGCGGAGAGCGCCAATTGCAACCGTTCCATCTCGCGCATCCAGCCGGGGCTTGATTTCGGCCCCGCAAAGCAGCGCGTTAGCGTGTCGAGAAATCAGACTGGAGTGTCTGGAATTCCGGCGCCGCAGCTCACACGCCGATCGGCAGATGAATCAGGGATGGCTTCAGGATCGCGCCAGCCGCGCCGCCCCAAACGCAAAGATGGGAAACGCCAGGTAGACCAAGCCGATTTCCGAGTAGTAGCTCAACGCCGTCATCTTCATGGGGCCGTAGCCAAACATCGGGTAATCGAGCAGAAGATTGATGGCCAGCCACAGCGCGCCAACACGCACGGCTTCGTTAACCGACACAGGCCGATTTCGAAAATAGCGATTGAGCAACGCCGCGCCCGTCGAAAGAACAACCAGGCTCATCAAGGTACCGAACAACGGAGCGTTGGGCTTCTTCAACGGGAAGAGGAGAAATGAGATGACGAACGGAATCAACCAGCTCAGAAAACCGAGCAACGCGGCGCGTTTCCAGAGGATCATAATCTGCCTCCAAAACAGAGTGTAGGGCACGCGGGAGGGACTTGCTTGACGGATTGCGGATTTGAGGGTTATACCTGCCCCGCCGCGATCTTCGCCGATACCGCCGCCACTTCGTGCTCCATGGGCCGGTCCCGATCCTGGAACCGCGCCAGTTGGCGCACGGCTGCGTGGACCGTCCGCGACCCGCGCCCCAGCTTGGCCGGCCCGCCGCGCAGATCCACCGCCTGCGCTGCCGCCAGCAGCACCATGGCCGTCTCGTTGCGCAGACATTCCAGCGCGTCCATGGCCGTGACCGCCGCGTGCATCCCCAGGCTCACCACGTCCTGGTTGTATTGCTCCGTGGGCAGCGAATGGATGGAACTCGGGCCCGCCATCTGCCGCACGGCGCAGGCCAGACTGGTCACGCTCAACTGCATGCCCTTGAATCCGGAGTTCAGGCCCGGCTCGGGCGTCAGGTTGGCCGGCAGCCCCTGGTTGAAGCGGTCGTCCACCAGCACCGCCACCAGCGCGTTGCCCCAGTTGGCCATCGTGGCGAAGTCGATCTTCCAGGTGTCCAGCAGGCGCGCGATGTGGCCGCCGTAGAAGTTCCCGGCTTTGTACATCCTCCCGGTCTCCGGGTCGATGAGCGGGTTGTCGTTGGCCGAGTTGATTTCGCGCTCGACCACCGCGCGCCCATCCTCGAGCGCCTCCCACACCTGGCCGAGCCCCTGCGGCGCGCAGCGCAGCGAGTAGCAGCTCTGGCCGCCGGAAGGCTGCGTGTACGCGGAACCTTCCAGCATCCCGCGCAGGTACGCGGCCACCGCAATCTGGCCGGGGTGGCCTTTACCCACGGCTCGAAAGGCAGGTCCGGCGATTGCATGGCTTCCACGGAAAGCGCCACCGCGCCCAGCAGCGCACGCAGCACGCGGAACGCGTCGATCCACAGGAGCGACGCCACCGCGGTCATGACCGTGGTGCCGTTGATGAGCGCCAGCCCCTCTTTGGGCGCGAACCGGATGGGAGCGAGACCCGCCGCCGCGAGCGCCTCCACCGCCGCCAGGCGCCGGCCCTGGAATTCCGCCTCGCCCATCCCCACCAGCACGCGGGCGATGTACGCCGAGGGCATCAAATCGCCGCTCGCGCCCACCGAGCCGTACCGCGGAACCACCGGCGTCACCCCGCGGTTCAGCAGCGCCGCCAGCGCATCCACGATCTCCGGCCGCACCGCCGAGGCGCCCGTCACGAAGGTGGCCACGCGCAGCAGCGTGGCCGTCCGCACCACGTCGCCCGGCAGTGGCTGCCCGGTGGCGCAGGAAAGGTGCCGCACCAGGTTGAGCTGCAGGAGGTCCATCTTCTCCGGCGGAAGCGAGATTCCGACGTTTCCGCCCACCCCCGTGTTCACGCCATAAATGCGCTCGCCGCTCGCCAGCAACTCGTCCAGCCGCTCGCGGCCCAGCGCGATGCGCGCGCGCGCCGCATCGCCGATGCGCACTTGGGCGCCTTCGCGCGCCACGCGCGCCACATCTTCAATTGAGAGCGGGGTACTCGCTGGGCCCGCCCCCAACTCCAGAGTTTCCGCCATAAGTGTAGGCCACCTCACAAAACGTTAACCGAGGATAGCTTGACCGGCGAAACGCCGTCGGCGCTAGATTTCTGTAGTGTTGGCAGCAAGCATCCTCGAGGAGCTGAGTCCGCACGCGCGGGTGGCCACGGCGATCCTGCCGCTCGCGGCCGCCGTGCTGCTGCGTCTCGTCCTCGGAAAGAACCGGCTGACGCGGGTGCTGATTTCGCTCAGCACCACCTGGTTCGTCATCAACGTCCTGATGGCCCCTCTTTCCGAGGGGATGCGGCGCGACATTCTCGACCTGCGCTCCTGGTTCCGGTAGTGGCCGGACGCTCCCGCCCGGAATCCGTTACAATGACCTATGTAAAGGAGGCCGTATGGAACCCACTGGCGTGCTAACTGCCGGTTTTTCCCTCCAGGACATGCTTCTGCTCGCGTTGGTTGCCGTGATCCTGTTCGGCGGCAAGAAAGTCGGCGAGCTGGGGAAAGGCTTAGGCGAAGGGATCCGAAGCTTCAAGGATGCCCTCAAGAGCGACGAGAAGAAAGAAGAAGTGAAAGCCGAAGAGAAGGTCGGAGAGAAGAAGTAGACGGCGGCTTCGTGGAACAGCCCGCACCTTGGGCTGGGTTCATCTCGGCTTCAAGAGATCCAGCAAAGAAAAAACCCCCGCGAGACCGGCCGGGCCTCGCGGGGTTTTACGTTTTGGGCCTGTCCTTCGGCTACTTCTTCTTCGGCGGAACGATCGAGTCCTTAGCGGCTTTGGCCACGCGGAACTTCACGACCTTCTTGGCCGGAATCTTGATGGCTTCGCCGGTCGCCGGGTTGCGCCCCGTGCGAGCCTTGCGATCCACGCGCACCAGCCGGCCGATGCCGGGCAGCACGAATACGCCGTTCTTCTTCACTTCGCCGATCGCCAGACCGGCGAGGCAGTCCAGGAACCCGCGCGCGGCCTTGTTGTTGACTTCGCAGCGTGCCGCGAGCTCTTTCACCAGTTGCGTCTGGGTCATTCTCTGATTCGCCATAGCTCTCCTTTGATTCTCCCGTCGTTTTGTTTGTTTCAATCCAGCGTGGAGCAAACCGCGCGCGTTGCGCGCCCTACACCACATCACCATCGAAAACATTTCTAAGACCGCACGTTTTCGTGGACGCGCGTCCCAATCGATATCAATCATAAGGTAAGGACATGGCGATGTAAAGAGAAATACGCCAAAAAAGCCCGATTTTTCGCGTTTTTTTCGATTCCGGCCTGCTGGGAGGGCCGTTTTACGGGCTTTCCGCGAATCCCAGGCCGGGCTTCCCCACCAGATCGCCCTCGACGAAGGCCGTTGCCACCTTGTTTTTCAGCACCCGGAAGCGCACTCGCCGCTCGCCGGCCGGGACCAGCGCGATTCGCACCGCGGCGTAGAGCTTGAGGGGAGGGCCGCCGGCGGTGGTTTCGGCCTCTCCTCCGGATGGCTCCGGGCGTCCGCGCGTCTGGTTGAGAACGAGCACCGAGGCGCCGGCCTTGGCCACGGCCATCGCCAGTCTTCGCAACCCCGATGCCAGCACGCGGCTGTGCAGGCCGGGGCCGCTCGCTCCGATTCCGGTTTCCAGTTCCAGGCTGGGCACGAGCGCCGCGGCGGAATCGACCACCAGAAGATCCACTACGCCGGAGATCGCCAGCCGGCGCGCAATCTCCAGCGCCTCCTCGGCCGATTCGGGCTCGACCACCGGCAAGCGCTCGATCGCCACCCCGAGTTTCACGGCGTACGGCGGATCGAAGGCATGGTCGGAATCGATCCACGCAACCGTCGAGCCCTGTTTCTGAAGGTGAGCCGCCACCTGGAGCGCCAAAGTGGTCTTCCCGCAAGAAGGCCCGAAAAGCTCCACCAGGCAGCCGCGAGGCAACCCTCCCATGCCCAGGGCGCCATCCAGCGCCGCAAATCCGGTGGAAAGCGCCGCACCCGGACGGTCGCGGTGCGCCGGAGCGGACTCCATTTGGGAAAGCTTCAAACGAATGGCGCGCTGCCGGTCTTCTTCCTTCATCGCGGCGGGCCAAGCATCGCCCGCCTACTTGCGCGCGGGCGCTGGTTTGGGAGCCGGGCTGGGTGACGGCGTTTCCGCCGCGGCGGCCGCTGGTTCCGGCTTCGTCAGGCCCAGGACCTTGCGCAGCTCGGTGTCAATCGACTGCCGGATATCCGGGTTGTCTTTCAGGAACTGGCGCGCGTTCTCGCGGCCCTGGCCGATCCGCTCGCCTTTGTAGCTGATCCACGAGCCGCTCTTCTCGATCACGTTTTGCGCCACCCCCAGGTCGATCAGGTCGCCTTCCTTGGAGATCCCCTCGCCATAGATGATGTCGAATTCGGCTTCGCGGAAGGGCGCCGCAACCTTGTTCTTGACTACCTTGACCTTGGTGCGGTTGCCGATCACGCTGTCGCCGTCTTTGATCGCCGCGATGCGCCGGATGTCCAGCCGCACGGTGGCGTAGAATTTCAGCGCGCGTCCCCCGGTGGTGGTTTCCGGGTTGCCGAACATCACCCCGATCTTCTCGCGGATCTGGTTGATGAAGATCAGGCAGGTCCGCGATCTTGAGACCACCCCCGTGAGCTTGCGCAGGGCTTGCGACATCAGCCGGGCCTGAACCCCCATGTGGCTGTCGCCCATCTCGCCGTCCAGCTCGGCCTTGGGCACCAGCGCCGCCACCGAATCCACCACCAGCACGTCGATCTGCCCCGAACCGGTCAGGTGATTGGTGATCTCCAGCGCCTGCTCCCCATAGTCGGGTTGCGAAACCAGAAGATTGTCTATGTCTACCCCGAGTTTCCTGGCGTATGCCGGGTCGAGCGCGTGCTCGACGTCGATAAAGGCGGCAATCCCGCCCTTCTTCTGCGCCTCCGCCACCACCTGGAGCGCGATAGTGGTCTTGCCGGAGGATTCCGGTCCGAAGATTTCGATAACGCGGCCGCGAGGCAAGCCGCCCACGCCCAGCGCGGCGTCCAGTGAAATCGACCCCGTCGAGATCACGGCGACCGGTACGATGGCGTCCTTCGACCCGAGACGCAGGATCGAGCCTTTGCCAAATTGCTTTTCAATCTGGCTCAAGGCGAGTTCTAAAGCGCGCGCGCGCTCCTTTTCGTCCATGACGATTCATTGTAACAGTGGGGCGGCGGTACAATAATTCTCATATGGTAGCCCGCTGTCTAGCCCTTTTTCTGTTGCCGGCGTTTCTGCTGCCGGCCGCACCAAAGAGAACCGTTGCCACGGCCCAGGGCGAAAATCAAGACGTAGCCCTGACGGTCACGCTCTACATCGATCCTGCCGACGTAAAGGGAATCGTCGGTTCCGATTTGGATGGACACTACATTGTGGCCGATGTTAAAGTGCAGCCGAAATACGGCAAGGAAATCTCCATCGACCGGGACGATTTTCAGCTCCGCACCGATAAGGACGGCGAGAAAACCACGCCCTTCGCCCCCAGCCAGATCGCCGGCAGCGGGGGGCTGGTGCTCAAGCAGGCCCCCGTCCAAAGGAGCAGCCCCGGCGTCGCCGTCGGCGGTGGCTATCCCGGTGGCTATCCCTACCCCGGCGGTTACCCGGGGGGTTATCCTGGCGGCTACCCAGGAGGCTACCCCGGCGGTGTAGCGGTAGGTACCGGTGGCGGCGGAGGCGGCTCGGGCGATGTCAAGGCCACTGTGGAGAACCCCGCTACGGAAAAGGAAAACCCACTCAAGAAGGTGCTCGAAGACAAGGTGCTGCCTGAAAAGAAGACCGACCAGCCGGTCTCCGGCCTGCTCTACTTCGCCATGGAGAAGCAGAAGATGAAGGACCTGGAACTGACTTACGGCGGCCGCGAAAACCGCATCACGATGCGCTTCAAATAGGGGCTGAAATTAAATGCGAATCCTGGTCGTCGAGGACGAAAAGCGGATCGCCGACTTCCTGTGCCGCGGTTTGCAGGGCGCCGGTTATGCCGTGGATGCCGCGCCCACCGGCGCCGCGGCGCTGGATTGCATCCATTCCACGGACTACGATCTGGTCATCCTGGACCTCATGCTGCCGGATGTGGACGGCCTCCAGGTGTTGGCCAGGATCCGCAACCGCAAGCTGGGGCCGCCGGTGTTGATCCTGAGCGCTCGCGGCGCGCTGGATGACCGCGTCAAGGGCCTCGAACAGGGCGCCGACGACTACCTGGTGAAGCCGTTTGCGTTTGTCGAACTGCTGGCGCGTGTGCGGGCGCTGCTGCGGCGCGGCCAGCCGTTGCCGGAGAAGTTGCAGGTGGCCGACCTGGCCCTCGATTGCATTCGCCGCAAAGTGACGCGCGGCCCGGAGACCATCGACCTGGCGCCCAAGGAGTTCGGCATCCTGGAATACATGATGCGGAACAAGGGCCGCCCACTGAGCCGCACCATGATCGTCGAGCACGTCTGGGACATGGATTACGACGGCCTCACCAACATCGTGGATGTCTATATCCGCCACCTGCGCAGCAAGATCGACGACCGCTTCCAGCAGAAGCTGATCCAGACCGTGCGCGGCATCGGTTACATGATCGAAGCTCCCGACAAGCCCGCGGAACGGACCGCGGAGCAGGCGTCGGATCGGCAGGTGTGACGTGCCCCGCGATCGCGATCTGCGCCGCCTCACCCGCGGGTTGCGCTTCCGCCTGACGGCTAGCTACGCGCTGTTCTTCGCCGTGCTGCTGATGGGGGTGGCGGGCCTCTTTCGCCAGCGCCTCTCGAGCGAGCTCGACACCCAGATTCGGGATGACCTCAACCAGCAATGGGCGGCCATGAAGGGCTATCTGCGCATCGAAAAGGACCCGGAGCTCGGGAAGTACGCGTCTAACTGGTATTACGACGACGAAGACCTGGATGAGTCCGCCATCGTGCTCAACCTGCGGAAAATCTGCCTGGTCGCGGACGCCGATGGAAACGTGATCCCCAACGCCAAGACCAAAGATCCCGAAGTTTCCACGGCCTATGAGGACATCGGCATCGATCGCCCGGCGGAGATCGCGGCCATGGTGCGCGACGCGTCGGCATCGCGCACGCCGAAAACCTTCTGGACGGAGCGGCGGAACGCCAAGGGCGAGCGCTTTCTGATCCGCTCCGGTATCGTCTTCAGCGAGGCGCACGTGGCGCCGTACTACGTGGCTATCGGAATGCCCCTCGCGCAAAGCAATAGTATCCTGCGTCAATTTACGTTGATCTACGTGGCGGTGTTTCCGGCGGCGCTGATCCTGGGCTCGTTGCTGGGCTGGTTCATGGCGGGGCGCGCCCTGACGCCGGTGCTGGCGGTGGCGCAGACGGCGCAGCGGATTTCCGGTTCCAACCTCAGCCTGCGCATCCCCACCCGCCAGGCCGGCGATGAACTGGATTACCTGATTCTCACCTTCAACCGCATGATCGAGCGCCTGGAATCTTCCTTCCAGCAGATGAAGCAGTTTTCCGCGGATGTGTCGCACGAGCTGCGCACGCCCATCACGGGCATCCGCGGCCAGCTCGAGGTCGCCCTGTTCACCGCCAAAACCACCGAGCAGTACCGCGAAGCCATGTTCAACGCGCTTCAGGATATCGACCGCCTCTCGCAGATAGTGCGGGCCCTGCTGCTGCTCTCGCAGGCCGAGTCGGGCCAACTGGTTCTGCAAAAATCGCGGTTGAATCTTGGCGAAGTGGTGGAGGATCTGGTGGAGCAGTTCCAGATCCCCGCGGAAGCGGCCGGAGTCCGCCTGACGGCCGATGTGCCCCCCGAGTGCTCCGCGCAGGTCGACCGGGTGCAGATCGAGCGCATGATCAACAACCTGCTTTCCAACGCCATCAAGTTCACGCCCGAAGGCGGCCAGGTTCGCATGGCGCTCAAGCCGTCGCCCGAACACATCGAGATCGTGGTGGAGGATACCGGCTGCGGCATCGCGACCGAACACCTGTCGCACATCTTCGACCGTTTCTATCGCGTGCCTGGGTCGGGCGTGAAGTCCGGCGCCGAGCAGGGCCTGGGACTCGGCTTGAGCTTTGTGGCGTGGATCGTCAAAGCGCACCGCGGCAAGATTGAGGTCGAGAGCACTCCGGGCACCGGAACCCGCTTCACCATCAAGCTGCCCGGCGATGGCGCCGGCGCCGACACGCTGGAACTGGCCGGACAGCCCGCCAGCTTCGCATGAGCCGCTCAGGCAACTTTCGGCATGTCAACCACCTTCGGCTGCAACCCCGCCTTCGCCAGCAGGGCATACACCACGAACCCGGTGAGGAAGCTGTACAGCACCGCCGGCTGCACGTAGGTCTTCACGTCCGCGGATAAGGGCAGGAACGGCAAGATCCCCACTACGAACCCGACTGCCCAGGCAATATACCCGGCAAAATTGATGCCTGCGCGCGGCCCGGCCCAGCGTTTGCCGGAGAGCAGGTAATCCGCCGCCATGGCGCCGCAGATGGGCCCGAAAGAGGCGCCCACGATGGTGAAGAAGGGAACCAGATTCGCCGCCACTCCCGTGACTGCCAGTACGATTCCGACCGCCGCTCCCGCCATGGTGGAGGCCACCCGCGGCACGCCCGGGATCATGGTGGAGAAGCTATTACCCGCGATAAACGCGCAGAAGCACGTGGGCGGGATGGAGGCGATGGCGAAGAGGAAGAACATGGCGGTCCCGATCACTCCGCCGATGGAGTGAATCACGTCGGCGTAATCGAAGCCCTGGCTGAGTCCCGAGCCATGTGCGCCCGCGATGGCCGCCAGCGGCAGCCCGCCCGCCACCAGCGCGGCCAGCGCAATGCCCACCAAGCCGCCCCATCTAACGTCCTTTGCGTGGCGCGAGTTGAGGCCGAAATCCGCGCCCGCCGCGCCCGCCGTGGCGAAAAAGCCGATCACGATCGCCAGCGTCATGGTGAACGCCACAAAGGGGTTGTCCTGGTCCGCCGGCACATGGTATCGCCCGATCCCGCCGGCAGTCTGGAAGAAGACGATCAGAAGCATGAGCAGGGGAATGGCATTCAGAAGCAGTGAGACTTTCGCCACGTATCGAATGCCTTTGGCGCCCACCCAAGCCATGATGCAGCCCCACATGACTCCCGTCGCGATGAACGGCCCGCCGCCGGGCTGGGAGTTCATGCCCAGGCCCTTCAGTATGAATTCGCTGGCGACGGACGTGGCCACGGCGAACCAGCCGATTTGCAACAGCCCCATGAGCAGCCCCGGCATGAGGTAGCCGCCCTGCGCCCCGAACGTCGAACTTCCCACCACGTACAACGGGAAACCGGTCTTCATCCCCAGCATGGCGGGTACCAGATAGTAAAGGGTATAGCAGAGCAACCCGGCGGCCACCAGCCCGGCCAGGCACACAGCCAGACTGCCGTGCGCGAGGGTGTCCCCGGCCATCAGCCGGTAGAACGCGATCCACAGAAAAATCCCGGCGTAGCTCGGTGCGGTATTGGCATACCACGGAGCCCGCTTCCCCATCGGGTTGGGCACGGCTTTCGCAAGATAGTCCGGCAACATAGCAGCGGCCAGTATACTACACTGCACTGTCCGACTCCCGCCGCGCGAAACTGCTACAATCCGTTTTCATATTTCCATGCCTGCCGTAAGCGCCACCGTGATCCGACGGGTCTTCAAAGCTTTTCATTACCGGGATTTCCGGCTGATGTGGATCGGCGCCTTCACCTCCGCCGTTGGCACCTGGATGCAGGTGCTGGCGCAGGGTTGGCTGATCTGGACGATGAGCCACTCCACCCGTCTTCTGGCCCTGGACCCAATCCTGCAGGCGACTCCGATCTTCCTGTTCTCGCTGGTGGGCGGTGTGTTTGCCGACCGCATCGAACGCCGGCACTTGCTCATGTTTTCCCAAATCCTCCAGATGTTGTGCGCGCTGGTGTTGACTTTCCTGGTGGGCTTCCACATGGTGAAGGTCTGGCACTTTCTGACCTGCTCTTTCGTGGCTGGTTTCGCCCAGGCGTTCGGCGGGCCGGCCTACACGGCGCTCATCCCCACGCTGGTCAGCAAGGAGGACATGCCCAACGCCATCGCCCTCAACTCCATCCAGTTCAATGGGGCGGTGATGATCGGGCCGGCATTGGGGGGCGTGGCCATGGCCAAACTAGGCGCGACGTGGTGCTTTGCGCTGAACACGCTATCGTTTCTGGCGCCGGTGGTCTCCCTGATGATGCTGACGATCCGCTTCCTGCCCGAAAAAACCACCGCAAGCATCATTGGCAGCATGAAGGAGGGTATTCGATTCGTTCGCAAACAGGGCGCTATGGAGGGGCTCATCGTCCTGGCGTGCTGCATGACGGCACTGACGATGCCGATGAGGATGCTTCTGCCGGTCTTCGCCACGGACGTCCTTCATAAAGGTTCCGGCACGTTCGCCCTGTTCCAGTCCATATCGGGCTTGGGCTCGGTGGTGGGCGCGCTGGCGGTGGCCGGATTGGGAAACCTCCGCAGCAAAGGCCGCCTGGCTCTCATCATGCTGATCTGCCTGGGGGCCAGCATTTCGGGCTTTGGCCTTTCCCGGGCCGTTGGGTTGAGTTGCGCGATGCTGTTCTTCGCCGGCGCGGCGATGATGGGCGTCTTTGCCATGGTGAGCTCGCTGGTGCAGCTCATCGTGACCAACCAGATGCGCGGCCGCGTCATGAGCGTGTATAACTTCTCTTTCCGCACGGGGATGCCGGTGGGAAACCTGCTGGCTGGATGGCTCGTCCCAGTGTTTACGGCCCCCTCCGTGCTCGCGGTGAACGGAGCTCTGCTGATTGCTCTGGGCCTGTACTTCCTCCTGGTGCAACGCAGGGTCGCCGCGCTTTGAGGCAAGAGGACGAGAACATGATTTTGGGACTGGTAATGGCAGGCTTCATGGCTGCCGCTCCTTATTCCGCGCTCGAAACGGCGCGCGACCAGCAGGATCGGGCCGCGCTCGAAAAGATGGTCAATGAGTACTCCGCTGCCGCGGCCAAGGCCCCCAGCAACGCCGACGCGCAATACCGAATGGCGCTGGCTGCCTCCTACCTGGCGGAGGTCTCCATCGAGCAGCACGACCGGAAGCAGGGACGGCAGGCGGCCGAACAGGGAATCAAGGCGGCCGAGAAGGCCATCTCGCTCAAGCCCGAAGCCGAGTACTACCGCGTGCTGGCCACTCTTTGCGGCCAGGCAATCACCGACGTCCTCAGCGGCCTCAGCTACGGCCCGCGCGCCAGGGATGCCGTCGACAGGGCCGTCGAAAGAGCGCCAAAATCTTCGTCGGTCTACGTGGCCCGCGGAGCCGGCAGCTATTATCTTCCTGCGCAGTTGGGCGGCGGCGCGAAACAGGCCATCGCCGATTTCCAAAAGGCCATCGAGCTCGATCCTAAGAATGCGGAAGCGTACCTGTGGCTGGGGCTCAGCCTTCGCAAGGAGAACCGGGACGCGGAGGCTCGCCGGGCCTTCGCCAAGTCGCTCGAGCTGAATCCGAACCGCATCTGGGCCAAGGAGCAGTTGGAAAAGACGCCGGCCAAGTGAAGGGCACTGGATCTTCAGGCGCCCAGACTTGGCACCTCCCGGCCGAGCGAACCCCATTCCGTTCGCGGTAAAATCACGAATATCGTAACTCCGGGACCCGAACCTGCTCTGGCGAGCTTCCCATGACCACCTCGACGAACAACCGCGCCCAGGAATTCCGCGAGCAGTTGTCGCGGCGCGTTCTGGTGTCGGACGGCGCCATGGGCACCATGCTCTACTCGCGCGGCGTCTTCATCAACCGCTGCTTCGACGAGTTGAATCTCTCTTCGCCCGACCTGGTCCGCCAAATCCACCAGGACTACGTCAAAGCGGGCGCTGAAATCGTCGAAACCAACACCTTCGGCGCCAGCCGCATGCGGTTGGCCGGATTCGGAGTGGCCGAGAAGCTGAAGGCCATCAACCAGGCCGGCGTGCGCCTGGCTCGCGAAGCGGCCAAGGAAGCAGCCTTCGTGGCCGGCGCCGTCGGCCCGCTGGGCGTGCGCATCGAGCCTTTGGGGCCCACGTCTTTCGCCGAAGCCCGCGCCATTTTCCGCGAGCAGATCGACGCGCTGCTGGAAGCCGGCGTCGATCTGCTGATTCTCGAGACCTTCGGCAATCTCAACGAACTCCGCGAAGCCGTCCACGCCGCGCGCGAGGCCGCCGGCGGCGAGGTTCCAATTGTCGCGCAGGTGACCATCGACGATTTCGGACACCTGCCCCGCGGCACCGACACGGAAACCTTTACCCGCGAAATGGATTCGTGGCCGGTGGATGTGATCGGCCTCAACTGCTCCGTGGGACCCAAGGCCACGCTCGAAACCATCGAGCGCATGATGCAGTTCTCTTCCAAGCCCATGAGCGCCATGCCCAACGCCGGGCTGCCCACGCGCGTGGAAGGCCGCAATATGTATCTCTGCTCGCCGGAATACATGGCGCAGTACGCGCGGCGCCTGCTGTGGGCCGGCGTCAGAATCATCGGTGGCTGCTGCGGCACCACGCCCGATCACATCAAGCTCATCCGCTCGGAGACGCGCTCGCTCCAGCCGCTGCAAAAGAAGCTCAGCGTCACAGTCGAGGAGCCGGAGGTCAAGGCGCACGCCCTCACGCCCGTTCCCATGGCGGAGAAATCCAAGCTGGGCGCCAGGCTGGCCCAGGCGAAATTCGTGGCTTTCGTGGAAATCCTGCCGCCGCGCGGCGTGGACGCCTCCCGCGAAATCGCCGGCGCCAAGCTGTGCGCTGAACAGGGCATCGACGCCATCAACGTTCCGGATGGCCCCCGCGCCAGCGCGCGCATGAGCGCCCAGGTCGCCTGCCAGCTCATTCAGCGGCACGCCGGCATCGAGGCGGTGAGCCACTTCTGCTGCCGCGACCGCAACATCCTGGGCATTCAATCGGAGCTGCTGGGCGCGCACACCGCGGGCGTGCGCAACCTCATCTGCATCACCGGCGATCCGCCGCGCATGGGCCTTTACCCCGACGCCACCGCGGTCTTCGACGTCGACGCCATCGGCCTGGTCAACATTGTCAACAACCTCAACCACGGCCTGGATATCGGCGGCAACCCCATAGGCTCGCAAACCGCGCTGCTCATCGGGGTGGGCGCCAATCCCGGCGCGCTCAACATGGACGAAGAGATCCGCCGCTTCGAGTGGAAGGTGGAAGCCGGCGCGGAGTACGTGGTTACGCAGCCGGTTTTCGACCTGGATCTGCTGGAGAAGTTCCTGCAACGCATCGAGCGCGTCAAGATCCCGGTGATTTGCGGTGTGTGGCCGCTCACCAGCTTCCGCAATGCCGAATTCATGGTGAACGAGCTGCGCGTGCCCGTGCCCGGCTATTTCATGGAGCGTATGCGGCGCGTGGACAACGCCGAGAAGGCTCGCGAGGAAGGCGTGGCCATCGCCCGCGAAATGGTGGTGCGTGTGCGCGGCATGGTCCAGGGTGTACAATTGAGCGCGCCCTTCGGCCGGTATCAGATGGCCCTGGACGTCGCCGAGGCCATCGGCCCGCGCTGAGATCGAACAAGAACGAGATGGCTACCGACCTGGTCGAGATCAATCCCGAAGAACCCCAGCCGGAAGTGCTGGAGCGGGCCGCCGCCGCCGTGCGCCGGGGCAAAGTGGCCGCCATTCCAACGGATGCGCTCTACACGCTGGTGGCCGACCCCTTCAACCTGGGCGCCGTGGCCCAGGTCTTTCGCGCCAAGGGCCGCGCGCCGCACCGCTCCCTTCCCATCCTGGTGGGAGACCTCATGATGGCCGAGGAGCTGGCCTCCGAGCTGAGCAACCGGTTTTTCATCCTGGCGCGCCGCTTCTGGCCCGGACCGCTCACCATCATCGTTCCCGCTTCGGCCAGAGTGCCGCTCAAGCTGACCGGCAACACCGGCCGCCTGGCACTGCGCCAGTCGCGCTCCAAGGTCGCCAACCAGTTGATCGCCATGCTGAACCAGCCGCTGATCTCCACCAGTGCCAACATTTCCGGCCGCCCGACCTGCCGCAGCGGCATCGACGTTTTCGGCATGATGGATGGCCGCGTGGACCTGGTGATCGACGGCGGCGTGTGCGACGGAGCGGGCGCTACCACCATCGATATCACCGAGCCGTACTGGCGCCTCATCCGGGCGGGCGCCATAGAGGAGAAGGAAATCGCCGAGTGCCTGAAGCCGTCGTGAGCGTGCGCGCGCGGCGTTGAGCGACCTTCGTGCTAACCTGATCTTTCTACCGTCATCCATGCGAAATGTAGTCATCATCGGCTCCGGCTGCGCCGGCAATACCGCCGCTATCTACGCGGCGCGCGCCAACTTGAAACCCCTGGTCGTCAGCGGCCATCACGCCGGCGGGCAGCTTTCCCTCACCACCCTGGTGGAGAACTTTCCCGGTTTCCCGGAAGGCATCAACGGGCCGGACCTGGTTGAGAACATTCGGAAACAGGCGCAGAACTTCGGCGCCGAATACGTGCACGGGGCGGTCGTCGATGCCGATTTCTCCAGCCAGCCCTTGCGCCTCAGCATCGAAGGCGATTGGATCGAGTCGCGCACCGTGATTATCGCTTCCGGCGCTTCCGCGCGCTGGCTGGGCCTCGAATCCGAGCAGGCGCTGATCGGCCATGGCGTAAGTTCCTGCGCCACCTGCGACGGATTCTTTTATCGCGACAAGCAGATCATGGTGGTGGGCGGCGGCGATTCCGCCATGGAGGAGGCCAACTTCCTGACGCGGTTCGGCCGCGAAGTCACGCTGGTCCACCGTCGCGACGAGTTCCGCGCTTCGAAGATCATGCTTGACCGCGCGCGCCACAATCCCAAGATCAAGTTCCTCACCAACACCGTCGTGGAAGAGGTCCATGACGTTGCCGGGAAAATCGTGACCGGGGTGCGCCTGCGCGACCTCAAGACCGGCAAGGTCTGGGAGCAGCAGGTGGACGGCTTCTTCCTGGCCATCGGCCACATTCCCAATACCAAGGTTTTCAGAGGACAGATCGAAACCGATGCGGAAGGTTACATCGTCTCGAAGGGCGGCGCGCGCACCAGCATTCCCGGTGTCTTCCACGCCGGCGACGTGGAGGACCGCACCTACCGCCAAGCCATCACCGCCGCCGGCGCAGGCTGCCGCGCCGCCATGGAAGCCGAGCGTTTCTTGGAAGCGGAAGGACACTGAATCATGATTGAGCGCATCTCGCCGCCCGGCGGGCCCGCCCCGCGCGGCCCCTATTCCCCGGCCGTTCGCGCCGGCGATTTCATCTTTGTTTCCGGCCAGGTCCCCGTCGACCCTGGCACCCAACAACTGGTGTCCGGCGACGTGCGCGACGAAACCCGCCAGACGCTGACGAACATCATGCGCATCCTGGACGGCTGCGGCGCGGCCTTCAGCGACGTTGTGAAGTGCCAGGTATTCCTGGCCGATGGCAAGGATTTCGCCGCCATGAACGAGGTTTACACGGAATTTTTCGGCCAAGCCAAGCCCGCACGCACCACGGTGGTGGCGGCCTTTGCCCTCCCGGGCATCAAAGTGGAAATCGACGCGGTGGCGTACCGGCCGGCGTAAGCGCGGCTCATCCAAGCCTTTGCACGCAGCCTGCTAGGACCACAGAATCGACCCATCGGGGCGGATTGTATGCGCAGGCCGCATGAACATTATGTCGTAATGGGGCGAGAATTCGTAAATGAACCCGACAAGTTCCCATTGGAGGTAGCCCAGGCGAAAAACTGGTCCGCCGCTCATCCCACCCAATTCTTCTAGATCCTGAAACTCGTGCCGAAAGCTAGAAACCCAGCGCTGGCGCTCAAATTGGCAGGCAAAGCGGTCCTCACCGACTGATGTTACGGCCGTTGCACCGATGCTATAGCCATAGAAGTCAATCTTGTCCAACGATATACGTTGTCGCCATTTTCCTGGATAGCCGCCCATGGCCACGCAATCGTTTTCCTATACGGTGGCGGGGGGCCATGATGTCGGTTGGAAGAATTGTGCTCTCATTCCATCGCACGTCGTGAGACCCTCGGCTTGGCTTTCCGAGATCCGGATCGTGGCAAGGTCTGCTGTTGGATGCTCAGCCACCAGTTGCACGGTGGGATTCAACTTGACATTTCCGATTTGGAAGATCGCGTCAGGGGCGCTCCGATATTTTTCGAGGACGTGGAAGCAAGTGAGTGCAATACGGTTGCATCCGAACTGTATGAGCGTGGCAGTTCCGTTCGTGAGCCGCACGTCAGCATCGGACAGCGATGGCTCGGCTATCAAAATAGCGACGGCAAACTTCAATGGAAACTCCGCGAGCGTCGTTTCAAGCGGGGTCAGCGTGCGGGACATTTTATGCCTATTATGCCTATTAGCATTGTCACTCTGCTGCTCTGGGACAAAAACCAATATCGATATCGGCCGCCTCGGGCCTCGGCTCGGCCGTCAGTGGTCGATATGGGGTTTCCGGAAAGTAGCGCCGAAACGGCCTCTGGCAGCCGAGTATCAGGCCGCGGCCCGAGGACGCACTTCCTTGTTGATGCGCGCAGCGGCCGCATCCTCTGCGACTGCCAGGTCGTACTTCGCCTGCAGGTTCATCCACATCTGAGCGGATGTTCCAAAATAGCGCGCCAACCGAAGGGATGTGTCGCCCGTAATGCCCCGCTGCCCTTTGACGATTCCCCCGATTCGGTTGGCGGGCACTCGCAGCGCCAGAGCCAGCGCGTTGACCGTCAATCCCGCTTCGCCCAGCAGTTCCTTGAGTACCTCGCCAGGATGAAGCGGCTTAAGCCGTCTTGATTTCTGAATTGCCATCGCAGCACCTTCATCCCAATCCCGGCACGCCGCCCAGCGTCTTCGCGAATTTCACCGCGCGCACAATGGCCCTGGCCAGCGCTTCCGCCGCCGCCACACCCAGCACATTGATATCGGCCTCGCGGTCGCCAATTGAGAGCGCAAAAACGGTATCGCCATCGGCCATGGTGTTCACCGGGTAAATCGTGCGCGCCATCCCCAGGCTGGCGAATTGCGCCAGCTTGTTGGCCTGCACCTTGGTCAGCTTCGCGTTGGTTGCCACCACCGCCAGCGTGGTATGGCTGCGCTCGGCGCCGCCGATCTCGCCCTTCAGCATCTGCTCCACCGTGCCCGCGAACTCCCGGCTGTCGGGGGCCTTGCGCGCGCCGGCGATGATCTTCCCCGAGTCCGGGTCGCGCACGTCGCCCAATGCGTTCACCGCCACCAGGCTCGAGACCAGCACGCCGCCGGGGAGCGTCACCGTGTATGACCCGATCCCCGACTTCATCGCCTGCTTCATGCCGAAGAGCTTGCCCACGGTTGCCCCGGTGCCTGCGCCCACGCATCCTTCCTTTACCGCGCCGGTGGTGGCGGCGGCGGCGGCGGCTTCGCCCATCGCCAGGCCGGGGTGAACGTTCGACTTGCCGATTCCGAGGTCGAACAGAATCGCGGCGGGCACGATGGGAATGCGCTGGCCGCCGAAAAGATAGCCCACCCCGCGCTGCGCCAGGTAGCGGCGCACGCCCGCGGCGGCTTCCAGGCCGAAAGCGCTGCCGCCCGCCAGCAGAATGGCATGCACCTGGTCGCCGACGTGAAAGGGGCTGAGCGTGTCGATCTCCTGCGTGCCGCTAGCCGAGCCGCGTATGTCCACTCCGCCCACCGCGCCCTGTTCGCACAGGATCGCCGTGCAGCCGGTGATCGCATCGTAGTCGGAAATATGCCCGACTCGAATACCCGGAATGTCGGTAAGTCCTTTCATCGCTGGGTTTACTCCTTGTATGGTAGCATCGGAGTTCGGGGACCAACCTACTTGCTGGATCTGCTGAAAGAGCCTGTTCTTGCGGTTCAGGAATTCTTCTTGCTCGCCGGAAGGGCCATCGGGAACGTCTTTCGCAGCCCCCATTACCACGACGATATCGCCCTTCAGATGGATACCATTGGGGTCGGCAGCCTGCTCATCGCGGCGCTGACCGGGTTCTTCAGCGGGGCGGTGATGGCGCTGCAGATGGCGCGCGCGCTGTCCAGCTACGGCCAGATGGGCAAGACCGGCACGCTGGTTTCAATCGTGCTGGTGCGCGAACTGGGCCCGGTGTTGACAGCCATCATGGTGGCGGGCCGCAACTCTTCCGGCATGGCCAGCGAACTGGGCTCGATGAAGGTGACCGAGCAGATCGACGCCATGCGCGCGCTGGGCACCGATCCCATCCAGAAGCTGGTGACGCCGCGCTTGATCGCGACTGCCGTCATGCTGCCGCTGCTGACCATCATCGCGGACTTCGTGGGGGTTTTCGGGGGCTGGGTGATTTCCTACGTCTTCCTGCATCTCGACTCGCGGCTGTACTGGAGCACGTCCTGGCGCGCGCTGGAGTGGAACGATATAACCCAGGGGTTGTTGAAGCCATTCGTGTTCGCGTTCGCGATCGCGCTCATCGGCTGCTTTTACGGCCTCCGCACCACCGGCGGCACCCAGGGCGTGGGCCGCGCCACCACGCAGGCGATGGTAGCCGCCAACGTGATGATTTTCATCCTGGATCTGCTCATGACCAAAGTCTTTGTGTGGCAGGCCTCCTGATGTCGCAAGATTCCCTTCCTTCGATACTGCGGTTCGACCACGTCACGGTCGCGTTCGGTAGCGACGTGGCGCTCGCGGACGTCTCGTTCGAAGCGTTCGAAGGGGAATCCCGCGTGATCCTGGGCGCTTCGGGCAGCGGAAAAACGGTGCTGCTCAAGACCGCGCTGGGACTGGTGAAGCCCGATTCCGGAGAAGTGTTCGCGTTCGGACAGAACCTGACGGCGATGAGCGAGCGGCAATTGTTCGATATTCGAAGTAAGATCGGCATGCTGTTCCAGGAAAGCGCGCTGTTCGATTCCCTGACCATCGAGGAAAACGTGGCGTATCCGCTGCTGAACCAGAAGTCCATCCATTGCGCTCCCGGCCAGGTGCTTCCGCGCGTGGAGGAGACGCTCGAGTTCGTGGAGTTGGGCGGCACGCTGGAGAAATTCCCGAGCGAGCTTTCCGGCGGCATGAAAAGGCGCGCGGCCATCGCGCGCGCCGTGGTGACGGAACCCCCGCTGGTGCTCTACGACTCCCCGACCGCGGGGCTCGACCCCATCACCGCTCACACCATCATCACCTTGCTCATTAAGGAGCGGGACGTGAAACAGACTACTACCCTGCTGGTAACGCAGCGCTACCAGGACGGGAATCTGATCGCGAATTTCCGCTACAATTCGAAACAAGGGTGTCTCGAACCGGCTCGTAATGGGGCGGGGCGGGCTATGCGCACCACTTTCATGGTGCTCCGGGAAGGCCGGTTGATCTTTGAAGGCGGCCAAGATGAGCTGGAAGAGTCGAAAGATCCCTATATTTCGAAGTTTGTGAAGCAGCGGGTATAGACCATGCCGGATCGCAGCACCAAAGTACGGTGGTCGCAGTTGAAGGTCGGAGTGGTCGGTCTGACCGCGTTCCTGATCCTGTCCACACTGATTTTCCTGCTCACCAGTTCGAAGAACCCGTTCCAGCACACCGCGACCCTGCACGTCTACCTGGAAGACGCTTCCGGCATAACCGACAGCACGCCGGTGCGGCTGAACGGCATCACCATCGGCTCGGTCGACAAGGTGACGCTCAGCAATTCGGGGGACCCCAAGCGCACCGTCGTATTCGACTTGGAGGTGGAGGAGAAATACCTGGCGGAAATCCCCGTGGACTCGGTCGCGGGAATCACCGCGTCCAACCTGCTGGGCGACAAGTTCATCAACATTACCAAGGGCAGCGCCCCGCGGCACGTCGTGGACGGCGGCGAAATCAAGAGCTTCCAGGCGCAGGACATTCCCGAATTGATGGCGCAAAGCGCCAGCCTGCTGGCAACCTTCCAGACCATCGTGAACCGTGTGGATGCGCTGCTCGCCGGGGTCGAACAGGGCAAGGGCAACATCGGAAAGCTGCTCAAGGACGAGGAGTTGTACGACCGCCTGAACGGCATCGGCGCGGAGATGCAAAAACTGCTGGCCGACGTGCGCGGCGGCCACGGCACCATCAGCAAGCTGATCTACGAGGATACGCTCTACCAGGAGCTGCGCTCGCCCCTCCAGCGCGCGGATGCGATTTTGGCGGATTTGCAGGGCGGCCAGGGAAGCGCGGGCAAGCTCCTCAAGGACCCCGCGTTGTTCGACGAAGCGAAGCAATCGCTGGCGGAGATCAAGGCGCTGCTGGCGGATGTCAATGCCGGCAAGGGCACTGCGGGAAAGCTTTTGAAGGACGAGCAACTTTACCAGCGTCTCGACGAGTTCGTCGCCAAGTTTAACGCCACCATCGACAAGATCAATGCCGGCCAGGGCACGCTCGGGCAGTTCATGGTGAACCCGCAGCTTTACGATGCGCTCAACGGCGCGACGCATGAGTTCCAGTCGCTAGCCAAGGACATCCGGGCGAACCCCAAGAAATTCCTGACCATTCGATTGACCATATTTTGAGATCCCGAAAACAACTGGTAGTCAACGCGGACGATTTCGGTTTCACGCCCGACGTGAACCAAGGCATCGTGGAAGCGCATCGCCGCGGCATTCTCACGGCCACCACCCTGATGGCCAATGGCGCGGCATTCGAAGACGCCGTCCGCCTGGCGGGCGAGTCCCCCTCGCTCGACGTCGGCTGCCACCTGGTGCTGATCGGCGGACGTTCGCTCTCGACCGGGAAGCCGCTGCCACTCACCGTGCCGCAGTTGCTCACGGCGATGGCGCGTCGCCAGATCCGCGTCTATGACGAGCTGCGCGCGCAGGTGAGGCGCATCGTGGACGCGGGCATCCGCCCGACGCACCTGGACACCCACAAGCACACGCACCTGGCGCCGCCGGTGCTGGAAGCGGTGGCGCGCCTGGGTGAGGAGTTCGATATTCCATGGGTGCGCCGGCCGTTCGATTTCCCGCTGAACGCGCGCCGCGGCGCGGTCCTCCGTGTGAAGCGGCTTACCAGCGCCGTGCTGGGCCTGTTGCGCCGCAGGTTCCACCGCGTCCTCGAGAAACACGGCCGCCTGACCACGGACCACTTCGCCGGCTTCCAGATCACCGGCCGATTCCGCACGGCCGGCTTGGTGGACCTGCTGGACGCTGTCCCGGAAGGCAGCACCGAATTGATGTGCCACCCAGGCCGATGCGGCGAGGCCTTACGCCGCGCGCGCACCCGCCTGAAAGAGAGCCGCGAGCACGAATTGGAGGCGTTGGTAGCCCCCGAAGTGCGCCAGGCGCTCGATCGGAATGGGATCGAGCTGGTGAATTACGGAGGGCTCAGTTAGCGGTCGAACCCGAAGCCGACGACAGATTCGCTGTGCTGGCAGCAGGATCGACCCTCACCGTGATGTAGTCGGACGGCGTTGCGACCGTCTTAAGGGTCACCTTATCCTCGCAATTACGGTCGGTGTGAGTCCAAAGACCATCGATATAGCTGCCATCGCAAAAAACCGAATTCGCTTGGTCAATCACGACCCGTGGGACGAAGCCTGGAGAGGTGGCGACCTTAAAATCTTCGGCCGCGGCTGCCCGGTTCATTTTGCGTGCGGACATCATCTGGAGAACCGTTGGGCTCAGCCCTATGGGACGCACAATTACACTGAAAGTGAAATGCGCGTTTCCGTATTCGTCGGAGCCTAGTGGCGGGCCGTTATACGAATAGGTGATTCGATAGGCGGGCATCGCGGACCCGTCCTGCACGGACGGACAGTACATGGAACCGCCCGGTTCGCGGTAGCCTCCCTCGCAGTAACGCTGGTCTGTGATCGAGGTCCTCGTTGTCGCGACCTTTACCGCCTTGATACCTTCAAACCTGATGGAAGACAGATCGCTGCCCACGGGAATCTCTGCGATGTTCGTGAACGGTTGGAGTTGGGTGGTTTCGACCCCAGCCGGCGCTGCCGTGAGAAGAATCGTGCCAACGGCCGACATTACGGCCATTTTGAACATTCGTTTTTGCATCGCGTGAACCCTTTCCCCTCTCTGAATTGGGCCGAAGTGCCCGGTCCTTAACTGAAATGTAACCTAATTGTGTCCAATTTGTCAACTACAAGACCGGAATACTTGCAAGTGTCTGATTCGAAGCGTGATGGTTTCTTTAGCGCGCCCTGCGGATCGCCCGCTCAAACCCCGGCAGCGCGCGTTCAATGTCGCCCTGTGGGATCGTAAGCGACAGCCGCATGTACCCGCCGCAGCCGAAGCCCGAACCAGGCACCGCCAGAATCCCCTCGGCTTGCAGCAGGCGGATGAACGCCAGATCGTCGGGGATCGGCGTCTTGGGGAACACGTAGAACGACCCTTGCGGGCGCGGCGCTTCGTAGCCCATCGAGTTCAGCGCGTCGCACAGCAAATCGCGCTTGGCCTGGTATTGGCCCACGTCCACGGTCGCGTCGGGGACTTCGGCCACCACCCATTGCCAGATCGCCGGCGCGTTGATGTAGCCCAGGATGCGGTTGGCGAACGTGCAGGCGTTGACCAGCGCCGCGGCTTCCTCCAGGTGCGGCGGAATGGCCAGGTAGCCGATGCGCTCGCCCGCCACCGCCATTGCCTTGGACCAGGACCACGCCAGCACCGCGCGGCCGATGATGCTCAGGGTCTCCGGTGGCGCGGCGCCGTCGAAGATCAGCGGGCGGTACGGCTCGTCGCTGATCACCAGCACCGGCTCCCGGATGATGCCGTCGAGCTCGCGCAGCACCTCCGCGCCGTACACCGCGCCGGTCGGGTTATTCGGGGAATTCAGGATGAGCGCCTTGGTGCGTGGCGTCAGCGCGGCCGCGATGCGCGGGATGTCGGGCTGGAAGCGCTCATCGGTTTCCACCGTTACCACGCGGCCGCCGTGATTCTCGATATAGAAACGATACTCGGGAAAGTAAGGGTTCAGGACAATGACTTCGTCGCCGGGATCGAGGATCGACTTGAGCACCGTGTTGATGGCCCCGGCTGCGCCCACCGTCATGATCACGTGTTCGCCGGTAAAGGGCACTCCGGTGCGCTCCGCCAGCCGTCTGGCCATGGCTGCGCGGACTTCGGGAAAGCCGGCGTTGGGCATGTAGCCGTGGCTGCGCAAGCGGTTCTCCGCCGCCACTCGCCGCAGTGCCGCGATCACCTCCTCCGGCGGCTCTACTTCGGGGTTGCCCAATGAGAAGTCGAACACGTTTTCCGCGCCGCGCTCCCGGCGAAGCTGGATGCCGATCTCGAACATGCGGCGGATCCACGAAGCATGTTCCATCTGCTCCGCGATGGCCCGCGCGATGCTCACAGTTCGACGTCCGGCAGCACGTTCACGCCGGCCGCGCGCAGGTGCTCGATGGCTACATCGGGACGATCGAACCGGAAGATCATGATCGCCCGGTCTTCCCGCCCGAACGTGAAGGCGTACATATATTCGATATTGACGCCGCTCGGTTCGAGCGTCTCCAGCAAGCTGGCTAGGCCGCCGGGACGGTCGTCCACTTCCACCGCCACCACCTCGGTCTCGTTGACCACATACCCGGCCTCCTGCAAGAGCTTCCGGCCTTTCTCCCAATCCGAAACAATCATCCGCAGAATTCCGAACTGCTGCGTATCCGCCAGCGTCAGAGTGCGGATGTTGACCCCCGCGCGGGCCAGCAGGCGGCAGGGTTCCACGGCCTTGCCCGGACTGTTTTCGAGGAAAAGGGAAAGCTGATGGATTTTCATGATTCCCTCCGGTCGATCACTCTCTTGGCTTTGCCTTCGCTGCGCTGAATGGTGTGGGGCTCCACCAGGCGCACGCTCACGCGCAGCCCCAGGATGTGGTCCAGCGCATCCGCCAGTCGCGCGTGCAAGCCCTCCAGCGCGCCCACTTTGTCGCTGAAGAATTCCGGCGTCACCTCCACCTGCACCTCCATCGCGTCCAGCCCCTTCTGCCGCGTGAGGATGATCTGATAGTGCGGCAGCGTGCCTTCCACTTCGAGCAGCGCGGCTTCAATCTGGGACGGGAACACGTTCACCCCCCGGATGATGAACATATCGTCGCTACGGCGCGAAATGCGAGCCATCCGCCGGAGAGTGCGGCCGCAGCCGCAGGGCGAGGCGATCAGGCGCGTAATGTCGCGCGTGCGGTAGCGGATCATGGGCATGGCCTGCTTGCTGAGCGTGGTCAGCACCAACTCGCCCTCCGCGCCGTCCGGCACAGGCTCGCCACTTTCGGGATCCACGATCTCCGGGTAAAAGTGGTCCTCGAAAATGTGCAGCCCATCCTGGCAGGAGCACTCGATGGCCACTCCCGGCCCCACGATTTCGGACAGCCCGTAGATGTCGAAAGCCTGTATGCCGCCTTCGGCCTGGATGTGGCGGCGCATGGAATCGGTCCACGGCTCGGCTCCGAAGATTCCGGCACGCAGCGGCAAGTCGCGGATGCTGACGCCCAGTTCGGCCGCGCGCTCCACCAGGTGAATGAAATAGCTGGGCGTGCAGCAGATGGCCGTCACGCGGAAATCGCGCAGCACCATGATCTGGCGGTCGGTGTTGCCGCCCGAGATCGGAATCACCGTGGCGCCCAGCGCTTCGGCGCCGTAATGCGCTCCCAACCCGCCCGTGAACAGCCCGTAGCCATAGGCGTTCTGCACCACGTCGCCGCGCGTCAGACCGCACGCCGCCAGGGCGCGAACCATCACGTTGGTCCATACCTCCAGGTCCTCGCGCGTGTACGCCACCACGATCGGTTTTCCGGTGGTGCCGCTCGAAGCGTGCAGCCGCACCACCTCGCTCATGGGGCTGGCGAAAAGGCCGAAGGGATAGGTGTCCCGCAGATCGGCCTTGGTGGTGAAGGGAAACCGTCCCAGGTCGCTCGGGTCGCAAAGGGACTCCGGACCCAGACCGTGCTCGTCCATGCGGGTTCGGTAGAGGTGGACATTCTGATAAGCGCGCGCCGCCACCGCGCGCAATCGCGCAAGCTGCAACTGGCGCATCTGCGCAAGCGGCAGGTAGTCGGGCGCGCTGGCTTCAAGAAAACTCATAATCTCCCGTTCCGGCCGGCGGTGCGGCCGGCGAAGCAAGATTGTAGCGCCGGGCCTCAGGACGGGCAACACTCGCTATAATCTTGTGGTACTTGTGGTATCGGATCAACTTCTCCGTAAAGGCTGTTGACATCTCATGACGCCTGCAACCATCGCTCGGCCGGCCACGTCGCACTTTCGCTGGACAATCTGCGCACTTCTGTTTTTCGCCACCACCATCAGCTACGTGGATCGCCAGGTGCTCAGCCTGCTGGCCAAGACGCTCGAGACCGCCATCGGGTGGAACGATATCGAATACAGCAACATCACCACCGCGTTCGTGGCGGCGTATGCCATCGGTCTGCTGGGGGTCGGGCGGTTGCTGGACAAGTACGGCACGCGCATCGGCTTTTCGGTGGCCATTACGGTGTGGAGCATCGCGGCCATGGCGCACGCCGCCGCCACTACCGCCTTTACATTCGGAATTGCGCGGGCGTTCCTTGGGTTGGGAGAGGCGGCCAACTTCCCGGCCTGCATCAAGATTGTGGCGGAGTGGTTTCCCAAGAAGGAGCGGGCGCTGGCGACGGGCATCTTCAATTCGGGGGCGAATGTAGGAGCCACCGCGGCGATTCTGGCGGTGCCATTCCTCTACCATCATTTCGGATGGCAATCGGCGTTCGTCGCCACCGGAGCGCTAGGCTTTATCTGGCTGGCGTTCTGGGTGTCGATGTACAGGAGGCCCGACGTACATGGCCGTGTTTCGCATGCCGAGCTGGCGCTGATTCAAAGCGACCCCCCCGACCGGATGGAGGACGTGCCGTGGCGCCGTCTCCTGCCGCACCGGGCAACGTGGTCTTTCTCGTTCGGAAAGTTCATGACCGACGGGGTCTGGTGGTTTTATTTGTTCTGGCTTCCCAAGTACCTCCAGGAAACCTTCGGGCTGACCTTGGATGCGATCGTGATTCCGACGCTGGTGGCCTACAATGCGTCGAGCGTGGGCAGCGTTGCGGGCGGCTGGTTGTCCTCGAGTTTGATCAGGAAAGGCTGGAGCGTGAACGCCGCGCGAAAGACGGCCATGCTGGCTTGTGCGCTGTGCGTGGCGCCGGTTCTCTACGCTCCGTTTTCGAAGAACATGTGGTTGGTGGTGGGATTAGTCAGCCTGGCGATGGCGGCGCACCAGGGCTGGTCTGCCAACTTGTTCACCATTGCGTCGGACATGTTCCCGAAGTCGGCCGTGGGTAGTGTCGTGGGGATTGGCGCAACTCTGGGGGCGGTCGGCGGCCTGTTGTTGCAGAAGGCCGCCGGTTACATCGTGACCTGGACCCACAGCTACTTGTCGCTGTTCATGATTTGTGGCTCCGCGTATTTGATTGCGCTGGCGGTTATCCAATTACTGTCGCCCAGGCTGGCGCCGGCAGAGCTGGATTGAGTGGTAACATCGCCTTAGCGTGACCATCCAGCCGGCGAGCGACCGCTCGCTTCTCATCTCGTTCGGCGACGAAATCTCGATCCAAGGGCACCGCCAGGTGTCGCATCTCACCCACGCCCTGGAGGGACAGCGCGGCGTCCTGAACTTGCACCCGGCATTCGCCTCCGTCCTCATCGATTTCGACCCCCGGCTCCACAGCCACGCGGATCTGGAAGCTCTGGCGCGCCAGCGCATGGAGACCGCCGACGCCGAAGCCCGCGTTGCCCGCGTGATGGAGATTCCCGTCTGCTACGGAGGCGAATTCGGCCCCGACCTGGGGGACGTGGCGCGGCACGCCGGACTGACGCCCGAGCGCGTGGTCGAGCTGCACGCCGCAGCGGAATACCTGGTCTATTTCGTGGGGTTTTCCACCTGCTTTCCGTACCTGGGCGGTCTTCCGCCCGAGCTGGCCACGCCGCGGCTTTCCGCGCCGCGGAAACACGTGCCCGCCGGCAGCGTGGCCATCGGCGGCAGCCAGGCCGGCATCTACCCTCTGGCGTCGCCCGGCGGCTGGCGGATCGTCGGGCGCACGCCGCTATGTCTCTTCGATCCCCAAGCTTCGCCACCGCCGCTGCTGCGCATGGGCGACCGCGTGCGCTTCATCCCGGAAAGTGCCTTGAGTGCCGTCACGAAACAACCTGTCCAACCGCTCTCTGACGTTCGCGGCTCTGAACACATCCGCGTCCTCTCACCGGGACTCCAGACCACCGTCCAGGACCTCGGCCGCTTCGGCTACACGCACTTCGGCGTCTCCGCGTCCGGCGCAGCCGATCCCCTGGCACTGAGCGCCGGCAACCTCCTGGTGGGAAATGCCGAGAACGCCGCGGCGCTCGAAATGACGCTGGTGGGTGGCACCTTCGAGTTCGAAACGGACGCCGTCATTGCGCTCACCGGCTCCGATTTCGGCGCCGGCCTGCCTCTGTGGACCGCCGTCGAGATTAAGGCCGGCGAAACCGTGCGCTGCGGCGCGACTCGTTCCGGGGCGCGGGGCTACCTGGCGGTCGCCGGCAGCATAGGCGTACCCAAGGTGATGGGCAGCGCTTCCGTTCACGTTATGACGGGGGTCGGCGGCCGTCCATTGCGCGCCGGCGACGTGCTTCCCATCGGCGGCGCCGCCATCCGCCGGCCGCGCGCCGTACCGCGCCGGCCGCCGGAATTCGCACGACCGGGCCCGTTGCGGGTCACGCCGGGACCGCAGGCGCACTGGTTTTCCGATGGGATCTACGCGGCCGCGTATCAAGTGGCCGAGGAATCCAACCGCATGGGGATCCGCCTGCGCGGGCCGGCCATTCCCAGCCCGGCGGGCCACATGCTCACCGAGGGCGTGCCGCTGGGCGCCATCCAAATCCCGCCCGACGGCCAGCCCATTATTCTGTTCGTGGAGCACCAGACCACCGGAGGGTATCCCAAACCTGCCAACGTGATCTCGGCGGATTTTTGGCGTCTCGGACAATTGCGGCCGCGCGACGAAGTGCGATTCGAACCCGTGACCTTCGAGCAGGCCTTGGATCTGCTGCGCCAGCAGGAGCAATGGCTGTATGCTCTGGTGTAGGTCCGTGTCATGACCATGGATCTCAATTGCGACATGGGCGAGTTGGAAGACGCCCGGCTTGAAGCCGCGCTGATGGAGTACGTCACTTCCGCCAACATCGCCTGCGGCGGCCACGCCGGCGACGAGGCCGCCATGGAGCGCACGGCGCGCCTCGCCATCGCCCGGGGCGTGCGCATCGGAGCGCATCCCGGCTATCCCGATCGCGCCAATTTCGGGCGCCTTGAAATCCCCATGCCCGCCGCCGAAATCGAGCGCACGGTGCGCCGGCAGATCGAGCGGCTCGACGCCGTGGTGCGCCGCATCGGCGGCCGGATCGTTCACGTGAAGCCCCACGGCGCGCTGTACAACGTGGCCGTGCGGAACACGGAAGTGGCGCGGGCCATCGCCGGCGGGGTAGCAGCGTGGGACCCGCGCGTCACGCTCTTCGGCCTGGCCGGCTCCGCCATGCTGGAGGTCGGGCGTCAACTGGGGATGGAAGTGGCGGCGGAAGCCTTCGCCGACCGGCGTTACGAGCCCGATGGCACGTTGCGCCCGCGCAAGTTCGCCGATGCCCTCATCACCGACCCGCGCGAGGCCGCCGCGCAGGCGCTGCGCTTCGCGCGCGAGGGCAAGGCCCAGACCATTTGCGTGCACGGCGATACGCCCGGCGCCGTGGACATCTTGAAAGCCTGTCGCGAGGCGGTGGTTTCGGTGGAGGCTGCGGGTCCGGGACCCTACCGGTCACGCAGCAACTTCTCATAGACCTCCCTCTTTGACATCCCACGCCGCCGCGCCACTTGTTTGATGGCGTCCATGCGCGGCGTTCCCGCCCGCAATAGCGCGTCCACGGCTTCATCCACCGGCGTATCGTCAGGAGCCGGTGCCGAAGCCCGCCCGATCAGAACCGTAATCTCGCCTTTCACCGCGTCGCGCTCCGCCAGTTGCGCGCGAATCTCCGCCGCCGTGCCGCGCAGAAACTCTTCGTGGATCTTGGTCAGTTCGCGCGCCACCACCACGGGCCGCGGCCCCAGGGCCTTCTCGATGGCTCCCAATGCTTCCAGAATGCGATGCGGCGCCTCGTAAAAGATGAGCGTGGCGTGCTCTTCCGCCAGCGCTTCTAACGTCTTAGCCCGCTGTCCCGGTTTGGGAGGCAAAAATCCGCAGAAACGGAACGTCTCCGCTGGCAGCCCCGAAGCCGCCAGCGCGGCCAGCGCCGCCGAAGCCCCCGGCACCGGTTGCACCGGAATGCCGCTTTCGATGGCCGCCCTTACCAGCCGGTACCCCGGGTCGGATACCAGCGGCATCCCCGCGTCGGACACCAGCGCAATCGCCGCCCCGGCGCGCAACCGCGCCGCCAACTCCCCGGCCCGCTGCACCTCGTTGTGCTCGTGGTAGCTGATGGTGGGGGTCCGGATGTCATAGTGAACCAACAACTTGCTTGTCTGCCGAGTGTCCTCGCACGCGATCAGATCCGCCTCCCTCAGCACCCGTACCGCACGGTAGGTGATGTCCTCCAGGTTCCCAATGGGCGTCGCCACCAGATATAGCAGGCCGGCCATTCCTTGAGTATAGAGTCAGTCGCCCCGGCCCCACTTCGGAACTTCGGGTCGGGCGGTTCTTCCTCGCCGGCGCCTCCGTCAAGGTAAAATCGAGGTTTGCCTGATCTCCTGGTTACAGTGGTGATCCCCACCCTGGCTGCGGATTCGAGGCTTTCGGATTGCGTCGAATCCCTCGGGCGGCAGACGCGGCGCGATTTTGAAGTGATCGTGGTGGATAACAGCGGCGAAGGTCTGGTCCGGCGCAAGGGCCTGGCGTCGGGCGCGCGGGTCATCGAGAACCCCCGCAACGCCGGTTTCGGTGCGGCCGTGAACCAGGGCTGGCGCGCTTCCGCCGCCCCCTGCCTGGCTACCTTGAACGACGACGCAGTGGCGCACCCGGGCTGGCTCGAGGCGCTGCTCGCGGTGATGGAGCGGCATCCCGACGCCGGCATGTGCGCTTCGCAAGTGCGCCTTTTCGGCGAGGATTGCCTGGATTCCGCCGGGATGCTGGTGGCCCGCGACGGCAGCAGCAAACAGCGCGGCCACGGGAAACCGCCGGAGGACTTTCCCGTGACCGAGGAAACGCTCTTCCCCAGCGCGTCAGCGGCGTTATACCGGCGCGCCATGCTGGAGGAACTCGGCGGCTTCGACGACAGTTTCTTCCTGTACTGTGAAGACACCGACCTCGGCCTGCGCGCGCGCTGGGCCGGATGGAAATGCCTGTATGTCCCGCAGGCCGTGGTAGAGCACCATTACTCGCACACGGCCGGCCGCGCCTCTCCGTTAAAGGCCTATTACGTGGAACGCAACCGCCTGTTCGTGCTGGCCAAGAACTTCCCGGCGCCCATGCTGCCGGCGCCGCCGTTCGTGGCGCTGTGGCGCTATCTGTGGCACGCGTGGTACATTCTCCAGGGACGCGGAAGCGCGGCCAGATTCCGGGCGGAAGGACATGCCGGGCCGAAAATGATTTGGTACGTCATCCGGGCGCACGCCGCGCTCCTGGCCAATGCGCCCCGCTTGTGGCGGCAGCGCCGCGAGATCCGCGCCCGCGCGCGCATCACACCGGCCGTCTTCCGGCATCTCATCCGCTGCCACTCCATCAGTGCCAGGAAGGTGGCCGAGCTTTGACTCGCGCCGCCAATCCCGATTCCTTGTTGGTCATTGTGCCGGCTTTCAACGAACAGGGCGCCATCGCCGGGGTGGTGCAGTCGGTTCACCAGCACGTGCCTGGCGTCCCGGTTCTGGTGATCGACGACTGCTCAGCCGACGACACCATCCTCGCCGCGCGCCAGGCCGGGGCCGAGGTGCTGGCTCTGCCTTACCACCTGGGGCTGGGCGGTTGCGTGCAGGCCGGGTACAAGCTCGCCTATGAGTTGGGATTCGAATACGTGATCCGCGTGGACGGCGACGGCCAGCACGACCCGTGCGACATTCCGCGCATTTTCGAGAAGCTCAGATCTTCGGGCTGTGAAATGGTGATCGGCTCGCGGTTCGTCGCCGAAAACGGATCGCGCACGGGGGCCGTACGGTCGCTCGGCATCCGCTTTTTCCGCCTCCTGCTGCGCCCCATTCTGGGCAAGCCCGTGCACGACCCCACCTCCGGCTTCGTGGGCGTGAACCGCAAGGCGCTGGGAGTTTTCAGCCGCACCTTTCCGCTCGAATACCCGGAAATCGAGGCGCTCGTGGTCTTGCAGCGGCGGCGGTTCCGATTCGAAGAGGTGCCCTGCGCGATGCACCCGCGCACCACCGGCCGCTCTTCCATCACCGCCCTCAAATCGCTCTATTACATCTTCCACGTGCTCATGGGCGTCTTCGTCAACGTACTGAAATTCGATCGCCGGGCCCTGAGGGCACCCCGCCACCGCCCACCGGGCTCCGGCGCTGGAGGATAGATGGACCACCTCTTGAATGTCACCACCGGCCTGAGCATTGTGCTGCTCATCATCGTGCTGGTTTCCGTGCGGCGCGCGCACATTCGCGTCGAGTACTCGGTAAGCTGGCTGATCGCCACCAGCGCCATGCTGGTGTTGTCGCGAGCCCGGCCGGTCCTGGACGCCGTCAGAAGGTTGATCGGCTTGCCGGATACTCCGCTGACCCTTTTTCTGCTCGCGGGCGGCGTGTTATTGATCATGTTCTTCCGCTTCTCGGTCATAATTTCTCACTTACGCGACGACAACATCGCCCTGGCTCAGCGCGTCGCCATTCTGGAGTACCACCTCCGGAGCTTCAAGAACCATGAAAAACAGGAAGCGTGAAGCCCGCAAAACCGTAGTGGCGCCGGGCCCAAGGGGCACCCCGCCACGCTCCGGCGCGTGGCCCTGGGTTCTGGCCGTGGTGGGCGCGGTGGTGGTGGTCTTCTGGGCCTACTCGCCGGCGCTGCACGGCGAGTTTCTGTTCGACGACAACGCTCTTCCTTTCTCGCTGCCGAACGCGGCGGCCCCGTTGAGCGTCTGGATCGGCCAGATCCGGCCGGTGCTCATGTTCACCTATTGGATCAACTCGCGCCTCTCGGCGGAAGATCCTTACTCGTATCACATCTTCAACGTCATCCTTCACTGCCTCGCCAGCTTGCTGATGTTCCCGATGGTCCGGCGCCTGCTCGAATGGTCGGGCACCCGGGCATCCCTGCGCAATCTGCTGGCCGGCTTTGCGGCCCTGGTATTTCTGCTGCACCCCGTTCAAGCCGAATCCGTGGCCTACCTGGCGGGCCGCTCGGAGGCTCTCAGCGTGCTGCTGGCTTTCGCGTCCTTCACGGTCTTCCTGTATCGTCCGGAACCGGCGGTGTCCTGGCCGCGGGTTGCCGCAGTCCTGCTGCTCTTCGGACTTGCCGTATTGGCCAAAGAGCACACCGTGGTGCTGCCCGCGCTGCTCCTCCTCACCGACTACTGGTGGAACCCCGGTTTTTCCTTCCAAGGCATCCCGCGCAACTGGAAGCTTTACCTGCCCATGGCCCTCGGCGCCGCCGCGGGTGTGGCCTTTTTCTGGAATCTCATCCTCGGAGCTGGCACCGGCGGTTCCGCTGGTTTCGGAGTCAAGGAATTCACTTGGTATCAATACTTCTTCACCCAATGCCGCGCCCTGTTCGTGTACATCGGCATGTTCGTGCTGCCCGTGAGTCTTACAGCCGACTGGGATTTCCCCATCTCGACCACGATTCTGGATCGCGGCGCTATCTTCGGCCTGCTGGCGCTCGTCGCCCTGGCCGCGGCGGCATGGCGCTATCGCCGCCGTTTCCCGCTGGCGAGTTACGGCTACTTCGTGTTCCTGCTGCTGATGTCGCCGACTTCCTCCGTTCTGCCCATCAAGGACCCCATCGCCGAGCGCCGCCTCTACTTTTCCATGTTCGGTCTGCTGCTGATCCTGGTGGATGTGCTGAGCCGCCTGAAGGTGGACCGCCGGGCGCTGGCCGCCGCGTGCCTGATTGTGGCGCTCGCCGCCGCCGGAGCCACGCGCGCCCGCGCCGCAGTATGGGCCGATCCGGTCTCGCTTTGGGAAGACACCGTACGCAAGTCGCCCAATAAGCGGCGCGCGCATTTCCAACTGGCCTACGCCTACGACCAGCAGACCCGTTACAGCCAGGCCCTCGAGGAGTTTAAGAAGACCGCGGAACTGGGGCCACTCACGCCGGATCTGCTCCTGGACTGGGGCCTGGCGTACGACCACCTCAGCCAGTTCGGCCAGGCGCTGGCCAAGTTCCAACAGGCGGCCTTGATGCAGCCTACCGCGCACGTTTACACGCAGATCGGTATGGTGTATGCCCAGCAATCGCGATGGGCGGAAGCTTTGCAAGCTTTGGCGACGGCTGAGAAACTCGACCCGGCATTCCCTGACACCTACGCCTACCGGGGCAAGATCTACCTCAGTACCAACCAGGTGCCGGCCGCCATTCAGGAGTACCAGCGCGCGCTGGCAATCGACCCCACGTTGGAGGACGCGCGCCACGACCTCGCCATAGCCCAAGCCCGCCTGCGCGCCGGCCATTGATATGCCGCCGCTGCGCATCGGCGTCAACGCGCTGTACCTGATTCCCGGCGGGGTCGGCGGCACCGAGATCTATTTGCGCGGCCTGCTGGCCGGTCTCGCCGGGATGGATACCGCCAACCAGTACTTCATTTTCACGAATCGCGAAACCGGTCCCGACCTGGTCCCCCGGCAGCCGAACTTCCAAGGCCTTTCGCAGCCCGTTCGCGCCGTTTCGCGTCCGGCGCGGATAATTTGGGAGCAGGCCGCGCTGCCGCTGGCCGCCGTGCGCCATTCGCTCGACGTGATGCTCAACCCCGGTTTCACCGCGCCGCTTTTCTGCCCCTGCCCCCAGGTAACGGTCTTTCACGACCTCCAGCACAAACGCCACCCCGAGTATTTCCGCTGGTTCGACCTGCCGTTCTGGCGGTTTCTCCTGTTCTGGTCCGCGCACGTTTCGCGCCTGCTCCTGGCCGTTTCCGCCGCCACCGCCGCCGACCTCCTGGAGTGTTACCGTCTTCCCGAATGCAAGGTGCGGGTAACGCGCGAGGGCGTCGATCCGGTCTTTTTCGACATCGCGGGCCGCCGCCGTCCCGAACCGTTCCTGCTGGCGGTCTCCACGCTGCATCCTCACAAGAACCTGGATGGCCTGCTGCGCGCCTTCGCCCGCTTCCGCCGGACTCATCCGGAATTCCGCCTGGTGGTGTGCGGGCTGCACGGCCACTTCGCCGGCCCGTTGCACGATCTTCGCGATTCCCTGAACCTGCGGGATGCCGTGGAGTTCCCCGGCTGGATCCCGCGCGAGGATCTTTACGACCTCTACGCGCGCGCCTGGGCATTCCTGTACCCGTCGCGGTTCGAGGGTTTTGGCCTCCCGCTTCTGGAGGCGCTGGCCTCCGGTATCCCCACCGCCTGTTCGGAAATCGAGCCGCTTTCCAGCATCGCCGCCGGCGCCGCCCTTGAATTCGACCCATTGGACACAACCGCCATGGCCGAAGCGATGCTGCGAATTACGACTGACGAGCCTTTGCGCACCCGCCTGGCCGAAGCCGGTCCCCGCCGCGCAGCGCAGTTTTCGTGGCGGGAGACGGCGGAAGGGACGCTGGCGGCGCTGCTCGCCGCAGGGAGTGGGGTCTGAAGGAACGGGGCCGGGGGTTGGGGCGAATGCTTGATTCCGCTACGCGACCGATTCTGCGAACATAGTGATGTAATGCCGCCCCTTTTCGGTTACATCGGGCCGGGCGCCGGGTTTGCCTTTCTGGGGTCGTTCCTAAGCCTGATCGCGTCGTTCTTTCTCACCGCCGGCTCGCTCCTGCTCTGGCCGTTTCGCGCGGGACGGGCGGTGCTCCGGCGAAGGCGCGGTTTCCGGCGGGCCAAGGTCCGGCGTCTCATTTTTCTGGGCCTCGACGGTCTCGATCCGCGGCTCGCCGAACGCTTCATGGCCGAGGGCAAACTGCCGAATTTGAGCCGCCTGAAGGAACAGGGGTCTTTTCACCGGCTGCGCACCACATTCCCTTCGCTGTCGCCGGTGGCGTGGTCCACCTTTGCCACCGGGGTCAGCCCGGCCAAGCACAACATTTTCGATTTTCTCAACCGCAGCCTCAAATCCTGCGTTCCGGAACTCTCCTCTTGCCGGGTACGCCCGGCGCGGCGCGCTCTGCGGATTGGCCGCCTGCGCGTCCCACTCTGGCGCCCCGCCGTCGATATGCTGCGCAAGAGCCAAACCTTCTGGAAGATCCTGGGCGAGCACGCCATCGGCAGCACGATTCTGCGCGTGCCCATCACCTTCCCGCCCGAGGAATTCAACGGCCGTTTGCTTTCCGCAATGTGCACGCCCGATCTTCGTGGGACGCAGGGCAGTTTCACGCTGTTCAGCACCCGGCTCGACGGGCGCGCGTACGAAGGCGGCAACCGCTGCCCGCTGCGGCGCTTAGGCCAGCATCTGGAAGGCTCGCTCGAAGGTCCCGTCAATGAACTGGTGGAGGGCGCTAGCACGCTGGCACTGCCGTTCCGCATCGTGCCGCGGGCCGGCGGCGATTGGGTGACGCTGGAGATCGCCGGCCAAAAGCACCGCCTGCGGCGCGGCGAATACTCGCCCTGGTTTCGCCTTGCATTCCGAGCTGCGCCGGGCGTCAAGGTCCACGGCATCGCGCGCTTCCTGATCACGGAAACGGCGCCGGAGCTCTCGCTCTACGCGACACCCATCCAAATCGATCCCGAAGCGCCGGCGCTGCCCATCAGCCATCCTTCTTATTACGCGGCTTACCTCGCGAAGCTGCTGGGCTCTTTCGCCACCGTGGGCATGGCCGAAGATACCTGGGCTTTGAACGAAGGCGCCATCGACGAAGCGGCGTTTCTCGAACAGGCCTGGCTCACCCTGGCCGAGCGCGAAGCGATGTTCGAAAACGCGCTGGCGCACACCCGCCGCGGAGTGGTGGCGTGCGTGTTCGACACCAGCGACCGCGTGCAGCACATGTTCTACCGTCACCTGGATGGAGGCGGCGACCCCCGCTGGCGCGGCGTCATCGAAGACCTGTACCGGCGCATGGACCGCCTGGTTGGCAAGGCGATGGAGCACCTGGACGCCGGCACCATCCTGTTGGTTCTTTCCGATCACGGCTTCTGCGCCTTTCGGCGCGCGGTGAATTTGAACTCATGGCTGCGCCACAACGGCTATCTGGCGCTAGCCGGCGAGGCGGAGGAAAGCGGCCGCAGTTTCGAGGGCGTCGATTGGAGCCGCACGCGCGCCTACTGTCTCGGGCTTAGCGGCCTGTATCTCAACCTGCGAGGCCGCGAGCGCCATGGAGTGGTGGCCCCTGGCGCGGAAGCGGACGCCCTGAAGCGCGAGCTGATTACCAAGCTCTCCGGCCTCGAGGACGGCGAGCGGGGGCAGGTGGCCATCCGGCAGGTTTATGCGACCGACAAACTGTACCGCGGACCGTACCTGGACGCTGCGCCCGATCTCATCATCGGCTATAACGAAGGCTACCGAACGTCGTGGGATGCGGCGGTGGGCAAGGTGACCACGCGGGTGATTGAGGATAACCCCAAGCGCTGGAGCGGCGATCATTCGGTGGACCCGGTGCTGGTTCCCGGCGTCCTGTTTTCGAGCCGCAGCCTCAATTGCGAGGCTCCCGGTATAGAGGACATGGCCCCCACCGCGCTCGATCTGTTCGGCGTGAACCCGCCTGCCTGGATGGACGGGAAGCCTCTGTTTGGCGCGCTATGAAACTGTTTGCAGCCGCCCTGCTGGCGTTTTCATTTTGGCTGACGGCATGCAGCCATCCGGGTTCGCAGGCGCATGGCAAAGCCGTCATCGTGCTGGGCGTGGACGGCATGGACCCGAGCTTCGTCGAGCGGCATTGGAACGCCCTCCCGAACCTTCGGCGTCTGCGCGATCTGGGCGGGCTGACGCGCCTGGCTACCACCGCGCCGCCGCAGAGTCCGGTGGCCTGGGCGACATTCATCACCGGCACGGACCCGGCGCAGCACGGCATCTTCGATTTCGTGCACCGCGACCCATCCACCCTGCAACCGGTTTCATCGATGGCGGAGACCATCGAGCCGGCGCACCAGCTCGCCATCGGGCCTTATCTGCTGCCGCTCTCGAGAGCACGCGTGCGATCGTTTCGGACCGGCCGGGCGTTTTGGGAGATCCTGGCCGAGCACGGGATTCCGGTGACCATGATTCGCATGCCCACCAACTATCCGCCCGTGGAGCGCGCCGGCCGCGCGCTGGCCGGGATGGGCACGCCGGATCTCGAGGGCACGTTCGGGACCTTCACCTATTACACCGACGACCCGTCCGAGCCCGCGGGCGCGGTGGCTGGCGGCCGTGTCGTGCCAGTAGCAGTTGTCGGACATCGCGTTGTCCTGCCCATCGACGGCCCCGCCAATTCGCTGCGCCGCGACCATCGCCCCGTGCGCCTGGAGATGGTGGCCGACATAGATCCGGATGCGCCGGCCGCGCGCTTCAAGATCGGCGACCGGCAGTTCATTCTTAAGCAGGGCGAATGGTCGCCGTGGATTCGCGTCCGCTTTCCGTTGCTGGGCGATCTGGCCGATGTGGCGGGGATGTTTCGTTTGTACGCGCGCGAGTTGCGTCCGGGCATTCGCATCTACCGGTCGCCCCTGAACATCGATCCGGTGGACCCCGCGCTGCCAGTCTCCGCGCCCGAAAGTTTTGGACGGGAATTGGCCCGGCGAATCGGTCCTTTTTACACCCAGGGCATTGAGGAAGACACGGCCGCGCTGCGCCAGGGAGTGCTCGATTTAGACCAGTACCTGGAGCAGAGCCGGTTGGTGGCCGAAGAGCACACGGTGCTGTTGCGCGATTGCCTCGACCGGTTCCGCGAAGGTTTGCTGTTCTTCTATTTCTCGACCATCGATCGGGATTCGCACATGCTCTGGGGCCAGCACGAAGCCGAGTTGCTCGGGACCTACCAGGCCGTTGATGGGGATATCGGCCGTGTGCTCGACCGCGCAGGTAATGTCGCCGCCACCGTCATCGTCATGTCCGACCACGGTTTCGCGGCATTCAATCGCGGCGTCAACCTCAACACGTGGCTCTGGCGCGAAGGTCTCTTGGCGCTCGATCATCCCAGAACCCCGGGACGGGACGAGCCGTTCGCGAGTATAGACTGGAAGAGAACGAGGGCTTACGCCATGGGCCTCAACGGCCTGTATCTCAACCTCGCGGGGCGGGAGGAGCACGGAATTGTGGCACCGGGCGCAGAGCGCGACCGGTTACTGGAGGAATTGGCGCGGCGCCTCGGCGAGTTTCGCGATCCGGAGACCGGGGAACTGGCCATCGCGGATGTTCGAGCGGTAGGGAAATCGGCCAGCGTCTTTGCGCCGGACCTGATCGTGGGATATGCGCCGGGCTACCGGGCGTCCTGGGAAACGGCGTTGGGCGACGTGCCCAACGACCTGATCCGCATCAACACCGATGCCTGGATCGGAGATCATTGCATCGCGGCGGCGGCGGTTCCCGGAGTGCTGCTGGGCAACCGCAGGCCGCGTGTTTCCAACCCGCAATTGAAAGATCTGACTGTCACGATTCTGAAGGAATTTGGCGTCGCGCCCGATGCCGCCATGAGCGGCCGGCCGGTTTACTAGGATCACCATGGCGAAGTCCGCAAAATTGAGTTCCGACCTGTGGCGGCGCGTCGAGCAGTGCGCGGCCAAAGCCGGCTACAGCTCGGCCCAGGAATTGATCGAGCACGCGATTGAGAAAGAGCTGGCACGCCTGGAAGATGCCGAGGCCCATGAAGAGGTGGAGCGCCGGCTCAAGGGTCTTGGATACCTGGAATGATGGGCTGGAGTCTGGCGTGTGTCAGCCTGGCCTGCGGCCTGGCGATAGCCTGGGTGTTTCGGCGATTCACGGACCGCGCTGCCGTGCGCGCGGCGGGCAAACGGTTGCAGGCGCGGGTGCTGGAGATGCGGCTGTATTCGAGCGAGCCGGCGTTGATGTGGAGCGCGCAGAAGGCGCTCGTTCGGGATAATCTGCGCTGGCTGGCGCTGATGTCGCGGCCGGCGCTGGTTCTGGCGCTCCCGCTAGCATGGCTGTTCGTGCAGCTCGATTCGATTTATGGACGCAGTCCGCTGGCGGTGGGCGGCGACGCCGTGGTCACCGTGCAACTGGAGCACGCGCTCGAGCCGGTGGATGCCGCTGCGAACCTGCAAGCGCCGCCGGAAATCGCCGTGGAAACGCCTCCCGTGCGGATATTCGCCGAACGGCGGATCAGTTGGCGAATCCGCGCGTTGCGGCCCGTCCGCGGCAAGCTGCGATTGGTGCTGCGCGGCCACGCCATCGAAAAGACCATCGCCGCGGGCGAGCGGAACGCGCTGCTTTCGCCCCGCCGCGAGCGCTCCCTGTGGGGCTTCCTGCTGCATCCCGAGGAGTCCCGGTTGCCGGCCGGCGAGGCAGCCTGGGTGGAAGTGGACTATCCGCCACGTCCGTGGCTGGCCTGGTTCCTGGCGATCTCGACGGCGGGCGCGCTGGGGTTCGCCATGTGGCCGGGGGCGCCACTCTGATGCGCGACTATGTGACGGTGGTGAGCGGGGCGCCGCGCTCCGGGACATCCTTAATGATGCGCATGTTGGCCGCCGGCGGCATACCCGCGCTGACCGACGGCCGGCGCCCGCCGGACGCGCATAATCCGCACGGATACTTCGAATACAGCCCGGCCAAACGCCTGGCGGAGGACGCCTCCTGGATAGAGGCCGCGCGCGGCAGGGCGGTCAAAATCATCTACCGCCTGCTGACACATCTGCCGCCGCGCATGAGCTGTCGAATCATCTTCATGGAACGCGACTTGGAAGAGGTGTTCGCATCCCAGCGCGATATGCTACTTGCGCAAGGGAACGCGGCCGCTTCGCAGGAAGGCGACCACTTGATCCCGGCGATGGCCGCCGAATTACGCGTCGTGAGAGACTGGCTGGCACGGCAGCCCGGTATGCCGGTGCTGGCCGTGCCCTATGCAGAGGTGGTGCGCGACCCACTGGCCTGGGCGCACGAAGTGGCCCACTTTCTCGGTGCCGGCCTGGACGAAGCGGCCATGGCGGCGGCAGTGGATCCCTCGCTATACCGGCATCGGGGAAGCGGGATGCCGTAGAGTTTGTGCTAGCGAGACAGCCGGCGACGGTACGCCAGCCCAGCTCCTGCCATGAGCAATCCGAAGAGACCTACGCTGGCGGGCTCCGGCACGGGCGTCGTGCTGCCGGTGGAGAACGTGGTCACCAATCCGTATCCGTCGTTTACGACTCCAGAAGCGCCGCATGCAATGCCTCCAGAGCAATACACACGCCCGATGGAGCTGTCCGTTGAATTCGTATCAAAGTAGATATTCCCGCCCGGAGCGGAGGTGCCGGAAGCAACTACGTCCATGAGCAGGTTTCCGTTCGCCGGATTATAGTTGAATGGAGTCGACAGATCGATTGTCAGCGTATCCCCGAAGGCCCAAACCTGCGAGAGATTGCCGCTGAATACGACCGTGTTGCCCGACCCGATATTGCTGGCGAAAGTGCTGGCCAACGTGTCCCAGTCGGCTGTGGTCGTGGATAAAGAAATGGTCCACGTACCACTGTTCATCTCCGGGGCGCTAGTGTTGACCTGCGTGTTGTAGAACTCCAGATCGGTGATGGCGATCGGCGCGGCAAACTGGCTGGAAGTGTAAACCTGCTGATACTCCGCGTTGTAGGCACAGCCAAACGGGAAGCAGTTTCCGGTGCCGGGATCCGCAGGTAACCCTACTGTGACGTCGGCGAAGGCGGACATCGCGGTCAGCAGGAACAGGCAAGCAAGCAAGGCAGACGAGAATCGTCTCCCGTGAAAGACATACGACGCGGCGTGTTGCATTTTACGTTCCTCCTCGCCCGGCAGGTGTCTCACAAGACAGCCGGGCATACCCTCAGAAACTCTCTCAAGAGCTTCAGTGCCCAACCAGAGCAATCTTGGGGCCGATCCCGACCTGGCAATCCACCAGTTTGGCGGAAACAGCCGAGGCCCTGCGGCGGTGCTCGTATCCCTTTCAGTATGAGTAACTTCGGGCCAATACTGCCAAATGGATGCGGGAGGATGCAGGAGTGCGCTGTCTGCTCGGAGCCAATTGGTCCTCTCGAGGATTCCAAAAGATTTGCGCTGCTATCCAAAACTTTGGCAAAAGCAGACCAAACTTTGTCCTCGGCGTCAGCCGCAGACCCCAGCTCTCCAGCCCGCTCCCGATTCTCCGCTTCGGGATTCCGCCCGACCCGTAGCAGGGTGACTTCCGATCAACGGATTGTCGAATCGAAATCTGTGCCGGTGGTTGAGTGGCCGCGTGGCGAAAGCCGGTCGCGAAGCTCTTGAAGCCGCTCCAGATCTTGGCGAATCCGCGGCGCTTCCTGGCCGGCCGAAGCGATGAGCTTCTGGATGGTCGCAACCAGGCTGTCGAGACGCCGCATGGCGTCCTTTTCGAGCTTCAACAGCGCGCCGTTGACAATCTTTTCCCACTGGGACGCCAGCCGTGAAAGGTTCATGAAGATAACGTCGCCAACCTTGCGCTCAAAGTGTCTTCCGACGAGGCCCCGAAAGATGGTCATCGGAACCAGAAAGGACAGTAACTCCCAATTGCGATCGAAGATCTTCCCGACCCTCACATCCGGAGACCGTGGGTCCTCCGCATTCAGATCCATCTCGGTAGTCCGGAGAGGAACACCGAGCGTCTCGAGCGTTCGCTCGGACAGCCGGTTGCGGAAATCCTGAAGCGACTGGGAGAGCTGCCGGCCAACCCGCTGCAACGGTTCGACGAACTCGCCGCGGTGCTTCTTGGAAAGCGCCGACATCTCTTCGGTGACGCGCTCCTGGAGCCAGTCGTCGAACCGCTCGGTGGCCATGAGCAAGCTGCGCGTCCAGGAAGGGAACTCCCGCTCCAGGCTGGTCAATAGCCGCTGGCGCACCGGCGTTTCTTCGTCCTGTAGACAGCGTTCGAAAGTGGAGCGCGTGGCGCCCATGGCGTGGCGGACGATGAGGCGCAGGCCCAAGCGCGTGTCATCGATGGCTTCCTTCCGGCCCAGAATCTTCAGGCGCAGATCTTCCCGCTCGGAGTCCGCAATCTCCGCCGACTTGAGCGCCAGGTTCAAGTAGCCGGCGCACTCACCGAGCAGTGAGTCGAGCTTGTGTCGAAGGATGATGTTGTGTTGCTCTGCCGGCTGCGCCTGGATATGAGACAGAAGATCTTGATCGAGTCGGGACCGGAGTGACTCGAACCCGGCGCGCGTCGAGTAGGGGAATACGGGCACGGAGCGGTTCCAATAGCGCGCGAGCTGCTTCTGGACGAAGTCCTGGACCTGCTCTCTCTCGTCCGGCTCCAGAACATCCACCTTAGTCAGTAACAAAGAAATGTTGGGAGTGTAGTGACTCAGGCTACGAATCAATTCGATGTCATGCCGCGAGAGCGGCGGATCGACGCCCACAGCCACCAGCGCCAGGCCCACGTTCGGCAGCCACTCCAGGGAGGCATCGGTGTTGTGCTCGAGGACGCTCTCCAAGCCCGGGGTGTCGACGAATCGAATTCCGCGGTAGCGCTCCATGGATGGCAGTTCCAGGCGCACCTGGGCCACTTGCTTTTGGTTCTCCGGGTTCTCGGACTCCGAGATGAACTCACTAATGCGGCGGAGTTCCACGCTATCCGTCCGGCCATCGAGAAAGCGGATCTGGGCGCGCTCTTCCGGCCCGTATTGAATTTCGGTGACCACGGTGGTGACGGGGATCACGCCGACCGGCAGCAGCGCCTTCCCCAGCAAGTGATTCAGAAAACTGCTCTTTCCGGCCTTGAACCGGCCCAGTACCGCGATGTTGAGAATCTTCTCCTGGGCGAAGGATTGGCAGCTCTCCAGAAAGTCTTCCAGGGCGCTGATCTGGTAACGCCCGCAGAGCGCGCGGACTGTCTCCAGCGCTTCGCGCACGGCATCTGGAACGATTGGAATGGCTGTAGGTTCAGTCATGGGAGGAAGCGGATAACATGTCCATCCGCAGGGGAAGGAATTTGATGTAACTGCCTCGCTGGTACTCGGGCCTTGCCGCCATGCGGCACATGGCTAGAATCTGGCCTGGATTGCCTTTCGCCGCGGCCAGCACCTTCCGGCCGAAATCGTCGACCTTCAGAGACTCGATGCCGAACGCGCGCACGGCTTCGTCGAATAGCCATTGAGCCTCGGCGCGAGACAGAGGCTCGACCAGGATTTCTTCACCCGCATCCCACAACAGTTTGCGGACGAACCCCAGATCGGCGCGCGAAGCCGCGGTGACGATCAAGGAAACCCCCGGGATGTAGTACAGCTTTTGCAGAAACCGGTACATCCGCGGGTCGGCGTCGTGAAGGTCTTCCAGAACGACGCATTGGGGAGCGCGGCACAAGGCATTCAACACGAGCCCTTTGAGCGCGGGACTGGTGGCTTTCGGCAGTGAAGGAAATCGGGGGTGGGAGCATCCCAGCGCGGCTGCCAGATCGGCCAGCAACTCATGCAACACCCCCGCGGCCCGAACGCGAACGAAGGGCTGCTCCGCGGCCTGAAGCGCTTCCTCGACCAGCCGCTTCTTGCCGATCCCCGCCGGCCCGGCAATCAGCCTCGGCTGCCCCGCTCGAAGCGCGGCAATGAGCTCGCGCAGCTCCCGCTGCCGGCCGACTAAAGGAAGGGGCCTGGCCGTGTTTTGCCGAGACTCAATCGCCTGGCGCATCCTGTTTTGCCGCCGCCTGCTTCTGGACACGGACCACGCGGACATCCGACACCGCAAACAATCCCGTGTCCATCATCTCTTCGACCACCGGGGCGAGCCGAGCCAGGTTATCGGCCGAATCCACAATCGAAATGACGATGGGTTGATCGCGGCGAGTCAAGTGAGATTTATGCATCTCGGCTGTCTCACCGTAGCCTTCGAGTCCCCGGTATACGGTCGCGCCCGCGATTTTCATCTCGCGGCACCTGGCGACAATCGCTTCGTAGAGAGGTTTGTCGCCAAAGCGATCCGATTCCGAAATGTGAATGCGCATGAGTCTAGCGGGTTGTCCCTGCTGCATCGGGCACCTCCGTTACACTGTGGCTGCGGACCAGCCGGACTGTGTCGACATCGGACACGACAATCAAGCCGTCTTGTAGCATACCCTCAATCGCGTCGGCCGCCGCGGCGATTTTTTCTTCCGTATCAATCACGGAGATCATGACTGGGAGATCCCTGGTGGGGTGGAAGAAGCTCTTCTTGTGCTGGTGCCCCTTGGCTCCGTAGCCGAGGATCCCCCGGTAGACGGTGGCGCCGGCGATCTCCATCATGCGAAGCCTATTCACGATAGCGTCATAGAGAGGCTCATCGTGCCAGCGGTCGGCCTCGCCCATGAACACGCGCATTAACTTCGCCGGTCCCTGTTGGCGGCCATGCGGCAACCTGGGCTCCGGCCTGGTTGACTTGTGAGCGAGCTTGACTACCGTGGTGTCCTGCACTTCAATCAGACCGTCCTTCACCATTTCATAGAGAGTCGGCAGAACCTCTTCGACCTTCTCCGGCGTCTCGATGAACTCGATCCGGATGGGCAGGGGCTGCGTTAGCTCCTCGACCTTGGGCGTATGCAGCATCTGGTGCGACCCGAACCCCGAATAGGCTCGGGTGGCCGTGGCGCCGGACACTCCCTTGTGCATCAGGAACGCCATGAGTGAGTCGTGCAACGCCGTCATGTGGTGCTGGGTATCTTCGTTGATGAAGATGGTCACCTTCTTGGCTGGACCTTTAGTCAGCATTTCTCCTCCTTTCGCATCATGCGTCCAGTTCTCCCACCGGCTCACCGTAAGCCGATTCTTTCAGTTCCCGCTCCTGGTCCGGCAGCAGGTGGCGAGGCATGAACCACGCATTCGCAATGGCCGTTGGGATTACCGCGCTGCCGATCACCGTGGCCACCAGGTGAGAATACCTGGTCTGGTCGATGATGCCGTGGTTCAACCCAAAAAGCGCCGAGATCGTCCCGAACGTCAGCCCCGTGGACATCATCAGAGAATAGTACACTCCGTCATGACCGCCGTAACCGAACGCGCGAACCGTTGGCAACACTCCCAGCAGCTTCGAGCCCATCTTGGCGAGGAATAGCGCGACGAAAACCAGCGGAGCTGCTATAAGTGCGGGCACCGAGACAAAACTGCCCGCGCGGATGAAGTAGAACGGCGTCAACAGACCAAACGTCAGGGTGCGTAGACGGCGAATCAGGAAGTGATCTTTGCCGACGGTGCCCGCGAGCACCAGTCCGATGAGGTAAGCCGGCAGAACGGCCTCGCTGCCGGACCAGACCGCCAGCCCGCCCAGTCCGAAGAGAAGGAACAGGAGGTACTTGGTTTCCAGTTCCGATACACGCCCGCCGTAGCGCTCGAAGAGCCACTGTGTGGCGAAGGGCAGCACCACGAATACGATAAGGGCCGCGCCCAGAAAGATCGCCGTCCTTACGGTGAACGGCGAGAAGATCAGGCCCAGCGCAATCACCGTGCCGAGATCGTTGATGAAGCACGCCGCCAGGATGGCTTTGCCATATGTCGTCCGGTTGAAGCCCAGTTCGAGCATCACAGCGTAGACCACGGCGACCGAGGTGGTCGAGAGCGCCACGCCCGCCAGCCAACTGGGCCGCCACGCCCACCCCAGCAGATAATGCGCCACCAGAGCCGCGCCGAAGAACGGAAAGAAAAAACCGGTAAGGCCAACCGCCGCAGACTCTGTCCATTTCGCCCGAAACACGGCGGGATCGAGTTCCGCGCCGGCCAGGAACGTCAGCGCGACGGCTCCGGTGCCGGCCAGAAAGGTGATCCACTCGGTTTTGGCGTTGAGTGCGCCAGCGCCGGCCAGCGCGCCGATCACGAGCTGGGCGAGGGTGCCCACGACAATCTCGGAAAGCGCCGTTGAGATTCTCAGCCAGTTGGCTGCGAGAACCGCGACCAGCGCCAGGAAGAGCCACAGAGCCGCTATAAACCACGCTCGCTCCATCGAACGATCTCCTATTCGGCCGATTTGTGGTTTGCCAGGAGGGATTGGAACCAACGCTCCCGCCGCAAAACCACTCGCAGGAGTCATTGGCCGTTCAGGACAGCGTTAAGCGAACTCCACGGCTACCATCAGCGTACACCGGAGCAGCCTCCTTCCGCAAATCGCTGCGCTTCGGCCTGCCTCTCCAGAGGAAGCGGGATCGACCAGGAGGCCTCCGATGAAAACTCGACCAACAAGGCGCAGTTTTCGGCCGTTCGCCGGCAGGTCAACTGAGCCAGCGCTCGAACTGGTGCGGATCGAGTCACTGTGCCATAGGCTTCGTAGCGTTCCTGAACACGCTCGGTGATCCATAGCACGCGCCGATTGGTCAAAGCCACAAGATCGCCCGGCGCCCGCCATTCCCATCGAAATATCCAGTGCCTTCGGATCTTCTTTGTAACCGGACTGAAGAATCGAAGCAGCACGCGCTCACCGGCATCCAGTTCGAAGTATTCGGCATTGTGAAACTTCAAATCGAGTGGTTCGCCGAACCCCAACGGGCCGCATGGACTCGGATCAGGTGTTCCCGGAAGGTACTCCTCGCGTAGAATGCGGAGAAACTCTTCAACCGAGCGCCCGCTGCGAGTGTTGTAGGGAAGCTTTTGTTCGGATCCGTTTGCGACAAACCGGAGCCATCCGATCAGCAAAATGTGTCCCGCCTCGACAAACAGAAGCTGCTGGAGCGGTATGCGGATGACAGGCTCACTCATTTTCGGGTGGGAAAGGATGACGATCGCTCCTCCGGAGAGGAACAAAATGCGGGTGGGGTAAGAGGATCTGCCGAACCAGTCCGGCTCGTCGCGTGGGAGAAACAGGCCCAATCGAAAGCCGCCATCGCCTGCCGGAATCGGGAAGTCCGCCGGCACGTCGTCAAGCGATCGAATCAGATAGGCGAACATGTATTGGCGAGAATCGACTTCGGGCATATTCGCCGTCACCGAGCGGCCTCCGGCCGCGCCAGGATATCCAGATCGCGCTGAATCGTTTCTTTCTCCAGTGGGGTTGCTCCTCCCTGCGCCGTGATGCGATCCAAGTGGGCGCGGTAGCCGTCCGCGTGCGCATCGAAGCGCCGCTCGAATTCGGCCAGCATCCGCCTGGTCCAAGCTTCGAGCATGCTTCCGTAAGAGGAAAAAGCCTCCGTGACCGTGGGCCCGATCTGCGCGCGCAATCGGCTCTCGACGCGGCGTTTCGCCAGTCCTTGCCACACGTTTGTCCAGAGGTTTGGCCGAAGGTCCAGATCCAGCGTCCCGAGATCCATCCGCGGCATTTCCTTCAAGACGGAAGCCAGTTCGCCCTCGCTCGGAACATCCTGTAAGCCGAGGGCTCTGGCAGCCGTCTGCAAGGCCTGTGTGAGATCTTGGGCGAGCGCACCCAACGTGCCGAAGGCCAAACGGGCTTTCTCCGCGGCCGCTTGCGCGAGAGCGTCCGCCACTATCGACCCGCTCTCGGCGCCTGTATAACTGTCTTGCCGCCACCGTTCCAGAATTTGAGACGCAGCAGCCGGCAAGCCTGCATCGCCGAAGTTCCGAATTCTGTCGGTAATGTTCCAGCAAGTTTCGCGTGCCGTTTCGAATCGGCCAGCCGCATTGCGCAACTGCGCGTCCACGTCGCGCAAGCTGGAATTCTCTCCGCTGGGCGCCATGTCCGAACGCTCCAGACGCACCTTCAGCGCGGTCCCCACCGATTCCCGCAGCGTCCCGATCTTTCGCCGCACCGACTCTTGCGCCAGCTCTCGATGGCGGCCATACAACGGCAAAATCTCCTCTTCCAGCCAACGTTCCAAGAGAGATGAATGCTCCTGTCTTACGCTGACCGGATGAACCGGCAGATTCAGCCCAAGCTGTGTCCGGATGTGGCCGGCAATGTACGTCGAGGCCCGCGCCCGATCTTCCGGGGCCAATAGGTCGGCCTTGCTGAGCAGGACGGAAGCCGGCACGCCCGCTTCGTAAAGAGCTTGAATGGTGCCCAGGTCATCCTGTGTGAGCGTCGAGGCGGCATCGATCAAGACAACACCTAGATCGCAACGCGGCAGGTACGCCAACGTTTCCACCGCGCCCGCGGTTGCCAGGGAACCTAAGCCGGGCGTATCCACCAGGACCACGCCGTCGCGCAGTCGCGCCGAGGGTAGCTCCACGGTGATCCGAGTGACATGTTTGGCATTCGCCGGATTGTGCTCTTCGGTGACGAACTCCGGCAGCCGGCCTATGTCAACCTGCTCGGAACTCTTGTGAGCGAACCAGACCGAAAGCTTTGGTTCCGTTCCGTTGGCCAACCTGGTTGGCACCGCGGTGATGGGATTGACTCCTACCGGAAGGACATCCGATTGCACAATGCAATTCAGCAGGGATGATTTCCCGGAGCTGACTCTGCCGAACAACGCAATTTCGAAAGCTCGACTTTCCGGACGGTCCAGAATCATTGGGAGAGCCGAACGGAATTCGACAAGACCATGCTGGTTGACGACCCGTTCCAACCGCTTGAGCAGGCCAAATTCATCGCCAGTATGTTCCAACTTTTCGAGGCGAGTCTGGAGGTCCTGTCCCGACCCTTGTGCGAGATACTGGTTGAGCTTCTCCGCGGCGGCTGTCATCTCACCCACTACGCCGTTCAATTCCCGAACCTTGGAGTCGGGAACCTCGCCGTAGCCGCGCATCCGGCCGGGCGTGCATTCCTCAAAAGCAATGCGCACAAACGCAAGAGTCACGCGGATGGAATGAATCGAGCCGAATTCCGGAACCGGCGGCTTGATTTTCTGACTGGCGAGCACGCGCACCATTTGAGCGCGAAGCCGGGCCACGTAATCCTGTACGACCTTGGCTTGCGCCGGAGCGATGTCGCCCTTGAATCTTGGAAACGGGGACTTGGAGCTCGCGGCCGATAGGACCGCCTCAATCTCCGACAACAGCTTGTCGGCGTACTGACAGCTTGTTAAGAGGTGCCGCTTCTGGGAAGAATTGAGACCGTCCTCGGGGTCCGACGCGCGTGATGTTGGCCTCTGCTCCACCGGAGGAACCCTCGTAGGAGTCATCTTCCCCTGGCGGGGCGGTTTAAAAGGCGAACTCCAACACCCGCTTTCATTATCGACCCGCTGGGAAAGCTGGTCAACCGTGTCTGTTGCGCCGCTTGGTATGATGATGATCCGCATGAAGCTTCTCATCGTCTCCGACATTCACGCCAACCTCGAAGCGTTGCAAGCGGTGCTTCGGGAATCGCATGACGAGCTGTGGGTGCTCGGCGACCTGGTGAACTACGGCCCGAATCCAAGCGAGGTTGTGGAACTCATTCGGTCACATGCCTCGCTGGTGATTCAAGGGAACCACGATTACGCAATCGGCAACGGATCGGACCCACGGTGCTCGAATGCTTTCCGCGAGATGGCACGTGCGACGCAGGAGTACACCGAACCCCTCCTCGACGCGGATCAGAGGGCGTTCCTGCGCGGTCTTCCGCGGACCGCGGCGCGCACAATCGACGGTCGTCGATTCTTTCTTTGCCACGCCACCCCTGCGGAGCCGCTGTTCAAATACTGCCTTGCCGAGCCCGCGCAGTGGGCACCGGAAATCGGGGGATTACAGGCCGATATTCTCCTTGCGGGGCATACGCATTTGCCCTTCACGATGAACCTGGAGAAGTTGCGAATCGTGAACCCTGGCAGCGTTGGGCAGCCCAAGCACGGCGCTCCCATGGCCTGCTATGCCCTGTGGGACGATGGCCGCCTGTCTCTTCAGTCGTGCCACTATCCCGTCGAGGACACGGTCAAGAAGATTCGCTCCCTGCCGGTCCCGATGGGAATTCGCAAGCAGCTCGCGGCGGTTCTGTTCTCGGGATTTCTTCCCGACCGAAGTGGGCAGCTTGCGCTATAGTGAGAGTTCAAGAGTCTAAACGGTGATGGATCTCACCGGGAACCGTCTCAACTTGGTTGAGTCCGATAGCTCCTACCCCAGCGGTAGGAGCTTTTTCAATTTATAGCGGGCCGTAATCATCTGAAAGGAGTGATTCATGACAGAGATCGTTGAAGTGAAAGGCCGCGAGATTCTGGACTCTCGGGGCAATCCGACCGTGGAGGCGGATGTCGTTCTCGCCGATGGCAGCTTCGGACGCGCCGCTGTGCCGTCCGGCGCCTCAACCGGGGAAAAGGAAGCGGTGGAACTGAGGGACGGAGACAAAGGCCGATACGGCGGCAAGGGCGTCACGAAGGCTGTGAGCAACATCAACACCGCGATCCGCGAGGCGGTGATTGGCCTGGACGCCTCGGATCAACGGGGCCTCGATGCGGCCATGATTGAGATGGACGGCACGTCCAACAAAGCCAAGCTGGGCGCCAACGCGATTCTGGCGGTCTCGATGGCCGCCGCCCGGGCGGCCGCTAATGCGCATCGCCTTCCGCTCTACCGGTACCTGGGCGGCGCTAATGCGTGTCTGCTGCCGGTCCCTTGCATGAACGTGCTCAATGGCGGGAAGCACGCCGACAACACGGTGGATTTCCAAGAGTTCATGATCGCGCCGCACCACGCACCCTCGTTTGCGGAAGCCATACGTATGGGCATGGAGACCTTCCACGCCCTGAAACAGGTGCTGCGCGGCAAAGGCTACAGTACGGCGGTCGGAGACGAGGGCGGTTTCGCACCGGACCTGAAATCGAACGACGAGGCCGTGGAGTCGATTCTGGAAGCGATCACCAAGGCCGGCTACAATCCCGGCGAGGACATTTCCATCTGCCTCGATCCCGCGGCCAGCGAGATGTGGGACGACGGGAAGTACGTTCTCTTCAAGTCGACCAAGAAAGCCATCACGCCGCAAGAGCTGATCGGGATTTGGGAATCGTGGGTGAATCGGTATCCCATCATTCTGCTGGAGGACGGCATGGGGGAAAACGACTGGCAGGGGTGGAAAGACCTCACTTCGACCCTGGGATCGCGGATTGAGCTGGTGGGCGACGACATCTTCTGCACCAACCCGCGGATTCTGCGGGAAGGAATCGAGAAGGGAATCGCCAACGCAGTTCTCATCAAGCTCAACCAGATTGGCTCGGTGACGGAAACCCTGGATACGATCGAGTTGGCGAAGCGCAACAACTATCGCTGCTTCGTGTCCCACCGTTCCGGTGAAACCGAGGACACCTTCATCTCCGATCTGACGGTGGCGACAGGAGCGGGCCACATCAAAACCGGCTCGGGATGCCGGAGCGAACGTGTCGCGAAGTTCAACCAGTTTCTGCGAATCGAGGAGCAGTTGGGAGCACAGGCGCAGTTTGCGGGACGATTGGGCTTTGGACGCTGACCGCTCCCCGCGTTGAATTCCGACGTGTTTATCTCTTATACTGAGCATTCGGTTTCTCTTCGAATAAACTCGTCCAAACCCCGGCCCTCGCGGGCAGGCTCGTGTCGTGGGGTGGCCGGACAATTCCTTTAGGAGGAAATGACTCTAATGACCCGAACCGGTTCGGTTCTGCGCGCTCTAGTCGCGTTATTCGTTGCGGCGCTCTCCGCTCCCCTGATGGCCCAAGAAACGGGGGCGGGCGAAGCCAGTCTCAAGCTTCCCAGTCTCAGCACAGTCTCCTTCCTGGATCAAGTATTTCCGGGCGGCATCAGCGGCAGCAGCCTGCTCATGGGCGGAATGGTGGTCAGCTTCCTGGGCTTCATCTTCGGCCTGATTATTTTCGTGCGCCTTCGCAACATGCCGGTCCACAACTCCATGCGCGAAGTCTCTGAGCTGATCTATGAAACCTGCAAGACCTATCTGGCCACGCAGGGAAAATTCCTGGTGCTTCTGGAGTGTTTTATCGCGGTGATCATCGTTATCTATTTCGGGCTGTTGCAGGGTTTTGAAGCCTACAAGGTGGCGATCATCCTGCTGTTCAGCGTGATCGGCATTTCCGGCAGCTTCTCGGTGGCGGCCTTCGGCATGCGCGTCAATACCTTCGCCAACTCGCGCACCGCCTTCGCCGCGCTCAAAGGCAAGGCGTTCCCTTGCTACGAGATTCCGCTCGAAGCCGGCATGAGCATCGGGATGCTGCTGGTCTCGGTCGAGCTGCTCATCATGCTCTTCATTCTGCTGTTCATTCCGGGCGACCTGGCGGGCCCGTGCTTCATCGGGTTCGCGATTGGCGAATCGCTGGGCGCCGCGGCCTTGCGCGTGGCCGGCGGCATCTTCACCAAGATCGCCGACATCGGCTCGGACCTGATGAAGATCGTCTTCAAGATCAAGGAGGACGACGTGCGCAATCCCGGCGTCATCGCGGATTGCACGGGCGACAACGCGGGCGACTCGGTGGGACCCTCGGCCGACGGTTTCGAGACCTACGGGGTCACCGGCGTGGCGCTCATCACCTTCATCCTGCTGGCGGTCCAAGACCCCATCGTTCAGGTGCAGCTTTTGGTCTGGATCTTCTCCATGCGCGTCATGATGGTGATCTCTTCCGGCATCGGCTATTTCGTGAATGGCGCTATCGCCAAGGCGCGCTTCGGGAACGCC
>Ga0181518_10000267_pt1 | contig 60643 bp, 62 predicted proteins | sample PEATcosm2014_Bin_28_FD_119751 | JGI IMG/M metagenome (GOLD analysis project Ga0181518, IMG submission 119751) | Peatland microbial communities from MTU Mesocosm Facility, Houghton, MI, USA - PEATcosm2014_Bin01_60_metaG | ecosystem: Environmental > Terrestrial > Soil > Wetlands > Peat | place...
GAACATCAGGGTCGTCTCGATCGTCGGGCGGCTGCTCGAGCACTCGCGCATCTACGCCTTCGAACGCGACGGCGAGCACACGATCTACATCGCCTCAGCCGACCTGATGCCGCGCAACCTCGACCACCGCGTCGAGCTGGCCGTGCCGATCGAGTCCGCGGACCTGCGCGCGGAGCTGCTCGACACGCTCGAACGCGGCTTCGCCGACAACCAGAGCTCCTGGGATCTCGACGCCGACGGCTTCTGGCACCGGCGCGGGCGGGCGGGCTTGCAACCGGGCGAACGCCCGCGCAACCTCCAGCTGGAGCTCGCCGAGCTGTACGCCGCACGCGCCAGCGCCGAGCGGCCCGTCGGGGAGCTGGAGGCGGCTCCGCTGGGCGCGGGGCGCTGACTACGCGGCGCTCGGCAGCGCGTCCAGCACGGACTTCAGCTCGTCGACCGACTGGTAGTCGAGGCCGAGCAGGTGGTCGTGGCGATGGCGCACGATGCCGTGCTCGTCGATCACGATCACCGCGCGCTTGACGCCCAGGGCGTTCACGGCGGAGTATTTGCGGGCCGCGTCCTTCTCGACGTCCGCCAGCAGCGGCACGTTGAGCGAGTATTTGGCGGCGAACGCCTCGTGCGAGGCGAGGTCCTGCGATGAGATCCCCACGACGGTGGCGTCCAGCGCCGCGAAGTCGCCGCCGCGGTCACGGTAGGAGCAGAACTGTTTCGTGCAAACGGGGGTGTTATCACCCGGATAGAAGAGCAACACCACGCGCTCGCCGCGATGGTCGGAGAGCTTGAAGCGCCCGTCCGTGCCCTCCAGCTCGAAGTCCGGCGCCTCTTCGCCGACCTGTGGCGTCTTGGCCATGCTCGTCAGCCTACCGGAGGATGCGCTAGAACCTGACCGGATGCGCGCCCGCCGCCCGAAGAGCCTGGGACTCGTCCTGGCGACGTGCGCGCTGCTGGGCGCCTGCGGCAGCGCCGCGCCAGCCGATGTCTCCACGCCGACCGTCGGCGTCGCCGCGATCCCCGCCGCCACGTCCGCCGCCGGCGGCGAGCTGCTCGACTGGCCCGAGTTCGGGCTCGATCCGCAGCGCAGCGACGTCAGCGAGCTCGCGACCGGCATCACGAGCGCCAACGTCGCTCACCTGCGCCACATCACCGTCGCGCTGCCCGGGACCGTCGACTCGTCGCCGATCTACCTGCACGGCATGTCCGTGGACGGCGCCGTGCACGACGTGATCGTCGTCACGACCACGTACGGCAGGACGATCGCGATCGACGCCGACAGCGGCAGGATCCTGTGGACGTTCACGCCCCCCGGCTATGGCAGGTGGGCGGGCAGCGCGCAGATCACCGTCGCGACGCCCGTCGCCGACCCGGACGGCCTGTTCGTGTACGCCGCCTCGCCGAACGGGCTGATCCACAAGCTCTCGCTCGCCGACGGCAGCGAGGACGCCAGCGGCTCCTGGCCCGTGCGGGTCACGCTCGAACCGGTCCACGAGAAGCTCGGCGCCGCGCTCAACATCGACGGCCCCGACATCGTCGCAGCGACCAGCGGCTACGACGGCGACGCACCGCCCTACCAGGGCCACGTGGTCCTCATCGACCGCTCCAGCGGGCGGCTCCTGAAGGTGTTCAACACGCTGTGCGCGAACCGCCGCGAACTGCAGGTCCCCAGCACCTGCTCCGCCAGCGACTCGGCGATCCTCTCGCGCGGCGGACCCGTCGTCGAGCCGGGCAGCGGGCGCATCCTGATCGACACCGGCAACGGCCCCTGGAACGGCACGACCAACTTCGGCGACAGCGCGCTGGAGCTCAACTTCCCCGGCCTCACGCTGCGCCAGTCCTTCACGCCGACCAACCAGGAAGAACTCAACACCGGCGACATCGACCTCGGCTCGAGCGCCCCGGCGCTGCTCGGCGAAAATCGCGTCGTGCTCGCGGGCAAGGACGGCATCATGCGCGTGCTCGTGCTCTCGCGCCTGGACGGGCATCCTCCCTCCCACGCGCGCCTGCACCCGCTCGGCGGGGAAGTCCAGCGACTGCCGATACCGGGAGGCGGAGAGCTGTTCACCGCTCCCGCCGTCTGGCGCCACGACGGGCGCACGACGGTGTTCGTGGCAGACGAACACGCGAGCGCCGCATACGTCCTGCGCGGCGGACGGCTGTACCGGGCTTGGGAAGCCGACACGCCGGGAACGAGCCCCGTGCTGGCCGGCGGCCTGCTCTACGTGTACGACCCGTCGGCCGGAGGCATCGACGTCTACCGGCCCTCCTCGCCGGGACCGATCGCCAAGCTGAGCGGCGAAGCGGGCCACTGGAACAGCCCGATCGTCGTCGACGGGCACGTCGTCGAGCCCGAGGGCAACGCCAACGCGCACCAGCTCACGGGCACGCTGGAGATCTTCTCCGCGGGCTGACAACAGCCGCACACGCTGGGCTCGTGCGGTCGCCGATGCTGCCCTCCCCGCAGACGATCTGCGAGACTGCGCGCATAATGCCGCAGCCGGCTTCTCCGCCCGTCGCCCGGCCCAAGGTGATCTACGTGATGGGCGCCGGGCGCAGCGGCAGCACGATTCTCGGCGTCACGCTCGGCAACTGCGACGGCGTCTTCTTCGCGGGCGAGCTGGAGAAATGGCTCGGCAAAGCGGGCCGCTCGCCGCTGCCGGGCGCCGAGCGCGAGCGCTTCTGGGGCGAGGTTCGCGAGCAGGTCGACGCGAGCGATCTCTTCGGTGGGCGGGCAAGCCGCATGGAGCGCTCCTCGGCGCTGTTTCACCCGCGCAACTGGCCCGCACGGCGGCGCATGCGCCGGCGCTACCGGCAGGTTGCCGAAGAGCTCTACCGCGCGGTCGCGCACGTCGCCGGCGTCACCTACGTGGTGGACACCTCGCACTACCCGTTGCGCGCCAGAGAGCTGCAGCATCTGGCGGGGGTCGACCTGTTCCTGATGTTCGTGGTCCGCAACCCGCACAGCGTCGTCGCGTCCCTGGGCCGCGACGACGTCGTCGAGCGCAGGTTCGGAGCGCTCACCACCAACCTGTACCTGTGGTTGACCTATCTGCTCTCGGTGTCGACCTTCCTGCGCCACCCGCGCGAGCAGCGCCTGTTCCTCCGCCACGAGGAGTTCCTCGCCGATCCGCACGCCGTCGTCGCGCAGATCCTGGAGCGGGCGGGCGCTCCCGCAAGCACACCCGACCTCGCCAGGCTGCGCACCGGCGTGCCGTTCCAGGGCAATCGACTGGTCAGATCGGAGGTGGTCGCCCTCGAGCGAAACGAGGGCAGGCCGCAGCAGACCTCGCTCGTCACGTCGCTGCTTCAACTGCCGTGGCGCGCAGTGCTCTCGCGGATGCGACCGACGATCGGCATGCCAACCCCGCGCCAGCCCGTCAGCGCAAGCCTCGGTCCCACGACATGAGCGAGCCTCCAGCCCGGGATGCGCCCGCCGAGCAGGCGGCACAGTCGTCCTCCGCCGATGTTGGGCCGGCCTCGGCGCAGAAGCCCAGGGTGATCTACGTGATGGGCTCCGGGCACAGCGGCAGCACGATCCTCGGCGTCACGCTCGGCAACTGCGCGGGCATCTTCTTCTCCGGCGAGCTGCAGAACTACCTCGGCCGCTCCGGGCTGCCGGTGCTCGGCGGGCTCGAGCGCACGCGCTTCTGGGCGAGCGTGCGCAGGCGCCTCCCCGAGGCGGACGAGCTCTACGGAGGCCAGTCACAGAGGTTGCTGGAGCGCTCGTTCGCGCTGTTCCGCGTTCGCGAGTGGCGCGAGAAGCGGCGCCTGCGCCCGCGCTACCGCCGCGTCGCCGAGGAGCTCTTCCGGGCGATCGCCGGTGTGGCGGGAGCGACGCACATCGTCGACACCTCGCACTTTCCGCTGCGGGCCCGCGAGCTCCAGCAGATCGAGGGCATCGACCTGTATCTGATCTTCCTCGTGCGCGACCCGACGCCGGTCGTCGAGTCGATCGGCCGCATGGTCAACCGTCACGACACCGCGAAGCGCGCGTCGATGACGATCAAGACCAACCTCGACCTGTGGCTGACGCATGCGCTGTCGCTGTCCGTCTTCCTGCGCCAGCCGCCCGAGCGGCGGATCCTCGTGCACTACGAGGACTTCGTCGCAGCGCCCGAGAGCGTGCTGCGCCAGATCCTCGACCACAGCGACTCGACGGCGCCGATCCCAGACCTGGACTCGCTGAAGACCGGCCTTGCGATCCACGGCAACCGCCTGATCGGCGCGGAGGAGGTGGCCCTCAAACGCCAGGCGCGCCGCCCGGCGCCCGCACTGAGGAGCCTCTCAGGCCTGTTGCAGCTGCCGTGGACGCGGATCCTCTCGCGCCTGCAGCCCGCCGCGCACGCGTCAGCGCCCGCGACGTCCGCCGAGCCGCGCTGAGCCCTGTTCGAGCCAGCGCACGAGCGGCGGCCGCGGCGGGGTGGCGCGCGCCAGCCTGGCGAGGGATCTCTCCCCCGCCGCGCAGATGAACGCCTGCCGGCGGTGTTCGCGGTAGTCGTCCATGCCGGTGTAGTCGGTCATGTTCTGTGCGAGCGGAACGGTCGCGAAGCCGAACTCCGCCGCGAGCTCGGCAACCGCCTGGAAGGTCGGCAGCAGCACGAGCTCGTGATCGACCCGGTTGCGCGGCTCGTGGAGCTTTGCGACCTCGAAGAAGCTCGAGCGCGCGGTTGAGATCACGGTGTCGATGACGATCACCTCGGCGCCCGCGCCGCACATCAGCTCGAACAGCTCCAGCGGCTTGGCGCTGACTTCCATGATCCCCAGGCACAGCACCACGTCGAACTGCCCCTCGAGCCGCTGCTCGAAGATGTTGCCCCGCACGAAGCTGTAGCGCGAGCGCTCGACCGCCTTGGCCTCGAACACCAGCTCGGCCTGGTCGAGGTAGGTCTGGTTGGCGTCGATGCCGAGCACGAAATCGGCGCCCGACTCGATCGCGCTCAACGACCACAGGCCCGCGTTGCAACCGAGGTCGAGCACGCGGTGGCCGCTCAGCGTGCCACCCATCAAACCCAGCAGCGGGTCGAAGAAGTAGCGGCGGCGCTGGCGGTGGCGGTTGATCTGGCCGGGCCACGGGACCGGCGTTCGCACCCCACCCTCGAACTCGAACATGTAGTGCCAGCTGGGGAATGCGGCGATCCGATCTTCGAGTTCTTGGTCGTTCACGGGTGTCGCCTGATCAACGAGGTCTCGCGGACCCCGCTCCGCCGGGATCGCCGGCGGGAGTATAGGTAGCACGAGACCAGCGGCTACGCTAGGGGGCACCCCATGCTCAAGCTCGCGCGCTGGTCCACCACGCATCGCAAGTACGTCGTGATCGGCTGGGTGCTGCTGCTGCTCGCCGTCAACGCGTTCGCGCAGTCCGCCGGCACGAGCTACTCCAACAACTTCACGCTGCCCAACTCCGACGCCCAGCGCGCCGCCGACCTGCTTCAGCGCAGCTTCCCCGCGCAGGCGGGCGACCGCGACACGATCGTCTACAGGGTCAGCTCCGGCAACGTCCTGGAAGCGGCGGTGCGCACGCGCATGAGCGCGATGTTCGCCAAGGTCAGGGCGCTGCCGCACGTGACGAGCGTGATCAGCCCCTACGCCGGTCCCTCCGCGGGCAAGTCGGTCTCCGCCAACAGGAAGATCGCGTTCGCGACGGTGGTGTTCGACGAGAAAGCCAACCTGCTGCCCAAGAGCGCGCCCGAACGCGTCGTGGCGGTGGCGCGCTCCTACGCGCGGCCGGGGCTCGACGTGGAGCTCGGCGGACAGGCGATCGAGGCCACCGAGCAGGTCGGCTTCGGCGTGTCCACCGCCGTCGGCCTGCTGGCTGCGATCGTCGTGCTGCTGCTGACGTTCGGCTCGCTGATCGCGATGGGCCTGCCGATCGTCACCGCGCTGTTCGGCCTCGGCACCGGGCTCGGGGCGATCGCGCTGTTCACGCACGTGGTCGACACCCCCAACTTCTCCTCCGAGCTCGCCGCCATGATCGGGCTGGGCGTCGGGATCGACTACGCGCTGTTCATCCTCACCCGCTTCCGCGAGGCCTACGCCACGCCCGGGCCGACGTTCCAGAACGCGCGCGAGTCGGTCGTGCAGGCGATCGACACCGCCGGGCGCGCGGTCCTGTTCGCGGGATCGACGGTCGTGATCGCGCTGCTGGGCATGATGCTGCTCGGCGTCGACTTCCTCTACGGCGTGGCGATCTCCGCGTCGATCGGCGTGCTGCTGGTGATGCTCGCCTCGCTGACGCTGCTGCCGGCCCTGCTGACGATCGCGGGCGCGCGCGTGGCCGCCGGCGGGCGCAGGGCGCGCGCACGCGTGCGCGCCGCGCAGCAGGCCGGCGACGTCGCCGGGGCCGCCGCTGCCGCGGGCTCGGCCGGCGCCGGCGCGGCGTGGCTGCGCTGGAGCGCGTTCGTGCACCGGCGCCCGAAGACGATCGCAACCGTCGCCGCGCTGACCATGCTGCTGATCGCCGCGCCCGCCACCGCGCTGCGTCTCGGCTCCAGCGACGCCTCCAACGACCCCGCCGGCCAGACGACCCACAAGGCCTACGAGCTGCTCGCGCAGGGCTTCGGCGAAGGCTTCAACGGGCCGCTGCTGGTCGTCGCAAAGGTTCCCAACCCGAAGCGGGAAGCCGCCGAAAACGGCGTGCTGCTGACGACGCCTGCAGGCGGCGGCGCGAGATCCGTCGAACGGCTGCGCACGGCGATCGCGGCGACGCCCGGCGTCGTGTCGGTGGCGCCCGCGAAAACGAGCCCCAACCAAGAGGTGGCCACGATCACCGTCTACCCGCGCTCCTCGCCGCAGGCCTACGCGACCACCCAGCTGGTCTCGCGCCTGCGCGAACACGTGATCCCGCCGCTGGAGGCACGCACGGGGATGACCGTGTACGTCGGCGGCGTGACCGCCGGGGCGGTCGACTTCGCGACCACGCTCGGCCACAAGCTGCCGCTGTTCATCGGCGTGGTCGTGCTGCTGTCGGCGCTGCTGCTGCTGATCGTCTTCCGCTCGCTGGTGATACCGCTGCAGGCGGCGGTGATGAACCTGCTGAGCATCGGCGCGTCGTTGGGCGTGATCGTCGCGATCTTCCAATGGGGCTGGCTGGGGAGCCTGATGGGGACCCAGCAGGGGCCGATCGAGTCGTTCATCCCCGTGATGCTGTTCGCGATCGTGTTCGGGCTGTCGATGGACTACGAGGTGTTCCTCGTCTCGCGCATGCACGAGCGCTGGACGCACACGCGCGACAGCTCGCGCGCGGTCGCCGAGGGCCTCGCGCTGACCGGGCGCGTGGTGACCGCGGCCGCGGCGATCATGGTCTGCGTGTTCCTGTCGTTCATGCTCGGCGAAGACCGCATCATCAAGGAGTTCGGCCTGAGCCTCGCCAGCGCCGTGTTCCTCGACGCGCTGGTCGTGCGCTGCCTGCTGCTGCCGGCCACGCTCGACATCATCGGCAGGGTCACCTGGCTGCTGCCCGCCCGGCTGGACCGGGTGCTGCCGCGGCTGAACGTCGAGGGGACGCTGCACCGGGAAGCCGACGAGGCCAAGCAGGAGCAGGGCGCCGGCACGACGCCCGCTGGCGCCGGCGCACGCGGGCGCAGGAGCGTCGCGACAGAGGGAGCGGAGGGCTGAGCCCAGCCCTCCGGAGGGCGGCGCTCGCCCTCCCGGTCTGGCTGGTCGCGCTCGGCGCCCAGCCGCCCGCCGCTGCAGCGGCCTCCGTGGAGATGGCCGGCGCCGGCGCCGGCGGCCGGACGTCGGCGCTGCTCGTGTTCCTGCCAGCCGGCGAGCGCGAGCTGGCGGACGTGCCCGGCCTGTCGGTGGGGATCATGTCCGCCGCCCAGGGCCAGTACTCGGCCGCGCAGCTGCTGCTCGACATCACCCAGGGTGCGCGCGTGGCCGCCTCGGCCTACCCCCGCGCCCACCCGCCGGCGCTGTCGCTGGGGGCAGCGGGAACGGCGGGCGTGATCGAAGGCTGGAGTGTCGCCCGCAAGCGTGCCGAAGACGCGCCGCAGCTGCTGCGACCGGGCCTGCTGGCCAGCGAGGTTCCCGGCGGCGCCGGCTTCGTGGGGATCGCCGGCGGCGGCGAGCTCGACGCCGTCGCCGCCGCCGAGCGCTCCGGGCGCGTGGCGGCGGTGTCGCTCGGGCCGGCGTCCACGCTGCTGGCGCGCATCGCCGCGCTGCGCGCGCGCAGGCGGCTGGTCGTGGCGGATCTGCCCGGCGGCCAAGGCGGCCGCGCGGACCTGCTCGCGCTAAGCGAAGGGCGCGCCGCGCGCGAGCTGCTCATCGTGGTGCAGCGCGCGGCGGACGGGCAGAGCGGCGAGCTGCTGTGGACTGCCGCCTGCGGGCTCGCCGGCGCGAGCGGGCGCTCCGGCGCAGCTGGGTCGGCCGGTGCGAGCGGACCCGCGCGCAACAGCGCAATGGAGCTCAGCTCCCAGAGCACCCGTGAGCGAGGTTTGGTCGTGTCGGTCGACGTGGCGCCGACGATCCTCGCGCACCTCGGCGTGGCGATCCCCGCGGACATGCGCGGCGAGCAGATCCAGACCGACGGACAGCTGCGCTCGGCCAGCCTGCGGGGGTTGATGGCGCGCCTGCGCGCGATCTCCGGGCGGCGACTGAAGGCGCTCGCGTTCCTGCTCATCGCGTGGGCGCTGCTGCTGATCGCCGCCGCGCCATCCGCGCGCGGGCGTGCGTGGGCGCTGCGCGCCGGCGCGCTCGGCGTGCTGTGGGCCCCCGTCGTCGTCCTGATCCCCGCGGCGCTCGAGCCGAGCGCGGCGGTCGAGTACGTCACGATCGCGCTCGCGTGCATGGCGCTCGGCGCGCTCACCGACGCGCTGCTGGCGTGGCCGCGCGCGCCGCTGGCCCCCGCGCTCGTCGCGATCGTCGCGCTCACCGCCGACGCGCTGGCGGGCACGCAGCTGTCGATGCGCTCGCTGCTCGGCCCCGACCCGATCCTCGGCGCGCGCTTCTACGGCATCGGCAACGAGCTCAAGTCGGGGCTCGCCGTGCTCGTGCTCGCGGCCGTCGCCGCCGCGCTGTACCCGGCCGCGCGCGGTCGCCGCGCGGCGCTCGCGATGGCGTGCGCCGGCTTGGTGCTGGCGGTCGTCGAGGGCTCGGCGCGGATCGGCGCCGGCGTCGGCGGCGTGATCCTCGTGAGCTTCGGCTTCGCGGTGGCAACGGTCATGCTCGCGCCCGGCGCGCTGACGCGCAGGCGCGCGCTGATCGTGCTCGTCAGCCCCGTCGTCGCGCTCGTCGGATTGGCGGCGATCGACCTCGCCACCGCGCACGGCGCCGGCCACTTCACCGGCAGCGTCCTGCATGCGCGCTCGGCGGGCGACGTGCGCGACATCGTCGTCCGCCGCTACACCGCCGCCTGGGACGAGCTGCGCAACGCGGCGATGCCCGTCGCGACCGCCGTCGCGCTCCTGGCCGTGGGCATCGGCGTGCGGTTGCGCAGCCGCCTGCTCGCCCCCGTCGGCCGCGACCCCGCCTGGCTCGCCGCGCTCGCCGGCGGGCTGGCCGCCGGCGTCGTCGGCGCGCTCGTCGAGGACTCCGGCCCGGTGCTGCTCGTGGTGGCCGTGTTCGCGCTCGGCTGCGTGCTCAGCTATCTGTGGGGGCGGCCGGCGGCGGATTCACGCGATGCGGCTCAGCTCTCGTCGGCTGGCGCTGCGACGTCGTCGAGGCCAGGGATCGGCTCGATCGGGAGCTCATCGTAAAGCGCGTCCAGCTCGGCGAGATCCGAACGGTCCTGAGGCCGTCCCGCCAGACGCTTGAAGCCGACGACGCTTGGAAGCGCGGCGACACGGACCCTCTGCCCGTCCCACTGTGTCGTCTCGGCTCGTCCCGCCACGGTGTCGTAGTCGAGGGGCGGGAGCCCGCCGCGCATGATGTCGACGATCCCGTGCCGGCTGTTGATGCGTAGATGCTCACCGCCATTGACATCCTCGGGCGTCAGCACCTTGCCATCGCGCAATCGCCTGCCGTCCACGCGCTCGAGGAAGCGAAGCACCGCAGCGTCCGCATCGGGACCGTCCGGGACGAGCAGATCGCTGTCCTTGGTAGCGCGAACGTGACCGTGATAGATCACGCTGAATCCTCCGATCACCACATAGTCGAGCCCGACCGCATCGGCGTCCGCGACGACGCCGGCGAGGTCAGGACCAGAGAGCTCGTCTTGGGGCATGGCCCGCTCGTATGGACGCGACGAGCAGCGAGACCGCCTGCTGAGAAAGCCGCTGGCCGACCTCGAGCCGCTGGGCGGGTGTCAGCGCCATGTTGCTGGCGCGCAGCTGCTCGGCCTCTTCGCGGTTGATCTCAGCCCACTCCTCCTCGTGGCCGACCGACAGCAGCGGAGTGCTCGGCGGTGACTTCGGACTTGGCGACCTGGGCTCCATTCCATCGATTCTACGCCGGCCACCAGCACCGCGAGGGCGCGAACGGCCCTCACCCACCCCGCGGCGACCACTCGAACGTGCGCGAGGCGACCAGCAGCCCGACGACGCCCCAGGCGAGGATCACCGCCAGGTCGCCGACTGCGATGCCGGTGCCGTGTGTCTGGATGAACGCCCCCCGCAGCGCTTTGGCGAGGTGGCGGATCGGGAAGACCGTCGCGATGTCGCGCAGGAACCTCGGGATCTGGCTTTCCGGGACGAACACGCCCGAGATGAAGTACAGCGGCAGCACGGTGATGTTGATCGCGGGCGCGGCGGCTTCGGCGTTCGCGATGCGCGTGGAGACGGCGAAGGAAACGCACGAGAAGGCCGCGGCGCCGAGCACCACGGTCACGACCAGACCGAGGATCGTCGAGTCGGGGACGCGCACGTCGTAGGCGAGCTTGCCGATCAGCAGCAGCAGCGCCGACATCGCGACGGCGACGACGACACCGACGGCGGCGCGACTGCCGATCATGATGCCCGCGGGAAGCGGCGTCCCGCGCAGGCGCTTGTACTCGCCGTTCTCGCGCTGGGTGACGATCGTCTGGGTGAGGTTGACGAACGACGCCGAGATGATCCCCAGCGCCATGATTCCCGGCACGTAGAACGTGGTGATCTTGATCCGGTGGCCGTCGGCGATCGTCGTGCCCTTGAAGATCGTCGCGAAGATCACGAGGAACACGATCGGCATCAGCACCGTGAAGTAGCGCGACTGCGGGTTGCGCCAGAAGCGCTCGAGGTCCGAGCGGAACTGGTGCGCGAACACGGCCCGGCGGCTCATTCCGGATGCTCCTGCTCGCCGGTCAGGCGCAGGTAGATGTCCTCGAGCGTCGGGCGGCCCACCGTCAGGTCGCCGAGGCCCTCGCCGCGCTCCAGCGCCCACCCCGACAGCGCGTGCAGCGCGCTCGCCGGCTCGCGCACGCTCATGTGCACGCGGCCGTCCTCGCGCAGCCGCGCGGCCGACGCCAGCTCCCCCGGCAGCTGCGCGATGGCGCTGCCGGCCGGCAGCGTGAAGGAGACATCGCTCAGCTCGCGGTCGCGTCCGCCGAGCGTCGCCGGCGTGCCTTCGGCGACGATCTCCCCCGCGACGATCACCGCCACGTGGTCGGCGAGCGTCTGCGCCTCGTCCATGTAGTGGGTGGTCAGGAAGATCGTCTTGCCGAGCTCGCGCAGATTCGCGATCACCTCCCACGCGTGGTGGCGCGCGCCCGGGTCGAAGCCCGTCGTCGGCTCGTCCAGGAACACCAGCTCCGGATCGCCGATCAGCGCCAGCGCCACGTCCAGGCGCCGCAGCTGCCCGCCGGAGAGCTGGCTGGTGCGCACGTCGCGGCTCTCGGGCAGGCCCACCAGCTCGATCGTCTCCGCCGCTCCTCGCGGGTGCGGGTAGTAGCCCGCATACAGCTCGACGAGCTCGCGCACCGTCAGCTCGGCGGGCATCGTGCACGCCTGCAGCACCAGGCCGATCCGCGAACGCCAGCCGCCGTCAGCCGCAGCGGGATCCACGCCCAGCACGCGCACCTCGCCGGCGCTGCGCGAGCGGTAGCCCTCGAGGATCTCCACCGTCGTCGTCTTGCCCGCCCCGTTCGGGCCGAGAAACGCGAAGATCTCCCCGTGATGAACCTCCACGTCGATCCCGCGCACGACCTCGCGCTCGCCATAGAACTTGCGCAGCCCGCTGACGGAGATGACCGGGCCGTCGCTTCCGTTGGAACACAGGCCGGGCATGTCAACCACCGTACACTGACTGCCGACCATGTCGCTCGAACACGTTGACGTGCTGATCGTCGGCGCCGGCCTGTCCGGCATCGGCGCGGCCCACCACCTGCAGGCCAACTGCCCGCGCAGGACCTACGCGATCCTCGAGGCGCGCGAGGCGATCGGCGGCACGTGGGATCTGTTCCGCTACCCGGGGATCCGCTCGGACTCCGACATGTACACGCTCGGCTACCGCTTCCGCCCGTGGAAGGACGCCCACGCGATCGCCGACGGGCCCGCGATCCTCGACTACGTGCGCGAGACCGCCCGCGACGGCGGCATCGAACGCAACATCCGCTTCCAGCATCGCGTGCTCAGCGCCGAGTTCTCCAGCGACGACGCGCGCTGGACCGTGCATGCGCAGCGCGGCGACACCAGCGAGACGGTCGAGCTGAGCTGCTCCTTCCTGCTCCTGTGCAGCGGCTACTACCGCTACGACGAGGGCTACACCCCGGACTTCCCGGGAACCGAGCGCTTCGCCGGGCGCATCGTGCACCCCCAGCACTGGAGCGAGGACATCGACTACACGGGCAAGCGTGTGGTCGTGATCGGCAGCGGCGCGACCGCCGTGACGCTCGTCCCGGCGATGGCCGAGCGCGCCGCGCACGTGACGATGCTGCAGCGCTCGCCGAGCTACGTGCTGTCGCTGCCGGGCGAAGATCCGATCGCCGGCGTTCTGCGCCGCGTGCTTCCCGCGAAGGTCTCCTATCCGATCGTGCGCTGGAAGAACGTGCTGCTCGCAACGCTGCTCTTTCAGGCCAGTCGACGCCGGCCCTCGCTGGTCAAGCGGCTGATCCGCAGGGGCGTGGAGCGCCGGCTCCCCCGCGGCTACGACGTCGACACGCACTTCAAGCCGCGCTATGACCCATGGGACCAGCGCATGTGCCTGGTGCCCGACGGCGACCTGTTCGAGGCGATCGGCACCGGGCGCGCCTGCGTGGTCACCGACCGGATCGAGTCGTTCACCGAGAACGGCCTCGCGCTCGCCTCCGGGGCCGAGCTCGACGCCGACCTGGTCGTCACCGCCACCGGCCTGAACATGCTCGTGTTCGGCGGGATCGACATGTCCGTCGACGGGCGCGCGGTCGAGCTTCCGCAGACGACCAGCTACAGGGGCATGATGCTCGGCGGCGTGCCCAACATGGCGTTCGCGATCGGCTACACCAACGCCTCGTGGACGCTCAAGTGCGACCTCACCTGCGAATACGTCTGCCGCCTGCTCAACCACATGGACGCGGGCGGGTACGACCGGTGCATGCCCGACGACAGCGACCCCACGATCGAACGCCAGCCGATGATCGACTTCTCCTCCAGCTACGTGCAGCGCGCGATCGAGCAGTTCCCCAAGCAGGGCTCCAAGCCGCCCTGGCGCCTGTACCAGAACTACCCGCGCGACCTCCTCGGCCTCAGGTTCGGCCCCGTCGAGGACGGGGCGATGCGGTTCTCACGCCGCGCAGTCCCTGCACGCGCCGTGCAGCACGATCTCGTGCTCTGACACCGCCAGCGGCACGCGCTCGCTGAGCGAGTCGATCGCGCGCTCCAGGCCCGCGTCTGAGAACGGCATCACCAGGCCGCACTGGTCGCACACGAGATGGTGGTGGTGCTGCTCGTGCTCGCACACGCGCTCGTAGCGGACCATCGCCTGACCCGTCTCCACCCGCTGCACCAGCGCCATCGCCTCCAGCTCGTCGAGGATCCGGTAGACGCTCGCGCGGCTGACCGGGCGCGAGGAGCGCGCGCGCAGCGCGTCCTCGATCTCCACCGCCGTCAGCGCGCACTCCTGTCCAGCGAGCAGCTCCAGCAGCGCGCGCCTGGCGCCGCCGCGCTTGCGCCCGGCGGCCGCCAGCGCGAGCTCGGCTTGCTGCACCCACTCCTGTGAAGCGTCGGCAGTCATGTCACCGATGGTAGGCCGGCTGTCCTTCGGTTTCGCCATGCGGCGCAAACTCGCCCGATCGTGTAGGACGTGGCGCTGCCGGCGCCGACGAAGAACCCGACGGGGTAGTTCGTTTCGTAGGAGGCGGCGATCGCGACCCACACAGTCAGCAGGGCGATTGCCACCGATAGACCCATCGCCACGAGCGGCCGGTCGGTGAATGAGCGGGCGGCCGCCGGCGCGCCGATCATCAGGCTGAAGATCAGCAGTGTCCCGACGACCGGCACGGTCATCGTCGTTGTCAGGGCGAGGACCGCGAGGAACAGCATCTCCATGCGCAAGCCGCTGATGCCGCGTGCCTCTCCTACCTCGGGGAGGAGGGAGGAGAGCATCAGCGGCCGGCAGAGGATGGCGATGGCGAGGATGCACAGGGCGCCGAGGATCGCCGTCGGTGCGATCTCGTTGGGGCTGATGCCGAGGACCTCGCCGAACAGCAGCGAGTAGACCTCGGGGGCGTACTCGACGCTGAAGCTCAAGAACAGCGCGCCAAGGGCGAGCATCGCTACGAGCGTGAGGGCGGTTGCGACGTCGTGGCGTCCTTTGCGGCCGAGCAGGCCGATCGTCATAGCGCCGCCGAGCGAGAAGACCCCGAGCCCGATGAGCGTGGAGGCGCCGATCAGGATGGCGCCGGCGGCCCCGGCGAAGGACCCGTTGGGGATCGCGTGCGCGGCGAACGCCGATCCGCGCATGACCGTGAAGAACCCCACGATCCCGGCGACTACCGCGACGATGCTCGCGACCTCCCAGGCGTTGACCATGAAACCGGAGAACATCGTTGTCTGCCGCTAGCTCGTTGTCGTAGGCTGCGCCACCAGCGAGGCGGACGATCTCCGGTCGGCTCGCCGGCGGCGCCTGGCTTCGGGGAGCCCAGACAGCAGGTAGGTGATGAACACGAGCGTCACGACGAAGAAGCTCACGGGCCAGATGGTGCCGTGCGGCGGCCAGTGGTAGCTGTCGTAGGCGAGGACGATGCCGAGCCACATGGCGGCGACCCCGATGCCCGCCGCCGTCAGCAGCGCGGTAAGCGGGCGTCTGGTGATTCGCAGCGCGCTCGCGGCCGGCCCGACGATCAGAGCTGTCGAGAGGATCGTCCCGATCGTGATTGCCGCGAGCGCCGCCGCGAGCGCGAGCGCGAGCAGGTAGAGCACGCCGACGAGCCGCACGGGGATTCCGCGGGCCGATGCCATCTCGGCGTTCACGGAGCTGAGCAGCAGCGGACGGTAGATCGTGAGCGTGATCGCCAGCACAATCGCGCCAAGTAGCACGATCAGCGGGATTGTCGTGCTGGAGATCGCAAACACCGAGCCGAAGAGGATCGTGACGGTTGCTCCGGTGGCGCTGTGGCCGGTCGTGTACAGATGCAGCAATAGGGCCGCGAGCCCGAGCCCGGCGCCTAGCACGATCCCGGTGGCCAGATCGCGCCCGCGGGCGCGTTGCACGCCGATCGCTTCCATCGCGCCCGCGGCAATCACGTTGCCCAGCACGAACCCCCACAGCGGTCCGACGCCGACGAGATACGCGCCCGCGCCGCCCGTGGTCCCCAGGTCGCCGAATGCCTCGCCCGCGAAGGACTGGCCGCGCATGACCGTGAACACCCCGACCACGCCGGTGACGACCGCGACGAGCGCCCCCACGGCGAGGGCGATGTGCACGGCTTCGCTTTCGAAGAACCCAGAGGCGAAGACCGGGGACAGGAAGTGGCTCACGACAGGACCTCGGATCGAGGGAAGACCCCCTCGTGGCCGGCCAGGTCGGTGTCCTCGCCGGCACCGGCGACGATCAGTACGCGACCGTGGACGTGCAGCACATCGACATGGTGGCCATAGAGCTCGCTGAGGACATCGGGGCGGACGACCTCCTCGGTGGTTCCGCTGACGGCCCGCCCGGCGGCGAGGTAGACGATGCGGTCCATGACCGGCAGCAGCGGGTTGATCTCGTGTGCGGAGATCAGCACCGCGATCTTCTGCTCGCGGGCAATACGTGCGAGCAGCGCCACGACTTCGTGGGCGCTGCCCAGGTCGAGGTTCGCGAGCGGCTCATCGAGGAGCAGCAGCCGTGGCCGGCCGATAAGCGCGTGTGCGATCAGGACGCGCTGCTGCTCCCCACCGGAGAGCTTGCCGACGCGCGTGTCGGCGAAGCGCTCGGCGTCGACCGCGTGCAGCATCTCCTCGACGAGCGCCCGCCTGCTCCGGGAGGGCCGTGGCACCCCCAGACGGTGCGCGTCGATGCCGAGCCCCACGAGATCGCGCGCGCGCAGCGGAACATCCGGGTCGAACAGGAACTTCTGCGGCACGTAGCCGATCAGGCGATGGCGGCGTGCGTGCTCGCGGGGGTGGGCGGGCCCGCCAAAGAGCACGCGTCCCGCGCTCGCCGCCTGCAGACCGAGGATCACCCGGAACAGCGTCGTCTTGCCCGCCCCGTTCGAGCCGATCAGGCCCGTGAACTCACCCGGCGCGATCTGAAAGCTGACCCGATCGAGGATCGTGCGACCGGACAGCCGCACGCAGACGCCGTCGACCCGGAGGATCTCCTGGCTCTCGGCGGCGCGCGGCGCCTCGTTCATGGCACGAGCTTCTGCGTGGAGGCTTTTTCCGTCACGGCCTTTTCCAGTGCCTGGACCTCGGCGAGCATCCACGACTGGTAGTCGTAGCCGGGGACCGGCATCGTCTCGTACACGCCAACCACCGGGATGCCTTCCTTGAGCGCCAGTTCCCTGAAGGAGTTGGTCAGCGAGTCGGTCACCTGCTGGTTGTAGACGAACACCTTGACCTTGTGCCCCGTGAACAGGCCGTTCTGCAGCGTCACATCCTGCGGCGCCGGGTCGGTCCCGTTCATGATCGCGGCCTGCAGCGTGAACGGCGTCATGTTCCTCGTCTCGGTGGCTTCGAGCATGTAGTCGCCGACTGGCTCGGTCGTCGCGACCGGCGTGCCCGAGTAGGCAGCCTTGAACTTCGCGATCGCCGCGTACCACGGCTTCAACGCTTCTTCGAACTTCTTGGCGTTTTCCTGGAAATACGCCGCGTGCGCCGGCTGCAGCGCCGACAGGTCGCTCGCCAGCGCCTTCGCGACGGCCGGCATCGTTTCCGGTTTGTACCAAAGATGCGGATTCGGGGTGGAATCCGGGAGACCGAGCAGCTTCTGGACGTTGATGACCTTCCGCGAAGAGCTCGGCGACGCCGACTCGATCTTTTCCATCCACGTGTCATACCCAACCCCGTTTTCGATCAGCAGAGCCGCTGCGCTGACCGTCTCCGCTACGCTGGGGCTCGCTTCGAAGGTGTGGGGGTCGGTGTTCGGGTTGCTCTCGATCGCGGTGACCTTCACGTATTTCCCGCCGATCTGTTCGATCACGTTCGCGTACTCGTTCTCGGCGCCGACCGCGACGATCTCGCCGGCGGGCGCGGCGCCCGCGCCACCGCCGCCGCAGCCCGCGATGAGCGCGCAGAGCGCGGCGAGGATCAGGGCGGCGGCGACGATACGGGGACGTCGGGCCGAACGCTCGTGCTTCATCTGGAAGGCTCCTTTGGCGGTTGGATCTGGCTGGATCTCGGGGCGCCGGTCACCGGTCGGACCGTCGCCGATCGACGGCGCCCGGATGCGGCACCGCGCAACCTATCATAAGACTGAGTCTCGTTCTTAGTCTTGCCCTGCGCCGCCCCCGGCCAGCCGCAGAGACGCAGCGCTGCGCGGGCGGCCAGTCTCAGCCGGAGAGCCCCAGCGCCGCGCGCAGCTCCGCCAGCCCGACTCCCTCGACGCGGACGACCTTCTCGCGCGCGCCGGCGCCGCGCACGACGGACACGCTGCGCACGCCGACGTGCGCCCGCTTGGCGATCAGACGGCAGAGCGCGTCGTTGGCGCGCCCGTCGACGGGCGGCGCGGTGACGCGCACGAGCAGCGCGCCGCCGCGCTCGCCGACGACCTCGTTCGCGCCGGCGCGCGGCGTCAGCCGCACCGCTATCTCGCAGAAGCTATTCGAGTTCGCTCTGGCGTTTGCGATTGACGTACAGCACGCCGCCGACGATCAGGATCACGACGATGATGATGCCGCCGGCGATGTAGCGCAGTTTGTGGTGGACGGCTTTCTTGGTCGTCTGCTTGGCGGCTTCCGTCGGCGTCAGGATCGTCACGGGCACGTGCTTGGCTTCGAGCGCGGCGACGGTCTTGGGCTCTTCTTTGGGCCCATATTTCGCGAGCACGTAGCTGCCGTCCTTGAGCGTGATGCGCAGGGAGCGCAGTTTCTTGTTGACCGTGACGGCCTGGATCTGGCCGCCGGCGAGCTGCTGTTCGTAGGTCGTGAAGCTCTCCGGCTGATAGGTGGGGGTGCTCGCGGCGCCGGCGACGCCGGCGGTGAGCATCAGCGCGGCGCAGGCCAGCGACGCGACGCAGACGGCGATCCTGGTGGTGAGAGAGGCTGTTGTAGTCGGGGACATCGGCGGTACCCTACCGTCCTACACCCTGCCCGTGTCGCGCCGGTAGGCGTGCGCCGCCGCCGCGCTCAGCAGAAGCGTCCACGCGATCATCACGACCCACCCCATCGTGCTCCAGGCGGCGCCGCCGAGGGCCACGTGGCTCGCCCGCACGAGCCAGTAGGAGGGGATCAGCTCCGCGAGGCCATGCAGGAAGCCGTGGCTGCCCAACGGGAACCACACGCCGCCGAGCAGCGCGAGCAGCGACACGCCGCCGCCGAGCGCGGGGCCGATCGAGTCGGGCGTGAGCAGGTGCCCGAGCATGATCCCGAGCGCCGCGAACGGCACGAGGCCGAGCAGGATCAGCCCGGTCATCCTCAGCCACTCCCCGGCGCTCAGGCTGACCCCCAGCGAGGCGCCGGCCGCGTACAGCGCGAGCAGGCTGATCAGCGCCATCATGTATGCGGTGAGAACCTTCACGCGGAAGTAGGCGCGCGGCTTGAGCGGGGTGATGCGCAGCTGGCGATTCCAGCCGACGGCGCGCTCGGCGGCGATCCGCCCGCCGCTGGAGAGCATCGCGCTCATCGTCCCGAACGCGGCCATCCCGACCATGTAGTAGAGCGGGAACGAGATGCCGCTGCCCCCGAAGTCGCGGACGTTGCGGTTGGGGCCCGCGACCACGAAGAACAGGATCAGCGGGAATCCGAGCGAGAGCAGGAAGAAGCGCCGGTTGCGCAGCGTCCGCAGCAGCTCGTAGCGCATGTAGACGAGCGCCATCAGGCCTCTCCCCGCGCGCTCGCCCCGCCGTCGCCCGTCAGCTGCAGGAACGCCTGCTCGAGGCCGGCGGCGGCGATCTCGATGTCGCGGGCATCGGGATGGGCGGCGAGCAGCGCCCTGATGGCGGCGTCGGAGTCGGCGCAGTGCAGCACGATCGCATCGCCGCGGCGCTCGGCGCCGCTGACGCCGGGCAGCGCGGCGAGCGCATCGAGCTCGACGCCGGGCAGCGTCGCGCGCAGCGTGCGCGTGCCGACCATCGCCCTGATCTCGGTGGTGGGCCCGTCGGCGACGATCGCGCCGTGCGCCATCAACACCGCGCGATCGGCGTACGCGTCGGCCTCCTCGAGGTAGTGCGTGGCGAACACGATCGTCTTGCCGCGCGCGGCGAACGCGCGCATGGTCGTCCAGAACGCGTGGCGGCTCTCGACGTCGAGCGCGACGGTCGGCTCGTCGAGCACGAGCAGCTGCGGATCGCTGACGAGCGCAACGGCGAGGCGTACGCGCTGGGTCTGACCGCCGGAGAGCTTCTGCGTGCGCTGTCCGGAGATGTCGCCGATGCCGGCGAGCTCGAGCGCCTCGCGCACGCCGAGCGGCGAGGGGTACAGCGAGGCGATCATCGTGACGAGCTCGCGCACCGACAGGTCCCTGATCAGCGTGCCGGTCTGCAGCATGCCCCCGACCGCGCCGCGCGCGATCGCCTGGGAGGGCGGGCGGCCGAATACGGACACGCTGCCGGCGTCGGGCTCGAGCAGGCCGAGCAGCATGTCGATCGTGGTCGACTTGCCGGCGCCGTTCGGCCCGAGCAGCGCGACGGTCTCGCCGGCGGCGATCTCGACGTCGATCCCGCGCACCGCGCGGATCGGCCCGTCGGGCCCGCGGAAGGACTTCTCCAGGCCGCGCAGCTGGATCTCGCTCGAGGGCCCGCCGCGCGCGCCTTCGAGCGAGCGGGCGCTCATTTGCGGGCCGTGCGCATCGCCTTCAGCCGCTCGACCTTGGAGAGGACGACCTTGCGCATGCGCACGGAGGAGGGCGTCACCTCGACGGCCTCGTCCTCGCGCACGAACTCGAGCGCCTCGTCGAGCGTGAGTTTGCGGTGGGCGTCCAGGCGCACGAGCACGTCGGCGGTGGAGGAGCGCATGTTGGTCAGGTGCTTCTCCTTGACGGGGTTCACGTCGAGGTCCTCCGAGCGTGCGTTCTCGCCGATGATCATGCCTTCGTAGACCTCCTCGCCGGGGCCGACGAACAGCGAGCCGCGTTCCTGCAGGGTGAACAGCGAGAAGGTGACGGTCTCGCCGCGGCGGTCGGCGACGAGCACGCCGCTGGTGCGCGTGAGCAGCTCGCCCGCCCACGGCTCCCAGCGGTCGAAGACGTGGTGCATGATCCCGGTGCCGCGCGTCTCGGTGAGGAACTGCGTGCGAAACCCGATCAGCCCGCGGGCCGGCACGAGGTAGTCCATGCGCACCCAGCCGGTGCCGTGGTTGGTCATGTGCTCCATGCGCCCCTTGCGCGCGGCCAGCAGCTGGGTGACGGTGCCGACGTGCTCCTCGGGAACGTCGACGGACAGGCGCTCGACGGGCTCGTTGCGCTTGCCGTCGATCTCGCGCTCGACCACATGCGGCTGCCCTACTGTCAGCTCGAAGCCCTCCCTGCGCATCATCTCGACGAGCACCGCCAGCTGCAGCTCGCCGCGTCCCTGGACCTCGTATGTGTCGGGGCGGTCGGTGTCCTTGACGCGCAGCGAGACGTTTCCGATCAGCTCCTGGTCCAGGCGCGCGCGGATCTGGCGGGCGGTGATCTTGTCGCCGTCTTTGCCGGCGAGCGGCGAGGTGTTGACGCCGAGCGTGATCGACATGGCGGGCTCGTCGACGGTGATCACGGGCAGCGGGCGCGGGTCGCCGAGGTCGGCGAGCGTCTCGCCGATCGTGACCTCGGCGATGCCGGCGACGGCGATGACCTCCCCGGGGCCGGCTTCGGGCGCGTCGACGCGATCGAGCGCGTCGGTGACGTACAGCTCGGCGACGGTCGCGCGCTGGATCGAGCCGTCGGCGCGGCACCACGCGATCTGCTGGCCCTTGCGGATGTTCCCGTGGCGCACGCGGCAGATGGCCAGCCGCCCGACATACGGGGATGCGTCGAGGTTGGTGACGAGCGCCTGCAGCGGGTGCTCGGGGTCGTATGTCGGCGCGGGGATGTGCTCGAGCAGCAGGTCGAGCAGCGGCGCGAGGTTCTCCTCCTCAATCGGATGCCCGGGGTCGTAGTGCAACGAGGCCACGCCGGCCTTTGCGTTGCAGTAGACGATCGGGAACTCGATCTGGTGCTCGTCGGCGTCGAGGTCGAGGAACAGCTCGTACACCTCGTCGACGACCTCGGCGACGCGTGCGTCGGGGCGGTCGACCTTGTTGACGACGAGGATCACGGGCAGCTTCGCCTCGAGCGCCTTGCGCAGCACGAAGCGCGTCTGCGGCAGCGGCCCCTCGGAGGCGTCGACGAGCAGCAGCACGCCGTCGACCATCGTCAGCCCGCGCTCGACCTCGCCGCCGAAGTCGGCGTGCCCGGGGGTGTCGATGATGTTGAGCTTTACGTCCCTGTAGCGCAGCGAGGTGTTCTTGGCGAGGATCGTGATGCCCTTCTCGCGCTCGAGGTCCATCGAGTCGAGCACGCGCGTGGCGACGTCCTGGCCGGCGCGAAACGCGCCCGACTGCCACAGCATCGCGTCGACGAGCGTGGTCTTGCCGTGGTCGACGTGCGCGACGATCGCGACGTTCCGAATGTCATCTCTGGCTACGAGCACGGCCGACAAGGCTAGCGGCGCGAGCCGCGGGTGCTGGAGCGCGGGTGTGAACGCGGCCGCGGATGGGGCTAGCGCCCGACCCCCACCGCGCGCAGCCCCGTGCGCAGCCCGAAGCGCGCGAGCGCCGCGGGGTAGCGCTCGGCGGCGGCGATCGTCTGCTCCAGCGCGTCCGCGAAGCGATGGATCTCCGACTCCTCGATGGTGAGCGCGGGCAGCGCCTTGATCACGTTCATGTGGTGGCCGGCGACCTGGCAGAAGATCCTGTGCTCGTGGAACAGAGGCACGGTGACCAGCTGCGAGAACAGGCCCGGCTGACGGCGCTCGACCCGCTCCCACAGGCGTCGCGCGCTTGCGCCGGCGGGCGGGCCGAATTCGATCGCCCACATCAGCCCCATCCCGCGCACGTCTCTGACGACCTCGAAGCGCTCGACCAGCGGCGTCGTCAGCTCGAGCAGCAGCGCCCCCATGCGCTCGGCGCGAGCGATCAGGTCCTCCTGGTCGAGCACGCGCAGCGTGGCGAGCGCCGCGGCAGCGGCGAGGTCGTTGCCGCCGAACGTGGAGCCATGGCGGACGGCGCGCTCCATGCCGTCGAACACGCGGTCGAACGCGGCGCGCGAGACGAGCACGGCGCCGATCGGCACGTAGCCGCCGGACAGCGCCTTGGCGACGCAGATCATGTCCGGCTGCAGGTCCCAGTGCTCGAGCGCGAGGAAGCGCCCGGTGCGCCCGATGCCGGTCTGCACCTCGTCGCACACGAACAGCGCGCCGGCCTCGCGGCACAGCCGCTGCGCCGCCGCGAGATAGTCCGGCGGCGGGATGTTGACGCCCTTGCCCTGGATCGGCTCGACGACGAACGCGGCGACGTCGCCGCGTTCGAGCTCGCGCGTCAGCACGTCGAGGTCGCCGAAGCCGACGGGGTCGCAGCCGGGCAGCAGCGGCCCGAAGCCCTCGCGGAACTCGGCGCCGCCGTTGAGCGACAGCGAGCCGAGCGTGAGCCCGTGGAACGCGTGCTCGGCGTACAGGATTCGACCCCGCCCGGTTGCGGCGCGCGCGATCTTGATCGCCGCCTCGACGGACTCGGTGCCGGTGTTCGCGGGCACCATCGCCGCGACGCTGGCGGGCGCGCGGGCGAGCAGCTGCTCGGCGAGCACGCCGCTGAGCAGCGTCACGCCCAGCTGCGGCAGGTTGCCCGTGCGCGCCGCCAGCAGCTGCTCGATCGCGGCGATCGCCTCCGGATGGTTGCGCCCGATCGCGAACACGCCGTAGCCGCCGAACAGGTCCAGATAGCGCTCGCCGTCGGCGTCGATCAGATGCGCGCCCTCCCCCCCGCGCCACACCTTGTCGAACCCGAGCGTGCGCACGATCCGCCCCATCTGCGGGTTCAGGTAGCGATCGTTGAGCGCCATCTCCTCGCCGGTGCGGGCGGCGAGGATCTCCTGCACGCTCGGAAAGGGCTCGCGGGGGGTCGGCATGTCGGGGTTGAGCCTAGCTCCACCACCTGTACCACCAGGGTGGTACACTCGCTGGGTGGCGTCCACGAAGCCCCGCATACAGGTGACCGTCGACACCGAGTTGAGCGACGCGCTCGCCGAGCTGGGCGGCACGGAGCCGCGCTCTCGCGCGGTCCGGAACCTCGCGATCCGCGGCGCCGAGGCGATCCGCGCGGAACGAGGAGCACTGCACGACGCTCTGGAGCACCTCGACCGGATCGCCACCGGCGAGGACGACGGATACGACTTCGCCGTCTCCGAGCAGCTGCATGCCACCCGCTGAGGCCGAGCCCTACGGCTCCGGCGGACTGCTCGTATTCGACACCTCGGCCTGGAACCGCCAACGCCATGAGGTTGTCCTTGAACGGTGGCGTGCAACGGCGCGGGCCAGGCGCCTCGCCGTGTGCCCAGTCGTCGCGCTGGAGCTGCTCGCAGCGGCCCGCGACGAGGAGCACTTCGCCACCCTCGATCGAACCCTGACCGCCCTGCCCACCGCGCCCGTGACACGCAGCGCGGGCGACGCAGCCCTGGGCGCATCACGCGACCTATGCGGCGAGCGGCGACTGCCGGCCGCCGATTACCTGATCGCGGCGGCCGCCGCCGAGCGGGGCGCGGCAGTGCTGCACTACGACCGCCACTTCGACATCCTGTGCCCGGCGATGGGCATCGACAGCGTGTGGATAGCGGAGCCAGGGTCGATCGACTAGCCGGCCTGCGGGTCATTACAAAATATTGTTAGAACCGCCGGTCATTACAGGATCCTGTTATGACTGATTCTTTGGGCAAGAACCCCTACCGGCCGGGCGTGGGCGTGCGTCCGCTGTCTCTCGCAGGCCGCGACGCGCCGCTGCGGCGCTTCGACGCGATGCTCCGCGCGGCGCCTGAGCACTGGCCGGGCGGATCGACTGGCCGTAAGCGCAAAATGCCGATCCTGCGAACAACGCCGATAACCCGCCACTGACGATCGTCTGCAGCGATACAGACAATCGTCGTAGCCGTGCATGTGTCTGAGCGGGCCGTCCTGTCCTCAAGCAGCCCGCCCGCACAGCCGAAAGCGGCGTTATGCAGGGCGAATCCTGGCTATGTCCGACAGAGCTTGACCGCAGCCGCGTCGTCGACGCGAATGGGCGGGCTCACACCATACGCATGGTCGGAACCGGCGCGATCGGCGTCGCGCTGCTGCTCTCGGCGCCGTGGCTGGGCTGGTGGACGTTCATCCTGCTCGCTCTGTCGGCCGCCAACTTCGTCAACGTCGACCGCCGCATGGGCACCAGCGCAAGGCCCGAGCGGGTGAGCGCGTGGGCGATCGTGATCACGCTGGCGCTGATCGCCGCCGGAGTCGTGCTCAGCGGCGGGCCGCGCAGCCCGGCGCTTCCGTGGCTGGTGCTGCCCGCGGCGATGACCGCCGCGCGCTTTCGCGCGCAGGTGGTGATCGCGGGGCTGACGCTGACGGTGCTCGTGATCCTCGCCGCCACGCTCGGCACCGACCCGGCCGCGACGATCCGCGACCCGGTGCCGGTGATCGCCACGCTCGCGCTGCTGGCGGCGGTGGTGTCGATCGTGCTCGCGCTGCAGGCCGCCGAGCTGCATCACCGCGGCGAGGCGATCCTCGACCCGCTGACCGGCCTGCTCAATCGCCACGCGCTCGCGCCGCGCTTCGCCGAGCTGTCGATGCAGGCGCGCGTGACCCACCAGCCCGTGTGCCTGGTGCTGTGCGACGTCGACAACTTCAAGACGGTCAACGACGAGCACGGCCACGACTGCGGCGATGCCGTGCTGCGCGACATCGCCTACGCGCTGCGCAAGCAGCTGCGCTCGTTCGAGCTCGTCTACAGGCTCGGTGGCGAGGAGTTCCTCGTGGTCCTGCCCGGCGTCGATCTCGCCGCCGGCCTCGACGTCGCCGAACGGCTGCGCGCGGCCGTCGAGCAGACCGCGCCCGCCGGCATCCCGATCACGATCTCGCTCGGCGTCAGCGCCGCCCACGGCGAGCACGTCGACTACGACCCGCTGTTCAAGGCCGCTGATGTCGCCCTGTATGCCGCCAAGCGCGCCGGACGCAACCGCGCGGTGGCCGCCACGCCGCCGCCCGCCGGCGGCGCCGCGGAGAGCGCCGCCGCACACGCCACCGTGGCGCCCGCGGCGGCGCAGGCGGTCCTCGGTGCTTAGGCCTGCCCCAGACGGGGTAACATAGAGCCATGTCGCTGCTCGAAGCTCCGAGCGCAGTCGATGATCAGCGGGAGCTGTTCCGCCGCTGGCAGCGTGATGGCGATTCCGCCGCGCGCGAGGCGCTCGTGCGCTTGCACATGCCGCTGGCGCGCGGGCTGGCCAGGCGCTATGGACGTTCGTCCGAGCCGTTCGAGGATCTGCTGCAGGTCGCCTCGCTCGGCCTGCTGAAGGCGCTGGACCGCTACGACGCCGATCGCGGCCACCCGTTCGCGTCGTTCGCCGTGCCGACGATCCTCGGCGAGATGCGCCGCTACTTCCGCGACTCCGGCTGGGCCGTGCACGTCCCGCGCGGCTCGCAGGAACGCGCCCTGAAGGTGCGCGACGCGCGCGATCGCCTGGCCAACCGCGACGGGCGCGCGCCGACCGTCAACCAGCTCGCCGAGTACCTCGAGTTGGACATCGAGGCCGTGATCGACGCGCTGCAGGCCGTGCAGGCGTACGACACGCTCTCGCTCGACGCGCCGCGACCGAGCGCCGACGGCGATGCGGCGGTCACCTACGGCGAGTCGATTGGCCGCGACGACGAGCGCTACGAGCTCGTCGAGCTCGACGCAACGCTCACCGCCGTGCTCAAGCACATCCCGCCGCGCGAGCGCCTGATCCTGCACATGCGTTTCGTCGACGACCTCACGCAGACGGAGATCGCCCAGCGCGTGGGCATCTCGCAGATGCAGGTCTCGCGCCTGCTCCGCCGCTCGCTCGAGCAGCTGCGCACGCTCACGCACGCGGGCTGAGAGCAGCACCGCAGCTGCTCGATGGCCGAGATTCCGAACGTCCGCCTGAGCCTCTCTGCCAGCGCGGAGAACGTCCTGGTCGTGCGCCAGGCGCTGACCGGCGTCGCCGCCAGCCTCGGACTCGACCCGATCGAGACGAACGACCTCAACACCGCCGTCACCGAGGCGTGCAACAACGTCGTCATGCACGCCTACGGTGGCGGGCAGGGACCGCTGGAGGTCGACGTGTCGGCCCTCCTCGGCGCGCTCGAGGTCGTAGTGCGCGACCGCGGCGGCGGCATCCGCCCGCGCGAGCCCGAGCCCGACGACGTTCACGCCGGCATGGGCATCCCCGTGATCCACGCGCTCACCCGCCGCGCCGAGATCGTCGAGCGCGCAGGCGGCGGGACGGAGGTGCGCATGGAGCTCGCCACGCCGAACGCGCGCCCGCTGGAACCGGTCGAAGGCTCCGGGCGCGCGTCGGCGGCGATCCGCGACTCGCCGTCGGGCACGATCGAGCTGCAGCTCGCGCCCAACGCCGTCGCGCGCGCCGTGCTGCCGCGCGTGCTCAGCGCGCTCGCCGCGCGCGCGTACTTCTCGACCGACCGCATCGCCGAGGTCCAGCTGCTCGCCGACGAGCTCGCGACGGGCGCCCGCGAGTCCTTCAGCGGCACCCAGCTCGACGTCGGCGTGACGATCGCGCCCCGCAGCCTCGAGCTGCGCGTCGGGCCGTTGCTCGCCGGCGGGACGCTCGAGTTGAGCCTCGTCGACGAGCGCGCGGACAGCCGCTGACCGACACGCGCGTCTCGTCGGAGACCCGCGCGCCGCTCTGGGCGACGATCGTGGTCGGCGCCAGCAGCTTCGCCCCGCACAGGTCGCCGCCGCTGGCGGCGAGGGCCGAGTCCGCTCCCATCGGCAGGTTCACCGTGACGCTCGAGATCGGCACGTCGGGCAGGTCTTCGAACGTCGAGGTGATGACGCCGCCCCGCGAGATGTGGGTGTGGCCGACAAGCACGACCTCCACGCCATCGCCGCTGAGCACGAGGTCGAGATCCGGAAACGCTTCGCCACCGTGTGAGATCAGATAGACGGGGCCGGTGAGCGCGCCGGACAGGACCGGCGTGGTGACCGTGGCGGTACCCACCCGCGCGGTGCTCTCGCAGCCACCGGGCGGCGGCCCCGCTTCGAAGCTCACCGCGAGACATGCTTTCTCCAGGGTGCTCTGGCGCGTCGCCAGTCGCGACGGCAGCTGCAGCTGCACCTCGCGGATGTTGGCCTGATGGGCGCCCTGGGTGAGCTTCACGGCGAGGCTCGCGCCGTCCGCTTTGGTCGGCCTGCCGCCGGTACTGGCGCCGAAGCTTGGCTTGAACGCGAGCGCGGCGCAGCCGCCGACCTGGAACGGGCTCGACAGGCGCTCGCCGGCGCCGAGCGTCGAGGTCAGCAGCGATTCGGTGGCGAGCGGCGCGCAGCTCGTGGGGTTGAACAGGAAGTCCGGCCTGTTCACCACGAGGCTCACGCTCTGCAGGCGCAGAGGGACGCCGCCGACGATGCTCGGCAGCGTGCTCGTCACGATCGCCCTACCGCTGTACAGGCCCACGGAGATGCTCGCGCGCGTGACGACTTCGCCCAGGTCATACGGCCCCGCGACCGCCGGCACGACGATCGACAGCCCGTACGGCGCGCCGTCGTACGGCCCGGTCAGGTATGCCCGACCGGCAAATGCGTACGGTTCGTCGCCGGCGCCCGCGGCCACGGTGACGGTGCCGATCTGGCTGGCGGCCGCACACGTGCCAGCGCTCGCCTCCGGTTCCTCGCACAGCGCCACCGACGGGATCGCGCCGATCAGCCCGGGCGGCAGCGTGGTCGCGACCTGCGACAGGTACTGCTGCCCGACGCCGCGCGTCAGGCTGAAGGTCGCCGGGTCGTACGCGCCCGCCTGCGCGGGGCTCTCGGGCGCGAGGCTCTGCGCCAGCGCGAACGGCGGCGGCGTCGCGCACGCGCCGCCAAAGGCGCCGGCGTCGACCGCGAAGCCCTGCATCACCGCGGCCGCCGCGGGCTCGCCGCCGTACGGCGTGATCGCGGCCGTCGGCGCGATCGGCCCGCACAGCAGCGGGTTGGCCAGCGGCGCACGCGAGCCGCCGCCGAAGCGCAGGACGATGTCTTCGAACGGGACCTGCGGAGCGCCGCCGAAGCTGGCGGTCAGCTGGCCCGTCTGCGCGTTTGCCCGCACGCGGCCTTCCAGGCGCAGCCCGACGCCGTACTGCGACGCTTCGGCGATGACGAAGATCCGGTACTCGCCGCCCGATTCGGGCCCCTGCCCCGCTTCGGGCTCGCCGACGTAAACGCCGCCGGCGAGCGCGCCGTCGGGCAGGCCGGGCGCGTCGACGCTGACGGAGCCGACCTGCGACGCGGCGGGGCACGCGCCGCCGGCGAACTGTCCCTCGTCGCACGCTTCCAGCCCGTGCGCCGCGGACGGGTTCAGGGTCATCCCTTCGGGCAGCGTCACCTGCGCGCTCTGCACGTCGGGCGAGCTCGGCCTGGACGGTTCGCTGATCGACTGCGGCACGTGCAGGTCGGCGCTGACGCCGTCCGGCGCGTCCGATTCGACGGTTTCGCCCGTCAGCGACAGCGACGGGTCGAAGCTCAGCCGATCGCAGCCGGTGGCGGTGACAGGGGCTTCGTTGGTGTAGCGCTGGAAGGCGCCCGGGTCTTCATAGGAGTCGACGTGCAGCGTCGTCACCGGCCTGCTCGAGCACGTGCTCGGGAGCGTGATGAACGCCGTCGGCGCGCCGATGTGCGTGTGTTCCTGCGGCACGCCCCAGAAGATCAGCCGCGACTCGACGATTTCCGGCTGCTGCGGGATGTCTTCGATCTTGAAGAACTCGTGGTAGTCCCCGCTTTCCACGCCGCTGTTTTCACTTGTTGGCGCTTCGGGGTGCCAGCTGATGCCGCCTTCCAGGTATATGTGCCCCTCGAGGTCATGCCCGAGGGCGGCCAGCAGTTCCAGCGTTTTGCTCTTGATTTCGACACCGAAGCGCGCAGGCTGGCCCGGCCTGCGAACCATGTCGTAGACCGGGAAGTGTTCGGTGACGGTAGCGTTCAGATGCAGCAGTTCGAGCACGCTCGCGGTGCCTGTCGCTTCGTCTTCGCCCACCTGGCTGCCGGCTGGGCATTCGAATGAGTCGAGCTGCTGTTCGGTGCACTTTTCCGTCGCTTCCGGGTTCACCGCGAGGCCCGGCGGAAGATCGACGCGGACATCCTTGACCTTGCCTTCCGGTTCCTCGTCCAGCGGAATCACTTCTCGATGTGCGAACTCGAAGTCGGTGATGCCGAAGTCGGGATGCCCGGCCGCCTGCGTGTAGAAGGCGGCAGACGACCCGCCGTCGCTGCAGCTCGCTTCCGTGCACGTACCGGCTTCCCACTTCGACACGGCGAACGCATGCGCGCCGGCAGGCGCATACGCAGCGCCGATCGCGCCCGCCAGCAATGCGATCAGCGACGCGCGCACGAGCCGTGCGGGCATCGACGCGCGCACCGGCTGCTTCACCGTATCCACGTTCCTGCTCCTCTCCTCTCGTGGGAGGCGGCATGCCGGCAGGCAGACGCCGGGAGGCAGGGCCGCACCGGCATGCCGCCGTGTCACCCCTCAATCCGGCGAGAGCCACCGGGGGTCGTGGCTCCCGCTCGCGGGGGACAACACTGCAGGCCCTAGTTGCCCGCTTCTCAGGGGTCTAAACGTGCACGGCTCCGACGTGGTCCGCGGGGAACGCCGACGTTTGCCGCTGTACGAATCCGGGCATTCCGCCCTTAGACCACGACGAAAGCGAGGTTGAACATGGTCGCTCTGCTTGCTCTCATCCTGATACTGGCGATTTTCGGAGGTCTGGGATTCGCCGCTCACGTGCTCTGGTACGTGCTCATCTTCGCGGTGGCGCTGTGGCTGATCGGCTTCTTCGTCGGCGGCGTCGAGGGCGCAGGCCGCCGGCGCTGGTACGGCCGTTGATAGCGCAGGTGCGAATGGCCCGGCCCGACGCCATCGCGCCGAGCGCGACGCCGCAGGCGGCCGCGAGGACGTGCGCGCCGTTCCGCCACGAGGCGCTGTTCTACGCGGACGGCAATCGCGGCTTCGTGGAAGGAACGCTCGCGCTCGTGCGCGGCGCGCTGGCAACCGACGCCGGCGTGCTCGTGGCGGTGGGCGCGACGCGAGCGGCGGCGCTGGCCGAGGCGCTCGGCGAGGAGGCCGAGCGGGTGTCCTTCGCAGACATCTCCCAGCTCGGGCGCAACCCCGCGCGGATCATCCCGATGTGGCGCGACTTCGCGCGCGAGCACTCGAGCGGCGGCGCTGACGGAAGCGAAACGGCGTCCGGCGCCGCATCCACAGCCGTGCTGGGGATCGCCGAACCGGTGTGGCCGGGACGCGACGCGGCCGAGCTGACCGAGTGCGAACGCCACGAGGCGCTGCTGAACCTCGCCTTCGACGACGGCCCCGGATGGCACCTGCTGTGCCCGTATGACCTCGACGGCCTGGACGACCACGTGCTCGAGGCGGCCAGGCACACGCACCCGCTGCTCGCGTGCGACGGCGCCAGCCGCGAGAATCGCGAGTACCCGTACGTGCACGAGCCGCCGCGCCCGTTCGCGGGAGCGCTCCCCGCCCCATGCGACCCCGTGCGCGAGCTGGCGTTCGCGCACGGGGAGCTGGCGCAGGTACGCCTCGCGATCGCCGGCTGGGCGAGCGCGAACGCGCTCGGCGCCGGGCGCACCGACGAGCTCGTGCTCGCCGTCGACGAGCTGGCGAGCAACAGCATCCGCCACGGCGGCGGCGCGGGCACGCTGAGCTGGTGGCGGGAGGGCGAGACGCTGCTGTGCGAGGTGCGCGACGCGGGCTGGATCCAGGCGCCGCTGGTGGGCCGCGTCCGCCCGAGCATCGACGCGAGCAGCGGCCGCGGCGTGTGGCTGGTCAACCAGCTGTGCGATCTCGTGCAGATCCGCTCGGCACCGGCGGGCAGCGTCGTGCGCGTGCACATGCGCCTCGGCTGAGCCTCGACCGGCGCCCGACGCCTACAGCTCGCGCACGCGGCGTTCGAGGAAGCGCCGCTCGGGCTCCGAGCGCACGAGCTCCAGCGCCCGCTCGTATGCGACGCGGGCATCGGCGCGGCGGCCGAGACGCCGCAGCAGGTCGGCGCGCGCGGCGTGCAGGTACTCGTAGTCGGCGAGATCCAGCTCCAGCTCCAGCCGCTCGATCGCCCGCAGGCCCGCGTCGGGGCCGTCGGCCTCGGCGAGCGCGACCGCGCGGTTGAGCTCGACGACCGGCGAGCGCGTCAGCTGCGCGAGCCGGTCGTACAGGCGCACGATCGCCGGCCAGTCGCTGCGCTCGCCCACGTGGTGGGCGGCGATGGCGGCCTGCAGGACGTACACGCCGCCCGCCTCGCCGTTCGCCGCGCCGCCAGCGAGCGCGACGGCGCGCTCGAGCGCCGCACGTCCGGCGCGGATCTGGGCGGCGTCCCACAGCGCGCGGTCCTGCTCGGCGAGCAGCACGATCTCGCCGTCGCGCACGCGCGCGCCGCGGCGCGAGTCGTGCAGCAGCATCAGCGCGAGCAGGCCGAGCGCCTCGGGCTCGTCGGGCATCAGCTCTGCCAGCGACGCGCCCAGCCGGATCGCCTCGCTGGCGAGCATCTCGCCGCGACCGTCGTAGCCCTCGTTGAAGATCAGGTAGATCACCGCGAGCACCGCCGCGAGGCGATCGGGCAGCAGGTGCGCGGGCGGGATCCGGAAGGGGATGCCGGCGTCGCGGATCTTGCGCTTGGCGCGCACCAGGCGCTGGGCCATCGTCGGCACGGGCACGAGGAACGCGCGCGCGATCTCCTCCGTCCCCAGTCCCCCGAGCGCGCGCAGCGTCAGCGCGACCTGCGCGTCGGTGGCGAGCGCCGGGTGGCAGCACGTGAAGATCAGCTCGAGCCGCTCGTCGCGGAACGTCGTGTCCTGCATCTCGTCCTCGCTGGCCGGTGGCGTCGGTGCGGTGCGGGGATCGGCGAGCAGCTTCGACTTCGCTTCGAGCGTGCGCCGGCGGCGGATGCGATCGATCGCGCGGTTGCGCGCGGTCGCGGTCAGCCACGCGCCGGGGTTGGCGGGCGTGCCCTCGCGCGGCCAGCGCTCGGCGGCGATCGCGAACGCCTCCTGGGCGGCGTCCTCGGCGAGGTCGAAGTCGCCGAGGTAGCCGACCAGCGTGGCGAGCACGCGTCCCCACTGCTCGCGGAAGACCTGCTCGATCAGGGCTCCACCAGCGGCCGCACCTCGATCGCCCCGCCCATGCGCGCCGCCGGTATCCGCGCCGCCAGCGCGATCGCGGCGTCGAGGTCTCCGACGTCCAGCAGGTAGTAGCCGCCGAGCGCCTCCTTGGTCTCGGTGAACGGCCCGTCGGTGCTCAGGGCGCTGCCATTCTGCACGCGCACGGTCGTGGCGCTCGTGGCCGGCGCCAGCTGCGCGCCGCCGACGACGCCGGGGTCCTGCATCAACGCGACGTACTCGTCGCTCAGCGCGTTCTTCTCATCCTCGGACAGGCGCTCCCACACGGAGCCATCCTCGGGCATGTAGATCTGCAGCAGGTACCTCATTGCATCCTCCTTCGCGGATTATGGTCGCCCTTGCGACGAACGAGGCGCGCGTAAATCGACAGCCATCTGTTGGCTGCGCGGCGAGGGCTTCGCGGAGCTCAGCCGCTGGATGACGCCGTACGCGCTGCTGTGGCGATCGTCGGCAGGTGCTCGGCCACGCCGGTGACGCTGAGCAGGCGCTGGACCTGCTGGGAACCGGGGGTGACCGCGAACTCCTGCCCGCGCTGGCGGCAGCGCTCGAGCGTCTTGAGGATCACCCGCAGGCCGGTGGAGTCGATGAACTGCAGCTGCTGCAGGTCGAGCACGAGCATCGCCGCGGCCGCCAGGCCCTCGGCGGCGAGCGCCTGCTCGAGCAGCTCGGAGCTGGCCATATCCAGTTCGCCGGCGAGCGTCAGGATCGCGCGACCGCCCTCGTGCCGCACGTCGATCTGGAGCTGATCGCGTACCCCCATGAACCGTAATTTTACCGGAGAACGGTATGGAGCAAGGGCCCTTGGTCGCGACGGCACGCGCGATCGTCGCGGCGATGTTAGTCTATGCGCCACTAGAGCGATCGATCTATTCTGGACGAGTCGGAGGTGCGCGCGATGCCCGGAGTGCAGCCCGGAGTGCAGCGATCCACGGAGCTCCCGGCGTCGAGCGCCCAGGGGGCTCCGCACGGCCGCCGTCCGCATGGCTGGCTGCGCCACTACGCGCAGCTGCTCGGCCCGAGCGGCGCGGTGGCGCCGAAGCTGGCGTTCGAACGCAACCGCGAGCAGCGCGTGGACCGGCTGATGGGCGCGATCAGGACGCGGCGCGGCAGCGCCGCCGAGACGCGGCGCATGCGCGCGCTGCAGGCGGCGCCGGGCGGGCGGCTGCGCTGGCGCGAGGCGCCGGCGCCGGCGCCGCCGGGCCCGGACGCGGCGATCGTCCACCCGATCGCCGCCTCGACGTGCGACCTGGACTGCGCGCTGGCGCTCGGCGCGACGCAGCTGCCGCTGCCGCTGCACCTGGGCCACGAATGCGTCGCGGAGGTGCTGGAGGTGGGCGAGCGCGTCGGCGGCGTGAAGCCGGGCGATCGCGTGATCGTCCCGTTTCAGGTGAGCTGCGGAGAGTGCGGGGCGTGCCAGAGCGGACACACGGGCAACTGCACGTCGGTGCCGCCGATCTCGATGTACGGCTTCGGCGTCGCCGGCGGGCATTGGGGCGGCGCGTTCTCCGACCAGCTCGCGGTGCCGTACGCGGACGCGATGCTCGTGGCGCTGCCCACCGGCATCGACCCGGCCGCCGCGAGCGGGCTGGCGGACAACATCTGCGACGCGTACCGCCACATCGCGCCGCACCTGCCGGGCGTGCTCGAGCGCGACGCGGACGCGGAGGTGCTGATCATGTCGAGCGCGGACCGCCGCTCGCTGCTCCCGGGCAGCGTGCCGCTGTACACGGGCCTGGTCGCGCTGGCGCTGGGCGCCCGGCGCGTCGTGCTCGCGGACGCGCGGGCGCACATCCGCGCGGAAGCCGAGCGCCTGGGCATGGAGGGGCTCGACCCGCGCAGGCTGCGGGGCCGGGCGCCCGCGCCGCTGGTCGTCGACATGACCCTGGACGGGCTCGGACGCTCGCTGGCGTGCACCGCCCCCGACGGCGTCTGCTCGAGCGTCGGCAGCCTGCACCACAGCGCGAAGGTGCCGCTGCTGCTGATGTACGGGCGCAACGTGACGCTGCACGTGGGCCGCACGCACGCACGCGCGCTGATCCCGCGTGTGCTCGAGCTGATGGCGAGCGAGCGGCTGCGCCCGCTTGACGTGGGCACGCGGGTGGCGGGGATCGACGAGGCCCCGGCGGTGCTGGGCGAGCACTTCCGCGGCGGCGTGATCAAGACGATCCTCACCGCGTAGGCGGCGCCTGCCCCAGCTCCTTGCTCAGCAGCGCGACGAGCTTCTCCTGGCCGTGCGCGAGCTGGCCGACCTCGACGTAGCCGCGGGCGGCGTGGAACGCGAGCGAGACGTCGTTGCGCGGCTCCAGGTTGACCTCGCACACCATGCGCCCGAAGTCGGTGGCGGCGGCCTCCATCGCGTCATACAGCCGGGCGCCGAGGCCGCGCCGGCGCAGCGACTGCTCGACGGCGATGCGGTCGAGATACAGGAAGCGCTCGTAGCGGGCGGTGAACCAGCGGTAGTTGTCGCTGTCGTAGTCGGTGCCCGACGCGATCGCCAGCGCGAACGCGACCACCTCGCCGTCATCCTCGACGACCAGGCTGCGGTGCGCCAGCGACAGGATCCAGCGCAGCCGCTTCTCGTCGAGCTCGCTGAGCGCCTGCACCGAGGCGCGGTTGAGCGCCAGCACGCGCGGCCAGTCGGCGGGGGTCAGCTCGCGCACGGTCATCGGCGCGGAGCATGTCAGCTCAGCCGGTGGTGCGGCGCCTGTACAGCGCACTTGCGAGCGGCGCGAACAGCACGATCAGCGCGGCCGACCACAGCAGCGACGCGAGCACAGGGTGCTGCATCGGCCAGGCGTGGATGCTGGCCGACGGGTTGGGGTTGCCGAGGAACTTGCGGCAGGCGGCGGTGACGGCGCTGACGGGGTTCCAGTTGGCGAGCGTCCGCAGCACCGCGGGCATGTGCTCGGTGGGGACGAGCGCGTTGGAGACGATCGCCAGCGGGAACAGGATCACGAGGCCGACGCCCTGCGCCGACTCGGGGCTCTTGCTGAGCATCCCGAGGCAGGCGCAGCCCCACGAGATGCCATAGCTGAACAGCAGGAAGACGCCGAAGCCGGCGGCGATGGAGGCCGCCCCGGCGTCGGGTCGCCAGCCGATGACGAGGCCAGTCGCGGCGACGAAGAAGGCGCAGATGGCGGCCGTCAGCAGATCGGCGAGCGAGCGCCCGACGAGCACGGCCGGGCGCCACATGGCGAGCGTCCTGAAGCGGTCGATCACGCCGCTGCCGAGGTCCGAGCTGAGCCCGACGGCGGTCCCGATCGAGGAGGTCGTGAGGTTCATGGCGAGCAGGCCGGCGATCGCGAAGTCCTTGTAGCTGCCGCCGCCGGGCAGCACGACCCCGGAGCCGAACACGTAGACGAACAGCAGCGTGAACAGCACCGGCTGGACGGTCACGTCGGAGAGCTGCAGCGGCTCGCGTTTGATGTGCACGAGGTTGCGCCGGGTGAGCACGGCGACGTCGCGGAGCTTTTTCATGCGGGCACCTCGATCGAGTCGGCGGCCACCTCGGTCGGATGGCCGGTGAGCGCGAAGAAGACGTCGTCGAGCGACGGCTGATGGACCTCGACGTCATCGACGGTGATGCCGGCGTCGTCGAGCGCGCGCACGACCGTCGTGGCCAGGCCGGTCGCGGTGCGCACGCTCGCGCGCATGCGCCGCCCGTCGTGGCTGACGTGCACGGGACCCTCCACGAACGCCTCGAGCGCCGCCGGGGCATCCGCGCGCGCCTCGCTGAGCGTGACCTCCAGGCGCGCGCCGCCGACCTGCGCCTTCAGCTCCGCGGCGGTGCCGCCGGCGATCACGCGACCGCGGTCGATCACGACGATGCGGTCGGCCAGTTCGTCGGCCTCGTCGAGGTACTGGGTCGTGAGCAGCAGCGTCACCCCGTCGGCGACCAGCCCGCGGATCACATCCCACATGCGCACCCTGCTGGTGGGGTCCAGGCCGGTCGTCGGCTCGTCGAGGAACAGCACGGGCGGTCGCGTGAGCAGCCCGGCGGCCAGGTCCAGGCGCCGGCGCATGCCGCCCGAGTATCCCTTGAGGATCCGATCGGCCGCGTCGAGGAGGTCGAACTGCTCCAGCAGCTCCCCCGCCCTCCCCCGCGCGTCTGCCCGAGACAGTCCGCTCAGGCGTCCGATCATGATGAGGTTTTCGCGACCGGTCAGCACTTCGTCGAGCGTGGCGGACTGCGCCGTGACGCCGATGCTGCGCTGCACGGCGACGGGGTCCTTGACCACGTCGTGGCCGGCGACCCGCGCGGAACCGGCGTCGGGAAGCGAGAGCGTGGTGAGGATGCGCACGGCGGTGGTCTTGCCGGCGCCGTTGGGCCCGAGGACGCCGAGGATCGACCCGGCGGGCACGTGCAGGTCGATGCCGTCGAGCGCGACGGTCGCGCCGAAGCGCTTTTTCAGGTCGTGAGCTTCGATCATCGTGTCGGTCATGCAGGCAATACTACAGTAACTGAAAAAATCGTGCAACTGAAGTTTTGATAAGATGGATGCCGATGCTGGATGAGGGATCGGGGAGCGTGGAGTCACGGGGCGGCGGCGGAGCGGATGTGTCCCACGAGCCGTCCGACGAGCGCCGCATCCACCGGCTGCTGATCGACGAGCTGGGCCCGGAGATGGCCGAGGCGTTCGTGCTCGCGCGCGAGGTGCAGGAGCGCGTGGAGGGCCGGCGCCACCCGAGCGCGGGGCTGCGCGAGCGCAAGAAGCGCCGCACGCGCCAGCAGATCTCCGACGTGGCCACCACGCTGTTCGTGGTGCGCGGCTTCGACCGCGTGAAGGTGTCGGAGATCGCGGCGATCGTGGGCGTGTCGGAGAAGACGGTCTACAACTACTTCCCCACGAAGGAGTCGCTCGTGTTCGACCGCGCCGACGAGAGCGTCGCGCGCCTGGCTGCGGCGCTGCGCGAGCGCGAGCCGGGCGAATCGCCGACGAAGGCGATGCTGCGCGCGCTCGAGGAGGACATGGAGGACCTGCAAGACCTGCCGGACGAGATCTACATGTTCCTGGCGCTGTTCGCGCAGATGCTCGCGACGACGCCGGCGCTGCGAGCCGCCCTGCGGGACCTCCAGAGCCGCCTGGTCGAGGTCGCCACGGAGGAGCTCGCGGCGGCGGCGGACGTCGACCCGCGCGATCCCGAGCCGCTGATCGCCGCCCGCGCGATCGTCTCACTGCAGGAGCTGGCGTTCGCGTCGCGCATGCGCCACATCGAGGACGGGCTGCGCGGAAGGGAGCTGCACGCGGCGGTGTCGGATGACCTCGAGCGCGCGGCGAGGCTGCTCGACGCCGGCCTGTGGTCGTTCAACCTGCTCGCGCAGGGTGCGCGCACCCGCCAGCAGCTGCGCGACGCCGCCGCCGCGGCCGAGGAGGCGCGGCGGCAGGTGCTGGACGCGCTCGAGCAGGCGCGGGCGGCGTGGCGGGCATTGCGCGGGCGCGAGGCGTAGGAGCCAAAGGCGAACCAGCGCTAACCTGGTAGGTGCTTATCAGGCGTTCGAGGGTCGTCCCCTCGCTTCCCGACCCGCCCATGAGGCGGGTCGAGTCGTTCTAGGAGCCGGGCGCGTCGGTCGGCTTCAAGCGCTTGCGCCCCTTCTGGTCGGTGCGTCCCGTACCGATGCACGAGCGGCAGACGATCCATTTGCTCTCGCCCGGTTCCTCGCCTTCGGGCGACCACGGGATCCATCCCGCTCCGCTGCAGGTCGAGCAGCGGGCGTTCTCGGGGATGTGCCTGTCGCTCTGCGTCATCACCGGAGCATATCCCGCCACCTGCCGTCGGGCCAGCGCCGTCCGTCGAACATCCCAGCGCGGCGCTCAGCGCAGCGTGGCCAGCCGCTCATGCACGGAGCGCACTGCGCTGGAGCCCTCGCCGACGGCGGAGGCGACGCGCTTCATCGAGCCGAGGCGCACGTCGCCGGCGGCGAACACGCCGGGCGTGGAGGTCTCGAACGGCAGCGCGCCGGAAGTGCCTTCCGCAGCTGTGTCGGGCAGCTGGCGGTCGGTCAGCACGAAGCCGTTGGCGTCGAGCGTCACACCGCTGCTGGCCAGCCACTCGGTCGCGGGACTCGCACCGATGAAGCAGAACAGCCCCGAGCAGGGGGTGCTGTGCAGCTCGCCGCCGGCGATGTTCACGAGCGTGACCTGCTCGAGGTGCTCATCGCCCGCCAGGCCGTGGACTTCGACGCCCGTGAGCAGCGCGATCTTCGGGTCGGCCTCGATCCGCTCGATCAGGTAGCTCGACATCGTCTGCGTGAGATCCTCGCGCCGGATGGCGATCGTGACAGCGCAGTTGCTCTGGGCGAGGTAGATGGCGGCCTGCCCGGCCGAGTTGCCGCCGCCGATCACCAGCACCGGCGAGCCAGCGCAGACGCGCGCCTCCAGATCGGTCGCCGCGTAGTACACCCCGGCGCCCTCGAAGCGCTCGAGATCATCGACGGGCAGCCGCCGGTAGCGCGCTCCGGAGGCGACGATCACCGCGCGCGTGGGGATCTCGCTGCCGTCTTTGAGGACGATCACGTGGAAGCTGGCCTCGCTGCGCAGGCCGACGACCTCGCATGGGGAGTTCAACCGCGCCCCGAGTCGCAGCGCCTGGACGCCGGCCCGCGTGGTGAGATCGCCGCCGGAGATGCCGTTGGGGAAGCCCGCGTAGTTCTCGATCCGCGAGCTCGCGCCGGCCTGGCCGCCGACCGCGACGGCGTCCAGGCAGACGGTGCCGAGGCCCTCGGATGCGCCGTACACGGCGGCGGCGAGGCCCGCCGGGCCGCTGCCGACGACGACGAGATCGAAGATGTAGCCGGGCCTGGGCTGGAACGTCAGGCCGAGGTGCTCGGCGAGCACCTCGGCCGAGCAGCGCTTGAGGACCCCGGTTGGGGTGATCACCACGGGCGTGTCCTGCGCGCCCACGCCCATGCTCTTGAGCAGCGCGTCGACGTCCTCGGCGTCCTCGAGGTCGATCCACGTGTGCGCCAGACGCTGATGCTCGGCGAACGTGCGCAGGCTCATCGCCTCGGGCGAGTAGCGCGAGCCGATGATGCGGATCGCCTCGGCGCCCGGACCGGACCGCAGGGTCTCCCGCCGCGCGACGAGCGTGGTGAAGATGACGTCGGCGAGCGTCGGGCGCACGCTCATCAGGCGCCGGAACTCATCCTGCGCGATCACCAGCACGCGCCCTGCGCGCGCGACGCGGGCGTTGAGGAACCTGATCTGGCCCGTCAACAGCCCCAGCTCGCCGATGAAGTTCCCGGGGCCGAACCTGACGACGACCTCGCCGTCCGTGCGCATCACCTCGACTTCGCCGTCGAGCACGACGAACAGGTCGAACGTCGCCTCGCCGACCCTGAACAGCAGCTCCCCCTCCTGCACACTCCGCTCGCTGCCGAAGTCGGCCATTTCCTGCAGCTGGGCATCGGAGAGCTGCGGGGCGACGATCGGATCTCGCGCGGGTTGCGCGTTCATTGCCGCAGCGTAGATCATCATCCGACGGCGAGCACAGACGCCACGTCGCCGAGCCAAGCGCGTCTATGGCCATCCGCGGACACAGGCCACGCCATGCACGGTCCACGGCGCGCCGATCGGTCTGCCCGCTGAGGAGCGCGCGCCCACGAACGTCGGACCCACCGGAGCAGAAGCCCGGCAACCGGAACGTCTCCGATTGCGCGAGCAATCCCAATGATGCTAATCTTTCCACCACGCTGGCTGAGTCGGCGGATATGGCGTCTATCGGCAAGGAGAAAACTAATGCTCGGCGGTGGAAACGGTGACCCACCTCGATGCCTTGGGCATCCACGCTTCAGCGAGAATGTGTCGGAAAGGCACAGTGGCAGGACGCCGTCGGTCGCGACGCTGCCCCAATCAGAGACACCGCGCAAGCTGGTGCTGGCGCTTGTAGCCTTCGCGTGCTGTGCCACACTGCTGATCGCTGCGCGCCCTGCGGCAGCATCCACGACGAAATATTGCGGAACCCTGGTGTCGCCGAACTCCGCGTGCGGCGGATGGCTCTGGTATCAGTTCGGCTCCTTTTTCAACGAGGCGGAATACCCCGGTAGCGGCACGGTGAGTGTCTGTGAGCACGCATATCTTGGCTACGGCAACGGCGGAACGACGATCAGCCGTAGATGCGCCAACAACGGGGTCGGAAGCTACGAAGATCTCTATTACTACTACGACGTGAGTGATGAAGTGAGCACGTTCGTCGGAAACAATTCAGGTACGACACATACAATCGACGGCTACGCGGAGAACTGACACCATGCGGAATTCACGCCTATTCATCAATCGTCGCTGGACGGTCGTCGTGGTCGTGTGCGTGCTCTCCGTTGGAGTGGGGGCACTCGCCGCCGGGGTGTTTGCGTCCGGCACCAACACGATCCCGGCGACGCCACCGGAAGCGGCAACGCCTGCGAGTGGCGTTGATCCCGCGCTGGCGTCCGCCTATGCGGTCCTGCGCCGCACACCGAGCGCCTCTGACGTACCGCCGCGCGAGGACCCGGGCGCGATGAAAGAAGGAGCGAACCTGCAACTCGCGCGGCGAGTCCAGGAGACGTCCGGTGATGATGTCTACCTAGCGCCCTCCAACACGGGTGCTTGTCTCCTCAGCTCCGCTAGTCGCGAGGGAGGGTGCTATCCAACGGCGCTTCTACTCAGCGGCAATGACGTCGCATCGATCATCTGCGCTCCGACACTGCCGCCGAGCGAGCTGGAGATCTACGGACTCCTGCCAGATTCCGCAAGCAACCCCCGCGTTGCTCTAGCCGACGGCACCACCGTGCCGGTGACGCTGACAAGCAATTTCTACAGCTACACGGCATCTAGAATCGCGCCACTGCCTGTCGCCGTCGAATGGGAACAGGGTGGCTCCACTCAGCGCGTGAGCGCCAACGTCCCCGCGGATGCCGCCAGCGAACGCTGCGCGACTCCCGGCTCGACTGGTGTACCGCTGGAACTGCATCCTGGCAGCCCCCCGGTGGCTGAGCATGACTGATGCCGTGAGCGCTCGAACGCTCTAGTCGCCGGCCTGGAGCCGGACCCGTCGGATGATTCTTTCTGAGCTCGCAGAAGGGGCATCCGGCGGGCTCTGTGCTGGAGAGCCGATTCGCATCGGTCCCGGTCTCGCGCACGGCGGCCGCGTTCAGGTTTCTTTCAGGCTCGCCCGTCAGCATTGGCGCATGAACCTGCTGGTCGTCGACGACGACCCCTCGGTGCGTGAAGCGCTCGCGCTGGTCCTCGGCCACGACGGCTTCGAGGTGAGCACCGCGATCGACGGTCGCGAGGCGATCCGGATGCTCGCGCTGGCGCCACCCGACGCGGTGATCCTCGACGTGCTGATGCCGGGGCTCGACGGCCTGGAGGTCTGCCGGCGGATTCGCGCGACCGGCGATCGCACGCCGGTGCTGATGCTGACCGCCCGGGCAGAGGTGAGCGAGCGCGTGGCCGGCCTGGAGGCTGGGGCCGACGACTACCTGGTCAAGCCGTTCGCGCGCGAGGAGCTGATCGCGCGCCTGCGGGCGCTGCTGCGCCGCACGGGCTGGGAGGGCGAGGACGAGACGCTGCGCTTCGAGGATCTCGAGCTCGACCCGCTCGCGCACGAGGCGCGCCGCGGCGAGCGCCTGCTCGAGCTCACGCGCACCGAGTTCCTGCTGCTGGAGCTGCTGATGCGCCATCCGCGCCAGGTGCTCGCGCGCGCGACGATCTTCGATCACGTGTGGGGCTATGACTTCGGCCCCGCGTCCAACTCGCTCGAGGTGTACGTCGGCTACCTGCGCCGCAAGACGGAGGCCGGCGGCGAGCCGCGGCTCGTGCACACGGTTCGCGGCGTCGGCTACGCGCTGAGGTCTCCGCAGCGATGAGCTTTCGCTCGCGCATGGTGCTGCTCGCCGCGAGCGCCGTCGCCGCGGCTGTCGTGTTCGCATCTGTGGTCGTGTATGTGGTTACCGGCGACGAGCTGCGCGGGCAGATCGACAGCAGCCTGCGCAACGAGCTCGTCCCCGGCCCGCACGCCGTCCAGGTCAGGACGGAAAGGCTCAGCCCGGGCCAGCTGGCCAAGCTCGAAAAGGAACGTCCACGCGAAGGGCGGGCCCAATCCTCCACGCGGGACTCCAAGCAGTTCGGCAGCACCTCCTCGGCAGGTGCGGTCGAAACGACCTCGGCTCCCGCGCCCGGCACGGTGCTGTTGCGCGGCAGCGAAGCCGTGCGGATCACCGGCGTGCGGATCACCGGCGTCGGTGGCGGCCCCTCCGGCGCGCCCGGGGGCCTCGGGCCCCTGCCCGGCCCTGCATCGAACCTGAGGTTCCTGGGGGTCGTGCGCCAGCACCCCGGCGGCAAAGACGCCTCCGCCGTCAAGATCGTGTTGCCGAGCACGGGGTTCGGCGGCGCCACCGGCTACGCGCAGCTGGTGCAGATCGGCGGGCCGGTGCTGCGCTCGGTCGAAGGCGGCCCGGGGCTGCCCATCACCACCGCCACCCGCGCCGTGGCAGCCGGGCGGCGACCGGCGTTCTACGTGGACGCGATCCTCAACGGCACGAAGATGCGTGTGCTGACCGCGCCCGCGGCGAAGGACACCGTGTGGCAGGTCGCGCTGCCGCTGACCGAGATCAACAGCACGCTCGACCACCTGCGACTGGTGCTCGCCGCGGTGATCCTCGGCGGCGTGCTGCTGGCGGCCGCGCTCGGGCTGCTCGTCTCGCGCGCGGCGCTCGTGCCCGTGCGCCGGCTGACCGGCGCGGCCGAGCGCGTCGCCCGCACGCAGGATCTCGGTCATCGCATCCGCGCCGACGAGGGCGATGAGCTCGGCCGTCTGGCGGGCAGCTTCAACACGATGCTCGCGGCGCTCGAGCGCTCGCGGCTGTCCCAGCGCCAGCTCGTCTCCGACGCCTCGCACGAGCTGCGCACGCCGCTGACGAGCGTGCAGGCGAACCTCGACGCGCTGGCGCTCGGCGACGCGCTCTCGCCGGATGAGCGCGCCCGGGCGGTGGCCTCAGCGCAGGCGCAGCTGCGCGAGCTGACGGTGCTCGTCGGCGACATGGTCGACCTGTCGAAGACCGACGTGGAGGAGGTCGAGGTCGAGGACGTGCGGCTGGACCTCGCCGCCGCCGACGCGGTGAAGCGCGCGCGGCTGCACGCGCCCGAGTGCGAGTTCAGCCTCGACGTCGAGCCGTGCATCGTGCGCGCGGCGCCGGCGCGGCTGGACCGCGCGATCGCCAACCTGCTCGACAACGCTTGTAAATGGAATCGGCGGGCGGGCGGGCCAATAGAAGTGCGCGTGCGCGACGGCCGCCTGGAGGTGCGCGACCACGGCCCCGGGATCGACCCGGAGGACCTTCCGCGAGTGTTCGACCGCTTCTTCAGGTCGCCCGCCGCGCGCGGGCGACCCGGCTCCGGCCTCGGCCTCGCGATCGTTCGCCAGACCGCCGAGACGCACGGCGGCGCCGTGCATGCGGTCAACGACCCCGGCGGCGGCGCGCGCCTGATCCTCGAGCTCCCGCCGCTTGCGATGACCGCGTCCGAGCTCACCGCCTCGCGCGCGGACGAGACCCCTGCGGCCGCCGCCGTTCAGCAAGTTCCTCGGCTTCGTTAAGGCGATTCTCAGGCTGCGCGGGCTTGATGTGCCCATGCCGCCGACCGGAAGAGGAGCCCCCATGTCCCGCCGTCCCATGTCCCGCCGCCCCCCGCTCGTCCTGCTCGCCGTCCTGTGTGTGGCGTCAGCGAGTCTGCTCCTGGCCGCCTGCGGCGGCTCCTCGTCGTCCCCGACGTCCTCTGCCGCCACCGAACAGCAGGCCGAAGTGAAGAACGCCGACTTCGCCAGGTGCCTGCGCGAACACGGCGTCCAAGCCACGGCCGCGACGGTGCCCGGCGGCGGAGGCCCCGGGCTGCGCATCAACGGCGCCGGCGGACGCGCCAACATGGAAGCCGCCCAGAAGGCCTGCAACAAATACCGTCCCGAACCGCGGAAGCTCAACCTCTCCCCGCAGGAAAAGGTGGAACGCGCGGAAGCCGTCGAAAAGTTCGCCAGGTGCATGCGCGGGCACGGCATCGAAGTGCACGCCTCGAGCTCCGAAGGGCAGATCGCGATCCAGATCCACGGCAAGCCCGGCGCCGGCCCCAACCCGGAAAGCCCCGCGTTCCAGAAAGCGCAGCAGGCATGCCAGGGGCTGCTGCCGTTCAAGGGCCCCCGCAAGGGCGGACCGCCGCCATCCGGGAAGCCGGGCGGCTCGGAAAGCGGCAGCTTCGCGACCGGCGGCTGAGCCGTGGACCCCTCGGGCGAGGAGCGCTCCTCGCGCGGCGGGCGCCTGCGCTGGTTTGCAGCCGGCACGCTGGCGCTGGTCGTGCTGGCCGCGCTGGCCGTGGTGCTGCTCGGGTCCGGATCGGGCGGGCATCGCGGGGCGGAAACCGGTGTGCCCGCCGGCGACACGACCGCGAGCGTGACCCGGCGCACGCTGTCTGAAAGCTCGACCGTCAGCGGCACGCTCGGCTACGGCGCGACGCTCGAACTGTACGACCGGGTGGGCGGCACCTTCACCTGGCTGCCCTCCGTCGGCGCGCTGATCGGCCGCGGCGGGACGCTCTGGCGGATCGACAATCTGCCCGTCGTGCTGATGTACGGCTCGGTTCCCGCCTATCGCACGCTCGAGCAGGGCGTCAGCGACGGCCCCGACGTGACCGAGCTGAACGAGAACCTGATCGACCTCGGCTTCGACCCCTACGGGGCGATCGCCGACGACGAAGCCTTCGGCGAAGCCACCGCCGCCGCCGTCAAGCGCTGGCAGAAGGCCGACGGGCTGCCCGAAACCGGCGAGGTCGAGCTCGGGCGGGTCGTCTTCGCACCGGGCGCACGGCGCGTGACCGACGTGAAGGTGACCCTCGGGCAGGACCCGCCTGGCGCCGCCGCGCCCACCGCATCGTCCCCGGAGGGGGAAACGCCCCCGACGACGCCCGCCGCCACGTCCCCCACCGCGAACGAGCCGAACGCCGGCAAGTCGCCGGCGAAAGAGCCCGGCGGCAAATCGCCCGACAAGCGCAACGGCTCGTCCGGCAAAGGCAAAGGCAAACCCGCGAAAAAACAGCCGGCGCGCGACAAACCCACCGCCAAATCGCCCGCCAAAGAAAAAACAGGAACGCCCGCCAAAGATGAAGCCGCCAAGGACGACCCGGGCAAAGAATCGCCCGGCGGAGAATCAAGCGCGAGCGCCGGCGAGGTCGTGCTGAGCACCACCTCCACCCAGCAGATCGTCCAGCTGAAGGTGAAGCCCGAACAGCAGCAGCTCGCGAGGCTCGGAGAGAGCGTCACCGTGCTGCTGCCCAGCGGCGGCCAGGCCCCCGGCCGCGTCACCGAAGTCGGCACGGTCGCCAGCGAAGCCAGCAGCTCGGGCGACGAACCAAAGGGCGGCAGCGGCGAAAGCGGCGAATCCACGATCCCCGTGACGATCGCCCTCGACCACCACGTCGCCCACCTCGACGAGGCTCCCGTCAGCGTCGAACTGGTCAAGAGCGTCCGGCGCGACGTGCTGACGGTTCCGGCGACCGCCCTGATCGCCACCGCCGGCGGCGGCTACGCCGTCGAAGCGCTCGAACAGGGCCGGCGCGTGACGTTGCCGGTGACGCCCGGCATGTTCGCCGGCGGCTACGTCCAGGTCGAAGGCGCGGGCGTGCGCGAAGGCATGACCGTGATCGAGTCGCAGTGAGCGCCGTCCTGGAGCTGTCGGACGTCGTCAAGCGCTACGACGGCGGCGTGCAGGCGCTGCGCGGGGTCGACCTGACCGTGCAGGACGGGGAGCTGTGCGCGATCGTCGGGCCCTCCGGCTCGGGGAAGTCGACGCTGCTGCACATCATGGGCACGCTCGAACGGGCGACCAGCGGGCTCGTGCGGATCGCCGGAGCCGACGTCGCCCACGCTTCCGACCGCGACCTGGCGGCGCTCAGGGCGCGTCGCATCGGGTTCGTCTTTCAGCAGTTCCACCTGATCGAGGCCGACAGCGCGCTCGAGAACGTCGCCAACGGCCTGCTCTACACGGGCACGCCCGCCCGCGAGCGCCGGCGGGCGGCGGCCGCGGCGCTTGAGCGAGTCGGTCTCGGCCACCGCACGCACCAGACCTCGGCGCTGCTGTCCGGGGGCGAGCGCCAGCGCGTGGCGATCGCGCGCGCACTCGTCAGCTCGCCGGCGATCGTGCTCGCCGACGAGCCCACCGGCAACCTCGACACCCGCAACGGGCAGGAGATCCTCGAGCTTCTGCGCGCGCTCAACGAGCAGGGCACGACCGTGCTCGTGATCACCCACGACCGCGAGATCGCCGCCACGCTGCCCAGGCGCGTGGAGCTGCGCGACGGCCGTCTGATCCACGACGAAGCACCTTCGCCGTGAGCGACACAGGCTCGATCCGAGCCCGCCGGCCCGCCCTGCCGCTCGCGCCGCGCCTGCGTCGCCGGCGCCGGCGCCGGCGAGAGGGACGGCTTGACATCGCGCCGAGCCGCCTGCTGGCGGCCGACGTGCTGCGGGTCGCCAGCGTGGGTCTGCGCACGCGCCGCCTGCGCGCGGCGCTGTCCGCGCTGGGCGTGGCGATCGGCATCGCCGCGATGGTCGCCGTGCTGGGCATCTCGGAATCCAGCAAGGCCGGGCTGGTGGCCGAGCTCAACGAACTGGGGACGAACCTGCTCGTGGTCGCCCCCGGCGAAACGTTCCTCGGCGAAGCGGCCAAGCTGCCCGAAGCCGCCGTCAGGGACGTGCGCAATCTGCACAGCGTGCGCTCGGCCGCAGCCGTCACGAGCGTCTCCTCGGCGACCGTGCGGCGCAGCCCGTTCATCGAACCGGCCGAAACCAACGGCATCAGCGTGCAGGCGGCCGACCCGCAGCTGCTGGCCACGCTGGGCGGGAAGATGATCCTCGGACGCTTCCTGAACGCCGGCGACGAACGCTATCCCCTGGTCGTGCTCGGGCTCGTCGCCGCCGAGCGGCTCGGGGTGGAGCGTCTGTCCGTCGACGGCCGGCCGCTCCAGGTGCTGATCGAACACACCTGGTTCACCGTCGCCGGCGTAATCGGAACCCTGCCGCTGGCGCCGGAAATCGAACGCGCGGCGTTGATCGGCTACCCCGTAGCCAAACGCCTGTTCGCCACCACGCGCCATGCGAGCATGGTGTACGTCCGCGCCGACCCCGAACGGGTGACCGAGGCCGACTCGCTGCTCGGCGCCGCCGCCAACCCCGAGAACCCCGAACAGACCAAAGTCAGCAGACCCTCGAACGCCCTGCAGGCGCGCGCCGACGCCCAGAGCACACTCACCGCGGTGTTCCTCGCACTCGGCGCCGTGGCGCTGCTCGTCGGCGGGGTCGGGATCGCCAACGTGATGGTCATCTCCGTGCTCGAGCGCCGCCCCGAGATCGGGCTGCGCCGCGCGCTCGGCGCCCGCGCGGTGCACATCGGCGTGCAGTTCCTCGGCGAGTCCGTGCTGCTTTCGGCGCTCGGCGGAACCGTCGGGATCGGGCTCGGCGCGGGCGCCACCGCGATCTACGCCGCCAGCCAGGGCTGGATCGTGGTCGTGCCCGTGCTGGCCGTCGCCGGCGGTGTCGCGCTCGCGGTGCTCATGGGCGCGATCGCCGGCCTGTACCCGGCGGTTCGCGCCGCCCGGCTCGCGCCGGCGGCCGCGCTGCGCAGCGTGTGAGCGAACGTCGAGCAGGCTGGAGCGGCGTGCTCGACGGGTGGTGCTTTCACATTCCTATGGTCGTCCCGAACCTCTCGATCACGGACGCGATCGTCAGCGCGCTACTGCTCAGCGCGCCCGCCGGGCTGTCCGCCGTACGCGCCACCCGGATCGTTCCCCCTGGAACCGTTCGCAGCATGTGAGCGTGCTGACGCGGCGACGGTGGTGCGGGTCGACTGGTAGGTCTCGGTGCCGTCCATGTCGGCCACGATCAGGGGGCAGGTCGCGCATGCGTCGGCCCCCCGCTGGTGGAACCAGCGGCAAGTACCGCGGATCGAGCACTTCGGCAAGCGCACAGGTCGTGACGGGCGCTCGACGCCGGTCGCGTCGGCGGCCAGATCGGCGATCGCGCAACCGCAGCCGGTCCACTGGGGACAACTTCCTTCGGCACAGGGGCCCGCGAACCGAAACCGCCGCTCGGGATGACCGCGAGTCGTCTCACGGGACACGAACTCCGCATCGACCTCCGTCAGAGGATGCACATAGGCCAGCCGTCCCTCCTGCGTCATGACGCCAAGCAACAGCGCTCCCTCTGTGCATGGGCTGCTGGGACAGGTCTTGGTTCCAGCAGCCTTCGCGGGAGGGATTGCTTCGTCGGCGCTGTCCGTCATGAGGTCTCCCGGTCGACGTCGATCGCTCGAGCGCGGGCCCTAGGAACCGGCCGTGAGCCTGCTGAGTACCTCAGACGGCACGCGGAGGTCTGCTGGAGGAATGCCGCCACACCAGTGCCGACGGATGAACTCATCCGATATGAGGGGCGCGCTCACCGCGTCGGTCGGCAGGGCAGATCCCAGCGCCGCGGTTCCGGCCAGCACCACAGCGCGGTCAACCTTGTCGCGCTGCTCCTCGGACAGCTCGACGTCGGTCACGACGAACGTGAACTCGTACTTCGGCATGGGACCCGCCTTTCGGAAGCATTCGCGATAGTAGTCGCCCGACGCTACATCTCGAGAGCGACCACGTCAAGCGTCGAGAACGCCGGATATGACACTGCCAGCCGTCAGCTTCAGTGCGGAGATCGTCCGCCCGCGTAAGCTCGTCACGCCGAGTCGACGCGAGCTCGATCGCCGTGGCGCTCTGGCTCTCCGGTTATGACGACCCGCTCGTCACAAGATCGCGCGCCGACGGAATATGTAGCTGATGACCCCCACTCGCTATTCGACCCTCGCAGACGGTGAGCTGCTCGAGCTGACGGTCGACGATCCCGACGCCTTCGGCGCCTTCTACGACCGCTTCGAGGAGGAGCTGCTCGGGTTCTTCATCCGCGCAACGGGCCGCGCGGACCTCGCCGCGGACCTGACCGCAGAGGTGTTCGCGGCGGCGCTCTCCTCGGCGCGCCTGTTCCGCTCCGAGCTCGGCTCCGCGCGCGGATGGCTGTTCGGGATCGCTCGACACGAGCTCGCCGACACGTGGCAGCGCGGCCGCGTGGAGGACCGTGCCCGGCGACGCCTCGGCCTGGAGCCGATGGCCCTGAGCGACGAGGCGTTGGAGCGGATCGACGAGCTCGGGGCCCGCTCCAGCCGGGCGCTGACGCTGCTCGAGGAGCTTCCCCACGACCAGCGCGTCGCCGTCAGGGGACGCGTGCTCCACGAGCAGAGCTATGACGAGCTCGCGCGCAGCCTTTCCTGTTCCCAGAGCGTCGTGCGTCAGCGGGTCAGCCGCGGCCTGCGCAGCCTCAGGCAGGCGTTGGAGCAGACGCGATGACCTATCTGCCCGAGTTCAGGACCGCGCTGGTCGAGGCCGCGCACCGCCAGCAGGCCGCGCCTGAGCCGACCGGCCGCGGACGCACCTTCAGGAAGGTCCCGTGGCGTCAGTCGATGCACGGCGGACGCGCGATCCTCGCGAGCGTGGTGCTCGGGCTGTCGAGCACCGCGGTCGGCGTGGTGCAGGTGGGTCCCCCGCTTGGGCCCGAACCGCCGCCGGCGCACACCGTCGCCAAGCCCGCCGGCCCACCCGCGAGCGTCTCAGAACGCCCGTGAAGCGCCCGAAATCGCGTGTCGGCTCGCTCGTCGAGCTCGTGGTGATCGTCGCCGTCGCGGTCGGGCTCGCCCTCGGCATCCAGGCTTTCATCGTCAAGCCATACCGCATCCCGAGCGGCTCGATGGAACCGACGCTCGCAAAGGGGCAGCGCGTGCTCGTCGACCGCATCGGCATGGACTTCAGCGAACCGCACGTGGGGGAGATCGCGGTCTTCCATCCCCCCGTAGGCGCGGAACAGGAGCAGTGCGGGCCGACGCCGCACACGATCAGGATCGGCCTGGAAGCGTGCTCACAGCCGGTGCCCAGGGAGGCGAGCGTCAACTTCATCAAGCGGATCGTCGCCGGGCCGGGCGATGAGATCTACGTCAGGGAAGGCCACGTCTATCGCAAGGCCGCCGGCACCAGCCGCTTCGTCGCCGAGCACGACCGGTACATCAAAGCGTGCGGCGTCAGCTCTGAGTGCAACTTCGCCACGCCGATCAAGATCCCCGCCGGCCACTGGTTCATGATGGGCGACAACCGCGGCGACTCCGACGACAGCAGGTTCTGGGGCCCGGTGCCGACCGGCTGGATCATCGGACAGGCGATCCTCACCTACTGGCCCCCGGACCGGATCGGGATCTTCTAGCCGGTGTGTCTGACCCGTTGACGGGACGGCTGGGCTGCGGATAGGTTTGACATGGTGGCGCGCGTGAGGGGACGGGGTGCCTAATCGGCCTCGGGCGCGTCCGTGTCCGCATCCATGAAACAGGGAGGGAAACAGATGGGGAATCGAAGCCGAATCATCGGCCTGGTCGCGCTATGCGTTGGCGTGCTCGCGCCGGCGGCCGCAGCGGCCGCGGCGCCGCAATACGTAGCGCTCGGGGACTCATACTCCTCGGGCGTGGGCTCGCGCGTGTTCTATGAAGAATCGGGCGAATGCGATCGCAGTCCCGATGCCTACGGGCCGAAGATCGCCGCCGCCGAGGGCTACACGCTGAGCTTCCAGGCATGCAGCGGCGCGAAGACGACCGAAGTGAACGAAAAACAGCTGGGCACGCTCAGCAGCACGACCAGCCTCGTGACGATCACGATCGGCGGCAACGACGCCGGCTTCAGCAACGTGATCATCAACTGCGCCCTGTATTACTTCACCTGCGGCAGCGCGATCAGCGAAGCGAACGAATTCATCGCCAAGAAATTGCCGGGCCTGCTGGAAACGACGTACAAAGACATTCGCGCCAAGGCGACCACCGCAACGGTGATCGTGCTCGGCTACCCCAAGCTGTTCACCAAGGAAGGCAAGACGTGCAACGTCAACTTCCTCACGTCCGGCAACGAGAAGAAAATGAACGAATCGGCGGAAAAACTCGACGCCGTGATCAAGGCGCGAGCCGAAGCGATGAAATTCACCTTCGTCAACCCCACGAGCGAGTTCGAATCGCACGAGGTCTGCTCGTCCTCGGAATGGCTCAATGGGCAGTCCAACCCGCTGTCGGAAAGCTACCACCCCAACGTCTCCGGTCAGGCCGAGTTCACCTCGCTGATCGAGGCGGTGCTGTAAGGGACACGTCATGGACCTCGGCTGCTGGCGCGACGAACGCCAGCAGCCGCCGTCCCTCGGCGCCCACCTCGGCCGCTGCGCCCGGGTGATGCGCGCGAGCGGCTCGACAAGCGCGCCCCTGAGGCCGGCAACAGCGGGTCTGCGACGAGCGTGAGAGATCCCTGAAACCACTACGCTGCCACCCGAACCAGCGAAACCGGAGGATGAGAGATGGCAGAGACCTCGCCGCTCACCGCCAACCGCTCGATCCCGGCGGCGACGGTGATTCCTGTCCTGACCTACCCGGACGTGCGCGAGGCGGTCTGCGAGCGCGCCCGAGCGCGCGGCGCCCGCATCCTCATGGAGCCGACCGACTTCCCCTACGGCGAGCGTCAGTACACGGCCGACGATCCGGCGGGCCACCAGTGGACGTTCTCCCAAACCCTCGCCGACGTCGCGCCCGAGGAGTGGGGCGGGATCTCCACCGCACCGGCCGTCCCGGATCAGCGATGAGGAGTGGCCGCACAGCGCCTGCTGTCGCCCAACGGGGGTCGGTCTGCACGACCAGCTCGCCCGGGCGCTTCGGTGTCATCGCAGGCCTCGCCGGGCTGGCGTTCGCGCTGTGCCCCGGCGCCGTCGCCGCGGCGGGCACGGCGAGCGCGGTGCCCGCCTGGCCCGCCGCGAGCAACCTGCGGCTGCTCCCCCCAGGTGCCAGCACCGCCGCACATGCCCAGAACGCCCGGCTCGATTCCGTGGCGTGCACCAGCGCCGGCAACTGCGTTGCAGTCGGCAGCTACTCCGACGCCACCCGCAGCAACCAGGCGATGCTCGCCACCGAGACTGACGGCGCCTGGGGTCAGGCGAGCGAGCTCGAGATGCCCACCGGCGCGGACACGACCGCGGAAGACCAGCACGCCAAGCTGAGCTCGGTGGCGTGCACGAGCCCCGGCAACTGCGTCGCCGTCGGCAGCTACTCCGATGCGGCGCGCAACAACCAGTCGATGGTCGCCGCCGAGACCGATGGAGTGTGGGGTCAGGCGAGCGAGATCGCGGTGCCCGCGGGCGCCAACGCAAGCCAGACCGCGGGCCTCGATTCGGTGGCGTGCACGAGCCCCGGCAACTGCGTCGCGGCCGGCTCCTACACCGGCACCCAGGGCGCCAACGGCGGCGCCTCGTTCGACTACAACACCGTCTACGACACCGAGGGAATGGTCGCCACCGAGACAGACGGCGTGTGGGCCCAGGCGAGCGCGCTCGCGCTTCCCACCGGTGCGGCCACGGGCGCGGGCCAGCAGGTGAGCGTCGCCTCGGTGACATGCACCGGTCCGGGGAGCTGTGTCGCGGTCGGCACCTACGTCGAAGGCAGCGGCGAGGACCGCAGCATGATCGCAACCGACACGAGCGGCGTGTGGGGCCAGGCGAGCGAGCTCGTGCTGCCGTCCAACTCACCCCCGGCTCCGGTCCTGGCACCCGCGGGCCTGGCCTCGGTGGTGTGCACCGGCCCCGGCGACTGCATGGCCGTCGGCAACTACACCGAACGCTTCGGCAACAGCCTGGGAATGGCCGCAACCGAGACGAACGGCGCATGGGGCCCGGCGAAGGCGGTCCCGATGCCACCCGGCGCCGGCGGCAACTTCGCCAACCTCCTATCGGTGGCGTGCGCCACCCCGGGCAACTGCGTGGCGGTCGGCACCTACGAGGACGTCAACGTCGACACGCTGGCGATGGACGCGACCGAGACGAACGGGACCTGGAGTCGGGCGAGCGAGCTCGCCCTGCCCTCGGCGCGGGACGACGAAGAAGATCCGTTCGCCACCCTCACGTCGGTCGCGTGCACCGGCCCCGGCAGCTGCGTCGCCGTCGGCAGCTACGAGGAAGGCACAACCACCAGGGTGCAGGCGATGACGCTCACCTCGGTCCCCGTCGCATCGCTCGCGCTCCTGACGAGCGCGACGATCAGCTCCCGTCATCGCACCGCGAAATTCGCCTTCGCCGCCGAGGGCGACGCGAGCGGCTTCCAGTGCGCGCTCGTGCGCCTGGCGCGCGCCAGGCACGCACCCGCACCCCACTACGCGACCTGCCGCGCGTCCAAGCGCTACACGAGGCTCAGCGCCGGCGCCTACGTCTTCTACGTCCGCACGACCGGACCCTCAAGCGGCAGGGTCCCCGCCAGCCGCAGGTTCACGATCGCCTGACCCGAATGTCTCGGGCATCGCCCCGTTGGATACCGCCCCCTTGGGCACAGCCCTGTAGGACGTCGCCCCGTTGGGCGCTGGCGCATGGGGCATGGCCCCGTTGGGCGCCGGCGTGTAGGACGTCGCCGGGCTGGGCGCCGGCGTGTGGGGCGCGGGCCCGTCGGGCGTCGCCGCGTGCGCGCGCATCAGCAGCGATCCGACCGACTCCCTGACCTGCTGCGTGCTCGCGAGCAGCTCGGTGATCGCGCCGTCGATGTCGCGCGCCAGCATGTCGGCGTCGGGCAGCGCCTCGCGGTCGACGTACACGCCGAAGCACGCCTGGTCGTTGACCGTCAGCAGGCCGACCGAGACCACGTGGTGATCGGCGAGCGGGACGACCGGGTAGGCGGCCTGCAGCGGGCAGCCGAGCATGAACATCGGCACCGTCGGTCCGGGGATGTTGGACACCACGAGGTTGAACGCGCGCGGGCCGGCCATCAGCTTCGACAGGGCCTGCTGCACCGACACCGGCGCGCGCGCGGCGGCCTTCAGCACCAGGTCCGCTCCCTGGGGCTCGCCGTCGCGCTTGGCGCGGATCATGTTGGCGTGCACCTGGTAGAGGCGTGCGATCGGTTCCGGCTCGTCGCACGGCAGCTCGGAGAACACGAACGAGATGTGGTTGCCGAGGACGTCGTCGTCGCTGCGCACGCTGACCGGGACCATCACCTTCAGCGCGAGCGGCTGCTCGCCGCGGCGGGTCAGATAGGTGCGCATGCCGCCCGCGACCGCGGCCAGGATCACGTCGTTGATCGTCGTGCCGTACGCGCGCTTGATCGTGCGCAGGTCCGCGAGCGAGCGCTGCGTCCAGGCCAGGCGGCGCAGCGGCGAGAGCTGTGAGTTGAGCACGCTCGCGGGCGCCGCGCGCAGCAGCTGGCTGAGCGCGCGGGTCGCGCGCAGGGCGCCCGACGCGGCCTGCCGCGCCGCGGGGGCGGGCGCGCTCGCCGCGTTCAACGACCAGCTCAGCAGGTCGAGCGGCTGGCCGATGAGGTCGCGCAGCCCGCGGGCGAGCAGCGTCTCCTCGCCGGGCTCCGGCGCCGGCTGCCAGCTGTCGGGCTCGTACGGGACCGTCTCGGGGGTCGGGTCGAGCAGCAGCGACGCGAGCTGGACCGCCGCCAGGCCGTCGACCATGCAGTGATGGGTCTTGCCGACGATCGCCAGGCGCCCCTCCTCGGCGTCCTCGCAGATCCACATCTCCCACAGCGGGCGGTCGCGGCGCAGCGGGATCGACATCACCTCGTCGACGAGATCGTCCAGCGGACCCGGCGCCCAGTACACGTGACGGTCGACCGAGAACGCCTGGTCGTCGGTCCACTCCGGCGCGTACAGGCCGAGCGGCACCGACGCGAGCTTCTGGCGGTAGCGCGGCGCGTACGCCAGCCGTCGCGCGATGTGATCGCGAATCTCCGGGAAGCTCGGCAGCCGCCCGCCATCGGCAGCGCTGAAGACCGCGACCCAACCCACGTGCATGTGCGCGGTGGGCGTCTCGACAGCCAGGAACGACGCGTCCAGCGCCGACAGCCGCTCGCCGCTCATTCCGCCGCCACCAGTCGCCTGACCACCGGCGCGGGCGCCGGCGGGCGCGCCGTGAACGACACGCCGCGGGCGGCGCTCGCGCGCGATATGTGGCGCCGCCCCCACTGCGCCGCCAGCGCGAACTCGACCAGCCGCACGAAGTACGTGCGCAGCGGCGTCGTCCTGATGCCCGAGCCGCGCAGCGCCACGCGCGCACGGCGATTGTCGTAGTGCACGCGCATCGCGAAGTACGGGAAGAACACCTCGCTGCGCGTCAGCGCGCGTCGCGAGCGCTCGTCGCCGGCCGCGCGAAGCACCAGCGGGTGCACGACGCCGTGGTAAACCGACGGATCGATCAGGCTGGGAGCCTGACGTCCGAAGAACTTGGTGGCCAGCTGCACCAGCTCGCCGACGCTGGTCGTGTGCGTGCCCGCGGTGAGATGGAAGGTCGCGCCCTCCGCCTCCGGCGCCTGGCTCAGCGCGAACGTCGCGTCGGCCACGTAGTCGACCGGCACGACGTCCACGGGCGCGTCGCGACGGGCCGGCAGCGCCGCGTAGGAGCCGCGCGCGAACGCCCGCAGCGGCCAGTAGAGCACGTTGAACGACGCCGTCCAGCCGCTGTCGCGCTCGCCCACGACGATGCTCGGACGCAGGACCGTGATCGGAAGCTGCCCGCGCGAGCGGGCGACGAGGCACTCCGCCTCGAACTTCGATTGCTCGTAGGTGTTTCTGAATGTCTGTCCCACGTCGAGGTCGTCCTCGCTGAAGCAGCCCGCGCGCTTGCCGGCGACGTACGCCGTCGAGATGTAGGAGAAGCGCCGCAGGCTGCCGCGCGCGTGGCAGCGCTCCGCGAACTCGAGCATCCGCCGGGTGCCGTCCACGTTGATCGCGCGCGCCGCCTGCAGCTGCATCTCGAACGACACCGACGCCGCGCCGTGCACGATCTCCCCCACGCGCTCGGCGATCCGGTCGACTCCGCCCCAGATCCCCAGCCCGGGACGCGTGATGTCGCCCCGCACCGCGACCACCCGCTCCGCATACGGATGCTCGGGCCCGAACAGAGACAGCAGCGTACGTTCGATCCGGGCCGCGGCCTCGCGATCGTCCGCGCCCCGCACCAGCGCGTACACGCGCCGGTTCGTGCGCTCGAGATAGCGCGCCAGCAGCTCCATGCCGACGAAGCCGGTCGCGCCGGTCAAAAACACGCTGTCCTGTATTTGTTCCACCGTCCTCTCCGTCCTCGATCCACCCGCGACAAGCATGACGACCGGGGTGGACACCAAGATGTCGCCTCGGTGTTTTGGGCGCATCGCCGTATACCGGACTCTGCGCAGAAATTGGCCTCACGGAATCCGCGGGCCGGCAGCTGTCAAGCAACGCCGGGAGTCAGTCGGGATCGAGACGTCCGAGCGAGCTGAGCAGCGCCTCGTCGCTCAGGTACGCCCACGCCTCGACGAGCATCCCGTCGCTGACGCGGATGCGCATCGAGAAGGGGCTGAGCACCTCGCCGTCCTGGAAGACGTTCCCGGAGACCATGTGCTCCCCCGAGGGCAGGCGGCGGACCGCCGTCGCCTCGGCCGTGTGCCGCAGGCTCGTCGCCGCGACATCCGCCAGCCAGAGGCGCAGCTCCTCGTGGCCCCGGTAGGCGCGCCGCCTGCCGGCCAACAGCGTCGGGTGGAACACCATCTCGGGGTCGGCGACGGCGAGCAGCGCGTCGGCGTCGCGGCGGTTGAACGCCTCGATCCAGCGCCGAGCCACATCCCAGGCCGCGTCCGGGCCCGGTGCATCGCGCTCGAGCCCCCGGACGTTCATCGACGACGATTCCAAATGTCCTCGACGTGCACGCGGATCATCCGCTCGACGTAGTCGCGCGCGGAGGGCCACGGGAATGCGGGCATCGTCTGGCCCAGCGCGACGTAGCCGTGCAGCCCCGTCCACATGTACGCGGACTGGGTGAACGGGTCCGCGCCGTCGGGCAGGCACGCGCCGACGATCGCCAGCAGGTCGTTGAACGTGTCCACGCCTTCGTCCTCGCCCGACGCCGCGCCCGGCGCGGGCATCGGCACGCCCTCGCGCAGCCTGGTCATGAACAGCACGCGATAGATCCCCGGCCGCTGCGCGGCGAACTCGAGATACGCGTGCGCGAACGCGCGCAGGCGCTCGAGCGGGGCCGCGTCCGGCGGGACCGAGGCGCGCAGGAAGTCGCGTAGCTCCTTGAAGCTGGCGATCATCAGCGCGCTGAGCAGCTCGTCCCTGTCGGCGAAGTGCAGGTACAGCGCGTTCGGGCTCACCCCCGCGCGGGCGGTGATCGCGCGCACCGACAGCTTGTCCTGGTCGCCGAGCTCCAGCAGCAGCTCGCGCGCTGCGTCCATCAGCGTCGTGCGCAGGCGCTCGCCCTGTCCTCGCGGGTTGCGGGTCCTGCCCGCCGCCACCGGCATCCGAATAAATATATCGAAGTCCCTTGACAGATGTACATGTACGACTGTACAGTGAGCGCTGCCCGCCCCAATCGAACGGAGACACGATGCTCGCTCGCGCCACCAGCCACGGAGTCCGCCACCCCCGCCGCACCGCCGTGCTCGCCCTGCTGTTCGTCCTGTTCGCCGCCGTCGTCGGCGGCCCCGTCGCGAGCAGGCTCGACGCCCGCAACGCGTTCGAAGACCCTTCCTCGCAGTCCGCCGCCGCGCGCACGCAGATCGAACGCGCCACCGGCGTCGAGTCGAGCGCCGGCGTGATCGCGCTCGTGCACGCCGCCCCGCTCAGCGCCGCCGCCTCCGCCGCCGCCCGCACGCTCGGCCGCGACCCCGCCGTCGCACACGTGACCAGCTACGCGAGCACGCACGACCCGGCGCTCGTCTCCAACGACGGGCACTCGACCCTGCTCGCGGCCTCGCTGTACGCCGGCGCCGAACCGGACGCCGCCGTCGACCGCCTCACCAGGGACTTCGCCGCCAGCCGCGACGTGCGGCTCGGCGGCCCCGACGTCAGCGAGCGCCAGACCAACCTGCAGGCGACCAGGGACCTCAGCTTCGCCGAGCTGCTCGCGTTCCCGCTGCTGGCGCTGCTCGCGCTGCTCATCTTCCGCGGCGTCGCCGCCTTCCTGCCGCTCGGAGTCGGCGTCACCAGCGTGCTCGGCTCGCTCGTCGCGCTGCGACTGATCAACGCCGGCCTGCCGCTCTCCTCGTTCGCGCTCAACGTCGTCATCGGCCTCGGCCTCGGCCTCTCGATCGACTACAGCCTGATCCTCGTCTCGCGCTTTCGCGAGGAGCTCGGCGCCGGCGCGCAGAACGCCGCCGCGATCGCCACCACGCTCGCCACCGCCGGTCGCACCGTGATCTTCAGTGCGCTCACCGTCGCCGCCGCGATGGCCTCGCTGGCCGTCTTCCCGCTGCGCTTCCTGCAGTCGATCGGCATCGGCGGCGCCGTCGTCGCGCTGAGCGCCGCCGCCACCTCGCTGCTGCTGCTGCCCGCGCTGTTCGTGCTGCTCGGCGCCCGGCTCGCACGCCGCGGTCCGGCGCCCGCCGGACACGGCCTCTGGTACCGCCTGGCGAATGGCGTCATGCGCCGCCCCGGGATCGTCGCCACCGCCACCACCGTCCTGCTGCTGGCGCTCGCGCTGCCGACGCTGCACACGCGGTGGAGCGGCGTCGACGCCTCGGTGCTGCCCGCCAGCCAGAGCTCGCGCGTCGTCGCGGACACGATCGCGCGCGAGTTCCCCGGCGCGGACAGCACGCCCACCGTGATCGCCGTCAGCGCCCCCGCGGGCGCGTCGCCCCGACTCGCCGCATACGCCAAGCAGCTCGCCGGCGTCCCCGGAGTCACCTCCGTCAGCGCGCCCCGCCGGCTGTCGGCAGGCGCCTGGCAGCTCGACGTCGCGAGCGCGGGCGCCCCCATCGGCGCCGCCGCGCAGCGCACGCTCGGCGACATCCGCAGCCTGCCCGCGCCCTACCCGGTCGCCGTCGGCGGCCAGGCCGCGCAGTTCCACGACCAGCAGGCGTCGATCGCCGCCTCGCTGCCGCTCGGCCTCGCGATCCTCGCGCTCTCGACGCTGATCATCCTCTGGTTGATGACCGGCTCGGTGATCCTGCCGATCAAGGCGCTGGCCATGAACGCGCTCACCGTCGGCGCCGCGCTCGGGCTACTCGTGCTGGTCTTCCAGGACGGCCGCCTCACCGGCCCGCTCGCCTACACCAGCCAGGGCGGGATCGAGTCGACCGACTTCCTCGTCCTCGCCGCGATCGTGTTCGGGCTCTCCACCGACTACGGCGTGTTCCTGCTCACCCGCATCAAGGAGGCCCACGATCGCGGCCTGCCCAACCGCGAGGCCGTCGCCGCCGGCCTGCAGCGCACCGGGCGCGTCGTCACCGCCGGCGCGATCATGGTCGCCGTCGCGCTCGGCGCCTTCGCCACCTCACACGTCGTGTTCATCAAGGAGCTCGGCCTCGGCACCGCCGCCGCCGTGCTGATCGACGCGTTCGTCATCCGCGCGCTGCTCGTGCCCGCCCTGATGGCGCTGCTCGAGAACCTGAACTGGTGGTCGCCCGCGCCGCTGCGCCGCCTGCACGCGCGGCTGAACGTCGGCGAGGAGCCTCGCGCCCGTCAGAGCGGCGGGATCCAGTGCCCGCCGATGCGCATGCCCTCGTCCCTGGCGCGGGACTCGGCGAGCGGGTGCTCGTGAGCGCCGTAGACGCGCACGTCGCTCAGGCCGGCCGGGCCGGCGCGCAGGATGAACGCCCGCGGCATCGCGGCCAGGCGCGTGCGGTCCTTCAGTTCGTAGGTCGCCTCGACCTCGGCGATCCACGCGTCGTCGTCGTGCCACTGCGCGGTGATCGTGTGCGCGGTGGCGCGCAGCTGGCCGAGGAACTCCGCGAGCAGCTCGCGCACGGCCGCGGCGCCCTCGGCC
>Ga0181518_10000268_pt1 | contig 60504 bp, 56 predicted proteins | sample PEATcosm2014_Bin_28_FD_119751 | JGI IMG/M metagenome (GOLD analysis project Ga0181518, IMG submission 119751) | Peatland microbial communities from MTU Mesocosm Facility, Houghton, MI, USA - PEATcosm2014_Bin01_60_metaG | ecosystem: Environmental > Terrestrial > Soil > Wetlands > Peat | place...
GCCACTGCGCCGCGAACAGAAGCAGGTCGAGGGCCATGACGTAGATCGCCGCCCAGGCGGTCCAACTCTCGGGCCAGAGGCCGAGGCCGCGGAGTTTGCTTTCGAGTTGGAGTGAGATCAGTCGCATCGCCTTCAGATTTCAGGATAGATGTCGAAAAAGGCCGACAGACTCGTCCTGAGCTGCTTCTCTATTTCGCTCTTGCCGCCCTCGAGAATGTGCATGGCGACGTGCGCCTCGCGGCCGTTTTTCAGTTTGACGGTCGCCGGGGCAACCTCCGCAACCTCATCGGAGGGCAGGAGACGGAGGCCGTAGACCAAGGTCAGGTTTGCCATGTCACGATTGTAAGCCAGAGAGGGTGGGGCGGAAGGTTTCCGGGAAATGCAAGAGGCACAACCGCGTTGTCATGCTGAGGGTAGAGAAGGATCTCTGTATTCTGGCGCTGCGAGCAAATGTAGGGATCCTTCGCTTCGCTCAGGATGACAGTTGTGATTTATGCTGCGAACCTCAGTGGCTTCCCTCTATCCTGGCGGCCACGCCAGCGTACGGCCGCCGATTAGGTGGACGTGGAGATGGAAGACGGATTGTCCAGCGCGCGGGCCGACATTGAGCACGGTGCGATAGCCATCTTCGATGGCGCGTTCGCGGGCAATTTGGGCGGCCACGAGGTGACAGCGTCCGACGAGTTCGGCGTCTTCGGCGGCCGCTTCCTTCAGCCCGGCGATATGTTTTTTAGGGACGATCAGCACATGGGTTGGGCCTTGCGGATTTAGATCTTCGAAGGCAAAGGTGTGCTCGTCTTCATGAACTTTTCTGGATGGCACTTCGCCGCGGATGATGCGGCAGAATAGGCAATCCGGCATAAGTCAGTCCTCCGTTGCGCGGGATCACGATCACGGGCCAGTCAACACGGAGATAAGTTCTCTATGTCGCTGGAAAAAACAATATCACTTTGGTGAGAGCGGCTGGCAACAAAATTTCAGTCGAGGCGGACCAGGAATACGGAGCCCTCGTCCGTCTTGGTTTCGCGGGCTAGAGCGGTGGCGCGCTGGCGGTCGTCGTCCTGCACACGCACGCGCACCCACCAGTCGCCCGTGGGACTTCCGAACTTCAGGACTTGGGCCGTGTGGTAACGCCTTTGCAGGTGCTCGGACAATTTGGCGGCCGCTTTTGCGCCTTTGAAGGGGCCGATCTGGACGGCCCAGCTTCCACCGGTATCGAGAGGGCGAGGCGCTTGGAGGACTTCGAGGCGGACTTGGGCGAGGCCGGCGAGGTATACATCGAGCGCCTTGGCGGCGGCGACGGAAAGATCGACGATGCGTCCTTCGACGAAGGGACCGCGATCGGTGATGCGCACCAGGGCGGAGTGGTCGGTGGTGAGATTGGTGATGCGGACGATCGAGCCCAGCGGCAAGGTACGATGGGCCGCGGTCATCGCGTTCATGTCGTAAATCTCGCCGTTCGATCCGCGGCGGTTGTGGTAGGGAGCGCCGTACCAGCTGGCGACGCCGGTTTCTACGAAGATAGGTTTGGCGTTGGCGGGGACTTCGATCTTTTCGTTGGCGCTGGCGGTTGTTGGCGGTAGCGCTACGGGGGACGGCGGAGTCGCGGGCGGTTTCTCTGGTTGCTGCGAGATAGACGGCGGCGGTGGGACTTGCGGCTGGGGAGGCTTATGTCCGCCACAGGCGGTCAGCAGGGTGCTGGCCAACAATAATATGAGACATGGCAGCGGGCTGGGCAGCGTCGATGGCGGCAGCCTGCGGAACGGACGCGCGGTTTGCGACGGACTGTGAGCGAGGCGGCTCAAGAATCCTTATGCTGTTTTTCTAGAAAGTCGGCGAACTCGGCGAGCTTTGCAGACGCCGTTCGCAGCGCCTTCGAGGAATGGGCCCGCGCGGCGGGCACAACCTCGTTGTTGAGATAGGTCACCAGTTCCGCCGTTTCCTTTTCCATGGTCTCGGCGATGTTGGCCACCGAGCGATTGAAGCGCTCGGAAGCCTCTTCTACTTTGCGGTCGAATTCGGTCATAGGCATCCTCGCGGTGCGGGCCAGTGTCACTGCCAGCGTTCACGCGTGGCTGGCGTTTACCGGGCTTCCTCATTATGGCGGCCTCGCGTGAGGCGGTCAATTGGCTTGGTGGGGGAGTTTAGCGCGGCGGCGGCGCTGCGATTCGCTGGACGGGCGAGTCGCCCGTCCCCACATAAGCGGGGCACGGTACAATCGCGCCATGCGTTCGCGTTCTCGGGGGTCGATCGGCTGCAGCGTTTCCGGCAACAATAAGGATAAGGATACTGGCGGTTTCCGGAGAGCGCTGCTGGGGTGGTACGACCGGCATCGGCGAGAGCTGCCCTGGCGGGGGACTCGCAATCCCTACCGCATCTGGCTCAGCGAAATCATGCTGCAACAGACGCGGGTGGCCGCGGTGGTGGAGCACTATCGGAATTTTTTGGAGCGTTTTCCGAACGTGCACGCGCTGGCTGCGGCTTCTGAAGATGCGGTGCTGGCGGCCTGGAGCGGGCTGGGCTACTACCGGCGGGCGCGCATGTTGCTCCGGTGCGCGCAGCAGATTGTGGAACAATACGGCGGACGCTTCCCGCGAAAATCTGAAGACTTGCTTGTCCTGCCCGGCATTGGGCGTTACACGGCTGCCGCGATTGCCAGCATAGCGTTCGGCGAACCTGCGGCCGTGGTGGATGGCAATGTCGAGAGGGTGATTGGAAGATTGACGGGCAGCGAGCTTAGTGAGCCGCAAACGTGGGAGCGGGCGCAAGCGCTGCTCGCGATCTCGCGGCCCGGCGACTTCAATCAGGCGATGATGGAACTGGGGGCAACGGTGTGCTTGCCGCGCGAACCACGTTGCGCGGAGTGTCCGGTGCGGAAATGGTGCGTCGCGCAGGGAGAGATTTCACGCGCCCGGGCTTCGTTGCGCCAGAAAAAACAAGAAATCTGGTGCGTTCTGGAGGTGCGGGATGGCGGCGGCAAGAGCAAAGTCCGGCTGGTGCAACGTGCGAAAAATGCGGCGCTCATGCCGGGCATGTGGGAACTGCCGCAATGGTCCGGGCCTACTGATTTATTGACGGGCTTGGCGACTTGGCGCACATTTCGGCATTCGATTACGACTACGGACTACACGGTGCGCGTGTTGCGGGATACGGCGCTGGTTGGGGCTCCGTTCCTTGCGAAAGGCAAGTGGATCGGGGTGGATCGCATCCCGGGGATTCCCATTACGGGGCTAACGCGGAAGATTTTGAAGGCTGGCAATATCATCTCCGGTATAACGGCGGAAGAGCGTTAACGCAGAGTACGCCGAGGGGAAACGCGGAGCACGCGGGGAGAACGAAAGTCTTTTGGAAGAATCGAAGACGGTAAAGCGCGACGGATTTTCAACGAATTATGGGTACGAGTAATGAGGATGCGAGAAAAGTCGTGCCCAATCAGAAAGTGTGCCCGCAGCGGCTAAAGCCGCATTCAGACAACGCCGTTACCGCAGCGCTGAAGCGCTGCGCCACCCAAAAACCGGCGCGCGATCGAGTTTTTCCGGAGCCTGCTGGCGTATTATCGAAGTAGTAACTTGACGGCCTGCCCGGAGGCCAAGAAATATGGCTGCATTGCAGGAAGGAACGAAAGCGCCCGAGTTTTCTTTGACAGCGCTCGATGGCAGCGCGTTTTCTTTGGGGAGCGCGCTCCGGGGCGCGCAGGCGCTGGTGGTGTTCTTCAAAGTGTCGTGCCCGGTCTGCCAATATATGTTTCCGTTTTTCGAGCGCCTGCAGATATCGTATGGCAGCGCAAAAGTCGCTACGGTGGGAATTTCCCAGGACAACAAAGCGGAGACCGCGGCCTTTTTGAGGAAGTATGGCGCGAGCTTCCCGGCGCTGCTCGAGGACCCGGCCAACCCAGCGGCGTCGAACGCGTACGGCATCGGCAAGACTCCGACATGGTTTCTGATCGCGCAGGACGGCGAGATCAGGCTCTCCAGCGAGGGCTGGGTACGAACAGACGTAGAAGATCTGAATCGGCGGATCGCCGAGGCCAATCGGACCTCGCCGCGAAGGCTGTTTCGGCCGGGAGAAGGGTTTCCGGAGTTCGGCGGCGGGTGAGGCGACTGGCGGCAGATTGAGTTTTCGAGTTAGGGCTAGACCACTCCGGGTTAACGAGGGAAGAGCTTTAACGCAGAGTACGGAGAGGACGCGCGGAGGACGCAAGGAGAACGGAAGCGTTTAGTGGCCGCGCCGGACGCGGTACTTCCATTACAATCAATTCTCAGCTTTCACTGCTTATTTTTCGAGGTGCCTGCATGTTGACGGGAAGAATTGCGTTGGCTGTTCCGCTGCTGCTGATCGCCAGTCTTTCGGCTTCGGCGCAAACAAGACCGGTAAAGCCGCACGCTGGATCTCGCGCTGGCTCGCAAAGCGGGTCGCATCTTTCGCCGGTTGCGGTTGCCGCCATGCAGGGCATTCGTCCCGAGAACATCGAGACCCATGTCCGCTTCCTCTCGCACGATCTACTGGAGGGACGCGGCACGGGGCAGCGCGGAGGCGATATTGCGGGGCAATATATTGCCGCGCAGTTCGCGCTCTATGGGCTGCAACCGGGCGGCGACGATGGTTCGTACCTGCAAAAAGTTCCGCTGGTGGGAATCACGCCTGGGGCCGACACGCGCTTTACGCTGGTTCCCGGCGACGGCGCGGCAGCGAACGCTAAACCCATGGACCTCAAACCGCTTGTCGAGTACGTTGCCTACGATCAGACGCAGCAGGCCGAATCCAATGTGGATGCCGATATCGTCTATGTCGGCTACGGCATCGAAGCGCCGGAATATAACTGGGACGATTACAAGGGCGTGGACGTGAAGGGCAAAGTGCTGCTGATGCTGGTCAACCAGCCGTCGGACGATCCAAAAATCTTTCATGGCAAGGCGCTGACTTACTACGGGCGCTGGACTTATAAGTACGAAGAAGCGGCGCGCAAAGGGGCGGTGGGCGCGATTCTCATTCATAAAACCGAGATGGCAAGTTATGGATGGGACGTGGTGCGCAATTCCAATTCCGGAGAGAAGTCGTTTCTCCAACTCGACGGGACTCCGCGGCTGAAAGCGGCGGCGTGGATCCAACTGGAGGTTGCGCGCAAGCTGTTCGCGGCCTCAGGGCTGGATCTCGAAAAGATGATGGCTGCCGCGGGCTCGCGCGATTTCAAGCCGGTGGCGCTTCCCGTACGGCTTTCGGCGCACATGACGAGCAAGGTCCGCGCGTTCGCATCGAACAATGTGATTGGGGTGCTGCCGGGAGCGGGCGCGGCGCTGAAAAATGAAGGCGTGATGTACACGGCGCACTACGACCACCTCGGCATACGTCCCGACATGCCGGGGGACAACATTTACAACGGAGCGATGGACAACGCCACAGGGTGCGGCATCGTGATGGAAATCGCGCGGGCGTATGCGGAGGCAAAACAGAAGCCGGCGCGCTCGGTCTATTTCGTCTCGGTCACGGCAGAAGAACAAGGCTTGCTGGGATCGGAATACCTGGGCAAGCACCCGCCGATACCGGCGGGGAAGATGTCGCTCGATCTTAATTACGACGACCTGATGCCGCTGGGCGCGCCGGAAGACGTCGAGGTTTCCGGGGCCGAGCGGACGACGTTTTATCCGGCGGTGGAGGCGATGGCCCAGGAGTTTCGCTTCCAGATTCGTCCCGACGCGCGGCCCGAGGCGGGACATTACTACCGCTCGGACCACTTCAGCCTGGCGCGCGCCGGGATTCCAGCGTTTTCGATCAGTGAGGGAATCAAATTCAAGGGGCACGATGAAGCGTGGGGCGTGGCGCAGTATGCGGACTACGTCGCGCATCACTACCACCAGCCGAGCGATGAGTATCATCCGGGGATGGACTACACTTCGGACGCGGCGATGGCGCGGTTCGGGTTTGCGCTGGGATGGGAGGCAGCGAACCAGCCGCGGCTGATCGAATGGAAGAAGGGCGATGAGTTTGAGAAGGCGCGGATAGGCAGTCAATAGCAGTGGGGTAGTGGCTCAATTTGAAAGATCTAGGGCCACTGGACGATTCTCTTAGAATCGGAGTGCATAATCAATTCCGGTGCAAGTTTGCCGTTTGGCAATTCGATTATCACAGTCTGTAGCCCCGCTTTTCTTCCATATTTCATTGCCGGAACACAATCTGTGTCATTGGTCAAAAGAATGATCCGATCTATGCAGCGGTTGGCGGAGTAGGATGCGATGTCCAAGCCAATCCGCATATCAACTCCCTTTTGCTCAAAATCAGGGGCAAAGTCTGCGTCGGTTGGAGGCCCAGCCGGATTCACCGGTGTTTGTTTGGGTTTGAAGCCACGAAATTTCAGAACCCCGCGTCGGACAGCGAATAAATCCTTGCAAGCCAATTCAGAAAGCCATTTATCAGACCCGCTCAATACATGAGGATTGCCTGACACCGGGAGACTCACAGTTCCAGAATATGGCGCGCAGTCGTAGTAAAGAATGCGAAAGATCTCCTCGTCCTGCGCTTTACACTTGTGGGCGAAGTTTTCAATAAAGGCAGGATTGTAGTGTTTTCCGGCCTTGTTCGCCTTGACTCGAAGATAGCCACCGTCGATGAGGATGATTACTTTTTCGGCCATAATAACGAAACCCCCAGGTTGCCCCGGGGGTTTCCGAAACATGCTCGCCTACGAGCGTATCGGATATGCGGAAACAGTAAACACATGGAACCCGCTTGTCAATACTTCTTTCGTTCTAAGACAAAAGTCCCTAGGCTCGGGAATCTAGCAAGGAAACCATCTCCGTCAGCTCCCAGGCGTGACCCGTCAATCCGGCTTGCATCGCTGGCGTGACTCGCAAACTCTGGTGGATACGGGACAAATTCAGTACATGAACCAGGGGGCCACAGCAGCCGCGTGACTCTCAGCTTTCTTAGAAAAGGCATTCGTTCGCGACAGACCGTGGATTTCGAATTGAGCCACTACCGCAATAGCCGAACGATCAGTGGAGCGAGCGCGGTACTAGGGTAACTTTCGGGGTGTTCTTGGGCGTGCTAGGCTGCTGCTTGGTATCGCATTTGCAGCAACTTGCAAGCGGCGCACGAGACGATGCCCAAGCTCCCAATTTTTCGACTGCGTACTGGCGAACCGCCCAGCCGGCCCGAACTGCAATACTACGCGCCTGTGCTCGCCTTCAGCGATTTGCAGCTGGGCGTGGACAATCTGCGCTATGACGTTTGTCTCAGTCCGCGCATCAGCGCGGATTTAAGTTTTCATCTGGGTCGCTACATCAGCCGATTCGGCGGGGTGGAATCGCTGTTCGAAATGGATATTCCGTTTGCGAGCGAATCGAGATTCGTGCGCGCCGCCGACGGCGGGGTCAAACTGCGCAAGCCGGAGCCGGCGGACCTGAAAACTCTGCTGGTGTCGGCGCATCTGGCGATCCTGAATCGAGCCAAGGCGGAAGGCAATCCATCGGTCGATGTGCTGGGGCGGCTGGCGGTGCTGAAGTTCATACGCACCGAACTGCAAGCGCAGTTTGCCAGGATCCTGGAACAGTGCCGCACGAAGTCGAAGTCGCTGGAGGGGGTGCGGCAAGACAAGATGATGCAGACGCAGGAGCTGGTCTCGGCATTCCAGGTGCTGAAGAAGATCACGCTGCGGCGCTCTGGGCAGGAGATGCTGCGGCTGCTTCGGGAAATCGAAAAGGAAACGCTGGCCCGGACAAGGCGTTCGCTGCTCGGCAGCACGCCCAACGACTGCTATCGGTTATTTCTGAATCCGCTGGCCCTGACCGAAGATGGGCGCGACGACTATCTGAGCGCCGAGCTCTATTACATGTTCGGCAACTTCGACAAGGACCTCGACCGCTATCCCAATCTGCGGCAGTTTGCGCTGAATTTTCTGCGCGAACTGGGATATGGGGAGTCGGCGGACGACGAGCATCTGGAGCAGGCGCTGAATGTTCCTGAAAACGCCACTGCCCTGGTGGGCACGGGCAACGGGGAAGATTCGACGGCGGAAGATCGCAATCGAAAAGACCGGCTCGAGATCTGGACGCGAATGCTGCAGCGCGAAGGCGTGCTACCGCTGGTGGTCGCATCTTATGAAGCGGTTCCGCTGCTGGCCGAGTATGCGCCGCGGGTGAATCCGCAGCAGATCAAGAACGCGCTGTTGTTTCGGGAGGAAGCGGAGCGGGTGGAAAAGATCATTGGCGAAAGCCGGCTGCAATCCGACCGGCTGTATGCCGCCATCGGACGGGTCGCCTCGTGCCGCAGCTCGGAGCGCAGCCGGTTTGCGGCGCGGCTGCTCCACGACCTGTTTTGTTATCACCGCGACCTGCAAGGGCTGGCGGCGCTGAGCGCCGGTTTTGACAGCATTAACCTGGTCAGCGACGACAAAGTCCGCAAGCTTTCCACGGTCAACGGCATGCTGTACGAGTTTTTGCCTCCCGAAGAGCAGAAACCGGCCGAAGACCGTGTGGTGCATCATGTGGTGCTGAAGGCGGACGTGCGCGATTCTTCGCGGCTGACGCGGTCGCTGATGGAAAACGGCATGAACGCCGCGTCGTATTTCAGCCTGAATCTGTACGATCCGGTCAACAAGCTGCTGGCGAAATACGGCGCCAGCAAAGTTTTTCTCGAAGGCGACGCCATCATTGTGGCGCTGCTGGAGCGCGAGGGCGAAGCGATGGTCAGCGTGGGGCGCGCCTGCGTTCTGGCATGGGAAATCGTGAACCTGCTGCGCGAGTATAACGAACTCCTGAGCCGCTCCGGCTTGCCGGAGATGGAAGTCGGGCTGGGCATTGCGTACCAGGATTCGGCTCCGCTCTATCTGATGGACGGCGAACACCGCATCATGATTTCCGACGCGATCAATGAGAGCGACCGGCTGTCATCGTGCAACAAGCGGGTGCGCAAGAAACTTGCGCCCGACGCCGGAGTCTTTCAGGTGTATTCGGTGCAGGTTGGAGGCGCGGACAGTAACAAAGACGCGGCCGATGCCGGCATGGAAGAAATGCGGCTGAACTACAACGTAGGCGGGATCTGCCTGAGTGAAGCGGCGTTCGGCAAATTGCAGCAGGAAATCTCGCTGGCTTCGTGGGAACCGGGCCGCAGCGTGCCGGGGTTCAGCGGACCATGGGTGGACAAGAAGTGCGAGTTCTTCGTGGGCACGGTGCCCATCGCCAACGGAGCGTTTCGCAAGATAGTGATCCGCAAAAACCGCATCGCGCAGGTTGATATCCGCGATCTTTCGAATCCGCGGTGGCTCGATCGCTACTATTACGAAGTCTGCGCCAATCCGGCGGTGTATGCTGAGTTGCCGGGGGAGAAGTCGTCGCGGGCCACGCGGTAACGCCTATCCTGAATTGCTGTGACCACTTAAAAATGCCGAATTGTGCCCGAGGGAGACGGGGCAAGCCCCGTCTCTACACCAGTGGGTTGCAGCAAGGCTGGGACCGCTTTAGGTTTCTCAAGATTTAGAACGGACCCACGATCGCCGCGTCCCGCTCATGCAGGGATGAGCGCTTTCGCCCGTCCCCATTATTCGGGGGCGTCGGGTTGGAGGCCGTCGCCGGGGGCGAGGGGGAGGTGGGCTGCGCCGCTGAGGATGCCGCGCTCTTGCGGCGAAAAAGCGTTTCTGTAGCGCTCAGAGTTGATGAGCTGGTCGCGCTGTTCGGGGGTCAGGCCGCGCATGCTCCGGATGGCCCGGTTGACGGCTTGGCGGCGATCGGGCGGCAATTGCTTGAACTGCTGAAAGAGCTGGCGGGCCTGCTGTTTCTGGCCCGGCGTCAGGTGCTCCCAGGTTTCCATGCGGCTGAGCACGCGCTCCTGGCGCTCGGGAGGCAGGCTGGAGAAACGCTGCAACCGCTGTCTTAAGAGGGCTTGCTGTCGCGGGGGAAGCCGGCGAAATTCGGGATCGTTTTCGAGGGCGCGGCGCTGTTGCTGGGGCGGCATATCTTTATAGCGGCGGAGCCAGTTTCCGGCGTGGCCGGGCTGGTTGAGGGACGGGCGAGGTTGATTGGGCCGGCTGGGCCGGTCTTCTTTCTGAAAGCGGTGCCACTGCCCATCCGCAGGTTGCGATTGCGAATATTGTTGACGCCGGGGTGGCGGCGACGAATGCGTGTTCTGGGCAAAGGCCGGCGTCAGCAGCAGAAGCGCTGCCACACAGCCCGCGATTTTTGCCCGGCGCAACATGTCTTGCTCCCCTTCACCCCGGTTAGCGCCCAAAAGACGGGCGCGAACCGGGGGCACCTTCGTTACTGGTCTTGCATTCCCTGCAAATCTTACGGATTCGCGGTTACGTCGTCCTGCACCTGCAATTCGTCGAGCACATCGAAATCGGCGTACAAATCGTCGTTCCGGGCCAGAGCCTGGAGATCGCCGACGGCGGTCCCGGCAGCAACCGGGAGGCCAAGGGAAGGTGGATTGGTCGCGATGGTTCCGGTCTCGACAAAGTACGACTTATTGGCAATACCGATCGTCAGCGCTCCTACAAAGACCACGGCAGCGAGCGACATGGCCCAGGCGGGACGCCGCAGCCAGCCCAGCCATCCCGCAGCCGGACGCGCCATTTCTTCTCGCAGCCGTGCCTGCATGCGCGTGTCGAAATACGCGGACGGCTCGGGCACTTGCCATTCATCGAGCAGCGCCATGGTTTTGCGCAAGCCGTCGAGATGGGCGGCGCAGGAAGGACAGGATGCGATGTGTTTTTCAAACTCCGGCTCCAGCTCCGGCTCCGGCGTGGCAGCGTCCATGCCAGCGGTAGTAATGACGTCCGGCAATCGTTCGCGAATTTCTTTGCAATTCATACTGCTTTCCCCTGCTTCCCCGAAACGAACTCCTGCAACTGTTCGCGCAGCGTTTCGTAGGCGCGAAACAGCAACGATTTGGTGGCGGACTCGCTCAGCTTGAGCACGCCGGCGATCTCACGATAATCCATTTGCTGAAACTTGTGCATAATGACGGCGAGGCGCTGGCGTTCGGGCAGCGCGTTCACTTTGGCGCGGATGGCGGCCAGGCGCTCCCGCTTCAACACCTGCTCTTCGGCGGTCAGCGAATCGGCGGCGAGGTCGGGCGTTTTGCCGGTTTCCTGGTCGGGCTCATCGAGGCGCACGGTGTTTTCGGGACGCTCGTGGCGCGTATCTCGGGCGTGGTTGACGGCCAGGTTGGTGGCGATGCGATAGAGCCAGGTCGTGAACTTGGCGCTCGGCTCATACGTGGCACGCGAGCGATACACGCGCAGAAACACTTCCTGCGCCAGTTCCTCGGCGGTCGACGGGTTGTGACACATGCGATTCATGAAGCCCACCATGGGGCGGCGATATTTCTGGACCAGATAAGCGAAGGCGGATTCGTCGCCCGTCTTCACCCGCAGCATGGCTTCGACGTCGGAGCCCGCGCTGCTGGAACTGACGGCGGGATTTGCCCTGGCATCAGGCGTGGGAGTAGACATGCCGGCAAAGTTCAGCAGTCCACCAGGCAATGCTCCTCCACCCAATGCTCCTCCCCCGAAGGTCCCGCAGTCCAATCCCCCGCCATCGATGGCTACACTACTCACACCAGTAGAAACCCCGTCCGAGGCAGAAAGTTGCGCTTCGGCGGAGGCAGGAAGGCACGGGGAAGTGTTTTCCGGTGAGCCAATTACGGGCGGCGCGTCGGGGATGTCGGAAGGGGCCATGGAAGAATGGAAGGGCGCTATGAAGAGGCTATCGGGAGCGGCGATGGCGGTCAAGAGGCAAGGAGGGCGAGAAAGGCATCGCATGGCCGTCCGGGTGCTATCATGGAGCGAGCCCACCCCCGGTCGAGAGCGGATGGGCGTGGCGCCTGCCGAAACCGATGCGCATTCGACGCAGCCTCCCCATTCTGCTGGCCGTGGTGCTGATTGTGGCCGCGATCGCGCTGATCGTGACCCTGCGCAAGCAGGCTCCGCCGGAAGCGGCCCGCCTGCTGCCAGGCGCGGACGGGTTCTTCTACGTCAACTTGAAATGGATCCGGACGTTTAACGCCACCGGACAACTGCCCCCGGTTTCCCCCGAGCCCGAATACCAGAAGTTTGTCGAGGAGACGGGGTTTGAATTCGAGCGCGACCTGGACGAGGCGGCGTTTGCGATCCACTATCCGGAGAGTTGGGGCGGCGGCACGGGAGGGGCGGTTTCGGAGCCGCGCTTCTCGGAGGTATTCGTCGGCAAGATCGATTCCGCCCGGCTGACTGCTTACCTCAGGAAGATATCGTCTTCGATTGACAATTACCGCGGCTTCGACATCTACAACATTCCCTTCGAAGGACGCACGGTGCGCGCCGTCATTCTTTCCCCGGACAGCGTCGCGGTTTCGAACCATCCGGATGCGGGTGTGATTCGCGGCGTGATCGACCGCTCCCGCAAATTGGCCTCGCCTTTTGCCGGGCCCAGGTTGCTGCGAAAGTTCTACCGGGAAGTTCCGATGGCGAGCCTGTCGTTTGCGATTCTGCGGGTGCAGCCGGTTGAGATGTCGTCGCTGAGCGGATTTGGAAGTTGGAGCCTGCTGTTTCCGAAGCCCGCGGTTGCGGTGATTTCCGGGCGCTACATCCGCGCCCTTCACCTGCGGGCGGAAGCGTTCACCGCGAGTGAGGCGGACGCGCAGGCCATCACCGAAAAGGCCGCCGCTTTTCTCAGCCTGTTTCACGCCGCTGAAGGCAGCGTCGGCGCGCAGGGTACGGACCCGGATGTAAAAGCGTTTTTTGACAGCCTGCAAGTCGAACAGGCCGGAGATCGCGCGGTGCTCACAGCGACCGTCCCGCGAGGATTCATCCGCAAGGTTTTGACAGAAGCTCCGGCCGACACGGTAACCCCGGCTGCACCCGCCACCGCGCCGAAGGGATCGCTGGATCCGAAACGGCCAAGCCAACCCAGTTCACGATAGGGCCAAGGCCTGGTTACTACTTTCCGATCACCTTGAGGTGGCTGGAAGCGAGTCACGCGCAGCCGACAAACTACGAAGACATTCGCAAGGCTTTTCACTTCTGCGCAGTTCCGCGATTCTCAAGTGCTTGAATCAGCGGGCGTAATCCGCCCTGCTGGTGGCATCATGATTGCACCTCAGAGCGTGGCCTCCCCGGCAGAAAAGTCTGTCCAGAACTGTTGTCATCTGGTTTGTTGTCGGAGGGGCCATGGTGTTCAATCGCCGTTTTCTCCCGTTGTTGCTGGTAGTTCTGTTCCTCTCCGCACGGGCCTCGGCCGATTCCGCCACGGTGAATATGACGTTCCTTTATACGGGAACGAACACCTACGCTGGTTATTACACCTATCCCTACTATTTCTCGGTGAATGGCGGGCAGGCCACGCCGATGATGTGCGACTCGTTCATCAACCACATCTCGCCGGGGGAGAGTTGGACTGCCAATGTCAGCGGGCTTCTTTCCGGGAAAGGCATGTTTGCCAAGAACATCACCGACTACAAAGCGGCGGGCATCATTTTCCTGGGCGTGATGAACGGCACGATTGACGCAAGGACCGGCAACTGGGCGGTGTGGAATTTGTTCAGCAATACGGGAACGACGGACTCCGCGGTGCTGGCCATTGATAAGAGCGCTCTCGCGCTGGCGCTGCACGCTCCGGCGAGCGAGTTCAAAGGGTTGATGTTGTACACGGCGGCAGGCTCCAGCCCAGGCAACGGACCGCAGGAGTTCATCGGCTATCGAACCGGCGGGATGTCGACGCCGGAACCGGCGAGCCTGTTGTTGCTGTCGACCGGCCTGATCGCGATTGCAGGGCTGGTGCGGTACAAGTTTCTGCGCGGATAACGCGCGGCTGGCGGGTTGCATTTCCGGCAGCGAAGTTTGTTCGGATCCTCCTTGGATCGCCGCCATCGGAGCAATTCCGGTGGCGGCTTTTTTTGTGGCGCGGCGGCGCTTCGGCAGGACATGCCATAGGCGCGATGAAAACCAGCGCAGAGAAAGGCCAAGCCCGTCCACCGAATCTCCGTGTCAGCCTAGACACACCCGCGTTTGCGAAGCCACGAAATCACGTCTGCGTTTTTCCGTAACCTATTTATTTTCAATGTTGTAGCTCGTGGCTCCTGGCTTGCTTTTCTTCTGGCGTACGCCGTTAAAAGCAAACAGGAGAAGCGCCATGAGGCTGGGGATCGGCAAAGCGAATCGGCAGAAGAAAGCGATCTGGGTTCCCGGAGCGGTGCTGGGAACGGTGTTAGGAATGACAACTGTCAGCGCGGCTTTGCAAGCGTCGGCTCCCGTTCCGGTGAATCCGAAGGCTCCGGAATTCGCCAAAGCCACGGTGCGCTGGGTGCTGGTGAGCATTCCCGACCGCAAGCTGGCGCTATTCGAAAACGGAAAAGTCGTCCGCATCTATCGCATCGCGGTGGGCAAGGCTTCGACCCCGAGTCCGGCGGGCGAATTCAAAATCGTCGTCCGCGTCTCGAACCCAGGCTACTACCACAAAGGCCAGGTGATTGGCGCGGGGAAGGGCAATCCGGTGGGCACGCGCTGGATGGGACTGAGCGCGAAGGGATACGGAATCCACGGCACCAACCAGCCGAAGTCGATCGGCAAAGCGGCATCGCTGGGATGCATTCGCATGGGCAAGCAGGACATCGAGGAACTCTTCACGCTGGTCGAGGTGGGCGACGCGGTGCAGATTCGCGCTGAACGCGACGAGCAGATCGCGGCAGTTTTTGGAACGGGAGCTGGGACTGGAACTGAAGCCGGCGCCGAACTCCAGACGATCGCGCAGCTTGACACCGAATCGAGGACGAGCGGCGGCCAGTAGGCGGCGAGTTTTATTCGAGGCGAGGTTCGGCTCGTTTTAGGGCAGTCAGGTTAGGGCAGTCAAGGGTCAAGGAGGCAAGTTATGGAAACGATGCTGCAAGCTCTGGTCATTATCGGCGGTCTGACGTTCTCGCTGGCGGCGTCGCTGCTGATCGAAGAACTGATTTTCGGGCAAATCGTCCGCGTGGCGTTCGCGCGCCGCCCGGAGGGTGCGAAACAAATCTCCCAACCCGCGCGGAAGAACTGACAAGGAGCGCCGCCATGCTGCTACTGCTATTGAGATATTGGCTGTTGAGCGCGGGAATCGCGATGTTCGCGATCGGCGCCGGGATTCTCGCCTACGATAGTTGCCTGGTGATCGCGGGTTGGCGAAGGCGTTGCACTTCCGGTTCGGAGGCGGGCGCGTCCGGACTTGCGCTGGGAACTGATGCGGAAGTTGCCGGCGAAGATGATGGCAATGGCGGCTGGCGCACGTCGGTTGCGTTCGGGCTGCTGGCGTGGGCGCCGCTGGTGATTCTGGCGGGCATGCTGATCGCCTCCTGCGGAACCGCCGGCAAACAAGTCAATCGGACCGAAGCTACGCTTGCGGGAACCATGACTGCCCATAACACGTCAGTGACGCGATGAACAAGCCGCGATCCAGCACGCGCTATAATCAGCGCATTCCCGACATGCGAGCGCGAACCTCCAGCAGTCCGCGGGCAGCTTGGCTGACGTCCTTCTTACTCGCGGCTGTTCTTGTTCCATCTTCTTTATGCGCTTCGTCCCTGGAAGACACGGCCCGCCAACTGGGGCACAAGATCGCCGCAGCCACGGGGCCCGGCGAGTTTCTGCTGTCGGTCGTCAACCATTCCTCGCTCGACGAGAAATCGGCGGGCGAAGTGCGAGGCGCGCTCGAAGCCGAGTTGCAGCGTGCGGGCGTGCACGCCGCCAAGGCCGAGCCGGCGATGGGAACCATCGAGGTCGTGCTCTCCGAGAGCGTGAGGGAATATGTTTGGACGGCGCGGATTACGATCGGCTCGGGGGAAAAGAGAGTTGCCCTGGTGTCGTTGGCGCTGCCGCAAACGGGAACGGCGTTCGCCGCCGCTTTTCCGGTCGTGCTGAAAACCACGCTTCTGTTCACGCAAGAACGGCCGCTGCTCGACGCCGCGCTGGTGGACATGCCCGACGGAGCGCGGCTGCTCGCGCTCGATGACGACATGGTCGCGGTGTATCGTCGTCAGAATCAGAATCAGAATCAGAATCAAAATCAGAATCAAGGAGCGAATGCCTCCGGGCCATGGGAACTCGAAGCGCGGTTGCCCGTCGCTCGCGCGCGCGCCTTTCCGCGCGATTTGCGCGGACGGCTGCTGTTGCGACACGATCATCTGTTCGATGTTTATTTGCCGGGAATGTTCTGCCGCTCGAACTCCAGCGCGACGGTGCCGCTCACACTCACGTGCAATAACAGCGACGGGCAAACTTCCGGCGCTCTCACCTATGACGCACTAACTTATGACGCGCTGACTTATGACGACCCGTGGCCGCTGACGCCGGACGAGGGCAGCGTGCGCGCCTTCTTCGCAGCCTCGCGCAACTTTTTTACCGGAGCGCTTTCTCCCGCCATCGGAAAAGTTTCCAACGTTCCTGCGTTCTATTCGGCGGCCGCGTTTCCGCGATCGGGCTCGACACTTTGGGCGTTCGCCGCCGTGGATGAATCGCTGCATCTGGTGGATGGGATGACGGACAAGGTAATCCCCGGAGTGAAGTGGGGGAGCGATCTGGCCGCGGTCCACTCCAGTTGCGGCACGGGCGCACAGTTACTGGTCACGGAGAATGGACTCCCCGAGCGCGATAGCGTGCGAGCGTTCGAGATTCCCGATCGCGATCCGGTCGCAGTCAGTGCAGCGGTGGAGTTCGACGGGAAGATTACCGCGCTATGGACGGAAAGCAGCGGCGGCGGCGCGGTGGCAATCGTTCAACGAAAAGACACGGGATGGTATGAGGCGTATCGCGTATCGATTACTTGCGGCAATTAGCCTGATCGCGCCCATCGTCACGGCAACGATTATGGCGCCAAGCGCGGCAACGGCGGAGACGCGTCCTCGCTACGGCGGGACGCTGCGCGTCATGATGGAATCGACGCCGGACGCGCTCGAGCTTCTCTCGAACAACCCCTCGAACCCTGCGAACGGCACGCCTGCCGACTACTGGGACATGGCGCGGGCGCTCGCGCTGATCGGCGACACTCTGGTGAAACTGGATGCCGAAGGCCGGCCGCAGCCCGCGCTGGCGGTGGCGTGGCAGAGCGATGCGACGGCCCGGCACTGGCACTTCACGCTGCGGCGCGGAGTAAGATTCCACGACGGCAGCGTGGCATCGTCCGAAGCCATCGCGCAGATTTTGGGCGCGCTTCATGCGGGCTGGGTTGTACGTACATCGGCGGACTCGTTGACGATTGACAGCGAGACGGCAATGCCTTCGCTGCTCGCCGAACTGGCGCTGCCGCGCAATCTGGTGTTGCAGCGCAATGCGGATGGCATTCCCATCGGCACGGGCCCTTTTATCGTCGCCGAGTGGCAGCCGGCAAAACTGCTCAAGCTGGCTGCGAATGAAGATAGTTGGGAGGGGCGTCCTTTTGTGGACGCGGTCGAAATCGAATTCGGCAAATCGCTGCGCGACCAGGCGGTTGCGCTCGAACTGGACAAGGCCGACGTGATCGAGGCGGCGCCGCAGGCAGCCAGCGGACCGCAGCGGCAGGGCGCGCCGTCATCGGCATCGTCGCCGTCGTTATTGTCGCTGCCGGTGGAGTTGCTGGCGCTGGTTTTCCCGGCGAATTCAAAGGCGCAGGATGCTCGCCTTCGGGAAGCGCTGGCGCTCGCCATCGATCGCAAGCCGATTCAGTCGGTGCTCCTGAAAGGCGCGGGAGAACCGGCGGCGAGCATTCTTCCCAACTGGATGACGGGCTACAGCGCCGTTTTTGTTGCGCAGGCAAGTCCGCAGCGCGCGCACACTCTGCTGGCGGACTCACGGCAACCGGCGCTTAGTTTGAGTTACGATGCGCGGGACCCGCAGGCCCAACTGATCGCCGAACGAATTGCGCTCAACGCGCGGGATGTTGGCATCACGGTGCAAGTATCGTTATCGGGAGCGGAGGACGTTCGCCTGATGCGAGTAGTGCTGCCGAGTCCCGATCCAGCTACGTCGCTGGCGGAAGCCGCGCGGCAACTGGGATTGGCGCAGCCCGCATTTTCAGCGGTGCGCGGCGAGAATCTTGACGAGTTGTATCGAACCGAGCGCGGATTGCTCGATGGATACGCCGTCATACCGCTGTTCCATTTGCCGGTGGCGAGCGCGGCGAGCGGCCGCGTGCGCGGATGGGCAGGGGACCGGCGGGGAGAGTGGAGCGGCGGAGAGTTTTCGCTGGCTGATGTTTGGCTGGAGAGCTCGACAGCGGACTCGCGCGGCGATTCCGAGTCCCAGGCAGGCTTGCGATGAGTTTCCGCAAAAAACTTCTTTTGTTGTTCGCGGCCACGGTGCTGCTTTGCGTCGCGGTTATTTCTGTGTCGGTCTACAGCACGATTCGGGGCTCGTTTGAAAAGGCGGACCAGGACCGCGCGAATGCCGTCGCCGCTCAGTTTCGATCGGAGTTCCAGCGGCGAGGGTCGGAAGTGGCGCGCAAGGTCGAGTCGGTTGCGGCAAGCGAAACGGTGCAGCGCATCGCTCTCGATATGAACCGCGGCGCCACAAATTTTGGCGACTATGTGAGCGAAGCGCGCGCGCTGGCGGGCCAGCAGCAACTCGATTTTCTGGAGCTTGTCGACAATCGCGGAACTATTCTCTCGTCGGCGCAGTGGCAGGCGAAATTCGGATATCCGGAAGCGGCGATTTCCGAATTTACGACTGCCCAAGCCCCGACAGCTGCCGGCGCCGCCCCAGGCGGAGCATTTCTGAAACGCGAGGATCTGCCGAATGGCGCAAGCCTCGGCCTGTTTGCGGTGCGCGTGGCCCGCGTTGGAGAACAACCGTTGTATGTGATCGGCGGGGAGCGGCTCGACCAGGGGTTTCTCTCGACGCTCGACATTCCCGCCGGCACGCGCGTTTTGCTGTATCAAAACCTGGACGCAAAATGGAATCCGGCATCGCTGCTCGATTTGAACGGGCCGGCTGCCGGCGTGGATAATTTCGCTCCCCTGGTCGAACGTGTGCGCGAGACACTACAGGAATCACAGGACGTGATCCACTGGACTGCCGATTCGGCGGACGCCGAAGTATTTCACGCCATCCCACTGACCGGACTCAATCAGAGCGGGGCGAATCAGCAACTGATGGGCGTTCTGCTCGTGGGCAGTTCGCGGCGTCCGCTGATCGAATTGCAAAGGCAGATCGTTTCTACTGCGCTGTTGGTGGGCGGGGTTGGAATCATCGTTGCGGTGCTGGCCAGCCTGTGGTTCGCGGCGCGCGTGACGCGTCCGGTGGAATCGCTGGCTCAGGCTGCGCGCCGGGTCGCGGCGGGGGATTTCGGAGCGAAAGTGGAAGTGGAATCGAGCGATGAACTGGGCGAACTGGCCGCGTCATTCAACCGCATGACGGAAGATCTGGTCGCGCAAAAGGACCGCACACTGCAAGCCGAGCGCGTGGCCGCATGGCGCGAACTGGCGCGGCGATTGGCGCACGAATTGAAGAACCCTCTTTTCCCCTTGCAGGTCACGGTCGAGAACCTGATGCGGGCGAAACAGAAATCGCCGGAGATGTTCGAGGAAGTTTTTCGCGAGGGAACGACGACGCTGCTGACGGAAATCAACCATCTAAAAACGATCATCGGGCGCTTCAGCGAATTTTCGAAAATGCCGCAGCCGGAGCGCCGGCCAACGCAGGTGAACGATGTGGCGCGGTCGGTGTTGCGCGTTTTTCAAGCGCAATTGCAGGAGAAAGGCCAGACGGCGGTGCATACCGAGCTGGCCGAGGACTTGCCCGAAATTTCCGCGGATCCCGATCTGCTGAATCGGGCGCTGCAAAACCTGGTGCTCAACGCGATTGACGCCATGCCGCAACGCGGGAAGCTGACTATCCGCACGGCAAATCTTGGCGGTTGGGTTGAGATTTCGGTTTCCGACACCGGTTCAGGTTTGAATCCGGAAGAATGCGAACGATTGTTCACTCCTTATTACACGACGAAGCAGCATGGCACCGGGCTCGGGTTGGCGATTGTGCAATCGGTGGTGAGCGATCACGGCGGCAAGATTTCGGTTGAGAGCACGAAAGAAAAAGGGACGACGTTTCGGATCGAGCTGCCGCGCGAGCCGCAGGCGTGGCAGACCGTCCAAAATTGACAGGAGAAAACCGTGGCGCAAAAAGCGCACTTACTGATTGTGGATGACGAGGCGAACACGCTGGCGTCGCTATCGCGGGCGTTTCGTTTGGAAGGGCATGAAGCCACCGTTTGCGACAACGCCAACAAGGCGCTGGAACTGGCGAAATCGCAAGCTTTCGACTTGATCCTTTCCGACGTGGTGATGCCGGGCAAGGACGGGCTGACGCTGCTCGAAGAACTCAAAGCGCAGGGCGTGGCGACTCCGGTGGTGATGATGTCGGGCCAGGCGCACATCGAGATGGCGGTGAAAGCTACACGGCTGGGGGCGCTCGACTTTCTGGAAAAACCGATCTCCACGGAAAAATTGCTGCTTACGGTGGAGAACGCGCTGAAGCTCGGCCGACTGGAGCGCGAGAATCGCGATCTGGAGCGGCGTCTTGGCAAACACGAGATCGTCTGGAAGGGCGAGACCATGCGCCGGGTGATGGCGCAGGTGGAGCGCGTGGCGTCGAGCGAAACGCGGGTATGCATTCTCGGCGAGACGGGCACGGGAAAGGAACTGGTGGCGCGGACGCTGCATGAGCGCAGTCCGCGGGCGGAGGGGCCGTTTGTCACGCTGAACTGCGCCGCGGTCCCGGCGGAGCTGATTGAATCGGAATTGTTCGGGCACGAAAAAGGATCGTTCACCGGCGCGGCCGGGCGGCATCTCGGCAAGTTCGAACAGGCGCAGCACGGGACGATTTTTCTCGATGAAATCGGCGACATGCCGCTCGGCATGCAAGCGAAGCTGCTGCGCGTGTTGGAAGAAGGCGAAGTGGAGCGGATTGGCGGCGAGCGCCCGATCACGGTGGATGTGCGGGTCGTGGTGGCCACGCACCGCGACCTGGAAGCGCAGGTGCGCGACGGAAAATTCCGGCAGGACTTATTTCACCGCGTGTACGTCTTTCCGCTGCGGCTGCCGCCGCTGCGCGAACGCCGCGAAGACATCCCGGCGCTGATCGAGCACTTTGCGCAGCAGGTGAGCGCGACGAACGGATGGAAGCCGATGCGCTTTACGGAAGGCGCGATGGCGGCGGTGGAAGCGCATCCGTGGCCGGGAAATGTCCGCGAACTTAGAAATGCGGTCGAGCGGCTGATGCTGCTGGCAACATCGGACGAAGTTACGGCTGATACGGTGGGGCTGGCGCTGCCGGCGTCATTGTCGGGCAACATGTCGGGCACACTGCCGGCTGTAATGGCGCCCGATTCCGGATCGGCTGGCGCGGGTCCGCTGGCCGATCGGGTACGCGCGTTTGAGAAACAAACTATTCTGGCGGAGTTGAAGCGCAACCACCATCAGATCTCAAACACGGCGCGGGCGCTGGGGCTGGAGCGATCGCATCTTTATAAGAAGGCGGAGCAGGTGGGGATTGATTTGAAAGCCACGCGAAACGAAGCCGAGCGCTGATACTTCAGGTTGTCATTCTGCACTAACACTCGGAGTTTCGGAAAGCTTCGGTGGCCGTCTCCGGAGACGGGCTCACCTGGGGCCAGATACAAGTCAGGGGATATTATCGCGCCGAGCGGGTTGGTGGTCAGTGATGGCACTCTCGGCGCGGATGAGGTGAAAGAAAGTCAAATGGGTCGGCGGAGCGGAGCCGCGTTGGCTTGTTCTCGCGATTCGCCGATGAGTGGAATGGCGATTTAGCGTCAGGTACGACCAGCACCATGTCCTCGGAGACTGCGAGCGTCAATAGAGAGCAGGTTCGACCTTGGCTAAGTGCAGCAGGTACCTGCAGAGTTGCGAATACGGGTTTTCCTTTGGCGACCATCTGTCCACGACGTGGTATTCGCCATCTCGGACGCCCTCTAATATCCACTGCGACCCGTCGAGTCCCACTACCCGCAACGTTGGGCTCTGGTGAGCTGTTTCCGAAGTCTGAGGCGGAGCCTGATCTTCCTCGGTAGGCATTGCCCAAAAAGCAAGACGTTGCAATTGCCCCAACACATCCTGCACCTGCGCCTTATCAACGGCACTCGTTGTATCCAGGATGAGCTTCTCAGTGTCGGACGGAACTTTTGTAAGCAAGCCCGTGTGACGGTCAACGCTCCGCGCAACGATGGAACCACTTCCGTCGGCATTAATCGTCAAGCGCACGGATATTGGACGATGAAAACTCGGCAGCCAGAGAAAGCGGTATACCTGAAGCGACCTGTTGTTGCGCAATGCAAACAACGGCGGCTCGTCCAGGAAACTCAATGTACACGCGTACCACGTACCGCTCGAACTGCCCACGGACGTGTCAAAGACGCCAGACGGGAAGTACTGGGAACTCAACACAGCAGGAGGCAGGTCGCGGCAAGTGGGAAGTCGGGAGTGGGCCTGAAGTATTCCAACAACTACGCAGACGAAAAGAGCGAGTGCCTTCATGGGAAATCTCTCATCGAGATTTTACTGCTGAACGTGTAAGGCGCCAATTCATGACTAACGTTATCAGGCGATTTCACGTTTCGACCGGCGGTCATTGAGCGACATCGCGATATTTCGACAGCTATCCAGTTCGGCTGTCCAACAGGTCTTTGATGGACGCTCCACAGTGCGGGCAATTGGCAGGTGGATATGTCCATGTGAGCTTGCCTTTCCAACTGTTGCCGCATCGTGGACATCCAGACCTGTCGATTAGTGTGCCCGCAACTGACCATCGCCACAACAACAGCGCGGCTGGGATGCCCGCTGCGAGCGCAGATAGCCAGTAACTACGAGCCAGCAGAAAGGTCAGTAAGAACAGGCCGACGAACACTAACGCAATGAGGCCTGGGAAAAAGTGATAAATCGTGATGGACTTTCTGAACCGCCGCACATCACACGACTGTTCCATGGTGGCACGCCTTCAGCAAGAACTGCGTACAGAATAAGCGCATGGGAACTTGGCTGTCGAGAACAGGCGGTTACACTCAGAACCCCGGCCCTAGGTCAACGAGTGAAATGGCGAAGTTTCGCCACTGGCCTAACGATGCAGTGACCGAAATGGACAATGCGTGGCGAGTTGGCAGATGGGGGTGACGATCAAGCGCTTCGTCCAAGGTTGCATGTTTTTGGCTGGTAGCAGTGCAACTGGTCAGGCTAGCTGGAAGCGCAACAGCGGAGTCGAAGTTGGCGTCTTCATGCGGTCACCTAGCCTCAGGGACTGGCTCAGTTCGATCCGCCGACGAACTGGCGGGTTGCAGGGCGGCTTCCGGCAGTTCGAACTGGATGGGCTGATTGTAATCGGAGTAAAAATAGTGGCCTCCGTCCAAGGTCATCTCGTAGGGCAGATGATCGTCGACTCCGATGCAGATCGCACCTAAACGGGAAGAGACCGCGGTCCGCAGGTCGAACTTCCATTCCTGGCAGCGAACGCCGTTGACCGTCTTTTTGTCGCGCTTTTCGGTTATGGCATGGCTGAGCAAGGTAGACATATCCGGGAGCAGGCCGGTGGCGGTGCCTTCCGCGATTCTGGCGCAATACCACTTGGCTGTACGGGCTAGTGCATATTCGTTGTTCTCCCACGGTCCGTTGCCTGCACGGATGTATCTCCGCTCACCGACGAGTAACTCATCTTCTTTCATCTGGAAAGGAGATTCGGTGTTATTTTGCGAATCGTCAGAGTGCTGGCGGATAATGACCTGGTTGCAATCGACCTCCCATAGCCTCTCCGAAAGCCCAGCGCCTGACTCGCCCGCGCTATACGCGCCACGAAAGCTTTTGACCTGCTTGATCGATTCCTGGGCCTTCCGAAACTCGGTGTCTCCGCTGCTCGGGCCCACGGCCTTGCCTACTCCCCAAAAGACTGCGCCCGCTAATAGCAGAATCGCGATTCTCCAAAGCCAACGACTGTTACCCATAAGAGAGGCCTCGCCCATTCCTCGCGCCTAGGTTAGTGGACAGAATCGGCGCGTCAAAGTTACTGACGTACCTAGTAACAATCGTTGCGTGAAAGATGAAGTTTGCTGGCGCGACCTTAAGCGAACTTCGGGAGGGCCTTGCATCACGCGACAGCCTGGCCGCCGATAGTTGGCGCTAACAGGCCAAAGCGCTCAAGACCCCGGTCGTCGGCGCAATGAGTATAAGTGCGACTTGTCAGCAGTTAGCTTGCGAGTCTGCAGCGAGTTGGCAGTGGCAGCCACTAATCTGAAATGGGCAAAGATTGCTGCAGGGATCCATGATCAGGAACCCGTCGGCACGGAGGAGGCGAAGGACTGCCGAAACTGCAAAAGGCACTACTGGAACGCGCCGCGCGGGGCGGGGAGAAGCCCACGCGGCAAAACACCGTCCTCAAAAACGTCCTCAAAAACGAACGCTCACTGTCCAATCGCGGTATAGCCCTGGCAGGTGGCTTCGCTGACCGAGGCCCCGGTTGACGGACTGACGTAGCGAACCACGTTATCTTCAACGCCGCAGAAGCCCTTGACGCCCGTGGTGTTGACGGTGGTTGGGTACGCATTGGTAACGAACTGGGTAGTCGGAGTGCCGGTGGCGCCAAGGGTGGAAAACAGATATCCACTCTTGGTTCCCTGAGACAGCACGTAGTCGATGATGCAGGCATTGGCTGACGTCGGGGTGGTGCAAGCAGCAGCGCTCGGCCCGAGAGCGCCGAGAGTTGCGGAATAGCCCACGGTGGGATAAGCGTTTTGATACGTCAATTGCGCTGTGCCAATGGTACGAGTAGAAGCCGCGGCGGATGACTCATTCGCCGAAATACGCGCGCGCAGCAGGTTCGGGATGGCAATCGCGGCGATGATCAAAATGATCGCGACCACGATCAGCAGTTCGATTAGTGAGAATCCCTTTTGTCTCCCCATGGAAATTATCCTCGCCTCCTTTTGACTTTTCCGGGTTGGATGGCCAACTCGCGTCTAGTATTGTCGCACTTCGAGCGCAAAAGGCCGAGGTAACGAAAGTCAGCTGGCCTTTCGCCAGCAGTAACCAGTAGTAACACGCGTAGTTCACCAGGCGTACTCAGGTGTTGATCAGCGGTTGATGCAGACGCGTCAGGGACCATTTTTCAATCGTTAGGGCAGAGCTAGCGGCGGCGGCGCGATCCCAAGGCTCGAAAAGCGCGAGCCCCTTCGACAAGGTCAGGGCAGGCTCGGGGCAACGGGCAAGGGCAGCGGGCAGGAGTGTCCGCGCTACATTTTGGTTCGGGAAAATCAAGGTCAAGGGCAGGGGGCGGGGGCGTCCGCTCCACAGACGTAGATGTCACTCTTCCACGGGCTGGGCGTTTAGTTCCTGGGCGGGTTCGCCTCCGGCGAGGCCTTGGGCTACGATGAGGCGGCGGGCTTCGATGCGGAGGTTGGGGAGGGCGCGTCCGAACAAGATCGCGCCGAGGACGCAGGTCGCACCTCCGATAGCTACGGTGTGGGGTGCGCCGATGTGGTGGGCCAAGGCTCCTCCGAAGAAAGCTCCGAAGGGAGCCATGCCCATGAACATCATGGAATAGACCGACATGACGCGGCCGCGGAGTTGGTCGGGGACCATGGTCTGGACCAGGGTGTTGGAGCAGGCCATCTGCAACATCATGGAGTAACCGGCGGGCAGGAGGAGCGCAACCGACAGCCAGAAGTTACGCGAGAAGGAAAAAAGAAACACGCTGGCTCCAAAGCTGGCGCAGGCGAATGCTACCCAGCGCACCAGGCCGCGGACTCCGGTCTTGGCGGCCAGGGTGAGGGCGCCGAAGAGCGCGCCAACTCCGGTCGCGCCCATGAGGATGCCGAGGCCGCGCGCGCCGCCATGGAGAATTTTGTCGGCGAAGACGGGCATCAGCACGGTGTAGGGCATGCCGATCAGGCTGACCAGGCCGAGCAGCAATAGCACGGCGCGAACGACGCGGGTGTGATGGGCCCAGCGAAAACCTTCGACGATGTCTGCAATCGGCGAACCCTGGCCCGCGCGCGGAGCGCAGCTCACGCGCATCAGCGCGAGGCCAACGATCACGGCGATGTAGCTGATGGAGTTGGCGGCAAAGCACCAGCCTTCGCCGATTTTCGCGACCAAAATTCCGGCGATGGCAGGGCCGATGATGCGCGCGCCGTTGAACATCGAGGAGTTCAGGGCAATGGCGTTCATCAGGTCTTCTTTGCCGACCATGTCAACGAGGAAGGACTGGCGTCCGGGAATATCGAAGGCGTTGACCACGCCAAGCAAAGACGCGAGCACGAAGATGTGCCATACGTGGACGCGGCCGGTCAAACAGAGCACAGCCAGAATGCCGGCGAGAATCATGGCGGCGGTCTGAGTGGCGATGACCAGGCGCTGGCGATTGACGCGGTCGGCGGTAATGCCTCCCAGGGGAGCGAAGATGAAGACGGGAATCTGGCTGACGAAGCCGACGCTGCCCAGCAGCAACGGAGATTTCGTCATGCGATAGACGAGCCAGGCCTGGGCGACGGTCTGCATCCAAGTGCCGGTGAGAGAGATCAGTTGTCCGCTGAAGAAGAGCTGGAAATTACGGTGGCGCAGGGCGCGCAGGGTGGTGAGCCATTTCGGACGGGCCGCGGTGGCCGCGCTCGGTGATCCGGCCGCCGGTGCAGCGGTCGCGAAATTCTTCTCCTCAGCCACTCGCTTACAACTTTTTCATATCTTGCGGATGAGGGCAACTGGCGGAAGATGCCGGGAAACGTTTAGTGCAATCGAAGCGCGTGAGGGGGTGTGGAAACTCGGGGCAAGATTGGCGCTCGACTTTTCAAGCGCGGCGGTTTGCCTTACAATCATCAAACCAGCACACGGGCGGAGCTTCTTTCCCAGATTGCAGAGCGGCGGATTCAGTTGCCGCTTCGTCTGAGGCCGCCTTCAAGCATTCTGCATTACGAAGGTCATTTGGCCTCGACGCTGGAAGTTCGTACCATGGTCATGAGCACTGAGAAGCGAAGCATGCCCGGGATCGCCGTCGCCCTCCTGACTGAGGATCGCGAACAATCCGTCATACTGCATAGCCGGGTGGAGAGCACCAACCTGGCGCGCACGGTACTGAGCCACGCCGGTTTTCCGGCAGGGCCGAGCGACGCGGTGCTGCGTCAATTGCAGGACCAGCACGCGGAAGTGGCGCTGGTCACGATCGATGCGAAGAATCCGCAGCGGGCCATCCGCGCCATCGAACTGATCCACGGCAGCATTCCCGAAATCACGATTTTTGCGGTGGGCGAAATGAATCAGCCCACCAACATTGTTGCGGCGATGCGGGCCGGGGCACGCGAATTTTTGGACCACGCCTCGAGCCGCGAAGCCCTGATCGAAGCTTTCACCCGGTTCTCGGCCACACTGAGCCGCGCCCAGCGCAGTTCGACCAAGGCCCGTATTTTCACTTTTCTGAACGCCAAGGGCGGAGCGGGCGCGACCACCACGGCGGTGAATACCGCCGTCGCCTTGCAGGAAACGCACGGGCGAGTGGTGCTGGTGGATTTCGCTCCTATCGGGCACTGTGCGCTGCAACTGAATCTGCGGCCGCAGTTTACGCTGATCGACGCGCTGCAAAACCTGCATCGCATGGATACTTCGCTGCTCGATGGCCTGATGACGCCGTATCGCAACGGGCTGCATCTGCTGGCCGGCGCTCAGCAACCGCACAGCGGCGTTCCGGCGGCGTCGGAACTGGCCCGCCTCTTCGACCTATTGGTGGGGCAGTATCACTTTGTGGTGCTGGATTGCTCGGGCAGGATGGATGGCACGGTGCAGACCATCTGCGACCTTTCGAACGCGGTGCTGCTGGTGGCGCAGACGGATGTGGTCTCGCTGTGGAGCGCGGGCCGGATCCACGACTTCCTGCAACAGGGAACGGGGCCGGACCGGCTGCGGCTGGTGCTCAACCGCTACAAAAAGATTCCCGGCTTCACCGACGAAGATGTGGAGAAAGCCACCAATTGCAAGGTGCTGTGGAAGGTGCCCAACAGCTTCCAACTCATAGGACCGGCGATTGACAAGGGCAGTCCGGTGGCCGAGCAGGGGAACCACGAAATCGGACGCTCCTATCAGGCGCTGGCCGCGGAACTGGCGGGCGCGACCGCGTCTCCCGAAGGCACGCTCTCGCTGCTCTATCAGCACGACAAGGGCGACGGCAAGAAACGCGCCAGCGGCCGGCTGGTCGTGTCACCCGCGCGCGCAGGACAGTAGGGCAGCTGCGAGCTTCGAGCTGCGAGCAACCCCCGCTTCAAGCTTTTCCTTCTACGCTTCGATGTTCTCGTGTGCGCTCGCAGCTCGTAGCCGCTGCCTCGTGGCTCGTAGCTCGCAGCTCTTTGTTAGAATCAAGGTTCACCACTCATGACGCCGAGAATCGTTGAAATCATCTATCAGATGATCGCTTTCCTGTTTGCGATCAGCGTGCACGAGTCGGCGCATGCCTGGACGGCGTCGCGCTGCGGCGATCCCACGGCGCGCATGTTGGGGCGGGTGTCGCTGAATCCGATTCACCACATCGATCCGATCGGCACGATCGTGATGCCGGTGGTTGCGGCCATCACCGGCATTCCCGTGCTTGGCTGGGCGAAGCCGACGCCAGTCGATCCGCGCAATTTTCATAATCCGACGCTCGACGACATTCTGATCTCGGTGGCGGGGCCGGTCAGCAACTTCATCGTCGCCACCGGAGCGCTGCTGGTGCTGGGCGGCATTTCGGTTTCATCGGCCAACGGACACGCGGTTGTGATGGGATTGCTGGCTGGCGTTGGCGGGGCTTCCGATTCGATGTTGACGCCAGTCACCATGCTGCTGTTTGAACTCATGATCATCAACATCGTTCTGGCGGTCTTCAATCTAATTCCCGTGCCGCCGCTCGATGGCAGCCATGTGCTGCGGCATTTTTTGCCGGAGTCGGCGCTGGTGATTTACGACCGCATCGGCATCTTCGGATTGCTGGCGCTGGTCTATCTCGGCGGAGGGCTGCTCAGCAGCTTGCTCCGCCCGTTTATTCGCTTCTACCTTTCGATCCTGGTGAGATTCTGAATGGCAACTCCTTCGAAGAAACGCGTGCTGAGCGGAATGCGCTCGACGGGCAAGCTGCATCTGGGAAACTACGTGGGCGCGCTCGACAACTGGGTGCGGATGCAGGACGAGTACGACTGCTTTTTCTTTATCGCCGACTGGCACGCGCTGACAACCGACTACGCCGACACTTCGCGCCTGAAGGAGAATTCGGTGGAGGTGCTGCTGGATTGGCTGGCGGCGGGGCTCGATCCGGCGAAGTGCGTGATGTTCATCCAGTCGCATGTGCCGGCGCACGCGGAATTGCATCTGTTGCTTTCGATGATCACGCCGCTGGGCTGGCTGGAGCGCGTTCCGACTTACAAAGAGCAGAGGGAAAACATCAAGGAAAAAGACCTGGGGACGTATGGGTTTCTCGGTTATCCGGTGCTGCAATCGGCGGATATTTTGATCTACAAGGCGGACATCGTGCCGGTCGGCGAAGACCAAGTGGCGCACGTCGAGCTGACACGCGAGATTGCGCGGCGCTTCAACGGATTCTATGCCGGAAAGCGTGTATATCTTTTTCCTGAACCGGCGGCACTGCTCACGCCCGCTCCGCGGCTGCCGGGAACCGACGGGCGCAAAATGTCGAAGTCTTACGGCAACGCGGTGATGCTTACCGACACTGAGCCGGTGGTGCGGCAAAAACTCAAGACCATGGTCACCGATCCTGCGCGCATACGGCGCACGGATCGCGGCAATCCAGATGTGTGTCCGGTGGGCGACCTGCACAAAATTTTCAACGGCAAAGACAAAGATATTATTGCGAAGGTGAACGAAGGCTGCCGCTCGGCGGGAATCGGCTGCATCGAGTGCAAGAGCTGGGTTGCGGACGCGATCGTAAAGATCCTCAATCCCATGCAGGAGCGCCGCAAGAAATACGAGAAGAATCCGCGGCTCGCATGGGATATTCTGGAAGCGGGCTCGGCGCGCGCTCGCGAGGTCGCGGGCGCCACGATGGACGACGTCCGCGAGTCCATGGGTCTGGACTATAGTTCGGGCTATGCGCCGGTGAAGGATTCCACGAAGTGACCGATTTGTCTCAACCCATATCAGAACAGGCTGCAGGCGAGGCTTCCGGGCAACGTGCGGCTCCGGCTGCGGCGGCAGAGACGCGGCAAGCAGCGTCTCTACGGGAGAACAAGGGCCCCGCTAGCAAGTCCGCTAAGAAGGAAGATGCCAGCGATTTTCCCTTTGCCATCGCGCTTGGCGAAATCTACGAAGGGCCGCTCGACCTGTTGCTCGACCTGATCCGCAAGCAGGACATCAACATCTACGACATTCCCATCGCGCGGATCACGGCGCAGTATCTCAAGTATGTGGAGCGCATCCGCGAACTGGACGTGAACATCGCGAGCGAGTTTATTTACATGGCGGCGGTGCTGATCCACATCAAGTCGAAGATGCTGCTGCCGCGCGACCCGCTTGCTCCTGAAGGAGTGGAGGACGATCCGCGCAACGAACTGGTCAACCGGCTGCTGGAGCACGAAAAGTTCAAGTCGGCAGCGCAAATGCTGTTGCAGAAGCAGCAGATTGAAGACGCGGTGCTGAGCAATCCCGCGATCCGCGAGTTCATGGACGCCGAAGGCACGGAGCCCGAGCTGGCCGCCGATGTCATCGACCTGGTCAAAACTTTCCAGCAGATATTGGACCGCGCGCGCAACCGGCCGCTGCTGGAAGTGGACGAAGAGACGGTCACGGTCGGGCAGATGATCCAGTACCTGCACCGGCGGCTCACGCTGGAAAATCGCCCGCTGCGGCTGAAGCAGATGCTGCGCAATGTGGGGTCGCGGCAGGCGCTGGTCTGCATGTTTCTGGCGTTGCTGGAACTGGTGCGGCTGCAGGCGATCCAGGTGCGGCAAGAACGCGTCTTCGGCGAAGTGCTAGTGAGAAAGCATTCTCACTTCGAAGAAGTCATGACGGAACATGCGGCGGTGCGCGACGATTGGAAATAGAGAGCAGTTGCCAGTTGCCAGCTACCAGTTGCCAGCGGAGCCTTATTTACTTCGCTGGTTTTACTGGCAACTGGCAACTGGCAACTGGCAACTGACTTATGCTTAGACCTCAACTTGAAGCCATCATCTACGCGGCGGAAACGCCTATTTCGCTGGAGCAGATTCTTTCGCTGGTGAAGGAATCGCTGCTAGCGGAAACTCCCGGAATCGATGCCGCGGAAATGAAGTCGCGCATCCGCGCCACGCTCGAAGAACTCATCGCGGATTATTCCGGCGCTGGGCACGGAATCGAAATCCGCCAGGTCGCCGGCGGATACCGCATGTCGACAAAGCCGGAGCAGCACGACGTGGTGCGCGCCTTCGCCAAGAGCCTGAAACCGCCTTTCCGGCTGTCGCTTCCGGCGCTGGAAACGCTGGCCGTGATCGCCTACAAACAGCCGGTCACGCTGCCCGAGATCGGAGAAATTCGCGGCGTCGATTCCGGCGGAGTCATCGCTACGCTGCTTGACCGCAAGCTGATTACGACTGCGGGAAGAAAAGCCGTGATCGGACGGCCCATACTTTACAAGACCAGCAAGGAGTTTCTGCTGCGCTTCGGGCTGAGCGACATCGGTGAGCTGCCCAGCATGGAGGAATTCGAAAAGCTGCTGGCGGAGTCGTTCCAGAGCGACCTGCCTGCGAGCGAGGTTTCTGCAAACGAGGACAAGGCTGAGGACGGGTCTTTGAGTTTGCCGTTGACGGCTGGGGATGATTCTTTTGAAGAAGATAATTCTTCCGAAACAGAATCAGAAGGCGAAAGTACCGCTGCCATCGCCGACGCCGACGGGGCCGAACTTGCCCCCGAAGCCACAAAAGAAGAACAGACGGAAGCCGAAACGCCAGCCGCCATCAGCATCAAGCCGGAGTAGCCATTTATGCCAGCCGAACGCCTGCAAAAGATTATCGCTGCCGCGGGAGTGGCGTCGCGCCGCAAGGCCGAAGAAATGATTGTTGCCGGAAGGGTGCAGGTCAATGGGCAGGTGGTCACCGAGCTGGGCACGAAAGCCGATCCCGACGAAGACCACATCCGCGTGGATGGCAAACTGCTGCACGGGCCCGAACGTTACACCTACGTCGCGCTCAACAAACCCAAGGGATATGTGACCACGGTCAGCGACGAGAAGAAGCGTCCTACGGTGATGGACCTGGTGAAAAAAGTGAAGGGGCGGGTGTATCCCGTGGGGCGGCTGGACTGGGCCAGCGAAGGGCTTCTGTTGATGACCAACGACGGCGAGTTGGCCAACGCGCTAATGAAAGCTTCGTCCAACGTGACCAAGACTTATGTTGTGAAAGTCGCCGGGCAGCCCGACGAGGCCAAGCTCGACAAATTGCGCCACGGAGTTTCGATCGCGGAAAAAGGCGGGCGGCGTGTGCGCACGGCTCCGGCAAAAATTCGCCTGATCCGCGAAGGCGACAATCCGTGGCTTGAAGTGACCATCATCGAAGGCCGGAACCGCCAGGTGCGAAAGATGTTTGAAGAAGTGGGGCACCACGTGGAGAAGATCCGGCGGGTGCAGTACGGGCCTCTGGCGTTGGATGTGCCTCCGGGAGATTGGCGCAACCTTACTCTGGTGGAAGTGGCCAAGCTGAAGGCCGCCGCGTCGGGACCGAAAGCTGCCATGCCGCCCATAGCGCCCACCCAGGCAGGCGCGTCGAAAGCGACTACAGCCAAACCATCCGGCGCACCGAAGCGCAAGCGCTATTGACGGTAGTGGGGCAGTTTCCGGCGAGCGATGATCCGGGAGTTGCCAACCTTCCATTTGCACTGCTGCTTCAATGCGAGTGGTAAATATCCTGGAACTCTGTAGCCATTTTGTTCGTATAGTATTCTCTCTGGGACATGCGTCGCGCTGGACAGCGCAATGTTCCACAGTTCCTGCACACGCTGCGTACGCCCTCTTGAGCTTGCAGGAATAGAAGGATCCTGGACACGACCATTGCGGTGCCCTAGCGCCCATTCCGATGAAAGAAGAAACCGTACAAGCGATGGCCACAGGTTCCGTGCAGCCGATCGCAGGAGGGCCGTGTGAAAAAGGCAAGTTTTTGGATTCTTGTAGCCCTGGTGGTCGCCTCTCGTGTCTTGTCGTTCTTCTTCCTAAAAGCGGAGCCCACCTATGTTTTTGTTCCTCGGAGCTACGTGGGTGGTGGTTTTCAGACCCTACCGGCGCTGCTAGACCTGGTCGTGCCGGTGGTAGTTATTTATTGTTTTTGGCCGGGGCGCCGTTTCAATGGAAGGACGATCCAATCAGGCAGACTCGCAATTTGGGATGCTATGTCTTTCTTGATATTCCCACTGGTAGCTGGATTGTCGCTGTTTGCCTACGAAGCTCCATGGCAGATCTTGCCGAATGTCACGCTGGCCACTTTTCTCCGCTGGCTGCAGTTCGTAGCCAGTTACCTCGCCTGGAACATGTTGCTGGACGAGCTATCCGTGAAGAGCCGTTGGCAACGGCTGGCGACAGTGCCGATTCTGGCACTAAGCCTCGGTCTGCTGCAGGATGCATACTCCGGCATTCAAGATCCGTTCCGTGTTCTGCTCAGTGTGGGGCTGACACTTACGTGGACCGTTCTGGCCTTCCGACGCCGGTACTGCCAATCGCCCCTCGTCGCCACGCTCGCAGCCGCCATCGTCGGTGGCATTAGCTGCCTGCTCATCGTAATGGGGCCGACGGAGTCTGCGTTCCCTCCTTTGTTGATGCTGATTGCTTTCCTGGCTGGCGCACTCACCATCCGCAGCCGTCGTTGGTGGCCGCGGTGGATAGCCTTGGCAAGCATAGCGGCAGTTGGGTTGTTCCTCAGTCTGGCGGTGCCCAGGTTTTTTCCGCCCGCTCAAAGGGCCGACTTTCTCTTCCAGGAACCGCCGCCGTCTCACGCCGAACAAATCGAAGGTGTCACCGTTCGTTATGACGATGTTCGGGTGCGTGACGTTGCAATACGGCTGGCGCATGTCCTGGCCGCTGCCAACCAGGTCAGCCAGGAAGCGTATGGCATCTCGCCGCAAGCGGATGAACTGGTCATCAGAGGTTTTGAGGAAGGAGGGTTCCGGGCGGAATTCCCGCATAGGATTCGCGGCAACTTTCTCTCGCAACGCTTTATTGACTTGTGCCTCGACAGCTCGTTTCTGAACGATCCGAATGGGTCCATCCATTTTTCCGATCCGGTGAATGCGATTCTGCACGAATATAGTCATCTCTACGGGACTGTGCCTTATCTGCCTTGGGTGATGGGGGCGGAAGAGGAGGGGTGGGCGACATTCAGCGCCACTCGTCTCTCCCGCCGTCTCTACGAGCGCTTTGGTCCCGGACTGTGGAATCCCCCGTACAACTACGCCGCTCGTGCGGACGCGATCACAAGATCGAATCTTGCCGGCCATCCCGTTTACTGGTCACATCCTAACGAATATGGAGGCTTTCGCCTGTGGTACTCGCTGACCCAGAGAGACGGCGAAGAAACGATCTACCGCAAACGATGGGCGCTCACACGGCGGGATTTCCGTAGCTGGAGCTGGTGGGTGCAGATCAACGACCCCGATGCGGCGAGGAGGGTGGCTAGGGCGTTCGGCTTGGCGGATTTCGTTTCCTTTGGCTCGGGCAAGGTAGTCCGCTACGACCAGGTGTATACGTGGCAGGATTCGCAGCCGCTGGGCGAGATGCTAGGCTTGAGTGAGGACAAAATCAGGGCGAACTTCGCCAGGGATGCGAATCGGCCCGTCGATCCGACAGTCAGAGTGCCCGCTGGGAGGACGCTTGCCCTGGATATGACATTATCTTTGGCCGTGCTGGCGCTGTTCGTTGCGATGAAGAGAGTCACACCTAGTCATGGCCCACCTGGGGAACTTCGGTAGAACCGAAGACATTTTGAAGCCACCATCACCCGCAGACAAAGCGTAGAGTCGGATGTCGTCGTGCACCGCTAGCGAATAACTTCCGCAATCATCGGCAGGCGGGCGGCCCCGTACAGGCCGGCATCGCTGCCTAACAGCGCCTGGGTGATGATGGTTTTGTGGCCGGGGCCAGGCTTCACAACGGCGGAAGCGCCCTCTTTTTTCTTGCGGGCCGAAGGATCGTCGGGCGCGGTGGCGGCATATACCAGGGAGCGGCTCCGCAGCTCTTCGAAGATGGCGGGCGAAAAAGCTTCCCACGCGCTGGAAACTCCGCCGCCAATCACGTAAATCGGAAGGTTCAAGGTATTCACCAGTGTCGAAAGCATAATGCCCAAACAACGTCCCACCTGGCGGAAAATGCGGCGCGCGTCTTCGTCGCCCTGGATGGCGAGATTGTAAATCGACTTGGCGCTGAATTCCGCGTCGGAGTTGGCGGCGCGCGCGAGCGCGGGCGCGCCGTTGGCCGTGATCGCCTCGCGCGCCATACGGAGCACGGCAGGCGCCGCGGCATATTGCTCGAGGCATCCTCGATTGCCGCACCCGCAGGGCTGGCCGTCGGGCTCGACCGTGGCGTGTCCCCACTCTCCGGCCATGCCGTTCGCGCCGTCCCAGATCTTGCCCTCGAAAACCAATCCGCCGCCCACGCCGGTGCCGAGCGTGATCATCGCCATGTCGGAATAATCCCTGGCGGCGCCCAGCCATTTTTCTCCGAGTGCGGCGACGTTGGCGTCGTTTTCGAGGATCACAATGGTCCTCAACCGGCGCTCGATTTCGGCGCGCACGGGATAGTCGGCCCAGCCGGGAAGGTTGGGGGATTCGCGCAGCAGGCCAGTTTGATTGTCGATGATACCGGGCACGCCGATGCCGATGCCGAGCAGCGGGCCGGAATCCTTGTATTTTTCGGACAGGCGCTGGATGGCATCGCACATTTCGCCGATGACGTGATCGCGTCCCAGGGAAACCTTGGTGCCGAGTGTGACTTTCTCGACGAGCGCGCCTTGTTCGTCCACGGCGGCAATGCGCAGGTTGGTGCCGCCGAGGTCCACTCCAATGGCAAATTTCTTCATAATGATTGACTCGATAGGATGGATTCGATGCTCTGCTTAAAAAAGCATTGGTCCCTGACTTTTTTACAGGGCGGGGCTCGATCCGTCAATTGCTAAATCGCACGATTAACGGCCCATGGTACAAGTCGGGCGCTAGGACAATAGCAATACCTTTATATGAATTGCCATCCCGAGCGAAGCGAGGGATCTGCATCTCCCCGCAAACTGCAGATCCCTCGCTTCGCTCGGGATGACAAAATTGGACAATTTGAATTAAAAAACTGTATAACATTTTCATCAAGGATTATTGGGCCTATCTTTGGCACGTGGCGCAATAGTGGCTGCTGCGGCCGGCCAGGACAATGCGCCGGATTGGGCTTTTGCACACCAGGCAGGGCTCGCCTTCGCGGCCATACACCCGATGCTGGAACTGGAAGAACCCTTCGCTGCCATCGGCGTCGACGTAATCGGAGATCGAAGAACCTCCGAGCGCGATCGCCTTGCGCAACACTTCCCTCAGCGCCCGATGCAGCTTGCTGAACTGGGCGCGCGTGATGGTGGAGGCGCGGCGGCGCGGACGGATTCCCGCGCGAAACAAAGATTCATCGGCATAAATGTTGCCCACGCCGCGCAGCAGCTTCTGATTCAATAGCGCGCACTTGATCGGAGTCTTGCGCCCGTGAAAGAGCGCGATGAATCTTTCCTCGGTCACCTCGAGGGGTTCGACGCCGCCGGGATCGAAGCCTGCTGTAACAACGCTGAGCTTGCCAAACATTCGCGGATCGATAAAACGGAGTTCACGGCCCGAGGCGAGCTTGGCGATGAGGTGAGTGTGTTTTACGACCTCAGCCGCAGATTCCGAAACCACCATGCGTCCGGTCATGCCGAGATGGACGATCCACTGGGCCGGATGGGCTTCGGCCTCCAACTCGAAGACGATGTGTTTGCCGGCGCGGCGTACGCGCGCGATGCGCTTGCCCTCGAGCGCCCGAGCAATCACACTCGCCGGCGACTTGAGCGGTTGCGGTTTCGAGCCGATCCAGACAGATTCGACGGTATCTCCGGCGACGCGCTTGTCCAAGCCTCGCACAATGGTTTCGACTTCGGGGAGTTCGGGCACGTAGTCAGGATACTTTATCGGAGGGGAGAAAGGCGCTGTTGGCTTTTAGCTCTGGGCGTTTCGCTAAAAGCCAGAGGCCAAGAGCTAAGAGCGATTTCCGGTTTGCTCGTGCACAGGGCGATTCGGTATGCTAATGGGTCACGGAGTTCCGCCGGTCTTCCCAGTTTTCCAGTCGATCCAGCAGCTGCGGCGCGAGCAGTGTGCCGGAACAAATTTGTTAGAACATGGGCGGCGTGACGGTCGCATAATATTCCATCTGGAGTTTGCGGAGTTGGCATTGAGCGGAAGTAATACGAGCAGGAGTAATACGAGCGGAGGTAAGACGGGCCGAGGCCGGGCCGCGGTCATTGTCGGGGCGCAGTGGGGCGACGAAGGCAAAGGCAAGATTGTCGACGTACTCACCAAGACCTTTACGGTCGTGGCCCGCTACGCCGGAGGGCACAATGCCGGACACACTGTCATCATCAACGGGAAGAAATTTATTTTGCAACTCGTGCCCGGCGGCATTCTGCGGCCCGAGTGCACCAACGTCATCGGCAATGGCGTAGTGCTTGATCCCATGGCGTTCATGAAGGAAGTGGCTTCGCTGCGCGCCGCGGGCGTGAAAGTGGAGGGCAACCTTTTTGTGTCGAACCGCGCGCAGGTCATCCTGCCCTACCATCGCATGATGGAGCTGGGATCGGAAAACGCTCCGGGCCGGGTGAAAATCGGGACGACTTCGCGCGGGATCGGCCCCTCCTACGAAGACAAGATGGGACGGCGGGGGCTCCGCGTCGCCGATCTGCTGGACGCGGAATTGCTGCGCACCCATATCGAGAACGCCTGCCGCGAAAAAAATACGATCGCGCACGCGCTTTTTAATTCCGAACCGCTCGATGCCGATCAGATGTTGCGCGACTACTCGGCTGCGGCACGGGAGATCGCTCCGTTTGTGCGCGACACCGCGCTGCTGCTGAATCGCGCGCTGGCCGACGGTAAGTCGATCCTATTCGAGGGCGCGCAAGGCGCGATGCTCGACATTGACCACGGCACTTATCCGTTTGTGACTTCGTCCAGCGCAACTTCCGGTGGCGTCGCCATCGGGACGGGCGTGCCGCCGACGGCGATTGACACCGTCATCGGCATTACCAAAGCCTATTGCACCCGCGTCGGCAGCGGACCGTTTCCCAGCGAACTTCTGGATGCGCAAGGAGAAGATCTGCGCAAGCGCGGCAACGAATTCGGCGCCGTCACGGGACGCCCGCGCCGCACGGGATGGCTCGACTTGCCTCTGCTGCGTTACGCTGGCATGATTAACGGTATCTCGTGGCTGGTGGTTACTAAGTTGGATGTGCTCGACCACCTGACCGAGATACCAGTGTGCGTGAGTTATAAGGTGGATGGCAAGGAAACGGACGAAGTACCAGCCCAGGCGTCGGGTTACGACAAGATAGAATGTATCTACAGGAAGATGCCGGGCTGGGCGAGTCCCACGCAGGCGATTCGGAAACTGGAAGCATTGCCCAAGGCTGCGCGCAACTACCTGGCGTTTATCGAAAAGGAGACTGGAGCGCGGGTGGGAATGATTTCCACCGGCCCCGATCGTGAGCAGACGATTTTGGTTCCTGAATTTGTAAAAGAGCTGGGACTGAAGGGCTTTTGAACAACCAGGAGTTTGCAGGCAGAACAACAGAACGGAGCGAAGGATGGTAGTGTTGGCGGTAACCTGGATGGCAAAAATCGGCCGCGAGCCGGAAGTGGCCGCGGTCTTTGAAAAACTTTCGGCCGAATCGCGCAAGGAGCCGGGCTGCCTGATGTATCAGGTGCACAAGCACAAGACCGATCCGCGCCGGTTCTTCGTCTACGAGCAGTATAAGGACGACGCGGCCCTCGAAGCGCACCGCGCCTCGGCGCACTTTCTGCAGTTGGCAAAAAAAGAACTGCCCAAACTCGGCGATCGCACCGAGGGGCACCTGTTCGAGCCGCTGGGATAGGAAGGCAGTCGCCAGTGGTCAGTTGCCAGTTGCCAGAAAAACTCGGCATCTGACCGACCGCACTGGCGACTGAGAACCGGCAACTGTACTTACTGCTTGTCGGCCATCAGCACGCCGCCCGAAGCGTAACTCTCTTTCGACACTTCCAGGAACGCAACTACGATGGCTTCGCGGCGCGCGCCGGCTTCTTCGACCATGGTGTCGGTAATGCGCCGGGCGATCTTGCGCTTCTGATCGGCGGTGCGGCCCTGGAGCATAGTCACTTGAACAAGAGGCATGGGATTCGGCTCCTCACTTCCTAGATTCTTTCTTATCCGGAACAAAATCCGGCTCTTCAGGCTAGCAGGGTAATATGCCTTTGGTCATCTTGATCGGCGCTCGTTTTGTGTATATAGGTATTCTATATATAGGGAGGATGACACCGAATGGCATCCGTCAATGCACAAATCAAGCGAGGCAGCGCGGAACTGGCCGTGCTTACGCTGCTTGCTGAGCGGCCGCTGCACGGATACGAAATCGCCAAGCAGATTGAGGCGCAGACGGAAGGCGTGCTGCGCTTTGACATGGCTTCGCTTTACCCCATGCTCCACCGCCTGGAACGAAAGAGTTGGGTCAAAGCAGAATGGCAGACCTTGGCCAACGGCCGGCGGCGGCGCTGCTACCGGTTGACGGCTTCGGGCAGAAAACAAATCGCGCCGCTGCGGGCAGAGTGGCGGGCATTTTTTCGGGCGCTAGAGAGCGTCACGGGGTTTCAAAATGCCTGACTGGAATCAGAGCGTTCGCAAAAATCTCCGCGTGCTCGGGGTTTGTTCGCCGGAATTCACCGAGGAACTGGCCGGCCATCTGGAAGAAAGTTACGAAGATCTTCTGCGCGAGGGAGTGCCGGCAGAGGTGGCCTTTCGCCGCGCTATGAGTCAGATCGAAGGCCGTCGCAGGAATTGGCTCACACTACGTTTCTTACAGGAGGATCTCATGACTGGTTTTATTCGCAAGATTGCCTTGCCCGGATTGCTGACGTTCGCGGCGTCCGCTTTCGTTATGTACGCTTGGATGTTCGCACTGGCTCACGTCCATCCCAAAATGTTTTTGTTAGCTAACGGTCAATTCCTGGCATTGCCACTATGGGCTTGGTGCCTGCTTTGGCTGCAGCCACTCTGCGGCGCACTCGGAGCGCTCCTTTCGCAACGCAATGGAGGCTCGCGCCCCCAGCGCATCGCGGCGGCTCTGTTTCCGAGTGGGATCATGGGCACGGTACTGCTGCTGATCTTTGTCGTCGCATTCATACTCTCGCGATTCGTGCCGAATTACGGGTGGGACGCCGCCCTAGCTTGGAAGGGGTTGGGGCTTTACCTGCTGGGATGGGTAATTTTACCGGCGGTGTTCTTGCTGCTTGGCGCGGGCGTGGCCGAAGTTAGCGCCAGGAAGTTCGACCGCCTAGCACAGTGATCACGCGATAAGTCCTACGGCGGCGCGACGGGCGTCCTCGCCCGTCCTGAGGTGAAGTCTAAGAAGCCAGCCGGGCGGGGACGCCCGGCTCTCCACTTAGCTGGCGCGTGCCAACGCCTATTGCGCCAGTTCGTATCCCGCGAAGAAGAAGCTCAACTCAAAGCGCGCCGTATCGTCCGCGTCGGAGCCGTGAATGGCGTTTTGCTCGATGTTCGTGGCCCATTTCTTGCGGATGGTGCCCTCTTCGGCGTTGGCCGGGTTGGTCGAGCCCATCAGCTTGCGCAGATCGGCGATGGCGTCCTCCTTTTCCAGCGCCAGGGCCACGATGGGGCCGCTCGACATGAACTTTGTCAGCGAACTGTAAAACGGGCGGCTGGCATGGACAGCGTAGAACTGCTCCGCCTGATGTTGCGAGAGTTCCAACATCTTTATGGCCAGAATGTGGAAGCCATTCTTTTCGAACTGCTCGATGATGTCTCCGACAGCGTTCTTCTTGACCGCGTCGGGCTTAATGATGGTAAGTGTGCGTTGTAGTGTTTTCATAAGTCAGTTGTTAGTTCTCAGTTCTCGGTTCTCAGTAAACCCGTCGCTCCTGCGGAAGAAGCTGACGGCTGATCGGTGAGTACCGAGCAAGCCTAGACTTTCGCTCCCAAAACAGCCGCCAGCGTTTCGCCTATCTCGGCTGGCGATTTCGCAACTTTGAGGCCGGCCTTTTCCATGGCCGCAATTTTTTCCGCGGCGGTGCCCTTGCCGCCGGAAATGATCGCTCCGGCGTGGCCCATGCGGCGTCCGGGAGGCGCGGTTTGTCCGGCGATAAAGCCTACCACTGGCTTCTTCATGTGCTTATGAATGAACTCCGCCGCAGTCTCCTCCGCGTTGCCGCCAATTTCCCCGATCATGACCACGGCTTCGGTCTGGGGATCGCGATTGAACAGATCGAGCGCATCCACAAAACTCGTGCCGATGATCGGGTCGCCGCCAATGCCGATTGCCGTCGATTGCCCGATGCCGCGCTGAGTAAGTTGATGGACCGCTTCATAAGTCAGCGTTCCGGAGCGCGATATGATTCCGACGTTCCCCTCTTTGTGGATCTGGCCCGGCATAATGCCGATCTTGCACTTACCCGGCGAGATAATGCCCGGGCAGTTCGGGCCGATGAGGCGCGAGCGGCGGTCCTGGAGAAACTCCCACGCGCGCACCATATCGAGCGTAGGGATGCCCTCGGTGATGCAGACAATCAGTTCGATTTCGGCGTCGGCCGCTTCCATGATCGCGTCGGCGGCGTAAGGCGGGGGCACAAAAATCACGGTGGCATTCGCGCCCGTCTTGTCCGCAGCTTCCTGCACGGTATTGAAAATCGGCCAGCCCTCGTGGGTGGTCCCGCCCTTGCCGGGGGTGACGCCGCCCACAATCTGGGTACCGTATGCGGCGCAGGCCTTGGCGTGGAACGTGCCTTCGCGCCCGGTCAGGCCCTGCACAATCAATCTAGTTTTCTTATCAGCCAGGATTGCCATAAGTGCTCACTTTCAAAATACGCTCTTCGTCGTTCGCGCTTACGCTGCGCTCTTTGCCGCTGCCACAACTTTGTCGGCTGCATCCTTCATGGTCTCGGCGACCACAAAGTTCAGGCCGGAATCGTGCAAGATCTTCTTGCCTTCCTCAACGTTGGTGCCTTCCAGCCGCAGCACCACCGGCAGTTGGATATTCGTCTTTCTGGCGGCCTCGACCACTCCAGCGGCGAGCACATCCACGCGCAGAATGCCGCCAAAAATATTGATGAGCACGGCGCGCACGCTTTTGTCACTGAGCAGAATCTCAAACGCGTGGGCTACCTGGTCGGAGCTGGCGCTGCCGCCCACATCGAGGAAATTCGCCGGCATCCCGCCCGCGTACTTAATAATGTCCATGGTGGCCATGGCCAGGCCGGCGCCATTGACCATGCAGCCCACATTGCCGTCGAGCTTGATGTAGTTAAGGTTGTATTTCGACGCTTCGACTTCCAGCGGATCTTCCTCGCCGACGTCGCGCAGTTCGCGCAAGTCGGCATGACGGAAGAGGGCGTTATCGTCGAACGTCAGTTTGGCGTCGAGCGCGAACAAGCGGCCATCGGTGCAACTGATGAAGGGATTGATTTCCACGAGCGATGCATCCGATTCCAGAAAGGAGAGATACAGACTGGTCAAGAACTGGACGGCGGGGTTGATCTGCGCGGGTTTCAGTCCCAGGGAAAACGCGATCTTGCGCGCCTGAAACGCCTCCAGGCCCATGCCGGGATCGATGTACTGCTTGAGGATGGCCTCCGGCCGCTCAGCTGCCACTTGCTCAATCTCCATGCCGCCCGCTGCCGATGCCATGAACACGGGCTTGCCTTCGCCGCGGTCCACAAGAATGCCGAGATACAGTTCCTTCTCGATGGGCAAGGTTTCTTCGACCAGCAGGCGATGGACGATGCGCCCTTCCGGGCCGGTCTGATGGGTCACCAGATTCATGCCCAGCATTTTGGCGGCGAGCTCGCCCGCCTCTTCGACGGAGCGAGCGATTTTCACGCCGCCGCCCTTGCCGCGTCCGCCAGCGTGGATCTGCGCCTTGACCACGACTCCGGTGGCGCCGGAAGCGAGGATGTCTTTCGCCGCCGCCTCGGCTTCTTCGCGCGTGGCCGCCATCGCGCCCCTAGGCACGGCGACACCATACTTTTTCAAAATTGCTTTTGCCTGATACTCATGAATTTTCATAGTGATTCCAATGTCGCCGTTGGTCGCCGGTCGTTAGTCGTTGGTTCTTCGTCGTTCGCGGTTTCATGTGGCACCAACCGCCGTTATATGGACAATCGCGAAAGGAACTTGCATGTAGCTTCAGACAGCATTCAGCAAACTCTCGATTCTATAAGACGCCAGCACAATCGGCAAAGGCAACGACGCGCACGTTGCGCTGAAAATCTTAGCGCCGCCACTGATTTCAGAATTTTGCATCGTCTAATATATTGACGTAGTCTCATCCGATATGGATCTCGTCTCGGTCAACGTTGGGATGCCTCGTTTACTCACCTGGCGAGGTGCGACTTTCGAGACCGGAATTTTCAAAACTCCCGTGCCAGGCCGGGTCAGGTTGCGAACCACCAATCTCGATGGCGACGGCCAAGCCGACCTCCGGGCGCACGGCGGTCGCAACAAAGCCGTTTACGGCTATCCTTCCGAACACTACGCGGCTTGGAACGCCGAGCTTCCCGAGTATCCGAATCTTGCTCGTGACTGGGGAGCGTTCGGCGAAAACTTCACGACTCAGGGACTTTTGGAAACCGCCGTTTTCATAGGCGACCGCTATCGCGTCGGCTCCGCTGTGGTCATCGTGACGACGCCGCGGCAGCCTTGCTACAAACTCGCGGCCAAATTCCAAAGAGATGACATCGTCGAGCACTTCGCGCGCAGCGGCCGCTGTGGGTTTTATTTTTCCGTGGTCGAAGAAGGAGACGTCGGGGCTGGCGATGAAGTTGAATTTCTCGGGCGCGAGGAGCCGACCCTCACCGTCGCCGAAGTGAACCGTCTTTACACCGCGAAATCGCCCGACCGCGAGATGCTGCAACGATCGCTCGAAATCAAGAGCCTGCCCGAAGGCTGGCGCGAACGCTTTCGAGAACGGCTGGCAGACCTAGACGGCCGGAAACTTGATGGCGACGGAACTCCAGTTTGAAAAATCCCGTGTCTGCTGTAGTTTGGATCTTGTGATTCTCGACGCCCTGCATCGCATCGCCAACCACAGCCAGTCGCTCTCGCGCGAAGAAGCGCGCGCGGTGATGAGCGAAGTTCTGAGCGGCCAATGCTCCGACGCGCAAATTGCGGCGCTGTTGGTGGCGTTGCACATGAAGGGCGAGACGGTCGAAGAGATCGTGGGATTTGCCGAAGCGATCCGCGCCGCCGCCGTTCCGCTTGAACTTCAGGCCAACTCCGTGCTCGACCAGAGCGGCACCGAGCGCGACGCACTGGTCGATACCTGCGGCACGGGCGGCGATGCCAGCGGCACATTCAACATTTCGACGGCAACCGCTTTCGTCGTCGCCGGAGCCGGGGTGCGCGTCGCCAAGCATGGCAATCGCAGCGTGACCTCGAAGTGCGGCTCCGCCGATGTGATGGAAGCGCTGGGCGTGAACATCAACCTGCCGCCCGCGCGGATTGCCGAGTGCCTGGCGCAGGTGGGGATCGCGTTTCTTTTCGCTCCGGCCATGCATTCGGCGATGAAGCACGTGCAGACGGCGCGCCGCGAGCTGCGTCTGCGCACGGTCTTCAATCTGCTCGGGCCGCTGACCAATCCTGCGCGCGCCACTTGCCAGGTGGTCGGAGTTTATTCCGGGGACCTGGTCGAAAAACTTGCGGAAGCGCTCAGCATGTTGGGACTGCATCGCGCGCTGGTGGTCCACGGCAACGACGGACTCGACGAAATCACCATCACCGACGCAACCCGCATCGCCGAAGTGCGCGATGGACAAGTGCGGAGCTACGAAGTTACGCCCGAGGAATTCGGCCTGGAACGCGCCACGTTCGAAGCAATTTCCGGAGGAGACGCCGCTCAAAATGCCGCGCTGATCCGCGAAGTGCTGGCTGGAAAGAAATCCGCCCGCCGCGATGTTGTGTTGCTGAACGCGGCCGCCGCCCTGGTGGCTGCCGGACGCGCCGACCATCTGCGCGATGCGGTGCCGCTGGCGGCGGAGGCGATTGATTCGGGCGCGGCCCTCGCAAAGTTGCAGGCGCTTGTTGCTTTCACCGCGGCCCAGTAACCCCACCGCATTGTCATCCTGAGCGAAGCGAAGGACCTATGGATTTTCCCGCGTCGAGTTCAACGCGCTACTTCACTTCCACCCGCTCCATATACTCCGCGACCTGGACATTCCATCCCAACTCTTTCTTCATCAGGTCGCGCAGCTGCGACGAGGCGGCGGGTTCGCCGTGGACTAGATAAGTTGTGGACGGTTTATTTTTGAACGTCCGCAGCCACTCCAACATTTCCGGAGGATCGGCGTGGTCGCTGAATTGTTCGAGCGAAGCAACCTGCGCGCGGATGGGAATAAACTGGCCGAAGATCTTCACCTCGGGCGCTCCGTTTTTGATTGTGGCGCCGCGCGTTCCGGGCGCCTGGAAGCCAATGAAAATTACAAGGTTTTTGGGATCGGGCAGGCGCTGCGCCATGTGATGCTGGATTCGGCCGCCAGTGACCATTCCGCTCGAGGAAACGATGATCGAGGGATATTGATTGTCGTTGATCTTCTTCGACTGGTCGGCGGTCAGCGCAAAGGTGAAGCCCGGCCAATCGACGGGCGAGCCGTATTTCGCGATCAGATCGGCGGCCAGCGGCGTGTATTCTTCCGAATGCTTCAAGTAAATTTCGACCGCCTTGATGGCCATCGGACTGTCGCAAAAAACCGGCAGGCGGGGAATCTGTCCCGTCTCCATCAGTCTTTTCAGGATGAAAAGGAATTTCTGGGTGCGCTCGACGGCGAAGGCGGGAACGATCACGGTGCCGCCCCGCTCGGCAGCGGCGCGAATCAGGCCGGCGAGTTCGGGGCGAACGTCGGTGTCGGGATGCTGGCGGTTGCCGTAAGTGGACTCCATGACCAGCACGTCGGCGGTTTCGTTTTCCTGCGGCCCGGAGTGGACCACCTTGCCGGGCGCGATCACGCTGTCGCGCACGCGACCCAGGTCGCCAGTGAAAAGCAGGCGGCGACTGCGCCCGTTGATTGCGAGCGTGACTTCCACCATGCACGAACCAAGAATGTGCGCGGCATGCACGAAACGGAAGGTCAGATCGGGGCTCAGTTGTATCGTTTGTTCGACCGCGACCGCCTTGAAGCGCTGCAGGCAATCCTGGGCTTCTTTGAGCGTGTAGAGTGGCAAGGCCGGATCGTGCTTCGACGCTTTCCTTTTGTTGTAGAACGCCGCGTCTTCTTCCTGCAAGTGTCCGGAGTCGGGCAACACGACCGAGCACAAATCTATGGTCGGATGAGTGGCGTAGATGGGGCCGTGGAAGCCTTCTTTGACGAGGCGCGGAATCCAGCCGCAGTGATCGAGATGTGCGTGCGTCAGCACAACCGCATCGATTTCACGCGCCGGGACGGGAGTGTCTTGCCAGTTGCGCTCCCGCCACTCTTTCGGTCCCTGAAAAAGTCCGCAGTCGAACAGGACCTTGAACCCCCGCTTGCCACTCGAATCGTCGGTGGTGTCGATAAGGTGCTTGGAGCCAGTTACGGTGCCGGCGGCGCCGAGAAATTGGATGTAAGGCAAAAGTATCTCCTTGCGATGAAACAATCTATCACAGGGAAAGCGCTATTAGCTTTTGGCTCTTGGCTCTTGGCTTTTAGCTAAAGGCTAAGAGCCAAAAGCCAACTGCGGTTTCACGGCGCGGGAATCTTGAAAACGTTATTCGTCAAATCGCTTTCCGGGACGCTGCCGTCGTTGACCACAATTTGGGTGGCAGCGCCCTGCAATTGAACTCGCGTTGTCGCCGTGCTTCTGGCGCGCACTTCGATGCGTTGCGCGATCTCTCCGCCTTCATAGAATACCGTGAACGGGACTTCCGCCCCCGCATTGCCAAGATTCTCGAGCGTCACGGTAATGAATCTTGTATTTTTTTCCACCGGCCACGGATGCCCGGACTGTACGCGGATATCCGGCAGGCCCCGGTCCCGATACACCCAGTCGTCGAAAAACCAGTTCAGGTCGCGCTTGGCGGCGGCCTCGATCAACTGCTCCACGTACTTTGGATTTTTGCCGGTGTCGTCTTCGGCACGATACTTCGCAATGGCCTGCTTCAGCGCAGCGTCGCCGATCATGTCGCGCAACATCCACCACACGTACGCGGCTTTGCTGCGAGAGTAAGTTTCATCGAACGTGATAGCCAGCGGCTGGCCGACGGGCTTTGGTTCGACATTCTTCTGCAACGCGGCCGCGACTTCCTTTTCCGCATCGAGAAACTCTGCCCGGTGCATGCCCAGAAAATCGAGAGCGGCCTGGCGGCCGCCTTGCTCTTGGCGGTACATCGCATCGGCAAAGTGGGCCAAACCTTCGTAGACCCAGGGGCGCGACGACGGCAGCGCGGAATGGACGAGTTCGTGGACGAGGTTGATGCCGGCAAGTTTCGAATCTTCCGCGGCCAGCGACGCCATCAATAATGTTCCGCTTTCAAACGGCGGCGAATTCGGATCGGCGAGGTCGGCGATGGCAATGGGCGCGGATGGTGGGCCAAACCATCCGGTGACGAATTTCATTGCCGGTTCGAGCGCGTTGGAATAGACCAGGGCTCCTGTCTCGTGGCCGGGGAGGCTGAATAAGATTAGCGGCTGCTTTAGCTTGGATTCATAGTTGGCCATCGCGAATGTCGGCGTGACTGTGCCAAGGCGCGTCCATGAGCATTCCGCCAAAACGAACTGAGCGCGACTGATCTGCTCATACATCGAATCGCCGCTTGGTGTGCAGATCATAAGAGGAGGTGTCTCACCACTCTCACGAGACATCGTGAGTCTAGCTCTGAATTCGCTCTCCGCTTCCCGCGCCTTCCAGCGGTCGACCACTTCGAACAAACTGTTGCCCTCGGAAAAATCCGCCGAGTCGGTTGCTATTGGATACCACGCCACATACCCCGCGCCGCGCACGGCGGTGAAGGTCTGGCCGATCTGGTCCCAGCTGGAGTGTTTTGCGATTTCGTCGGGCACTCCGATTTGAGTCAGCCGCGTCGCATCCAGCGGAATGACGCCCTCGTAACCGACTTCGATTTCCACGGAATCTTTCGGCTTGATTTCGGAGGGCAGAGTCACGATGGCTTCGGAAAGGCCGCCGGTGTGGTCGATGTCTGAGGTGTAGGGCTGCGAAACGTATTGCACGGGCTTGCCGTCAATCCGGATCGAGCGCCAATTGAGAGAGGAGGAAATTTGCAGAACAGCGATCTTCTGCGGTTGCGCGGAATCGTTACGCAGGGTGATCTTGCCGCGAGCGCCGAGCCTCTGCTGCTCCGGCTCGATAGTAATTTGCAAATCGTATTTTGCAATGGTGAAGGCTTCGCGATCGAGGGCAGCGGCGAAAAAGCTTGCACCACAGAGGACACAGAGGAGGCAGAGGAGTTTCATGGTTTTTTAGATGCGCCCAACCGCCGCTGCCGCACGACTTCATAGAGCACCACGCCGGCCGCCACCGAGACATTTAGCGACGGCACTTTTCCCAGCATCGGAATCGAGACCAGGAAATCGCAGTGTTTGCGGACCAGATCGTGCACTCCCTTGCCTTCGGCGCCGAGCACGATGGCGCAGTGCATGGTGTAATCCACGGCATCGTACGTCTGGTCGGCGCGCTCGTCCAAGCCGACGATCCACAAGCCCTTTTCCTTCAATTCCTCCAGCGCGCGCGATATGTTGGTGACTTTGGCGACCGGAAGATGTTCGCTCGCACCCGCCGAAACTTTGGCCACGGCGCCGGTGACCGCGGCGGAGCGGCGCTCGGGAATGACGACGCCATCGGCTCCGGCGGCGTCGGCGGTGCGCAGGATGGCTCCCAGATTGTGCGGATCTTCGACGCCATCGAGCACCACGATCAGCGATTGCTCGCCGCGCCGCGAGGCCACCAGGTCGTCGAGATCGCTATATTGTTTTGCCGAAGTCGCGGCCACCAGTCCTTGATGCGCTGCGTTGCCGGCGATTTCGTCGAGCTCCACGCGCGACAGAACGCGCACTGGAACTCCGATCTTGCGGCACTCGTCAATCGCCCGCTGCAGGCGAATATCTTTGCGTTCCCTGGCGACAGCGACCCATTCGAAGTTGCGCCCGCGCGCCTTCAGCGCCTCGGTAACAGTGTTGATTCCGTAGAGTATGTTCACGACGATTAGTTTACAGTGTGGGGACGGGGCCCTGCCCCGCTTCCACACGATCCAGGTGAAGACTTGCCACTGGCGGCGCGCCCGCTGCGCTGGCTATACTCCTCATTAAGGATAAGAATTAAGGATATGGCGATTGCCGCGGCAAATACCGGCTTCAGCAGCGCGGGCAGGAACCCTATGCCCCTCTCCGTGGTCATCGTCGATGACGAACAACTGGCGCGCGACGAACTCGCTTTCCTGCTCAAGAATCTGGGCGATGTGAACGTGGTCGCGCAGGGCAAGAACGGACTGGAAGCCGTCAGCCTGGTCCGCGAGCACAATCCCGACCTTGTATTTCTCGATGTGCAGATGCCGGGGCTCGATGGTTTCGGCGTGATCAAGAAGCTGCTCGATCGCAAAGTTCCGCTCCCCAGAATTGTCTTCGCCACCGCTTTCGATCAATACGCGGTCAAGGCGTTCGAAGTGAATGCCGTGGACTACCTGCTGAAGCCGTTCGACAAAAAGCGGGTGGCGCAGTCGATCGAGAAAGCGCGCGTCAACATGGAGACGGGCGGCGGGACGGAAGAAAAATTCGAAACCCTGGTGCGGCTGCTGGAATCACAAAGGCCCCGGACGGCGAAGATCCTGATCAAGGCCGGGGGAAGGTTGTTCCTGACCGATGCGAAAGACATCTGCTACGCGACCATCGAAGATGGCGTGATCACGGTGGCCACCAGCGGCCATGCGGCCATGGAAGGCCATTCGAATTGCCGCACGCTGGAAGAGCTTTTCGAAAATCTCGATCCCAAATCATTCTGGCGGGCGCACCGGTCGTTTCTGGTCAACATCCATCACATCCGCGAGGTTGTGCCGTGGTTCAAAAGCTCCTATCAGTTGCGCATGGACGACAAAAAACAGACGGAGATTCCGGTGAGCCGCGCGCAGACCCGGCGGTTGCGGGAGCTGTTCAACCTGTAAAAACCAGTTCTCAGTTCTCGGTTCTCAGTTCTCAGTGGCTGGTTCCGGCGCTTTTCACTGAGAACTGAGAACCGAGAACTGAGAACTCAAAAAAAGGGGGCGGACGGTAGGCTGCTTCGTCCGCCCGGGGGAGGGATCTCTCAGGCCGCAATGGCTTGCAAGGCGATGCGGTTGGGGATGACCAGCGTGGCACCCTCCAACCGGATCAAATCTTTGCGTTTCAAATCGCTCAACAGGCGGGTCACGGTTTCGCGCGAAGATCCGATCATTTGGGCAATTTCTTCGTGAGTGAATTCCGTGGACACCTTGAGTTCGCGGTTGCGCGGCTCGCCCGAGACCCAGGAAAGCAACAGGCGGGCGAGCTTCTCGGTCGAACTGCGGGCCAGCAGCAGATCGTGCACATCGTCGAACGAGGTGGCAATTTCCCGTGCGACCAGCGCGGCGCAGGACAGCGCGGCGCCGCTGTCGTGTTCGATCAGATGAAGGAAGCTGTCGCGCTCCACAAACTTGATCTGGCAAAGCTCGATGGTGGTGACCGTGATTGGCGAGGGTTCGCCGGTGACTACCGCGCTCAGCCCCAACAGCTCGCGGTCTCCGGCAATTTTGAGGATGATGGTCTTGCCGTCGCGGGCGGTGATGGAGAGCTTGGAGCGCCCGGAGCAGGCGATGTACACGCCCCGCGCCGCTTGACCTTCCGTGAGCAGGGTGGCGTTGGCGGGATAGAGCGTGAGGTGACCGAGGGCGTTGAACACGGTCATCAGAGGCTGAGGCAAATTGCAGAAGTCGCGGACTCCCCTTAGTTGACAGCTCAGACAGTCGTGCGGAATCGCAAAACGCCGGGGCACGCCCATAACAAACTCCTGGTCGCCGGTAAAACCTGGCTGGTGGGACGCTGCGCCTGGGGAAGCGGGAATGCGCCACGCTGGGAGTCAATGCACACTAGCCGCCAAATGCGCCCGATGGGCCAAGTAGCGGCCAGTTGGTTGCTTAAGAAGATTTCAACAGGCACAGCGCGAGAGAACACGCCGGAGCGCTGGCCCGGCTGCCGGAAGGTCGGCAGTTGTTAATAGCGTAGTCGTAATCCCAAATAGTTTTGGACCTAAAAAACCTCCGCGTCGCACTTCCCTGTACGACGCGGAGGATTGATTTGGAAGCCGGAGTCTCGATGCAAGTGACGCGAGCTTCGGGCTCTTTGCACTCAGTTGGACGCAGGCACATTGCCGAGGGGGCAAGCTGTGAATCCAATCCGAGTTGGCTTCCAATGCACAAACCGAAAACACCAGCCGACCCACTTCCCGCCGGCAGGCTACACTTACAATCCCTGACGCCGCGGGTAGTGGCTGAAGTTAGGTGCCTCGCGACCGGTTCCTAACCCAAATAATCCGTCCGGGCAATGCCCAGGCGCTGCATCTTGTATTGCAGGGTGGTCCGCTTCAGTCCGAGGCGGGCCGCCGCGCCAGAGGGGCCCGAGAGCGCGCCCCGGGTCTGGCGCAAAATCTCGATGATGTGCTCGCGCTCTCTGTCGCGCAGGGTGACGTCGGACTCGGACGGCTGCCGCAAAATTTCCTCGCTCAATTCGTAGAGCGGCGGGGTCAAGCGAGCGCCTTCCGAAAGGATCACAGAGCGCTCCACGAAATTCTCCAGTTCGCGGATGTTTCCCGGCCATTTCCAGCGCACCATCGCCTGCACCGCTTCCTCGGGAATGACGTCGATGCGCTTGTGCAGGCGGACGCCGCATTTCTCGACGAAATGGCGAATCAGCATGGGGATGTCTTCGCGGCGGTCGCGCAACGGCGGCAGATGGAGGGGAAACACATGCAGGCGGTAGAACAAGTCGCCGCGGAATTCCTTGTCCTCGACGGCGCGCACCAGATCGCGGTTGGTGGAGGCAATCAGCCGCACGTCCACGCGGATGGTCCTGGTGCTGCCCAGCCGCTCGAACTCCTGGTCCTGTAGAACGCGCAGCAGCTTGGGCTGCACTTCCAAGGGGATCTCTCCAATCTCGTCGAGCAGCAGCGTGCCTTTGTCGGCCAGTTCCAGGCGGCCGATCTTCTGGCTGACGGCTCCGGTGAACGCCCCCTTTTCGTGGCCGAACAACTCGCTTTCCAGCAGGCCCGTGGGAATGGCAGCGCAGTTGAGCTTGATGAAGTTGCGCTCCTTGCGCCGGCTCATGCTGTGGATGGCGCGCGCGATCCGTTCTTTCCCGGTCCCGGTTTCGCCGGTGATGAGGACGGTGGAATCGGTGTCGGCAACGATGGCGGCGTAATCGAGCACGCGTTTTAGCGCGGGGCTATCGCCGATGATGTCGTCGGACCGATTCGCGCTCCGGATTTCGTATTCCAAATACCGCTTTTCCTGGGCCAGGCGGTCTTTCAGTTCGGCGATCTCGCGATAGGCGTGGGCGTTCTGGAGCGCGGCCGCGATCTGGTTGGCGACTTGCTGCAAGTACTCAACCTCGGGCGGGCCGAAGGCATTCGCGGTCGTACTGCTCGGATTCAGCGTTCCCCAAACGCGATTGCCGGCGATCAGGGGCACGCTGCAAAGCGAGCGGACCCCGCCGTCATACATGGCCCGCGCCAGGGGTTCGTTCCTGCCGCGCAAATCGTCGGCGGTGAGGAAGGCAACTTCCCGGGTATCGATGGCCCGCGCGGAGAGCGATTGTTGAAGCGGGGTCGTGCTCCCGTGATTGACGAAAGGCTCCCATTCCAGGGCCTCTCCATACTCGCGCACGTTCTTGCCATCTTCGTCCAGCAGGCATAGGATGGCCCGCTCGTAACGCGCGATGCCCCGAACGCTCGACAGGATGACGGGCAACAATTTTTCCAGCTCCAGGCTGGAACTCAGTTCGCGGCTGATGGCGACCAGGCTCTGCTGTTCCTCAAAGGCGCGGTGGGCCCGCTCCTTCTCGAGCGCCAGCGCGCCCATCAGGGCGACGCGCGAAAGAAACTCAACATCCTCGCGATCAAGGGCCTCGGGGACATTCTTGCCCAAGCCCAAGGCGCCAAAATGACTGGAAGGCGTGCTGATGGGAAGGACGGTGTAGGAGCGGACTCCGTGGTTGAGCAATAGAGGCACGAAGCCGGGGAAGCGCTGCTCGCGCTCGATGTCGGGAATGGAGATCGGTTCCTGATTTTTCCATGCCCATCCGCACATCGCCTCGTCGACCGGGACAGCCTCGAATTCTCCGCTCTCCTGGTTCTTTTTCCAATAATGGGTAAGCATGCAATTGCGGCGCGGGTCGTGGAGGGAAAGATTCAACAGTTCGCCTCCGGTCAGGGCCAGAACCGGGGGAGCGAGTTCCTTGAATGCGTCGGGCAGGCTCTGGGACCGCGCTACCAGGTCGGTGATCTCAAGCAGCAGTCGATAGCGGTCGGGCTCCGGCGAACCTTCCGGGTCGGGGGCGACTCGGGTTTCAGTCATCACGCACACCTCCAGCACCTTCCGGGTGCAATATTCCGGATCGATCGTTTGAGCAGGAACTGGGGGTCATCGCAGCTTGCCAAGCAGCGATTACAGTTCGGTGCGGCGGGTGGCCGCAGGCGCCGGTTCCTGGACGTGGGAACCGATCTTGATTTCCCCATTTGGGGAACTCCCTTCAGATTCTGCGACACCCTTTTCCAAGGATTAGTGCTTTCCTAGAAAAGCAATTTTTACTCCAATTCAAGGTCACGAAAGACACAGCGACTTTTTATTTACGAAATCCGGAACGGCGGTCACGAGGCCAGCGCGCCGGTTGGGACCGGCGTGGTTCGCCTGAATCCGGAGGAAAGGAGCGGCACAGCAACCACACGCCCTTTTCAATTCCAAAATCCAAAATTCCCAGTGGAAGCTCGGGTCCGTTGCCGCCTCGGAACCGGTGATAGAATCACCCAGTGGAGGTCGACAACCTTGCAACTCCATGGTGGCCAGAAGTTGCGAGCGCTGAGAGAGTCCCTGGGATATCGTTTGAAGGACGTGGAACTGGCCAGTAACCAGATCGCGCGCAGGTTTGAGAACGAGGAATTCGCAATTCCAATCAGCCGCTTGTCGGACATCGAAACCAAAGGCATCATCCCCAGTATTTTCCGGCTTTATTCGTTTGCTGCGATTTATCGGCGGGACTATCGGGAGTTACTGTCCTTCTATGGCCTGGAACTGGATGGCATCCCGGCGGATGTTAGCTTTGGGCGTCCGCAGAAGTCTCATGTGTCGGAAGCTTTGAGCAATCTTACTGAAGTGCGGATGCCGACCAGGCTCGATCCCGGATTCTCGCTCAAGAAGACGACGGACTTGAAACGCATCATTGAAGAATGGGGTGCGGTGCCCATGGCTTACCTGGCGCTGTTTGCGGATGACCAGTACACGTATGGCCATATAGGATCGGAAGATTTCACGATGCATCCGATACTTCCGCCGGGTAGTTTCGTGCAGGTGGACGAATCGAGAAACAAGGTGGAGGAGGGAGTATGGCGGTCGGAGTTCGACCGGCCCATCTACTTTGTGGAAATGCGCGACGGATACACGTGCTGCTGGTGCTCGATCAAGCGCGACTCGATCGTGTTGCAACCTCACCCCCTTTCTCCGGTTGCGGTGCGAGTTCTAAGGCACCCGCAGGAGGCCGAAGTGCGCGGGCAGATTGTCGGAGTGGCTATGCGCCTCGCGGATTGGCAGTATCCCGGCTTGCCAGTAACGCCGAAAGAGCGCTCAGCACTGCCCTGAGATGGGCGTTGGCAGCGGGCGAGAGCGGCTTAGGCCCCGAGCGTGCCAACGAAGCCAGGAATTCCTCTTCTGTTAGCTGCTGGTTCGCGCATGACGCTCGAACGTCTCTGAGCAGCGCTGCCAAAGGTTTCTTCAAGACCTGGGAGAGTAACTCCCGATGCGACGCGCGGATGGCGCATTGCGCGGTGTCGTCGCCATACACCTTCGCCAACCCCCAATGACTGTAAGTTCCCTTGCCGTCGTGCAATCTGCCCACATAGGAAAGCCTGCCCAATAACCCAGGGACAGCGCCCAGCGTGTTCGCCGCAAAATCATCGAGAGCGGATTTCAATCGCATAAAATTTACGATTTCCGGAATGACCCCGGAAGTCAACTAACTAAGCCACGCGCCGCCGTTCCGCGCAATATACCCCCGTACGAAACCTTCCACAAAGGAGAAACTACCATGATAAATCCCTGGCCTTGGTAATACCGCATAGAATCGTGGGAAGCAGCAACGTTACGGCTATGGTACACACTGCGAATTCTTCCGCAAGGGGGAACGAACCATGCTAAGTACTTTGGCTGTGGCTGCTCGGGTTCTGTTCCTGCAACCGCCGCGCTTCCAAGTATGGCTGATGGCGATCGGATGGCTTGGATTGTCTCGCAGACGCTTGGAAACTAGTCAATGTCACCACTCTGGGGGAGGGTGCATTGACTTATAGAGCGGAACGATGGGCGTCGCGCCCGTCCGGGTGAGTGGGGATGCCAGTTGAAAACGAGCAATCTCAGGGCTATAGTGCTCTGGAATGCTGTTAACGAATTGGTACAAGGCGCTGTCGCTTTTCCTGTGGATCACGCCGGGTGTTTTGCTTGGTGTGTTGGCGGCCATTTTTTACGTGCGCCGCTTGTACCGCGAATTTCCGTTGTTTTTCGCCTATGTACTCTACGAAGTTGCCGGGTTTGTTATGCTGTTCGCGTTATACTTGGCCGTGGGCCTGGCTGGCCGGCAGTATGCGTATGCCTTTACCGCACAGTTACTGCTTAGCGTGGCTTTGCGCTTTGGTGTGATTGACGAGGTATCTAGAGATTTGTTTCGTGAATTCCAGTTTCTGAAGACGACAGCGAGGCGCTCGCTGCAAGGCGTCACCAGTGTGCTGGTGGTAATCGCCATCCTGCTCGCGGTGGTTGCGCCCGGGGACAGCAGTGTGAAGTGGCATGCCGGGGTATCGGTCGTCAACCGGGGAGCGGCCATGGTGCAATGTGGCTTGCTCTTGTCGTTGTTGCTCTTTTCCCGCTTCGTAGGTGTGTCCTGGCGCCGCCCCGCATTCGGGATCGCGCTCGGCCTTGCGCTCCTGACCAGCGTCGATCTCGCCGCTTCGGCGCTGCGCGTGGAATTCTCCAGCGATGTGTCGAGGGGAATCTTGAATTTAGTGGTAACCGGCGCCTCCTTGGTTTGTGTTTCGATCTGGCTCCGTTATCTGGTGGCACCCGAACCTGAACCCGCGTCCATCACGGTCGTTTCCCGCGATGAGGCGGAGACTTGGAACAGGGAGCTTCGACAGTGGCTCAGTCATTAGTTCCGTCAGTGGCTCAGTCCATGATCGCCGCTTGGGGGATGGTTGCGGCCGCGTTGGTCGCGCTAGGGATCGTGGTCTATGTAGCCATCCGCGGCCGCCGGGCAGGTTTAGAAAAAGCGGCGGAGACGTTCCGCTCCCTCGACATTGAGGCCTTCAGAAACCTGGTGGACCCAGCCGAAGAAGCGTTTCTCCGTAGTCATTTACCACCCCGCAAGTTCCGCGAGATCAAGCGGCTGCGCGCCTGGGCAGCGTTCCTTTACGCCTGGGAAGCGGGAAGGACGGCGACCGCGCTGGCACAGCTAGGCCAAGCCGCGCAACGGAGTTCCGACCCGGAGATCGCGGCGTCCGGCGTCCAGCTTGTCGAGAATGCATTTCGCCTTCGGTTGCAAACCGCCGGAGCCGGCTTCCGCCTGCTGACCGAAATCGTGTTGCCGGGCCTGGAAAGCAGGCCGCTTCCGCCGCTGGTGGATCAGTATGACCGGATCGAAGAAAGCCTGTTTCGGCTCGGCAGAGTTCCAGTGCGCAGCCTGGTGAACCGCTGACGCTCTCCTGTAGAAACGCACCTTGCCCCATTTCAGCCGTCTCTCTTGCCCGTCAACGGAGACGCGGCAAGCCGCGTCTCTACGGGCGACGATAAGACAAATACCTTCGATAACGAAAACCACGGTCCAGCGCGCTGCTCTCTGACGTATAATTTACGAGTCGATGAAAGCCTACGTTTACGTTTCGCTGAAGAAGAGCGTGCTGGATCCGCAGGGCAAGACCATCCACGGCGCACTTACGAAGATCGGCTACAAGAGTTTGCAGGATGTGCGGCAAGGCAAGTATTTCGAAATTACTCTCAACGGCGGCATTTCAAAGCAGGAGGCGCAAGCGGAAGTGGAGCGCATCGCGCGCGAAGTCCTGACGAACCCGGTCATTGAAGAGTTTCGTTTCTCCCTCGAAGAATAGCGTAGTGTTTCAAAACTGCGCGGCATAAATTTGCGCGGTCATTCAAATTCAAACTGTCATCCTGCCCAATGCAGAGGTCCTTCGCTTCGCTCAGGATGACAGACGCAAGTTTTAGCCGCTAAATCGCACGCCCCCGTTAGGGGCTGCCACCGGGCCCCCCACCGAGCCATCAGTCAAGGAGCGAATCATCCTATGTGCGGGATTGTGGGATATGTGGGCAAGAAGCAAGTCGTCCCCGTCATCATTGAAGGCCTGAGAAAGCTGGAGTATCGCGGCTACGACTCCGCCGGAATCGCAGTGGCCGGAGGCCCGGAGGGGTTGCAGGTGCGGCGCGCCGAAGGCAAGCTGCGCAATCTGGAAGAAGCCATCCGCCTCAAGCCGCTCGACGGCACTTATGGCATCGGACACACGCGCTGGGCCACTCATGGCCGCCCCACCGAAGAAAACGCCCATCCCCATCGCGACTGCTCCGGCAGAATCGTGGTCGTGCACAACGGCATTGTGGAGAACTATCTCGCGCTCAAGAAAAAGTTGATCGCCGAAGGCCACAAGTTCACCACGGAAACCGACACGGAAATCATCGCCCACCTGATCGAGAAACACTTCCTGCAAACCGGCAATACTAATGCAAAAGCCGAGCGCCCGTCCCTGGAAGAAGCCGTTCGCCGCGCGGTCAAGGAACTCACGGGCGTGTTCGCGCTGGTGGTGATCGCGGCCGACGATCCCAACAAAATCGTCGCGGCGCGCAATGGGCCGCCCGCCGTAATCGGCCTCGGCAAAGACGAATACTTCGTGGCCAGCGACGTGCCCGCGCTGCTCGATCACACCCGCGATCTTTTCTTTCTTGCCGATGGCGATCTTGCCGTGCTTACTCCGGAAGGCGTGCGGGTCACCGATTTCGACGGCAATCCTCTCGTCCGAAAAGCGCAGCGCATCAACTGGGACCCCATCATGGCCGAGAAGGGCGGCTTCAAGCACTTCATGCTCAAGGAAATTTATGAGCAGCCCCGCACCGTCCGAGACACCACGCTGGGCCGCGTCTCGCAGGAAACCGGCGCCATCTTTCTCAACGAAATGCAGGTAGATGAAGCTGAGTTCAAGGCGCTCCAGAAAATCAATATCGCCGCCTGCGGCACCAGTTGGCACGCCGGACTGGCTGGCAAGTTCATGATCGAAAATCTGGCCCGCGTTCCAGTCGAAGTCGATTACGCCAGCGAGTGGCGCTATCGCGATCCTATCCTCGGGCCCGGCATGATGACGCTGTTGATTTCGCAGTCTGGCGAGACAGCGGATACCATCGCCGCTCAGCGTGAAGCCAAGGCCAAGGGATCGAAGACGCTGGCCATCTGCAACGTCGTCGGGTCCATGATCACGCGCGAAGCCGTGGGCACGGTTTACACCCACGCCGGCCCGGAAATTGGCGTGGCCTCGACCAAGGCCTTCACCGGACAACTTACCGCTCTTTATTTATTCGCGTTGTATCTGGCCCAGGCGCGCGGCACGATCTCGTCCGAACAGGCCATTACCGCGGTGCAGGAACTTACCCGCATTCCCGGCAAGTTGGAGCAAATTCTTACGCACGATGCCGCGTGCGACGAACTGGCGAAAACCTATGTCCGGGCGCAGGATTTTCTTTTTCTGGGACGCGGCATCCACTATCCCATCGCGCTGGAAGGCGCGCTCAAGCTCAAGGAAATCTCCTACATTCACGCCGAAGGTTATCCGGCGGGAGAGATGAAGCACGGCCCCAACGCGCTGATCGACGAAAACCTGCCCGTAGTCATCATCGCCACCCGCGACGTGGCCAGCCCGCAGTCCATGACTCGATACGAGAAAACCATGTCGAACCTGAAAGAAGTGAAAGCGCGTTCCGGCATAGTGATCGCCCTGGCCACCGAAGGCGACAAAGAAATCGCCGAAGAAGCGGACCACGTCCTCTTCGTACCGTCTGCTCCCGATGAACTGTCGCCGATTCTGGAGATCGTCCCGCTGCAACTGCTCGCCTATCACATAGCCGTCCGCCGAGGGTGTGATGTAGATCAGCCGCGCAATCTGGCTAAGTCGGTGACGGTGGAGTAGGAGGCCGTCAGCTATCAGCCGTCAGAAGAAGCCAGCCCCGGAGGGGCGACCAAACCGTCAGTGCCGGTTCAAGCCTGACTTCCCGGTTTCTTCAGCAACGCGGCGTGACTGCGGCGAATTGCGGGGCGGTCCTTCAGTTCGAGACCGGCTGCGGCGGCGTCCTGCAGTTCGGCATCGAACGCGGCCTTCGTCACATGGCCGGAGGGTTCCGCCAGCAGAAGCGTTGCGCCGGGTTTCATCGCCTGCGCAACTTCGGCGAAGAAGCGCGCGGAGCTCGGCATCTCGTGCACCATCGCCATGGCGAGTACGAAATCGACTTTGCCCTGGAGGTCGAGCACGCCCAGGGAATCGGGCGACACAAGGCGCGCGTCGGTGCGTTCGAGCAATCCGGCTTTCGCCAAGCGGCGTTTCAACTTCGCGATCATGCGCGGCTGAACATCGACCGAGACCACTCGCCCGCTAGTTCCAGCCAGGCGCGCCAACTCCAGCGTGAAGAATCCCATGCCTGGGCCGGGTTCGAGGACGGTCATTCCTTCCCGGATATAAGGTTTTACGATCGCGACCGGGGCCTGCAACCAGCGTCGCAACGGACTGATCAGAAAGTAGCCAAGCCACCAGGGGCAAATGCGGTGAACCATTCTTCTGTTCCTCTTGTTTGTTATTCAACGATCAGCGTAGCAAGAAAATAGACGTTCGCGCGAATCCAAGCGTCCCTCGGACCCGGATAACCATCTAAATAGTTAATGAATAAATTCAAAACTTTCAGCGCCCGCGTGCTTCGTTCCGTCCCGCTTTCCGAGTTCACCAAGCACATCGAACTCGAAGTGGACGGAGTTCCCCGCTTCGGCTTCGTTCCCGGACAATGGCTCTCGGTGAAGGCCACCACTCCCGATGGCGAGGAGGTCACCCGCGCGTATTCCATCGCATCC